>ERZ772861.2300-NODE-2300-length-13251-cov-3.317899_pt1 | contig 13251 bp, 15 predicted proteins | sample MGYA00512135_ERZ772861 | MGnify/ENA primary metagenome ERZ772861 (study PRJEB29015, sample SAMEA2737700) | human gut metagenome | biome: human gut; feature: human-associated habitat; material: faeces | place: China | collected 2012 ...
TGTCATTGCGTCATTCCTCCGATTTCTATGCCGCCGATGTCCTCGCAGAATTCCTTGGGCGTCTGTCCGTATTCCTCACGGAGCTTCTCGGCTATCATATCCTTGATGAGCTGAGATTCCGTTTCGGTCGGCACATATTCGCCTTCCTCGCAGGAGTCGGCGGTTGTGACGGTAAATTCGAGCCGGAGCGTGTCGGCAAACGGATCATACTTGGCATACAGGTTCAGCCATTTGTCATCGTCCGCCGCCGTGTTCGTTCCGAATTTCTTGTCTACATCGAACCATGTTTCGAGATAACAGGTGATCTGATGCCCGATGTCGCAATCCACCTCCATATCCCGGTCAACGGCAATATCCGAGCGTTCCAATTCATTGTTTTCTTTCATGCTGTACCTCCTTATTTACCTGCGGCTTTAGCGACCGTGCGCGTGAGGTTGACGGCGGTGGTCGTGGCGTGTACAACCGACATCATATTTACCTTAACGCTTGAATCAAGTCCGAACTGCTGCGCAATCCGCGGCACTTCATTGGCGGCCAGCATGATGCCAAGCCCCAACAGCATATTGTCGGGGAAAGTGATCAGCCCCAAGAACAACAGCGTAGTCTGCAAAAATGCAGTCAAGCACAGTGCGGCAATTTGTTTCATCCACTGATTGAAGCCGTCTGCATATCCTCTCGGCACGGAAAACATATACAGTGAGCCGACCGCCATCTGAATGAGCAGGATTCCGCCCCTCTTGATATTGGCAAAAAACATCTTGATCACACAATAGGCAAAGGCAATCATGCACAGCAGATTCAGCAGGCTGAATGTCGTACCTATGCTTGGCGAGAACAGTCTGACAAGCGCACTCAGTCCGACATCCGCAAGACTTGAATTGATGCCCGACGATGCAATGCCGATCAAATCGTGCGAAAAGGTGTTTTGCAGACTGATGCAGAATTTATACAGTTCGATCGGCACAACACCGATGAGGGAGCAGGCAAAAAAGCCTTTTAAAATGTTCAGCGCAGTCGTTTTAATATTGGCTCTGCCGCATTGATACTCGATAGCAACATCGAATACGGCGACAACCGTCCCGGCGACAAACAGCCCCCAACCGAAAAGCGTAAACAGCTTGACGGTCGCCTGAACCCATTCAAGGTCAAAGACTTCTGCACTCATGCCGCCAATCATTTCAAAACAGTCGGCAATCGCTCCGTAAATAATTTCGTATATCCAACGGAGCATGGCGTTCCAGATAGCATTGGCAATACCGCTTTCCACTACATCTATTGCGTTTCCGATAGCGTCGCCGATACCTGAGATTATATCACCTAACCAGTCAAAGATAAGTCATCACCTCCGTTCCGTATCCGGCTGTATCAGATAATGGACCAGATATACAGCGGTGCGGTAAGGGTGAAAATAAGGCAGGCAAAGAGAATGCACGGAGCTGCGAACTCAAACTGTCCGTGTTTTCTGTAGTCGAAGTACGCCGTCCCGATTTTCACGAAAAATAGTATGGCGAGGATCATGTCACACACGGGAAACACCACATTATTAACGACAGTCTGAATCTGCCCCTTGGCAGCATTCCAATTGCTTTCGATTGCGCCTGCCACATCTCCGGCCGCAAATGCGGTCATGGAGAATGCCGTCATAAGGACGGCCACGAGCAGAAGACAGAAAAGGATTCTCACGGTTTTCTTTTTCATAGGGTTTAACCTCCTAACACATTTTGAATTTCTTTTTCGGTTATATATCGGATGCGGATATTGAGGTTTTTGCAGAATTTCAGTTCGGCTCTCATCCCGTCCGTGACGGTATCTCCGAATACCCAAACCTCATCGCAAAGCCACAACAGCGACATTCCCGCTGCCAAGCCAACTTCACGGTCTTTGGGATTGTTATCGTCAAGACATTCCGCATAGAAATGCGGCACGACCGGAGCCGTGCCGCACCTCAGTGCGTATTCGGTATATGTCTTAACCTTTTTGAGATTTTCCTCAATATTCCCACCGAGGGGAGCGCAGACATACACCTTTTTCATTACTCGTCATCCTCATCCTTTCGGGATTTCACACGGATAATGACCACGGCGACGATACCGCCGAGTGCCACAGCACCGAGTCCGATCCAGAAGCCGAGGTTAGAGTTGTCGCCCGTCTGCGGAACGGGAGGAGCAGGAGGAGTGAGCGTTACGGTCTGACCGCCGTCCTTGATGTCAGCATGAGCTGCGATTTCCACGCCGTCACGATAGAGCGTTTCAAACACTACGATGTCTGTCTGCTTGGTGACTTTGCTGCCGTCAAAGGTAAAGCGGACGGTAATCTCTCCGTCTTTTTTCTCTGCCGTAAAGGTGATCTCGGAGGTCACTTCCTTACCGTTTACGAGGAACGGCTTGCCCGTTGCCTTGTCCATAAGGATGCCTTTAACGGTGTATTCCTTACCGACCGTAAGGTTCTTGTAGGAAACGGTATCCTCAATGGTGATGTCGCCCTTGATAGTTACGGACTTTTCACCGTTTACGGTTGCCTTTGTTCCGATTTCGGGAACGGTAACCTTGACGGTCTGATCCTCGTCCTCAATGTCTGCGTGTACGGCAAGCTCTTTGCCGTCCTTATACAGAGTTTCAAATACCACAAGACTTGTGTTTTCCTTGATGAGCCTTGAATCGAAGGTAAAGGATACCGTAACCGTTCCGTTCGGTGCTTCGGGCGTAAAGACGGTTTCGGCTGTTACAGCTTCGCCGTTTTCGGTAAAGGCTTTGCCCGTGTTCTTATCCATAAGCGCACCCTTGAGTACATACTCCTTACCGGGGATGAGGTGGCTGTAGGATACGGTATCGGTCAGCGTGAACACCTCGGTTGCACAGACTTCCTTGTCACCGTTAACCGCAGCGGTGGTCTTGATTTCGGGGATGCGGTCATTGACCACGGTGATTTCTACCGTCTGCTCGTTTTCCGCAATGCTGACAGGATAGATTTCTTCATTGGCAAGGTATCCGTCGGCAGACTGCAATTCCTTAATGAGCCAATCGCCGTAAGGGATGTTCTCAAAGGTGAATACGCCGTCCTCGCCGGATTCGACTGTAAGGATAGCGCTTTCGGCAGTAAACTCGGTTTCGCCGCTGCGGAAGAGTCCGAACTTTGCGCCGACGATAGGCTTTTCAGTTTCACGGTCGATTTTGAGACCCTTTACCGAGCCGTAAATGAGCTCGTTTCGGATGGCTTCGCCGCCGTTTGCCGTAATTTCCACAAGGGCGGTGTCCTGTCCGGCATAGTCAAACGCCATGGGATATTTCTCGTCGGAGAGAACATAGTGTTCGTCGGCGGCGATTTCCCTCACATACAGCTTTGCGCCTACGGGAATGTCGGTCTTGAAGGTGATATTACCGTTTTCATCGCAGTTGGCGATTTCAAGCAGTCCGTCCTTCGGAATGACCGAGCCGTCTGCGGCGGTCAGATCCTCGGCAGCAAAGAGTCCAAACTGCACCGAGAGGATTTCTCCGTTATCTCCGATGTCAAAGGTTTCATCCCTGCCGAGGATCTTGGCAAGGGACAGAGCTGCCTTTTGGCGCTCATTGTAGAACTCGGCGGCGGTTTCGGTGACCTCAACGGTTTCGCCTGCATAGGTCAGTTCAACGGTTTTGGGCGTGCCGTTCAACACCATGCCATAGGGTGCTTTTGTTTCTCTGACGGTATACTTGCCGAGATACAGCGCCTTGCTTTCTGCCACACTGTTTTCATCGGTGATTACAGTATCAACAACCATATCCTTGGCATAGCGGAGCGTACCGTCCGGCGTAATAATATCCTCGGCGGCGGTGATTTCATAGGTTGCCCCTGCGAGGTTTTTATCCGCAAACACAAGGCTGTATACGCCGTCCGTTTCCACAGCAGAGAAGAAAATCTCGCCGTTTTTGGAAATGCAGATGATGCCTTTCTGCGGCATATTGAACTTCTCGACCGTAACAACGGTTTTCTCGCCGTCCACTTTGAATGCGATGGGTGCGGAGGCGAGGACATATCCGTAAGCCGTACACTGCTCGATGATCTCATAATTGCCGTAGGGCAGTTTTTCGGGCATCATGAGCTTGCCCGACACATCGGTGTAATAGATGTCGATGTCCGTAGGCGTCGGGTAGTTGATATGCTGTACGATATATTCGCCCGTGTCGGCGTTGCGCACCTTGAAACCAATGCCCGCCGCAGGAATGATTTTGCCTGTTTCGGCGTCCTTTTTGACGATTTCAATAAGTGCCGTATAAGGAGCATTGTTGATGAGGAAACGGTTCACCTGTCCGTCCTCACTGACGAAGACGGTAAACGGCGCAAGGAGTTCTTTGCCGTCCCAGCCCTTGATTTGCCTTACGGTATATTCGCCGTAGGGCAAGTCCTTGGATTCAGCAAAACCGTGTTCGTCGCATACAAGAATATCTCGTTCGGTTTCCTTGGCGTTTTCGTAGCTGCCTGCCGATTTCAGATACACTTCAAACTCTGCGCCGACCTCCGGCGTTTCAATTTTGGTCGAACCGTCGTCGCAGTGCTTGATGATGGCGATCTTGCCCTTGATGATATCCTCATAGGAATCGAGGGGATTGGCAATGTTGTATTCCACGGTATACAGCTTGGCTTCCGCACCGATGTGCAGGCTTTCGGTATTGATTAAATATCCCTCGGAGGGGCTGATCTCACGAATCGTCCAATCGTCGCCGCAGATATAGTATTTGGTCGTAAAACTGCCGTTTGCGTCGGTGGTGTAGGTATCGATGAGCTGATTGCCTTTATAGATGCCGTACTTTGCACCTGCAAGGGAGGCGTCACCCTGCGGCAGACCGGTTCTGCTGTCGCTCTTGGTTACGGTGACATTGAATTTCTTGAGGATATTGTCAAAAGATTTCTCCGTAACCTTGTTCCACTCGATTGCGGCGGTCTGCTTGTCGGGAACAACATAGCGGAGGGGCGTGTCGATTTCCTCAAGAATATATCCCGTGCCAATCAGCACATCCTTGAATGTTGCTACGCCGTTTTTGTCGGTCACGGCATACTCGTTGACCTCGATGCCGGAGAGCGATGTTCCGTAGAGGCGGAACTTCATGCCCCCGGTCAGTCCGTCCTCGGCAGTCTTTTTGACTGTGAGATCGCCACGGCGGAGCTTGTTGCTGAAGGTGACTGTAGTCACCTGACCGCTGATAACGGTAATGCGGCGAACTTCCTGCGGTTCGTACTGTTCGTATTCCGCTTCGGTAACGGTATACGCACCAGGCTTGAGGTTGTCCAACTGAAACACACCGCCGTTTGCGGTTTTCACAGTCTTGTCAATACCTTCGCCCTGAATGCGGAAGGTGATACCGTCCACCTTGCCGTCCTCACTCACTTTGACGATCTTGGCGCTGCCGTAAGAAACTTTCAAATTGATATATCCCTTGACGGGGTCGTCAACCTGTTGACCGAAAGTGACCGTGTCCTGATTTCCGCTGCCCGGCTGATATGCACCGTCAGACCAAATAATAAGCCCACGGCGCTGTGAGGATTTCTTTTCCGCAGTAAGAGTAACATTGTCTGTCGGTGCGGAATTTGATGTTATGATGAGTTTGTTTCCGCTTACAACGCAGTTCATACCGGGGACAGAATAATTGAAATTACCGATAACTCCGTTATTATCGGTAAGCTCGGCGCAATAGCGGCTGCCGTCCCACGAAAGTTCTACTGTTTGCGCTTTGCCTGCTGTTCTTGAAAGAAAGCTCGGCATTTTTGTGTGCTGCTGAACAGCAGAAGCAATGGCGTTATAATAATTCATAATGCCATTTTTCAGAGGATGATCTCCACGCACCTGTTCAAGAATGGCGTTATAACCGTTGGATGTTACATGATTAAAGTATTCGTCGCGCTCTCCGACAACGGTTTCCCAAACAAGGAGCTGCGTTGCGAAAGCCTTTGACATTGTATCTGCATCCTCGGCATTCTGAGATTTCCAAGAGTCTGAGATTTGTCCGGTATATCCGTACTGCAAAATTCGTCCGAGAAACAGTTTAATGTCATCGGCTGAAATTGTACTGTTATACTCCTCCGGAAAATTGTCGAAGAAATCTTCGTCTTTCTGCGTAAATACCAATCCCGTATCAAGCGGTCTGCCGGGTTCAATGCAGTAACAAATATTACCCTTGTACGAATTCATTGTATAAAAGGTTGTATACCTTCCTTTATGACACATCCAACCGCCCATATAGTGCAGTTCATCATGCCCCCATGTTACGGTGCTGTAATTGGTGTCACCATTTCGGGGATATCCGATGACAATAGCTTTGCCTGTGGTACTCGCCGCTGATGCGGTTAATGCTACTCCAACAATGGTTGACAGACAGATAAAAATAGAAAGAAGAAGCGAAACACTTCTTCTGAGAAAACTGTTCTTCAATGATTTTCACCCTTTCAGATAATAAAAAACACACCGTTGTTAAACGATGCGTTCCGTTAGATTTATATTTTTAAGCGTAGCCTATAAACAGTCTGTAATTACCGCTTCCGTCCGGTTCTGCCCATACCCAAATATCCGTAAAGCCTTCGACATTTTTATATCTGTTCATTCGTGTCTTTATATCTCTTTCAAGATATTTTGAGTTCGGTCCGGCAATTATGGGGTTGTCCCAACAGGAGACTGCTTCGGGGTCTATCGCAAGACCTATGCTGTCAGCATATTTTCTTGCGAATTCAAGCCAATAGTTTATATCAAACTGTGGACCGGCAGACTCCGGTTTTGCAGTTTCGGTTGGTGTAGAATCAACAGACTTCGGAGTTTCGTCAGGCTTGCTTTCCGGCGGTTCTGTGACTTTCGGCGGTTCTGTCTGCTTTGGCGGTGCAGTCGGCGATTCGGCATCCGCAGGCTTTGCGGTTTCCTTTTTGCCGCTGTCGGCAGGGGCAGTGCTTCCAGCCCTTTCTTTTTCTGCCGTAGATTTGGTCGTGCTTTCCGTACCCGCAGGCAGGCTGCTTTCGGCGGTCGGCTCGGAAGTGCTGTCCGTGACCGTTGCCGTTATACTGCTTTCCGTGCTGATCGCACCGCTTTCGCTACCGTCGTTTATTTTATCTGCACCGCACCCCGTAAGGCTCAGTATTATCAGTCCTGCGAGGAGGGCTGCGAGCATTTTTTCTGTTCTCATGGACATCACCTCTGTCTATAGAATACTGATAATCCGTGAAAAGTCCAGCACTTTTTATTAACTTCGAAAACAAGTTACATTGACTGCTCAAAAGCAGGTTCTTCATCTTCGTCAAGTTCTTCGGATTCAGTCTGCTGTTCAGCCTGCGCTTGTTCCATTTTCTGCTCATAGGCATCAAGAACATATCCGTTAAGTGTTTCGCGGGATTCTTTTGTAATAGGGTGAAAGTCATCATAAAACTTCCCATCCGTACCTTTATGTCCGGGATAGAGAACTTGAAGCCCTTTTTCTCCGCCGTCATAAACTTTGATGCCGTGGACAGCAAAATGATTTCCGATGGTTACACTTGCATTTGCCTTGATTTTGCTGTTTACATCTGATGCAATTCTGTCGATGCGCGCAGTAATAAACGGGATTTTATACTGTGCTTTTTCATTTTCCGTCGCTGCGGTTTGCTTCTGATTGTCTTTTGTGATTTGCTTTTTTGCTGCCATGATTCTTAACCTCCGTTTTTAATTTACATACTAAAAATAATGGTGCATCCTGTATCGGCACTTACTTCTTCCGGGCTGATTTGCTCGGGTTCTTTGAAACGATCCATATATAAGTCCACCTCACTGTCAGTCAGTCCTCTGAAATCTTCTTCGGTTGTTCCGCAGATAAAAAACGGTCCTGCAATAATTGAAGAACCGTCACCGATTCTGCGGTTGCCTTCCATTCCTATCAGTTTGCCTTCCTCATTGCAAATGATGCAGGTTTCGTTATCGTCGGGATATACAACTTCTATATATCCGCCGACCGCTTTTTGCTCAGCTTCAAGTGTATGAGCAACCTCGGCGACATAGGGTGCTTTATTCGGTTCGACATATACCACTCTCATAAGATTGTCCGGCTTATGTGTTTTGGTCGTATCAAAAGAAACCTCCCTGAAACCGACACTTTGGCAGATGCTTGCTTTTCCGTCCGCTACCACCACATCGGATACCGACAACGAATGTCCTCTGAACAACGGATGTCCCACGGTATTGAATCGACCGTAAATTTCTTCAAGTTCATTTTCATCGATTTCCGCATCAAATACTTCATCATAGATTGACGGATCGGGGGACTGACTATCGCTTAGAGACATGAACTTCATTCGGTTACTATCCCTTTCGGGATTTATTTGATAAATCTTTACCCGCATCTTATACTCCTTTCGCTGTGATATACAGTGGTTTATGTTCTGCCAACAGACGCACTCTCTTTCTGCGCCCACAGTAAATTCAGATAAATTGTTGCACGGTGCTGCTGCTCCGGTGTGAGGCTGTCGATAAAGTCTTCAATGGAAATTGAGTTTTCTTCGTCAAAGCACTCGGGAGTACACCCGCCGCACAATTTTTCTTTGCGGACTATAATGGTGTTTTTATCCTTTTCCTCGAAAGAAAGAATATCATTGTAGCCGATTTTATTGCGGACTCGTATTTCATACGGAATCGTAATTCGTCCTCGTTTGCCGAGGACTCTGACAATCTTTCTATTCATCAATATCACTCTCCTTTAAGAATCAAATAAGCACCTGCCGCAACTGCGACAATAGTTCGGACACTCTGCACACTCTTTGCCGTTATAGGTCAAATCGCAGTTGCTGAGTTCATCTTCGAATTCGCTCTCATCGATAACTCTGACTTTAATTTTCCCGTCATCAAAATATGTCTCAAACAGGGTGTCCTCATTGATATCAAGTGCGGCCGTCAGTTTTTCCGGCAGCAAAATTGTGAATTCTGTTTTGTACTCCATTTCCTTCTCCTTAATAATCGTACTGATAATCGAAAAGCGATAATTGTTGAGCCTCTTTCATGATGCAATGATTGTTTTCTTCTGCCTGCTTTTTCAAATCATAATTACCAATGAGCAGTTCCTCGAACATTTCGCCCGGTTTTGTGCTTTGAAGCATATTGTGCAGTCGTTCTTTCACAAAAGTATCGAATCCGTATTTTTCAGCGAGACTGCAAATATACGGATCATTATTGTAGGTAATAATGAATTTGCAATTACCCTCATACTTCTCATGAATGCCATACATAAATTCAAACAGCTTTGCGTGTTCGTCACTGCCGAAGTTGGCTTTCTGATAGTACTTTTCCGTGCCCTTGTACGGAGGGTCAAGCAAAATAAAAGTGTCTTTGCCTGCAGCATAAGAAATGCAGTCCTTGTAGTCTCTGTGCATGATAACGGCATTTCTGAGTCTGCTGCAGGCGGTAACAAGTCTGCCAAAGCGTTTGGTCATGTCCTTTTTTGCTATGGCAAAGGTTTTTCCGGTAGATGAGAAGCTGAATATCTGATTTTCGAAGAAAGCGACAGCCTTCTCGATATCCGACCATTCGGCTTTTTCCACTGTGACCGAGGTTTCTGTCAAATCATCAAGAATATTCGGTACATCGGCGAGCATTGCCTTATTTATTCTGAATAGTTCTTCTGAATTGAAAGACAGATAAAGACGACCCAATAGGTAAGCAAGCTTCTCATTTTGCTGTAATACACGAAAGAATTTCACCAAATCGCCGTTGTAATCATTGATGATTTCTCTTTCAACGGGCTTTTTTCTCAGAAATACTTCAGCACTTCCCATACACGCTTCCACATAAGTCTTGTGGGGCGGCATAAAAGCATCGATTGTTGTGTAAATACAGCCTTTGCTTCCTGTCCACGGCAGTGGACTTACAGAACCGGACAATATAACCGACCTCCTTTCGGGAGGCAGTTGCGTTATAATACAAAAACAGACCGTTCTTGTGTTTACACACGCAAACGGCCTCAATTTCATTTATTTAGTTTGTGTCCCGCGCTGAGAGTTGTGCTTTTAATCTTTGTAGCTGTGCTTCATATCGGTTAATCCTATGAAGTTGGAAGCAGCAGAGGATAACAAAGGTAACAAGTCCGCCGAGTACCATTCCTATGAGGAAAAACAGCATTTCAATCATAGCGCATCTCCATTCCGGCATCCATATCCTCGCTGCAATCATCAACCGAGGTTATATTGACATATTCGCCTATAATACCGAGTGCCTCGTCATAACTCTGCGCGGTATCTGTAATGCGCCTGGTCATTTCCTTTGATTGCTCTGCAAGCTCATTATGCCGCAGTGTTTTTGCGGCAATCCCCATAAGGTTGAAGATGTTACCGTTCTGTCCGATAAGCGGGCAGTCGGGTTTCTTTGTTCCTGTAAGACTGAATCCGCCCAACTTATTTTCAACATAATCAGACAGCCAGGTTCCGCCTAAATCCGAATGAGTTCCGATTCGCCACATGGCAAGTTTACCGATATCAACTTTCGTATCATCGTTAAACTCATAGAGCAGACAAGTTAATCCGTTATTTTCAAAGACGGCACAGTTGTCGTCACCGAATTTTGTCCCGTCGAGAAGGATTCCCTCTTTGGTAAAAAGGGCATTGATTCCGTCAACCCACTCCTGTGGATTCCCGCCACATCCCTGAAGGATAAGACCTTCTTTTCCTTCATACCCACGGAGTTCATTCTTATCGATTTTCTTAATGCTCATAATGTTTGTTCCTCCGTCATTTCAGTATCGGTTTCGTATCCCCAAAGGTTATTTGCGAATATTTCCGCATCTTTTGCCTCGGGGTAATAATTGTCGGTACACTCACCGTGTTCGTAAGTCTTTCTGCCGCAGTTCATTCCGATGTCTTCATCTGCCCATTCATGTTCAAATGAAACCTCGGGATATCTTTCCGCAAGTTTTTCGATAATGGGGTGGGGAGCACTCCAAGCGGTGTAGAACGAAAGCACGGGATTTTCAGCAATGTCCGAACGGTCAAGGTTGTCATAGCCGTAGGAGTTCCACTTTGTTCCCCAATTCTTTATTGACCAATCATACCAACTTGGCGCGCCGTACATTATTTCATTGCGGAAAGCCTGACGGCCGAGTTCCCAGTCTTCTCTCTTGACATCTTTGCGCATACGAAGAAAAATGTTTTCCTTGTCATCCGGGATATTAAGCAAGTCCATATCCTTATTTGCGCCATCAAAAGTGCAGATGTCGACAAACTCTTTGTAGGCTTTTAAACCTCGTTCCATAGAGGAACTCGTTTCAATTTGCAAACTTTCCGGCATGGGAATGACTTTGTTGAAATCAAGAGAGCCGATTCCGAATCTGTTATCCTTAACTGATTCGAGCAGTTCACTTATTTTCTCCCGATCTCCCGTCAACCGGATAGTGTTTATAATATGGTTAGGCATAATGGCTACTCCTTTACAATTCCAAATTCGTGGTTTATTTCGTATAGTCTCTGCCCGATAGCAGAAATGACAGGTACGCTGACTGCGTTACCTGCCATTTTATATAGGTGACCGTCTTTCAGACCGGTTGCCTGTGCTTTATAGAATTGTTCGTCCGTGAAACCTTGCAACCGCCAACATTCGATAGGCATAAGTTTGCGGATTCTTCCTTTATGGTAAATTCCATGCTTATCCTGCGCGGTTATCGTAAACATGGCTTCATTCGGCTCTTTCATACGGCGACCCTGCTGACGGACAGTTTCTCTGTCGGGCGTCAGTATTGCTCTCGGCGCGTCTTCGATAAGAACCGCAGAGTGTTCGCCTCTGTGATTGCTTACTCCGGAATCCTGTCTTGCGGTTATGCATCGGGCAACATCGGTAATGACCGGATCGGCGTTCATATCGATAAAATACAATCCGGTTTTGCCGCCCCAACCGCCTGAGCCTGCACACTGCGTACAGGCTATTCCGTCTGTTTCGTAGACTCTTTGACCCTGTGGTCCCGGGATAAGTTGCTTAAGATTTTTCGCATTGCCGCCGCTGAAAGGAAATACTTTTCCGGCACATCTCGGATCAAGATATCCGACAATATACAGCCGTCTTCGCTGTTGGGGGACTCCGAAGTATTTGCTGTTAAGCACCATCCATTCGAGATTATACCCCATTTCAACAAGCGCGGAGAAGATGGTATTAAGCGTCCGGCCGCTGTCATGCGATAACAGACCGAGGACATTCTCCAAGAGTAAAAATGGAGGCCGTTTTTCTGCAAGGATTCGGGCAATTTCAAAGAAGACAGTGCCTCTTGTATCTCGGAAACCGAGACGCCTTCCCGCAACCGAGAAACTTTGGCAAGGAAATCCGCCGCAAAGTAGGTCGAAGTGGGGGAGTTTCCTTGGATTGATTGTTCGCAAATCGCCATAATTCAAACCTCCTTCTTCTCCGTAAATGGCGTTATACGCTTTTTCTGCGTTCTTATCAATTTCTGCATGACCGACGCATCTGTAATGACCTGTATTTACGAGTCCGGAATGAAAACCGCCGATACCCGAACACAAATCAATGAATGGGATTGCCATATGGCATCCGTCCTGTTTTTCTGCTTCACCTCACATTTACATGGATTGTTCGTTAATAGTCTGTTCCTGAGCTTGTTCCTGTAACTCCCGGTCGATTTCTTCCTGTGTCAATCGACGGAAAGAGTCTTCGCCGGGGATCAGCGCAAGCGCCCTGCCATTATCCCATTTCATTAGGAGTTGACCGATATCATCCACACTCTGAACCGTTCCGCGCATACCGCTTTCAACGGGAGAATATGGGTCATTCATACTAAGCAGCATTACTCTTGTTCCCGGGGGATATGACTGTTTATATCTCTCAGCCTGTCTGTGTAATCGTTCCCAATCATTCATTTTTCTTTACCTCCTGAATTTTGTTTTAAATTGCTGAACTGCACCACAATCATATTTTTCATCAACTCCTTTTTGTTGTGTTTTATCCTCATAAGATATTAAGCAAAAATATAAAAGCGGATGCAATGATTGCTCACTGCATCCGCTTGAAGACATAAATATTTAATAATTTTGGATATGAAAAAAGGGCAGAATCAGCGATTTTTATTCGCTGATTCCGCCCTAATTATCTATTTCGATGGTTCGAATCCACCTTGTGGGTCGTTGGCATCTATAAAAATTCACTATGAAATATAGCGGTAAAAAATGCGAAAAGCCTTGAGAAATCAAGGCTTTTCGGCACGGCATCTTTTTAGACCGTAATACTTGGTGGGGGAAGGTGGATTCGAACCACCGAAGTCACTGACAACAGATTTACAG
>ERZ772861.2301-NODE-2301-length-13233-cov-3.759979_pt1 | contig 13233 bp, 9 predicted proteins | sample MGYA00512135_ERZ772861 | MGnify/ENA primary metagenome ERZ772861 (study PRJEB29015, sample SAMEA2737700) | human gut metagenome | biome: human gut; feature: human-associated habitat; material: faeces | place: China | collected 2012 ...
ATGGAGAAGAAGCAACAAAGAAGTACATAAAAGATAACAATGTAAAGAAGAGCGGTCCTGACTATACAGCAACCTCTCCAAGGGATAATGTTAACACCGACTGGAGAACCCAGGAAAGACTGAATGCGCAGAGGAATGCAAGTAATCCCCGATTAATGCCAATGAATTTGCAGTTTTTTGCAGCTAAGGGGGATGAAAAAGGGAGTAATGTAAATCCTAATGCATTAAAGTATAATGGTGATGGAACATGGACTAGTAATGCAGGTCTAGTATATGGTCAAGGGTCAAAACATGGAAATAGAGTGAAGCACGTACTTGCACATACTCAGCCAGATTCTAGCAAACCTAAACATACAGTTTTTAGTGTAGATAAATCAAATGTGATTGGTTTGATAGATGAAGCATGGAATAATAAAAGTGTAGGAAATTTAGCACCTAATGGATATGTAACATATAATATTGATATGGGAAAAACGATTGGAACAAATGGCGAAACTTTTATTAGAATTGTAACAAATGGATACACAAACAAGTTGATATCGGCTTACCCAATTCCATAAATAATAGGAGAAAAATAGCCTTTATAAAGCAGACAACAGGGATGCTTTACTGTAACTATTTATCAGCTATTCGGTACAAGATACTACGATAGCCATTACTTTCGGCTCTATTTTTGAGGTAAAAAATTGTCAAAGCCAGTAAAATCAATAGATTTAGGCTTGACAGAATAGGAGAATATGAATATGATTTGTCCAATTTGTGAGCAAGGCGGAATATTAAAAGTTAAAAATAAAAAAAATGGTGAGATACTTTACATATGTGAAGAATGTGATAGTATTTGGACAAAGGAAATTTCAGACGAATACATTTCAACATTTGAAAACTATTCAAAAAGCAATAATATTACAAATTCGTGGTCTGAAATTGAAATTATTGGCAGGATTTAAGAAGTATTTGAGTTAATATAATTTATATGTGAATAGGTAATTGCGAAACAAGTTCGCAATCTTGATTGAAAACAAGGATAGAATCCTGCAATGCAGGATTCCTGGAATGGAAGGTGGCAGTCATTCATTTAGGGCATGACAAAAAGGCTTCATAGTTAGTATGAAGCAGAAAAATTTATAAAATCTCAATTTTAAGCAATCAAAGGCTTAAGACTTCGAATGTATTGATGTTGATGAATTTTATCAGCAACGATTACTGTAACAAGCTGGGCCATGCCAGCCAAAAGTAAATCGGCATGAAGCGTTTTTTCGTTCTGGGTTTTACGATTAGCTACGCAAAAGCTGTCTTTAAAGTGGTTGATAGATTTTTCAACGTTTACACGGATTTTATATGTTTCTTCCCATTCTGCTGAACCCCGTTCCACTCCGGGATAGGCACGAAGATTCTTTTCAGGATAAACGTAAATCATCCTCCCACAGGAAGATGTTGTGCAGGGATTATCACAATGGCATACACGGCGTTTTGTTTTATCTGCTTTATTGTATTCCCATTTCATTTTCGGGCAGACAAATTTCATTGTAGGAATTTTGCTTTTTAAGTGTGATTTACTACCTTCCCTTTTCATAGGAAGCGAAGGGGCATGCGGACAACAGGGAACACCATTTTCGTTGATGGTATAACCGTTATCTTCCATAGAAAGTTTTACGCGGAGAGGAATAAATGCTTTTTCAAATCCAATTTCACCGAAGAGGGCTTTGTAGATTTCAATCGTGTCGAAAGCAGCATCACCAAGGAAGGTCTTAGGGGCGATAAGCGGATGCTTCTGAAAGAAATCAACCAGGACAGGAAGCAGGGCTTTTGAATCGGCAAGGGATTTATCCTCATCAGGAGAGTCAGATTTCTTTTCCACAACGATATCCGGATGAGCCTTTAGGAACTCTTTGTTATAGAAAGGGAGACCAGATCTTTTGTTAAATTGTACAATTTCATCCCTGAATCTAAATGTCTTCTTATTACCAACAGTGAAGAAGCAATGCTTGACTGTGAAGGAATCAGCATTGAGGTGGTTCCTGTCTGGAAATGGCTGTTACAATTTTCAATGAATAATAAAAATGAAGATTATGTGTAAAATAACAATGATACAAGAATGACAGAAAGGTATAATGATGATATGCAGAATGAAAGAATAGAGTTATTAAAGGATTATTTGAAGCGACTGGGAAAAGGAGAAGCTCTGGAAGCGGTGAGAGCGGATTTTATGCAGAATTTTAAAGATGTAGATGCTTCAGAAATCATGCAGGCAGAGCAGCAAATGATTCAGGAAGGAACGCCAATTACAGAGGTACAGAAATTATGTGATGTACACTCTGCGCTTTTCCACGGAGAGACCCGTGAGGAAAAAATTGCCAATGCAGAAAAGGCTGTTGATGCATCACTGATTCGTCAGGAAAGAGCTGTGAAAACGAAGCTTCTGGTAGAAGAGAAAGGACATCCTCTCTATACTTTTACTATGGAAAATGAAGCACTGGCAGTATATATTGAACAGGCGAGAGCAGCAATTGCCAAGGGAGAAGTAAGTCAGGAATTAGTAGATCATATCAGAGAAGTGGCGATTCATTATGCAAAGAAGGGAGATCTGCTGTATCCGCATTTAAAGGTCGGCTATCAGATATCAGGTCCATCTGATGTGATGTGGACAGTCGATGATGAAATCAGGGATGAACTGGCAGCACTTTCCAAAAAGCCAGCGCACGATAAGGAATGGCTGCAGAGATTCGATGCTGTGGTAACTCGTGTGGATGAGATGATCTATAAAGAACAGAATATTCTGTTTCCTAATTGTGCTGTGAACTTTACCGAGGATGAGTGGATTCACATTTATCATGATGCAAAAGACTATGCGGATTGCCTTGGCGTGACACCGGCAATCTGGGAAAAAGCGGAAAATGCTGTAAAAACAATAGAATCTACAATTTCAGATCAGGAGATTGTTATGCCGGGAGGACATATGAATGTGGCGCAGCTTACGGCACTTCTGAATACGATACCGATGGAAATTACCTTCGTAGATGCAGATAATATAAACAGATTCTTTAATGAAGGTCCCAAGGATTTCAAAAGACCGGGAATGGCGATTGACAGAGAAGTATTCACCTGCCATCCGCCCAAGGTAGAAGCGCAGGTAAGACGAATCATTGACGAGTTCAGAAATGGAACGCTTGACGAAGTACCCATCTGGATGGAGAAAAATGGAAAGTCCATGCTTGTCAAATATATGGCGGTAAGAGACAAGAACCAGAATTATCTGGGAACTCTGGAGCTGGTACAGAACATGGACTTTGCAAAAGAACATTTTACAAAGAAATAATAGAAAGATTTTAGGTTAAGTGATAATGGCTGTGCACTAAATAATGAATGCACAGCCATTATTTCACATTATCGCTTCCAGATTAACAGATCCTGTCTGCCTTCTTTAAGATTCTCAATTGGTCCGGGTTTAGGAGCATCTGCACGTAATTGACCAAGTAAGTCATAATCAATTACCATATCCTGACCGTCTGGTGTCTCATATAGACCATCTGACATATGTGTTTTGCCAAGCAATGCAGTGGTAATGGTTTGACCAGGCAGGGAGAATGCGCCATGAGGAAGGGCGGATTGTAGATATACTCCCTCTTCCTTTTCTATAATAGCAATAGAAGCATCCTCATCACTTATATAACGATTCTGTTCATCACAGAAAGCCTTTGCACCTGACAGGTATACATTGTTGTTGATATAGGCGGGTTGAGGAATTTTGGCGAAAAGCTGAACATCTCCATGTCCTAATGCTTTTACCTGGCTGATATAATCGTCTATGGATGTGGGAGCACCATCATAGTCTGCTGTTCCATAATTTCTATCTGCTTCCTGTCCACCAATAAAGATATTCTGATACCAACGGTCATCATTGCCATATACCAGCGACATACCAGCAATCTCTGTAGAGTGAGGCAGATGATAAGGAGTAGCACGATCCAGAACAGAGTAGTGATTATGAAAGCCACAGATCAGATTGTGGACAAAAGCAGTTCCCTGAGCTGCATTATCAAAGGTATAAGGGGAGGTAAAAATATTGTTATCAACCAGACAAGGACCGTGAGTTACCTCGATCATGAAGTCACGATTATTATGGTCATAAATATTTCTGCTTACATGAGTGCCTTGTGCCTGCCAGTCAAGCCATGTACCTAACGTACAATGATGGATATAGTTTTCATGAATCTGTACATCAATAGCGGCATGCAGCTTGATACCTGCCATTTCATGACCATAGAATTCGTGTTTTGTTCCAATTCTGCATATTTCATTATGGTATATATCACTGAAGATACAGCCCATGTGTCCTACAATTCCAGCCTGTCCACAATCATGAATATAATTGTTTCGGATAATATGTGAGCCGATTCTTTCTTTTCCCCATCCAATATGACTTGCCAGAAATACGGATTCCATCTGATAGTGATAGCCGGATTTGATATTCCATTTGGTATAATAGTTATCACCGGTTGAACCCTCTTTCCCAAGGCTGATACCAACACATTTGGCATCATGGATATCACAGTTCTCTATAACCCATCCCTTTGCCCAGTTACAGCCAATCAGACCGGGCTGGTTAGCTGTAGGTGGAGCCCATGGGCAGGCTGCCTGTGCCATTTCAAACCCGCGGACAGTGATATAGTTAAGCCCTGTCTTTTCAGGATAGAAGCAGGAACGGCGGACGCTGATTTCTACAAATTCGTGGTTAGGGTCATAGTTATGGAAATTGGCATAGATGACAGTTTCCTCATCGGAAACTACGGCAAACCACTGGAAAAGAGTCTGTTCCGGTTCTAAAATTCTCTCTTCACGTCTTCCCCATGTCTGATAAGGCGATATTTCCCTTATTGCAGGATGTAATACTTCTTCCAGAGAAAAGGCCTCATAAAAGGATTTTCCGTTGAGATACAGATCACCCAAATGAACCGGTGTGTCATAAGGGGCTACGATCCAGTCACCGGTAAGCGGTATGGCAAAGGGATTATATCCTTTGAAAAAGTCATTTGGTATGGTGCATTTCCACACAGAATCTTCATATCGTTCCCAATTGGTAATCTGTTCAGAGCCTTTTATGATAACATGTTCATTTTCAGCCGCTTCATAAACAATAGGAGACAGACGATTGCCTCCAAATTCAGGCTTAACCCATTCCCTGTAGACCCCTTCATGGACAATGACCCGATCACCGGGCAGAGCCAGGGAGGCAGCTTTTTGAATTGTCAGGAAGGGAGCTGTGATACTGCCATTATTCGTATCATTTCCCTGTTTTGATACATGATAAATATTTGTCATAGTGGTCATCCTTTCTTTGTAGAGGAAAAAGTGAAGCATTACCTTTGATATATTGAATCATAGCATATTTTGACACATAAAATCAATTACAGAGCAATTTATTGCACTAAAAAGTCAATTTTTGTCATATGTACCATAATAACGATATTTTTGTAGAGTGTGGAATTGAAAAAGACAGTTGATGTAAGTATAATACAATTAAATTGATTTATGATCTGAAAATGAGAGAAGGAGAGGAAATATAATGAATCACATTTCAAGAGACAAAGCATTAGAATTACTGAAGAAATACAATAAAGATCCCTTTCATATTCAGCATGCTTTTACCGTAGAAGCAGTTATGAAGTGGTATGCGAATGAGCTGGGTTACGGAGAGGATGCAGAATACTGGGGAATCGTGGGACTTCTTCATGATATTGATTTTGAATTATACCCAGAAGAGCATTGTCTCAAAGCACCGGAGCTGTTAAGAGAAGGTGGAGTAGGGGAAGATATAATCCATGCTGTATGTTCCCATGGATATGGAATCACAGTCGGCTGTGGCGAAACAATCAATGTAGAACCAGTGCATGAGATGGAAAAAGTGCTCTTTGCCGCAGATGAACTTACTGGGCTGATCTGGGCGGCTGCACTCATGCGTCCATCTAAGAGCACTAAGGACATGGAATTGAAATCACTGAAAAAGAAATATAAGAGTAAAGGTTTTGCAGCCGGCTGTTCACGTGAAGTCATTGAAAGAGGCGCAAGTCAGTTAGGCTGGGAACTGGAAGAACTTCTTACCAGAACGCTTGCAGCAATGTCAGCTTCAGAGGATACAATTAATGCTGAAATGGATGCAGAATATCCCAAAAGTGAGGAGAGTGCAGATAATGAGTAAAGTGTTGATTATTAATGGAAGTCCAAGGTTGAATGGAAATACCGCTATTGCTGTGCGTGAAATGGAAAAGGTATTTCATGAGAATGGTGTTGAAGTTACGACAGTTCAGATTGGTAACAAAGATATAAGAGGCTGCATTGCATGCGGACGATGTGCAGAGCTTGGGAAGTGTGTTTTCGACGATACTGTGAATGAGATTGCGCCTTTGTTTGAGGAGGCAGATGGTCTGGTCATTGCCAGCCCTGTTTATTTTGCATCTGCAAATGCTACATTGATTGCCTGTCTTGACAGATTGTTCTACAGTACGCATTTTGATAAAACAATGAAAGTTGGGGCAAGCGTTGTATGCGCCAGAAGAGGTGGATGCTCTGCTACTTTCGATGAATTAAACAAATTCTTCACAATCAGCAATATGCCTATCGCATCCAGCCAGTACTGGAACAGCATTCATGGTCGTGAAAAAGGACAGGCAGAAATGGATGAGGAAGGCAAACAGACAATGCGGGTACTTGCCAGAAATATGACCTTCCTTATGAAAAGCATTGAACTTGGCAAGAAGGAATACGGATTTCCTGAGACAGAGGAACATGTCTGGACGCATTTTATTTAAGGTAGTAGATACTTTGAATATAGGAAGGAACTGGTATTTGTCGTTGTCGAATTTATTTTGGCAATCTTCAAAAACTTCTGCCAAAGAGAGCTGTTTATGTGTTATCATGTAGGTATATCTCCTTTAGGTGGATTGGTTGATAGTTTCTCGCAACTCTATTTTACCATAAACCTTGAGGAGATATTTTATTTTAACAACAAAAAAATGCCGTATTTATGCGGATTTTGGCGTTTCGCAAACGCCTAACAGTATATTCTTCAAAAAGGAGAAGTAACTCCAAAAGAACTTTACTCCAGCCTGAAAAATGCTGTTTATTACAGCAACACAGAAGCAGTTAATCTGCTGCTTAAAGCCGGGGCAGATCCTAATGAGGGCGAAATTCCATCGCAGGCGGTCTACTATGACAATTTAGAGATCGTGGAGTTATTAGTTGAGTATGGAATGGATGTCAACCATGAGGGATTGGTGGAATCCAGTGCCATGTACAGTAATAGTGTAATGACATATCTTCTGAAACAGGGAGCAGACATCAGTGCAGACGGACCCAACCCACATGCTCTGTTCTATGCAGTAAATAAAGGGCGTATTCAAAATGCCAAAACACTTCTTGATGCAGGGATTGATACGTCAATTAAAAATGAGGATGGAAATACGGCATATGACATGGCACTCATGGGTGGAATTGATGAGATGATAGCACTGTTCAATCAATAATTGGAGGAAAAGTACAATGACGTTGGCAATATACAGATTACCTAATTTGATATTTATAGAATTGTTGATCGCAGTAGCAATATCCTGGTGCATAGCATATATTCCTAATTGGCAGAGGACAGCATATCAAAAGACAGAACCGGTAAAGTACTGTGAGAATAAGCAGAATGATATGTCAGGTTATCCGGCAGGAGATGATTATCCGGAAATAAAATGTATTGCAGATACAGATAAATCAGATAATTTTGTGCTTATAATAGACAGAACACAGTTAAAAGAAACGCATACATATCGTGGTCTGCATGATAGCTCTTACACAAGGAACAGAATATTACGGGCACTATTAAATAATGAAATGAAGAACGGCATGGGACAGTTTTATGTAGCTGTTTTAGAGAGTGGAGAGAGAGTATTAGTATTACTGGATGATACAACCATAGAATTGCCGGATGAAGGATTAATTACGTTACCCGTAGGCAGGAGAATAAATGTAAACAGTGGAAAATCATTTGGTAAATTAGTAAAGAGAGAGGGAATAGAAGGGGATGCAGCCAATATTTATCTGGATATGGGTTCCGCATGGAGAAATTCCAGAGAAGCCAAAGATGGTAATGTTATAGGATATGTGTTGGTATTTAGTTTTGTTATTATTATGATTTTGGAAAACATTATTTTATTTAAAGTTATATTAAAAGGTAAGGAGATTTGATTATGAAAGAGCGAAGTTGGGAAGGCGGTTCCATAGTAATGATCTTACTTGGAATTATGATATTGATTTTTGCAGTGTATTTTGGAATAAAGGAGATGATAGAGCCAAGTCTCGCAATTATTCTGGTTATAATTTCCATATTGTTATTGATACCGGGAATAGCAATCTACGTATGGGATTATAAGAACAGACATCAGAAATAGAAGAGAAGGCAGATATGAATATAGGTAAGATAACAGTAAGTCAATTACAATTAGAGATAAACATTCCAAAGTCCATCTAAAAAACAGGGAGATGTCATTGGTGAAGTACTTGCAAAGTATGGTGCATTGCATCAGATGAATCAGAATCCGGCTATAGGAACAGTAATATATCAACAACAGGAAACGGATTGGACATTTATTACCAGAATAGCAAATCAATATGGACAGCAGGTATATGTGAATGGCAGAAGCAGTCACACTGACATTAAAATAGGAACTGGTCTGATGCAGACATTTTCTACTGATGTATTAGAAGAAAAACTGTCATCGGAGAAAAATATAGGTGAACTCAGACAGGTTATGTTGAATGGTGATGATAGTGCAGCCAGTTATCAGTTCTGCATAGACGAATATAAATGCAGTGAATTGTCTGTAATACCGGGCGATCAAATAGGAAGAGATACTGTAAGAGAAAGCAGGGTATGGAATCAGGGAGGAATTCTGGCCAATACTGTAAAAATAGGTAAAACAAATGATGTTAGACCTACACAGCAGGCATCTGTATCTAAAACATTTGTCAGTAATATTTTAACGGGTAGTGTCCTTGCAGTAAATGGAACAACGATACAGGTGCAGTTTGATGCTGACGCCGGGGATATGTCCGGTAATTGTGTGGATGTTCCTTATGAATCAGCAATCAGTAATTCTTTTTACTGCATGCCGGATATTGGAGATAAAGTATACATCTATTATGAAAATAACGGGAAAATAGTATGTCTTGGCAGCAGCAGAAGTAATACAACAGGGGCAGACTATGACACACCTGAGGAGAAGGTTCTTACTTCCCAGGATAAAATGGTACGTTTTGCCTCTAAAGCGTTAACTTTGACAGATACAAGAAAGAAACATGATGACGGTGATGATACGGAGATATCTATTATTCTGGATGATGAAGATGGGATTACAATCACTTCCGGTTCTGACATTACTGTAGAAACAACAGAAAGTAATATTCAGTTGGGGGCATATCCTGTAGTAGAAACAAATAATCAGATAGTTGAGCAGCTTGAGAACGGAAAAGAAAAATTCAGCAGCAGATCCAAAGAGAGTTATGATAAATATCTTGCTGATGGTGGAATGGACTCATGGGAAAAGTTCAAGCAGGCAGCAGGAACACAGGCAGAGAGATTTGGCAGAGACTTTAAAAAAAATGCGGAAGATACGTGGAAAGGGTTGACTTTTTATGAAACCAGAAAGGCACTCGGATTGGTTGAAAGCGAGGATTCTTCATCAAACAGTGCATTAAATAATGCAGTAGCTGAAGCAGGACAAAATGATGTTTTGAATGATGGAGTAATTACGATATACGGATTAAATGTGGTTACACTTCAGGTTGGAGATAGCTGTATTGTTTTAGATACAGATATTTATATTGGCTCTAACGCATTTAACTGGCTTGGATATAAGCAGGGGACACATGAAATTGTTCAGGAAGAATATCAGGATTTCTGGGCAATGGCATTAGATGGACTGCAGCTTGCATTGGATATTGCAGGGTTCTTTCCTGTAGTAGGACCAATATGTGATATTGCCAATGGGGTAATTTCACTTGCAAGGGGAGATTATTGTGGAGCTGCATTGTCATTATTCTCTGCTATTCCTATAGTTGGTGATTTTGCGGCAGCAGGTAAAATTGGCAGCAAGGCAGTTAAAGCAGGAAAAGCAATAAAAAAAGCTAATGATTTCATGGAAGCAAGTAAAGTGTTTCATACTGTAAAGCTACTTTACAATGGTGGAAAAACAATTGATCAGATTGTAATCGGCCATGGTCAAATAAAAGACCTGTTTGCCGAAGGAAAGTTTAAAATTGAAGGTTTTAACGATATTGCCAAATTAATTCAGATTGCCCGTACCGGGGCAGGAATTGCCGGCAGTGCAAAAGAGGTGTACAGTTCCGGAAAAACGATCAAACAGCTCGGTGAAGCAGCTTCTGGTGGAAATCATAACAATAATGATAGTGAACATTCATCCGGAAATGATAATAATAGTGATAGTGAGCATCCATCCGGAAATGATAATAATAACGCTGAGGGAGGAGAACCAAGAAATAATGACGGTTCTGAGAACAGAAGAAATCAGTGTGATACAACAGACGACCCAATTAATGTAATTACAGGAAGCCTGCAGGCAGAATATGTAGATCTGAGCCTTGAAGATGTACTGGAACCATATGCCCTGAAGCGATATTATGAGTCTGTTTATCATAATACAGGTGGAATACTGGGAAATAAATGGAGATTTGAATTTGAGACCAGTCTTGTACGTAGTGGTGATACTATTGTAGCTCAGATGCCTGATTTACATTTGGAAAGGTTTTCTCTTATAGATGACGCATGGGTGAATCAGAGGAGTGGTGATGACAGTCTCATACTGACAGCTACAACAGAAGGATATGTACTAAAAAATATGGTACAGTGTATATCCTACTCCTATGATACAACAGGAAACCTGGTAGAAATTACAGATATACATGGTAACACAACCAGATTTATTTATGAGGATAAGAAGCTGGTAAAAATAGAGACTGCCAGTGGACAGCAGGTTATGCTGCAGTATGAGAAAGGCAGACTCAGTCAGCTTAAGGATTCAAATGGAAGAGTAGTAAGATATACTTATCAGGGTGATTATCTGACACAGGTAGATTTCCCTAATGGCGGTCGTATGACATATGAATATACCAGAGAGGGATATCTGGTCAAATTGACGGATTTGAATGGTAAATGGTATTCTAAGAACTTCTATGACAGGAAAGGCCGTGTCATCAGACAGGAACTGGAAGGTGGGGAGGAATATGTGGCATTCTATGATGATGCAAACAGACAGAACACATTCCTGACAACTTCGGATGGACAGAATATTATTTATTCCTATGGTTCGGAGAAACTGGCAACCAGAATACTATATCCTGATGGAACAGAGGAACAGAGAAAGTATGATGAGGCAAAAAATTTAATTTGGAAAAAAGACAGACGGGGTAATGAGCATTTCCGTGTATATAATTCCAATGGACTGTTATCAGAAGAGCAGGAACCGGATGGACTGATCAAGAACTATATCTATAATGATGATGGACTTCCTGTCAGGGTATGGGATAATTCAGGACGCGAAACATGCAATGAATATGATGCTGTGGGTAATCTGCTATGCAACCGTAAAAGAATAGATGAGACATTATGGCAGACTACTACATTTACATACGACAGTCATGGAAGAATACTGACTGTGACAGACAGTGAAGGTAATACAGAAACTTACAGGTATGACAGATTGCTTCCATATCCAACAGAATATATAACAGCGCAGGGAGATACCATTCGCTATAAATATGATTCTGCCGGAAATATGATTGAAATACAGGATGAACTGGGCAGTAAAACATATGCTTATAACAGTTTGGGACACAGGACAATGTTGTGTGATGAGGAAGGTAATATTACCAGATATTACTATGATGCTGCAGCAAATATTACAAAAGAAATACTTCCCAATGGTTATGACAAGAGAGCAGATGATGGCACTGGCAATATCTATGAATATGATGTATGGGAGAACCTTAACAGAGTAGTAAGACCAGATGGTGGAACTTATGTATATGAACATGATTTCAGGGGTAATCTCCTTAGAGAGTACACACCGGATATGGAGCCGGGCAAATCCACAGGAACCATGTATCAGTATGATATGAACCATAACAGGATTAAGACAGTTTATCCCGATGGTGGAGTCCTTCGTGAGAAATATGATTCCTGCAATAATCTGTGTAAACGTATTCTGCCAGAGCAGTATGATGCAGCCCGGGATGATGGTGCTGGATATACCTACAGATATGATAATATGAACAGACTTGTTGAAGTCATTAATGCAGAAAATATTGTAGAGCATCGGTATGTCTATGACCTGGCAGGAAATATGATAAAGGACATAGACGCAAAAGGCTATGACCTGGGAGATACAGATGATTCCAGAGTTGGAACCTTGTATACATACGATCTGTTAGGAAGAGTGCTCGCAGTCAGAAAGCCGGTAACAGCAGATGAGGGGGGAAGAATTGGTTATCATCTGACTACGTTCCGTTATGATAAGCTGGATAATTGTGTGGAAGAGAAGAGATATCTGGAGGAACAGACTATTGACAGCGAACAGGGACGTGTCAATGTAATACATTCCGAATATGATCATAATAACAGGCTGATCAGAGTCTGTGATTCACAGGGTGCAGTACAGGAATATACATACAATGCAAGGAATCAGCGTACTCTGGAGAGAAAGAAGATAACTGAGAAGCTCTGGCAGGAGAGACATTACTTCTACTCCCCCACCGGACGCATTGCCAGGGTCATGGACAGTGCAGATGAAGCCGGAAGTGGAAGGAAGTACGTACCTACACTGTTCTCCTACGACAGTAATGGTAATGTAGTGCGTATCCAGAACCCAAATGGTGATGAGATCCTTATGGAATATGACCTATGTGACCGAAAGATTACAGAGACACATAGGGAAAAGAACGGCAGCATAGATAATACTACCTGCTCCGTCTATGATAAGGCAGACCATCTGATTACAGTAAAATATGCAGATGGACACAGCCTCTATTACACATATGATGTATGTGGCAGACTGGTGTGCACACAGGACGAGCAGGGAGGCAGACAGAGTAATATTTATGATCTCAATGGCAATCTGACTGCCTATATCGGAGCACAGGAACAGGCAGAATATGGCGTATCGGCTGCAGGTTACC
>ERZ772861.2308-NODE-2308-length-13216-cov-4.692197_pt1 | contig 13216 bp, 13 predicted proteins | sample MGYA00512135_ERZ772861 | MGnify/ENA primary metagenome ERZ772861 (study PRJEB29015, sample SAMEA2737700) | human gut metagenome | biome: human gut; feature: human-associated habitat; material: faeces | place: China | collected 2012 ...
AGTCCCTTTCGGCGGAGCCGAAAGCCGCGCGCGAAGCGCGCGGAGCCCGCCGAAGGCGGGCGGGCTGCGCCCCGGGCCAGCGGCTGGCAGAAACCTGCGGAAATGCGATATTGACACCCGGCCCAGGGGATCCTATTATAATAAGGTATACCAAGTGACGGGAGAGTGGAGATCCTATGTTATCCTCTGCGGCCGGGCTGCTGACCGACCAATCCTTTTTGAGCGTATTTTGCGCCGCCATGCTGACCATCGGGATCGGCTGGGGGCTGCGGAAGAAAAATATCCTGAAGGCGGAAAGCCGTCCGGTACTGAATGCCCTGCTGCTGAAGCTGACGGTGCCGTGCCTGGCCTTTGATGCCTTTATGACCGATTTTGCCCGCGGGGAGCTGCGGCGCAATGTGCAGATCCTGCTGATCTCCTTTGCGCTGTATCTTTCGATGATCGCGCTGTCGCAGCTTATTTTTATTAAATACGGCCGGCGGAAGGCCAACCTATATGGCATCTGCTTTGCCATAGGGCAGCAGACACTATACGCCATGCCTATTCTACGGGCTATTTACCGGGAAAATCCGTCGGAATCGATGCTTTCCGCCAGCATGGTAGCTATCGCTTTCCGGGTGATGCTGTACCTCTACGCCTTTTATTCCATCAGCGGGGTGGCTGTGACCGGTGGCAGCCTGAAGCAAAATCTGAAAAAAGCGTTCCTGACGCCGGTGATGCTGGCTATGTTCGCGGGGTTCTTCATCTGGCTGACACAGGGACTGCTTCCCTGCCCCGGCGGCATACCGCTGCTGCGGCTGGACCTGCGATTCCCGGCCCTGTACGCGGTGGTACCGCAGATGGCCACCCTGGTGAACCCCCTGGCGATGCTGCTGATCGGCTCGACACTGGGGGAATCCCAGCTGGGCGACGCGCTGCGGGACGGCAAGGCGTGGTTCATCGCCTTTCTGCGGATGTTTATCGCCCCGCTGTATACCCTGGCGGTGCTGTGCCTGCTCCAGCAGATCGGATGGACCCACTTTACCGAGGTGACGCTGATGACGGTGGTGATGTGCTTTGCTGCGCCGCTCTCTGCGGTGCTGTGCACCTTCTTCATCACCTACCAGGAGGAAGCGGATATGGCCGCACGGGTGTGTCTGCTTTCCACGCTGTTCTGTGTCCTATCCACGCCGCTCTTCTACTGCCTGGTGAAGGCCGCAGTAGCCAGCGGAGCGTTTCCTATATAATATAGGTAAGAAAACGCGCGAAAGCCCTCCAAACAGAGGGGGCAACGGAAGGTTGCTAAAAATCCATGAGGGGTTGGTCGACAGCGCCCCTATTCCATGGTACCCTTGCGGTACAAAACATGAAAGGCGGATGCTGAAATGACACTGGGTGAACGGATCGCATATTACAGGGGGAAGCTGGGGCTTTCCCAGGGGGAGCTGGCGGAGCAGCTGGGCGTGAGCCGTCAAGCCGTAAGCAAATGGGAGACCGATGCCGGACTGCCGGATTTGGAGCGGCTGATCGCGCTTTCCCGGCTGTACCATATCACACTGGATGAACTGGTAAAGGGAGAGTCCCCGGAGGAAACGGCCGAAGCCCCGGAGGAGATACCGGTGGATGCGGTCATTGCGAAGCCAGCAGCCCCCAGCGGGCAGAAAACCATTGGGTATATCCTGCTGGGGGTGGGACTGCTGTGCGCAGCGCTGGCGCTGGTGCTCAATTTGGCACTGCTGATCCCGGCGGTGTACTTTCTGATCTGCGCGGTGCTGTGCCTGACGCTGCGGCGGTATGCCGGGCGGATCATTATAGGCGGGACACTGCTGGCAATCCTGCTGCCCGCGCAGCGCTGGTTTGGCGGTGCAAGCCTAGGGAGCGTGATCAACCCGATCGCCTACCAGTCGGAGTATTTCGGAATTGGGCTATTGATCTTCTGGGCATTGTGGGCGGTTCTTATCTTGTATGTGGTGCTGGCCCTGCGGCACACCCGCTGGCAGAAATACACCCCGCTGGCACTGGGGTGGACAGTGGTATTGGGGCTGCATGGCTGGCTGGCCCCGCTGTGGCAGGTGCTGGGCGGTGCAGAAGCCGCCAGCTGGTACTATCCGGTGGTCTCCGGCCTTATCAATCTGCTGGCGGCGGCTGTGGTGCTGCTGACGGTCCGGGCCATTTACCGGGCCCGACGGGAGAAAAAGAGCGCATAAATACAAAAAATGAAAAGAGCCGTTCCCAAAAGGAGCGGCTCTTTGGCTTATTTTAGGGTGGAGCTGTTATTGAGGACGCCGGCACTATACAGGAACAGCACATCGCAGCCTGTAAAATCGACAAAGCCGCCCAGCCGGCTGGAGGCGAGATACCGGATATCCACCAGCGTAACGGAGGAATAGCCCTCCACCAGCAGCGGTGCGATGCTGCTGCCAAAGGAATCCCGGAAGATCACCAGCCGGCGGCCGGAGGTGTTCTGCGGATTTTCGATGCGCAGGAGCGACACGGAGCCGGAAAGGAACATCTCATACGGATCACGGCCCGCGGCCTTTTCCGCATCGTAGATACCGCCCTCGGTATCGGTTTCGTAATTATAGACCGCGGCGGTATCGATGGCGCCGCCGGTGAGATAGTTCATCTCCTCCGGGGCGATGGGCAGCGCGGCCTGGCCGTAGTAAACACCATAGAAGGGCTTTTCCAGCGTTTTTCTGGTGTAGCTGCCGGTAAGCTCCACGCCCATGCCACCCGCCAGCCGGGCAGCCACATCCAGGATCTTCTCCTGCCGCCAGTGGGCATCGGTGCGGTAGTAGTCCTCCAACTCCAGCAGATCGAAGATATCGATATACTGCATATAGCCGGTGCGGCTTTGCAGTTCCTCAGCAAACTGCTCGTAATCGATGGAGGGGTAGCCATTGGGCGCGGCCATAAAGTAGTTTTTATCCGGGATGAGGGACAGATACACCCGACTGCCGGCGTCCTTCAGGTAAGCTTCGTAGAGATACCGGAAGCGCTCCGCCGCATGGTCAAGAGAAGCAGTATTCATGGGGTATTCCAGCTTGGCCAGATGATCTCCCACCCGGTACAGGCCGTTATTATCCCGCTGGCGCAGCAGCCCTGTGGCGGTAAGTGCTTTGAGCGTACGGAATTCATCCCGCAGCGGGAACTGATCGGTGGCGTAGTCCTCAAAGCGATCGGCAAAGGTGCCGGAAAGCAGCGACTGGCCGGTGAGGGCAGGCAGCTGCGCCAGGGAGCGGCGCTCCGCATCGGAGGCGGCATCGGCGGGCTTAAAAACAGTCCAAAGGGTGAACGCCGCCAAAAATACCCCCAACACCGCAATGGTGAGAATGGTACGGGTCTTATTGTTTTCCACAGCGGCACCTCCTTAAAAGCGGAAATAGAGGAACGGATTGAATGAGCCATCCACCAGGTAGGCAGTGACGACCGCCAACAGGGCCATCAGGGCCACAGGGGCCGCGACTGCCAGCACCCGGCCGGTTTTGGGGCCTTCGGAAAGGCGGTTCATCCAGCGGGTGGGATAGGGCGTAGCGCCGATGATGGCGATGATGAAGGTGACAGCATAGCTGCCGAGGTAGTAAAGCGCTTCGCCGGTGGCAAGCGGCACCCCGCCCGCCCCAAACATGCGGCCCAGGTGGGCGGCGGCTTCCGAAAGGCCGGCGCTATCGAAGATGACAAAGCTGACCGCGACCAGCAGCAGGGTATAAAGATGGCTGAGGACGGGGAGCTTTTGCAGGGGCTTTAAGAGGAAACCTTTTTCCAGGATGAGGAACACAGCGAAGAACAGGCCCCACAGGACAAAGTTCCAATCGGCGCCATGCCAAAGACCGGTCAGCATCCATACCACGAGGATATTGAGGTAGCGGCGGGCCGGGGCCACCCGGTTGCCGCCCATGGGGATATAGACATAATCCCGGAACCAGGAGCCAAGGCTCATGTGCCAGCGCCGCCAAAATTCGGTGACGCTGCGGGAGATATAGGGATAATTGAAGTTTTCGGCAAAGGTGAAGCCGAAAATTTTCCCCAGGCCGATGGCCATATCGCTGTAACCGGAAAAATCGAAATAGATGTGCAGCATATAGGCCGCGGCGTACATCCAGCTGTACAGCACCGAGGGCTGGGTGGTAGCCTTATACACCGTGATAAGCTGATAAAGCACATTGGCGATGAGGACCTTTTTGCCAAGGCCCAGCACAAAGCGCTGCGCGCCCGCGGCGATCATGGCCGGGGTGGAGCGGCGCTCCTTAAGCTGGGGTTCGATATCGGCATAGCGGACGATGGGCCCGGCGATGAGCTGCGGGAACATGGCGATATAGGTGCCGAGGTCGATGAGATTGCGCTGGGCGGCCACCGTGCCCCGGTGGACATCCACCACATAACTGAGGATCTGGAAGGTGTAGAAGCTGATGCCAATGGGCAGCGCCACCCGCAGAAGCGGCACCGAAAGGCCGGTCACGGCATTGAAGCTGCGGATGAAGAAATCGGCGTACTTGCAGTAGCCCAAAAGCAGCAGGCTGAAAAGGACCGAGGCGGTCAAAAAGAGCTTTGACCGCCGGGGATTGCTGACACGATATTTTTCTACCAGCCGCCCAAAGAAATAGCCCTGCAGAATGGATACGACCATGAATAGGACATATTTCGGCTCGCCCCACGCATAGAACACAAGGGAAAAGAGGAGCAGAACGGCATTTTTTGCCCGGCGCGGCGCCAAAAAATAGCACAGCAGCGTGAGCGGCAGAAAGTAGTAGAGAAACGGGATGCTTGAAAACAGCATAAGCTGATCCCCCCGAAACGATTACTGGATAGCTTCGTCAAAATCGATGACGGCGGCGGGATAGGAAGCGGTGAGGGTATCACGGAAGCTGTTGATGAGCTCCTCATCACCGTACATGGCAACAACCACCTCATTTATGGTGATGACAACCAGCTTATCGGGGAATCCACACATCCACTGGCGGGACTGGATGCTGTCACGCAGGGACTGGGCCAGCGTCTTGGCATCGGCGGCATTTTTTACATGGTAGGCGCCGCAGGTGAAGGTGTTCATATTCATCATGTGGGTGAGAGAGGCGGCGCTGTCAATGAGGTCGACGCTGCCGGCTGGGAAAGACAGCATATAATCCAGATTATCGGTATCGGAAATATCGAATTTGCCGGGCTTGTCATCCACGGGGCTGCCGTTATCGCCGCCGGCGGCCGGGAATTTATCCTCCTCGGGCAGGCTGCTCCAGGTCTTGCTGAGAACCTCCAGCGGATCGGTGACGGCCGCGTCATTGCCGCCGTTATTGCCGGAATTGTTGCCGCAAGCGGCGAAGGCCAGCACCATTGCGGCTGCCAGCAGAATGGAAATGATCTTTTTCATGCTACAATTTCTCCTTCTTTTATAAAGCTTTTTGTATCATCCAGACGCCCTGCTCATTTTGAGAAAGGGTCATTGTCTGCGCATTGAGGGTAAGGCGGTAGGTTTCCCCCGCCGTGGGCTGCGGAATGGCCCAAAGAACGGTACAGGCCCCGTCCCCCTGTTGGGTGCTGCTCCAGGCGGAAACGGCATCTCCCTGGGTGATCCGCAATTCGCCATCGTCTGTGGAAAGCTGCCATTCCCCGCGGCCGGAAAGGGTCAGGGGGACTTCCAGGCTGCCAAGGGTATAGAGCGCGGGCTCCGCGGCGGTGCGTGGGACGGCTTCCGTTATGGCCGGCACCGGCTGGCTGCCGATGATGGTCTCCCCCACCGAAAGGCGGAGCGTGCCGGACTGCTGCCACAGCACCGAGATGCCAAATACCAGCAGCAGGGCTGCCGCTATGGCGCCCCAGCGGCCAAAGGCCGGACGGCGGGGAACGGGCAGTACCGTTATAGCATCCTGCAGCAGGTCGTCATCAATGCCGGTGACAGCGGATGCCAGTGCTTCATGCTTCATTTGGTCCATCCCTCGCTTTCGAGATATTTTGCCAGGCGGGTGCGGATTCGCAGCAGCATGGATTTGACACGGCTTTCGGAAAATCCAAAGTGGTCGGCGACCTGCGCGACGGGGCAGCACATGAAATATCGCTGCAGGAACACCCGGCGGGCCTCCTCGCTTTCGGTGCGCAAAAATTCGCTGAGAAGGTGGGAAAACGCAGCGGCTTCGGCCTCATCCTGCGGCTCGCTGCCGGATGGCAGGCATTCCGCCAGTTCCTCCAGCGAAAGGGCCGCTTCTCCCCCGCCCCGCTTTTCGGCCGTGCGGGCTTTATAGCGGTTCAGGGCCAGATTGCGGGCAATGCGCCCGAGAAACGCCGCGAAAAACTGCGGGCGCTGCGGCGGGATGGCATTCCAGACACGCAGGTAGGTGTCATTGACATTTTCCTCGCTGTCTTCCCGGTTCATCAAAATATTCATGGAGAGCCGCATACAGTATGCCCCGTATTTACGGGAAGTTTCATCGATGGCCTGCGGGCTGCGCTGCCAATAAAGCTCGATGATCTTTTCGTCCTCCATCGGGCACTCCTTTCCCGCTCCCGGATCGGTGCCCTCACCCATATAGACAACAAGTGAGAAGGTTTGGTTGCGCCGGAGAGCAAAATTTTTTTGAAAAATCTGAAATTGATCTTTGGGCGAGAATACCCGCAGGAGTCATGGGGCTGCTGCGGGTTTCTTTATGGGGTATATTGTGCCCGGTTTTACGGGAGAAGTTCCAGGCTGCCGCCATCTTCTACGGTGTGGCCTTCCAGCAGCAGGAGCTTCTCCGCCAGCAGGCGGGAGAAACCACCAATGATCGCAGCCGTGGCGATGATGTCCTCCACCCGATCGGTATCCAGCATGGACGGCTCCTCGTCCTCATGCTTGAGAATGGTAGCGCAGGCGGCGCGCACCTCCCGGGTGAAATAAACGGCGGCCAGGCTGTGACGCCCGATGTACTCGGTGTAGATGGGACGCAGTTCCTCCTCGGTGAGCTCCGACGGGATGAGCCGCTGCACCAGTGAGATACCGAGGCCCTGCTTGAGGGTGCAAATCATAATGAGGTAGGCCAGGTGCAGTCGGTAATAGCGCTTTTTGACGGGGCCGGGCATGGCGCGCGTGCGCACATAGTTATTGATGGCAGCGGCAGTGACAGCCTCCTCCTCCTTGAGCTCAGGGGGAAGATAATCAAGATAGCCGCGCAGCAGGGTAACGACCTGCTCCATATACAGTCCGATATCCGGGATCTCCTCCCAAGCGGGAAGATGATAGCGGTTGAGGTAGCGGTCCCAGCGACGCAGCTTGCCCGCTACCAGATCTTTATCAAAGTTCACGGCAGCACACCTCTCTTTTGGCGATATTATACCACATAGGAAAGGTGCCCGCAAGAATTTGTGATGAATATTACAGCTTGACATGATTATAAAAATGTTGTAATCTAATGAAGCACATTAGATGAAAGAGGGTTTTACATCTTGTACGAAATCTTTACCGATACTGCCGCCAATTTAGATTGCTCCCTGCTGGAGGAACTGGGGGTGGAATTGATCCCCTTTTCCTTCTATTATAATGGGGAGGAGCACCGGGTGACCAGCCTGGAGCAATTTGATGGGCACGCCTACTATGATATGATTCGGGCCGGAACCGATGTGACCACCTCGCTGGTGGAGCCGCAGCGGTATATTGACGGTTTTATCCCGCTGCTGCGGGAGGGCCGGGATATCCTGTTTGTGGGGATGTCCAGCGGCATCAGCGGCAGCTATGCTTCCGCCGAGGTGGCCGCCGCCACACTGCGGGAGGAATTCCCGGAACGGAAAATACGGCTGGTGGATACGCTTTCGGCTTCGCTGGGAGAGGGCCTGCAAGTACTGAAAGCCGTGGAATACCGGGCCGAAGGGATAGATATTGATACCGCGGCCGACCGCCTGCTGGAAGGCCGCCATAATATGTGCCAGGTCTTTACCGTGGATAACCTGAAATACCTGAAAAAAGGCGGGCGCATCAGCAACCTGAAGGCTGCCGTTGGCACCGTTTTGCAGATAAAGCCGCTGCTGAAGGGGGACCCGGAAGGGAAAATTGTATGCTTTGCGCAGGTGCGGGGTCGGAAGAAATCCATTGAACTGATGGCGGAGCAATATGACCGCTATGTGGAACACGCCGAATGCGAAACCATCGGCATTGCACACGGCGACTGCCCCGAGGACGCGGAAGCGCTGATTGCACTGCTGAACCGCAACCACCCACCGAAGAACATCATTAATGCCTGCTACGAGCCGATGACCGGCGCCCATGTAGGGCCCGGCGCTTTGGCGCTGTTCTTCTACGGAAAAAAGGAATTCCGGCAGGCGACGAAATAAGATATTCGGAGGAAAAGTATATAATTCTGAATTACCGAATAATATTTCGCTAATGCCGAATAATAATCATTGCCCCCGCCACGCGCGGGGGCTATAATTATCAATACCATTATTCTGTAATGAGATGATCGCATCTTATTAAATTATGAAATTATAATTTTTCATTGCAAAATTATTGCGGATATTTTATAGTTAGGATAAGAGATAGCCCGCAAGGAGAGCAACTATATGACCACCCCCGCCAAACAACTGAAAAAGGATCGTTCCACAGGCGGCGCTGCCCGGCTGTGGGCCTTGGCCGCCCTGCTGCTGGCGGTCTTTTGGGGGTCCTTCTTTTTGGGGCGGTATGGGGTATCCCTTACACTGGGGCAGTTCCTGGGACTGATGGCCGAGGGACTGCAGCGGGTGCTGACCGCTCTGGTAAACTGGGCAGGTAAGCCGTTTGGCTTTGCTACCGAGCGGCTGTTTGCCGTGCCGGTGACCTGGTCCTCCGTAATGGAGACCATCGTGCTGAATATCCGGATGCCCCGCATTATTATGGCCTGTCTGGTGGGCTGCTGCCTGGCTTCCGCCGGTGCATGCTACCAGGGCGTTTTCCAGAACCCGATGGCGGCCCCCGATCTGCTGGGTGCTTCCACCGGTGCCTGCTTTGGCGCGGCACTGGCCATTCTGCATGGGCGTTCCTCCGCTATAATCACCCTGTACGCTTTCTTTTTCAGCCTGCTTACGGTGCTGCTGGTCTTTGTGATCGGTCAGCGTGCCCCGGGGCAGAAAACTGTTAACTTGATTTTGGCCGGTATTATGGTCAGCTCGCTCTTTTCGGCAGGGACTTCCTACATCAAGCTGGTGGCGGACCCCGGCAGTAAGCTTCCGGAAATCACCTACTGGCTGATGGGCAGTCTTTCCGGCACCCGCGGGGTGGATATCCGCTTTGCAATCCTGCCGATGGCACTGGGGCTTATCCCGCTGCTGCTGATCCGCTGGCGGCTGAACCTGCTGACCCTGGGCGAAGAAGAAGCCCGCGCGCTGGGGATCAATACCGCCCTGCTGCGGCTGATTGTAGTGGTGTGCGCCACCCTGGTCACCGCCGCTTCGGTTTCGGTCAGCGGTCTGATCGGCTGGGTAGGTCTAGTCATCCCCCACCTGTGCCGCCGGTATATCGGCAATGACTACCGCAAGCTGCTCCCGGCTTCGATGCTGTTCGGGGCCACTTTCCTGCTGCTGGTGGATAACATCAGCCGGAACCTGCTGGCGGTGGAGATCCCCATCGGTATTCTGACCGCCTTTATCGGTGCGCCGTTCTTTATTTACCTGATGCGCCAGAAGGGAGGCGGCGTATGAGCTACCCTGCCATAGAAGCCAAGGGTGTGCGCTTCTCCTACGGAAAAAATGAAATTCTGCATGGGATGGATTTTGCTGCCCAAAAAGGGCAGCTGATCGCGGTGCTGGGACCCAACGGCGCCGGAAAAAGTACGCTATTCCGCTGCCTGTTGGGGCTGTACCACAGCTACCAGGGCAGCATCACCATAGAGGGCCGAGAGGTAAAAAACATGCAGCCGCGGGAGATCGCGGCCAAGGTGGCCTATATCCCGCAGACCCATACCCCTACCTTCCACTATACTGTGCTGGAGATGGTACTAATGGGCACCACACACCGGGTACGGGGCCTGCAAAGCCCCGGCACCAAGGAAGTGGCCATAGCACGAGAAGCCCTGGCACAGGTTGGGATTGCGGACATGGAGAACCGCAGCTACGGCAGACTTTCCGGCGGCGAGCAGCAGCTGGTGCTGATTGCCCGGGCACTAGCCCAACAGACTGAGCTGCTCATCATGGACGAGCCGACCAGCAGCCTGGACTACGGCAACCAGCTGCGGGTGATGCAGCGGGTAAGGGCGTTGGCCCGGCAGGGGTATACCATCCTGCTTTCCAGCCACAATCCGCAGCAAGCACTGCTTTTTTCGGACCGCATCCTGGCGCTGCACGATGGCGTGATTTGCGCTGACGGCGCTCCGGAGAAGGTGATAACCCCTGAACTGCTGGAGACGCTTTATAGCATCAAGACCCGCCTGGCGGAAGCGGAAGAAGGACGGTTGATCATTCCGCTGCTGAAGGAGGATGACTGATGTTTATTTGGAATGAAGATATGATCCGCTTTTTGCGGGATGCCAGCGAACACAGCGACTACCACCATTTGCTGGCGGAATACCTTGCCAAGCGATTGCCCGAAAACGCCCATGTGTGTGATGCGGGCTGTGGGTTGGGGTACCTCAGCCTGCAGCTGGCCCCCTACTGCCGACAAGTAACGGCGGTAGATGTAAGCCCGGAGGCACTGGCGGTTCTGGCCGCAAATTGCGATAAAGAAAAAATCAAGAATGTAGATATCCGCTGCGGTGAGATAGCGGAACTGCCGCCCGATGAGCCCTATGATGCCATGGTATTCTGCTTCTTTGGCACTGGGAACGAAGCGCTGCGCATCGCTAAGGAGCAGTGCTGTGGACCCGTTATCATCATCAAAAAGGGCTGGAGCGAGCATCGCTTCTCGCTGGGCAAGCAGAAGATGGGCCACGAAAGCTACGCCGACACCATGGCGCTTCTGGATGGATACGGCATCCCCCATACCGGCGAAACATTGACGCTGGAAATGGGACAGCCTTTCCGGAGTCTGACCGACGCCTGTCGTTTTTTTGAGATCTACGAGCGGAGCGGCGCTGCCGTAACCGAAGAAGCCGTGCGCGCACGGCTGACCGCCACCGGGGATGACGAATTCCCGTGGTACCTGCCGCAGCCCAAGGTAATGGGCATTATCCAATTCGACAGCAGGGATATCCCTGAGTTATAAAATCCTAAAAGAACAAACAGAAGGAGAAAAGATATGAAAAAAATGCTTAGCGTTCTGCTGGCAATCATGATGATCGCCACACTGGCGCTGACTGGCTGTGGGCAGAACAATGATCCTACCCCGGATCCCGCGCCCGCCACCCGCACCTTTACTGATTCCCTAGGCCGCGAAGTGACCCTGCCTGCCAATCTTAGTAAGATCGCCATTTCCGGTCCTTTGGCCCAGATCGTGGTATTCGCCATCGCTCCCGATATGATGGTCGGTATCGCCAACGGCTGGGCGGATGAGGCCAAGGGGCTGATCCCCGATGAGTACTACAATCTGCCTCTGCTGGGCCAGCTGTACGGCGGCAAGGGAGAGCTGAACCTGGAAACCCTGCTGCAATCCGGTGCCGAGGTGGTTATTGATGTAGGCGAGCAGAAGGACGGCATGGCCGATGACCTGAACGCTCTGCAGGAGCAGACCGGGATTCCTTTCGTTCACATTGACTGCTACACCGGCAGCATGGGGGATACCTACCGCACCCTGGGCACCCTGCTGGGCAAGGAGACCGAGGGCAACACCCTGGGTGAGTACTGCGACAAGATTTATAACCGCACCAATGAGATCGCCGCGAGTGTAAAGAAGGTAAGCCTGCTGTACTGCCTGGGTGATAAGGGCGAAAATGTCATCGCCAAGGGCAGCTACCATGCCGAGATCATTGACCTGCTTTCCAACAACCTGGCAGTTGTAGAATCCCCCTCCTCCAAGGGCAGCGGCAACGAGGTTGATATTGAGCAGATCCTGAAGTGGAATCCTGATGTGATTCTGTTTGCCCCCGGCAGCGTATACGCTACCGTTGGTGAGGATCCCGCCTGGCAGGGCGTCAACGCCATCAAGAACGGCACCTACTACGAAGTGCCCATCGGTCCCTACAACTGGATGGGCTTCCCCCCCAGCGTTCAGCGGATGCTGGGTATGATGTGGATGGCCAAGCTGCTTTATCCGGAGACTGCCGACTATGATCTGCAGGCCGAGGTGACCGAGTACTTCCGGCTGTTCTACCACACCACCCTGAGCGAAGATGCCTACAATGCTCTGGCAGCCAACTCCATTGGCACCATAGAGGGAAAGACTACCGCGTAAACAAAACTTTGATAGAAGCATCCGGCCATTTTACAATGGCCGGATGCTTCTATGCTTCGATGCTGCATTATCAAATATTTTTTGCCCATTTCCGTGCAAACCGACTTGTAACCTATGCGAAAAAGCAGTATAATATAAGCTAAGCATTATTCTCTTATAAGATAAACGGGAGGGCGAACACACACATGCTGGAAGCAGGCGGACGGGTACAATCAATTGAAAAAGCGGTCAGAATCCTGGAGATCCTGGCGGAGGCTGGCACGCCCATGCCGCTGCGGGAGATTGCGCGGCGCACGGAGCTGCCCAAAAGCACCCTGCACGGCATTATCTCCACCCTGCGGGAAACCGGGTTGGTAGAACAATCCGCTGAGGATGGCTGCTACGGACTGGGGCTACACCTGTTTGAACTGGGGTGTGCGGCCAGCGGCAGCCGGAACATTACCGCCATCAGTCGGCCCTTCCTGCAAGGCCTGGCCAATCGGGCAGGCGAGACCGCATTCTTGGCGGCGCTGGATGGCACCGATGCCCTGCTGCTGGAGGTCACCGAAGCCCCCAACCCGCTGCGTGTCGCATTAGCGCCCGGCACCCGTATGCCGCTGCATTGCACCGCCCAGGGCAAGGTGTTCCTGGCGTGGAATGAGAATGCTATGCGGCAGGTGTGCCGCGGCGAGCCGGTCGCCTACACCCCCCATACCCACACCACCCCGGAGCAAATCCAGGCTGATGTGGCTGCTACGCGGGAACGCGGTTATGCCATTGAAGATGGCGAGCACCGGATTGGCCTGCGCGCCATTGCAGCGCCTATAGCCGATGCCGAAGGGCGAGTACGGTATACCATTGGCGTGGTGGGCATGTTCCGCCGGGTCCATTCGGAGGAATTTTCAACTGCCGCACATCTGACGGTAGAAGCCGCCAGGGCCATTGTGGCATCGCTGCAAAGACAGCCTTAGCTGCATAAAACAGAGCCGCCCCGACAGGGGC
>ERZ772861.2316-NODE-2316-length-13180-cov-13.151086_pt1 | contig 13180 bp, 10 predicted proteins | sample MGYA00512135_ERZ772861 | MGnify/ENA primary metagenome ERZ772861 (study PRJEB29015, sample SAMEA2737700) | human gut metagenome | biome: human gut; feature: human-associated habitat; material: faeces | place: China | collected 2012 ...
GCAAGTGCCCTTGGGGTACTCCTCGGAATGACAGGGGTGAGGTTTATCGACACGCTGCGCAGAGGCGGGGCAAAGCCCCGCCTCTGCTCTCTTCTGTTCTGTCACATTCAGCAGCTGCGCCGCAGCAGCTCGCATACCAGCTCATAGGTACGCTCCGTGGAGGGCACGTTCAGCCGCTCCCGCACGGAGTGTACGTCGTGCAGCTCCGGCCCCATGGACACCGCGTCCAGACCGGGGATCTTCTCCATCAGCAGTCCGCACTCCAGACCGCCGTGGGTGGCCTCCACCACGCCGTCCTTGCCGGTGAGATCCTTATACGCCGCCAGCAGGGTGTCCCGGAACTTCGACTCCCGTTTATACTGCCAGCCGGGGTACACGCCCCGCTCCGCCACGGTGCCGCCCGCCAGCGCCGCCACAGCCCGCACCCGCTGCGCCAGCATCAGCTTCCGGGAAGCGATGGACGAGCGGATGGAGAACGTGATGTGCAGGCCGTCGCCGTCCAGCTTCACCACGCCCATGTTCAGGGACGTCTGCACCAGACCGGGGAAGTCCGTGTCCATGGCCTCCACGCCCTGCGGCATGGCCGCCAGCGCCTGCACCAGCGTCGCGGTGCGCTCCGCGGGCACGGCCTTCGCTGCCTCCGCCGCCGCGCAGGTCAGGGTCACGCCGGGGTCGGTGACGGCGTACTCGTTTTTCAACGCCGCGTCAAACTCCCGGATGAACGCCGTGAACGCCGTGCCGCTGCCGGTGGGCAGCGCTGCGACCGCGTCGCAGCGGGAGCAGATCACGTTGTCAAACTGGCCGCCGGAGATGGCCGCCAGCCGCAGGCCGGGGAACTTCTCCAGCGCTGTGGCCAGTACCCGTCCCATGAGGCGGTTGGCGCTGCCGCGTCCCAGATGGATGTCCGCGCCGGAGTGACCGCCTTGCAAGCCGGCCACGGTGATGCCGAAGCCCTCCGTGCCCGCCGCGTCGGTCAGCTCTGCGGGCAGCAGGCAGTCGGAGCGCATGCCGCCCGCGCAGGACACGGTGAACACGCCCTCCAGTTCGGAGTCCAGATTTAGCAGCTTTTTACCCTTCAGGTCGGAGCAGTCCAGCGCGAACGCGCCGTCCATGCCCACCTCCTCGTCCACGGTGAACACCGCCTCGATGGGCGGATGCACCAGCGTATCATCCGACAGGATCGCCAGGATCATGGCCACGGCAATGCAGTTGTCGCCGCCCAGCGATGTCTTGTCCGCCCAGACCCACTCACCGTCGGTCATCAGGTCGAGCCCCTCGCGGGTCATGTCCTTGGTGCAGTCGTCGGTCTTGGCGCACACCATGTCGATGTGCCCCTGTAAAATGATCGGCTCGGCGCTCTCGCAGCCGGGGGACGCCGGCTTCCAGATCACCACGTTGTTGCACGGCTCCTGCCGGTACTTCAATCCCAGCTCTTCGGCAAAGCTCACGCACAGATCGCTGATGATCTTCGTGTTGCCGCTGCCGTGAGGCACCGAGCACAGCTTTTCAAAATATGCAAATACCTTTTCCGGCTTCAAGCCCTTCAGAACAGCCATTTTCATACTCCTTTCCAAGGCAGGCGCGTTCTCCGCGCCGCACACACAGTATAGCATAACCGTCCATCGCCCGCAAGCGATTCCTTATGTGCACACAGCCCATGCTTTCGCATGGGCTGTGTGTTCGGAATACATTATCAAATGTCGCCCAGACCCATATCGTCCTCGGTGTTGGGCACTTCCTCATCGTCCAGATCGGCGGAGGGTGCGGGGATGAACTCCTCCAGATAGGCCTCCTCCGGCAGACCGGCCATATACGCCGGCAGGTTGATGATGACACTGTCGATGCTGTGGGGCAGCGTCAGCTTGTACGTCTCGGTCGTCTCGCTGCCGCCCTTCTGCTGCATGACCTCCACGGTCAGCTCCAGTCTGTCGCCGATGTTGGTGACCATGCAGCGCTCCTTGTCGTACAGCTTGGAGATCTGCTCGCCGTTCACATACACGGTGATCTTATAGGGTGCGGCCACGGACTGACCGTCCTTATCCAGCGCGCGGTTGTCGAAATAGACGGTGTGGCCGCGGCCGATGCGCAGCATCAGCACGGCGACGAGCACCAGCACCAGAACGAAGGCGATACGGATGATCCACGAACGTTTCGTCGTTTTCATACGGTCTTCCCCTCCTCCTCGGCTTTCTGCTCAATGGCCAGCTGCTGACCCAGCGTGCGGTTCTCCTTGCGCTTCTTGGCCTCGTACATGACCAGCGCCACGGTGATGACGGCGTAGGACACGAACACGCGGAAATACTCGCCGATCATGGAGTCGCCGGTGATCTTGGTACCGGCGGCCGGCGCCACGATGAACATGGTGTGGAACAGGATAACGCCCAGGAACACGTTGCCGATGGACGCCTTTTCCACGGACGCGCCGCCCACCAGCAGCGCGGCGATGCAGAACATGCCGATGTTGGTATGCGCCGTATAGGTGGGGAAGTTGCCCATGTTCTGCAGGTAGATGATCATGCCGAAGCCCGCGAACACGGTGGACATGACGATGGAGATCAGGCGGGTGCGATCCACGTTGATACCGGCGTCACGCGCCACGTTCATATCCTGACCCACCGCGCGCATGTCCTGACCCAGCTTCGTGCGGCGGAACCACACGATGAACAGGCAGGCCAGCGCGATGACGATCAGCGTCAGCACGGGGATCTTCACGCCGCCCACATAGACGGCCAGCGCGTTATCCACGCTCTGCCGCATCTGCAGCAGGCTGACGGTGTTGCGGATACCGAAGCCGCGGGGCAGCTTCAGCGTGTTGTGGATGATGGGGATGATGGGTCCCATCATATACAGCACGATCAGCTGGTACACACCGGTCATACAGTAGGCGATAAAGTAGCTGGTGACCATCTCGCGGCCCTTGGCGCGGTTCAGGATGCTGCCGCACATAAGACCCAGCAGGATGGACAGGGGGATGGACAGGATGGCTGCCAGCACCAGACCGGGGATACCCCAGATCTGCCAGTCCGCCACCAGGATCAGCGCGATCTCGCCGGCCATGGCGCCCAGCGTCATGGCGAAGTTCAGACCCATACCGGCCATGATGGGGATCAGCAGGCTCAGGATCAGGAAGGAGTTGCGCCCCAGGCGGGTCACAGCCTCGTTGATGATGTAGTTCACCGGCAGGCCGGACACGGGAATGAGCACGGCGCAGATGAGGATGAACAGGATGGGCACCGAGTTTTTGCCCAGGAACTGCTTCACGTTGAATGTCTTGGTTTTCATGTCAGCGCCCCCTTTCCGTCTTTCTGGTCAGGGCGTAGAGGATCATGCCGTTGGACACCACGATACGGATGACCTCGCTCATATCCATCTGGAAAGCGGCGCTCATCACGGTGGGGGTCATTGTCACGATGCCCTGATACAGGATCGTACCGATAATCACATTGCCGATGGACGCCTTGTTCACCGACGCGCCGCCGATCAGGATGGCGGCCACGGCGGGCATGGCCATCCAGAAGGGGCCGTTGTACAGCTGCACAAAGCCGAAGCCCTGCTCGTACACCAGAATGCCCAGCGCGCCCAGCCAGGTAGACATGATGACGGAGATAAGCCGCATTCTGTCCACATTGATGCCCGCGGCGCGGGCGAAGGCGGGGTTGGAGCCGACGGCGGTCATGGCGGTGCCGGTCTTGGTGTGCAGGAACGCCCACATCAGAACGGCCAGCAGTGCGAAGAACAGCAGCGTGCCGGTGGGGATCACCAGATTGATGCCGATGCTGTTCAGGTCGATGGTCAGAATGTTGGCCAGCGCCTTGTCGTAATAGCCCTCCAGCGAGATGACGGTACGCAGACCGCTGGCGGAGAAGCCCCACACCATGGTGGGATGCTTATACGGCAGCAGCAGCCACATCATGCACATGAAGGACACGGACGAGAAGCCCACATAGGTGGCGATCATCATCTCGCCGCCCTTGATCTTGTTCAGCAGCCAACCGTAGCCGCCGCCGAACAGCAGGGCAAAGGGCGTGGCGATGAGGATGGCCATAAGGAAGCTGGCAAAGCCGGTGTAGCCCAGCTCAATGGACAGCGTGGCGCCCAGCAGTCCGGACACGATACCCAGCGGCAGGCCGAAGTTCAGGCCGCAGCCGGAGTGCACCATGGGCACCATGGCCAGCACCATCACGGCGTTCCAGCTGAAACGGGTGATGATATTGGTGATCTGCGTGGGGAAATCCAGCCCCACGATGGGAGCGGCGATGAGCAGCAGCAGCAGGAAGCACGCGATGATCAGACGCGGCAGGCCGAAGCTGTCCAACAGCTCTCTGAATTTTGACTTGTTTCCAAGTGTGGTCGTATTGCCCATTTCTTCCTCCTTACTTCACCTGGCTGACCATGAGCATACCGAACTCCTCGGAGGAATGGTCAGCAGGCAGTATCCCGGCGATCCTGCCGCCGGAGACGATGGCGATGCGGTCGCAGACCTGGCGCAGCTCCTCCAGCTCGGAGGAGATCATCACCACCGTGACGCCGGACTCGCGGTTGAATTTCTTCAGTGCCTCCAGCACCAGCGCCTTGGCGCCCACGTCGATACCGCGGGTAGGCTCGGACACAAAGAGGAAGCGGGGCTCCAGTGCGAACGCCTTGGCCAGGCACACCTTCTGCTGGTTGCCGCCGGACAGCTCTCTGGCCTTCTGTCCGGAGCCGGTGCACTTGATCTGCAGCTCCTCAATATACTGGTTCGTCACCTGATGGATGGCCTTCTCGTCGCGCCATGTGAAGAAGCCCAGCCGCTTCAGGAACTTATTCTGCACCTGCATGGCGGGGAACGCCACGTTCCACTCCAGCGACTCGTCCAGCAGCAGACCCACGCCGCGCCGATCCTCGGACACGAAGGCCAGCTGGGAGTCCAGACACTTCCGTGGGCTGTTCAGCGCGATGGGCTTGCCGTCGAATTCCACGGTGCCGCCCGCCTCGTACAGACCCATCACACCGTTGGGGATGCCCAGCTTGCCCTGGCCGGCCAGACCGCCGATGCCCAGGATCTCGCCCTCCTTCACATCCAGATCCACGTTGCGGACGATCTCGCCGGGCATATCCACCCACAGCTTGCGGATGGACATAATGGTGCGGGCATCGGAGTGGTCGCGGATGTCGTGGGCAGCGCCGCCGGCAGCCACCTCGCGCCCCACCATGTAGTGGGTGATGTCGCGGACGTCCGTCTCGCGGGCGGCCACGTCCTTGACAACGTAGCCATCCCGCATGATGACCACCTTATCGCACACCGACAGGATCTCCTGCAGGCGGTGGGTGATGAAGATCACGGCGATGCCCCGGGAGGCCATGCCGCGGATGGAATCCAGCAGCGCCTGCGCCTCCTGCTCGGTGAGCACGGCGGTGGGCTCATCCAGGATCAGCAGCTTCAGGTTCTCCTTGCTCAGCTCGCGGGCGATCTCCGTGAACTGCTTGTGACCCACGGGCATGCTGCTGATGACCATCTTCTGATCGATATCCACGCCCATCTTCTCGATGGCTTTTGCGGCGCGGTTATCCATTTCTTTATAGTCGAGAGTGTCCAGACGCTGGCCGAACACTTCTGAAATGACGCTTTTTTTCTTGGGTTCGCGGTTGAGGAGGATGTTCTCCGTGGCGGTGAAGCCGGGGATCAGGGAGAACTCCTGGTGCACCATGCCGATACCGGCCTTCAGTGCGTCGAAGGGCGTGTTGAATTGTACCTTCTCCCCTTCGATCAGGACGTCCCCCTCATAGCCGCCCGTCTCGCGGATCACGTCCATGCCAAACAGTATTTTCATCAAAGTGCTCTTGCCGGCGCCGTTCTCGCCCACCAGACCCAGCACCTGCCCTGCCTCCAGGGTAAAGTTGATGTCCGTGAGCACCTGATTGCCGAAAAAGCCCTTTTTGATATTCCGCATCTCAAGCAGCGGAGCATTGTTCTTTTCCATATTCATCCCTACTTATAGCAGCGGAGAGGGAGGATGCCCTCCCTCCCCGCTTTGATGGCAGCTTAAAAAGCCTGTGTCAGCTGATGGTGAAGTACTTCTCCGGGATCTCCACGTCGGCATTGCCCATGAAGTGGCCGGGATCGCCCATGATATAGGTATCCTGATAGATCAGGAACACGTTATCGGACTTCACGCCGGTGGTAGCGTTGGTGTAGCCGGCGCCGTTCCAGGCCGCCTTGGGAGAGTAGACCTGCAGCGCGGCAGCCACGTCGTCCATATCCAGCAGCTCGCTCTTGCCGTCCAGCACGTTCTTGGCGTGCAGGGCCAGACCGGCGGACAGGGTGTAGCCGTAGGAGTAAGCCCAGGTGCCGAAGTGATCGGCGCCGCCCTTCTCAACGATGGCGGACTCGACCTTGGTCAGGATCTTCTCGAAATCACCGGCTTCCTCGGTCAGATCCAGACCCAGAGCACCGGGATAGCCCATCAGGGGAGAGGGCAGGTCGGCCTCGATGAAGTAGCCGCCGCACTCCAGCAGGCGCTTCAGCAGAGGCTCGGTGTGCGCATCGTTGGTGCAGAAGTAAGCAGCCTTCTGGCCGTACTTCTCGACCCAAGCGGGCACCTGCTCCAGAATGTAAGCCTGAGCGCCGGAAACGCCCACGTCAGAGGTAGGATCGGGAGCCGTCTCCAGGACGAACTTCATGCCGAACTCCTCGCAGGCGGCCTTCATGATGGCCACGCGGCGGCTCATGGTCTCGTAGGACATGTGGCGGGGGAAGGAGATATGTACGAAGGTATCGCAGCCCAGCTCGTGAGCGGTGCGGATGATCAGGTAGCCGCGGGAGACGAAGTCATTGTTGGTGACCAGGTCGGCAGCGGAGCCGATCTCGGGCAGATCCTCGTGGGACTCACCTGCGATGCAGATGATGTCGGGGCGAGCTTCCTTGATCTTGCGGAAAGCCTCGGTGGTGCCGGGGACAGCCTGATTGACGATGATGGCCTTCATCAGGGGGTCGGCGGACAGGTTCACGATGCTCTGGATGGTGGTCTCGGTCTCCTCGGTGAAGTTGTCGGGATAGATGGCCAGCTGGACCATATCCTCGCCATACTCCGCCTGGAAGGCCTCGGCGCCGCGGCGGTCGTCCTCGGACTGAGAGACGGAACCGGTCACGATACCGATCTTGTAGGGCACGGTGTCGGTCTTGTCGGCGTTGTTAGGCTCATCGTTGTTCTTCTTGTCACCGCAGGCGACCAGAGAGAAAGCCATGATGAGAGCCAGCAGCAGAGAAACTACTTTTTTCATGTTTACCTCCAAATTCCTTTTTCATAGTCTGTCGTTTCCTCCGTCAGAAGGAAACGGCGAACAGGGCGCGCCCTGTCCTTTTCTATGCATTTGGGTGCTGTGCACCCATTTGATTTTACCAGATTCGTTCACACTCTGTCAACACATTTATGTCCCTGAGAGATGTGCGCAGGCACACATCTGTGTTTTTCTCAGGCACACTTTCGCACTTTTTCAGCACTTTTCCCGCCATTCTCCGCATTTTGCAGCCACTTTTCCCCCGTAACCGTCTGTTTTGTCAAAATAAACATTTCTTTTGGCGAAATCCGTTTTCTGCCTGTTTACAGCAAAAGAGACAGGCTCGCGCCTGTCTCTTTTGTCTATGACACTTGTCAGATCTTCTGCTTCTCGTCCACGACCTCGCGCAGCACGGCGGCAAACTCGTCCAGCGGCATAGCGCCCAGATCCTCGCCCCGGCGGGTGCGGACGGAGACGGTGCCCGCCTCCATATCCCGGTCGCCCACCACCAGCATGTAGGGGATCTTCTCCAGCGTGGCCTCGCGGATCTTCTTGCCGATCTTCTCGTTGCGCTCGTCCACCTCCGCGCGGAAGCCCTGCTTGCGCAGCGCATCGGCGGCGTTGGCGCAGTAGTCGGCGGCGCGGTCGGTAACGGGCAGGAAGCGCACCTGCTCCGGCATCATCCATGTGGGCAGCGCACCGGCATACTCCTCGATCAGGTAGGCCAGCGTCCGCTCATAGCAGCCCAGAGACGTGCGGTGGATGATATACGGCAGCGCCTTGTTGCCGTTTTCATCGACGTAGTACATGCCGAAGCGCTCCGCCAGCAGCATGTCGATCTGGATGGTGACAAGGGTATCCTCCTTGCCGTAGACGTTCTTGTACTGGATATCCAGCTTGGGGCCGTAGAACGCGGCCTCGTCGATGCCCACGGTGTAGTCCACGTCCAGGTCCTTCAGGATGCGCTCCATCACGGACTGGGCGTGATCCCACTGCTCCGCCGTACCCTCGTACTTGTTGTTGGGGTTGGCGGGGTCCCACTGGGAGAAGCGGAACGTACATTTATCCAGCAGGCCCACGGTGCCCAGGCAGTACTTGGCCAGATCGAGGCACTGCTTGAACTCCTCCTCCAGCTGGTCGGGACGCAGCACCAGATGGCCCTCGGAGATGGTGAACTGGCGGACGCGGATGAGGCCGTGCATCTCGCCGGAATCCTCGTTGCGGAACAGGGTGGACGTCTCGCCCAGGCGCATGGGCAGGTCGCGGTAGCTGCGGCCCCGGTTCAGGAAAACCTGATACTGGAACGGGCAGGTCATAGGACGCAGGGCGAAGCACTCCTTGGTCTCATCCATGGGGTCGCCCATGATGAACATGCCGTCCAGATAGTGATCCCAGTGGCCGGAGATCTTATACAGCTCCCGCTTGGCCATCAGGGGCGTCTTGGTCAGCAGATAGCCTCTCTCCTGCTCGGTGTCCTCCACCCAGCGCTGCAGCAGCTGGATGACCCGTGCACCCTTGGGCAGCAGGATGGGCAGGCCCTGACCGATGCAGTCCACGGTGGTGAAATACTCCAGCTCGCGGCCCAGCTTGTTGTGGTCGCGCTTCAGCGCGTCCTCACGCTCCTTGAGATAGGTCTCCAGTTCCTCCTTGTTGGGGAACGCCACGCCGTAGATACGCTGGAGCTGCTGGCGGCTGGAATCGCCGCGCCAGTAGGCGGCGTTGCAGGCGGTCAGCTTGATGCCGTTGCCCTTGATGCGGCCGGTGGAGTCCACGTGGGGGCCGGCGCACAGGTCAACGAACTCGCCCTGCTTGTAGAAGGAGATGTGGGCATCCTCCGGCAGGTCGTTGATCAGCTCGACCTTATAGGGCTCCTCCTTCTCCTCCATATACTTGATGGCTTCCTCGCGGGGCAGCTCGAAGCGCTCCAGCTTCAGCTTCTCCTTGCAGATCTTGCGCATCTCCGCCTCGATCTCCGCCAGGTTGTCGGGGGTAAAGGCGAACGGCGCATCCAGATCGTAGTAAAAGCCGTTGTCGATGCTGGGGCCGATGGCCAGCTTCACCTCCGGCCACAGGCGCTTCACCGCCTGGGCCAGAATGTGGGAGCAGGTATGCCAGTACGTCTTGCGGTACTGCTCGTTTTCAAACGTGTAGATGTTTTCCTCGCTCATGGTACAGTCCTCCTTGTTTTGGGGGCGGGTATAAAAATAACCCCACCCCTGATGTGTTTCAGGGGTGAGGTAAATGACTTTACTCCACGGTTCCACCCTGCTTACGGCATACGCCGTCGCTCGTGACTTCTGTAACGGGAAGCCCCCGTCCTGCTCGTCGCAGGCGGCTCAGGAGCGGTACAGGCTGCGCCGCAGGCAGGACGCTTTCAGCCGGGGCGTCCCTCTCTTTGGCCGTTGGAAAAACAGCTTCTTCTCCGTCAATGCCTTTTTGATGGGGAATAGTATAAACCGCTTTTTGCGGTTTGTCAACAGGTCTTGCCGCGTTTTACCGCGTTTTACCGCAGAACCTCCAGCAGCTCCGCCGCCGTGTCCACGATGGTTTCCGCACCGGCCTCTGCCAGCGCCTGACGGCCCCGAAAGCCCCAGCTCACCGCCGCCAGCGGCAGTCCCGCGTTACGGGCCGTGGCCACGTCCACCTCGCTGTCCCCCACGTAGACGGCGTCGGCAGCGGCTACGCCCAGCGTGTCCAGCGCGCGGAACACCAGATCCGGCGACGGCTTGGGCGGCACATCGTCCCGCTGCCCAAAGGCGGGCAGCCCCGGAAAGAACCGGGCGGCCAGCGTTTTGGTGGTGGCGTCCGGCTTGTTGGACACCACCGCCGTCTTAATGCCCGCCGCATCCAGCGCCGCCAGCACCGCCGGAATACCGGCGTAGGGCGCGGTGTCTACGCAGTTGTGGGCCTGATACCAGTCCCGGTACTCCGCCAGCACCGCCTCGAAGTCCTCGCCGGTGACGGTGGGCGGCAGAGCCCGCTCCATCAGCCGCCGCGCACCGTTGCCCACGAAGGCGCGGACCTCCTCCGTTGTGCGCAGGGGCCAGCCGTGGACAGACAGGATGTGGTTCACCGCGCTGACCATATCCGCCAGCGTGTCCAGCAGCGTGCCGTCCATATCAAATAAGATCGCTTTGTATTTCATGCAGCATCGTTCCTTTCATCGGCGGGACACCCCGCCGCAGGTCGGTGCTATCTTACCACGCCTTCCCGCAGATGGCAAGAGGGACGAGGTGCTCCTCATCCCTCTTGTATGGCCGCCAGCACTACGGTGCGGGCGTCGGTGAACGCCGACGAGCAGGTGGACATAGCCAGCACCCGCTGCGGTCGGTCCGTCGTCTCCCAGCACAGGGCCTCCCCCTCGGCCCAGTCCAGCAGCGGCGATACGTCCTCCTGCCAGTGCTCTGGCCGGAAGATGTGTTCCTCCGATGCCGGCACCAGCAGGCAGGCGAACACCTCCAGCGTGCAGGCGCCGTCCGGCAGCAGCAGGGTTCCCGTCCGGTGCTCCCGCAGGAACGCCGCATCCTGATACTTCTCCAGGTCGCCGAACATCTGGCCGCTGACCATGTGGTGGCCGTACAGCAGGCTGTACCCGCCGGCGAAGTCCGGTGCGCAGCGGGTATCCAGAAAGATGGTGCCCGCCAGGGAGAAATTCCCGTACACGTCGGTGTTCACGTAGGTCAGGTTGTCCTTTCCCTGCACCACGGGGTAGTCTACGCCGGTACCGTCCAGCGTCACCCAGGCGCACACGTCGGCGTTCACCGCCCGCAGCTCCGCAAAGGGCACCCCTCCCTCCTGGGGCTTCAGAGTCAGAAGAGATGCCTGCACCTCCTCCGCCGCCGCGTACACCTGCCGGTTGTCCCACAGGGCGTAGCCCGCGTATACCGCCAGCAGCGCCAGCATCACCGCCACCAGCGCGCTGGTGACATCGTCGAAAAATTTCAGCACCTTATAGGGCAGCATGTCCGTCCCCCCTTACAGCCCGCGGCGGCGCAGCAGGGTGATGACCTTCCCCGCCGCGTCCTGCTGCGGCACCGCGCCGAAGTGACGGCTGTCCCGTCCGCGGGTACGGTAGTCGTTCAGTATGAACAGACAGCCCTCCGGCACGGTGTAGGGATACGTCACCCCACCGGCGGGATATGTGGGATACAGCACCTCTCCCGCGTGGAGGGTACCGTTGACCCGCAGCGTACCGTCCTCCTCCAGCATCACCACATCGCCGCCCACGGCGGCCACGCGGCCCAGCCGCAGCATCCCCTCCTGCCGGTACAGCACCAGGTCATCCTGCGCCCACCGGCGCTGGAGCCGGTAGGCGATGAGCAGATCCCCGTCCTTTACGGCGGGGAACATGTCCTGCCCCTCCGCCTGCGTCACCAGCAGCACCACGCCCAGCAGTACCGCCAGCGCTGCCGCCGCTGCCGCCAGCCGCGTCAGCAGTGAGAGGGCCAGCCGCCTGTCCCGCTGCCGCTCCTCCGCCGTTCGCGGCGGGCGCGGCCGTGCCGTCCCCTGCGGTACGGCGTTTCTCTGTTCCATGATGCTCCCCCCCTGTCGTTTGCTGGAGCTATGGTAGCACACGCGGGCCGCAGAATACGCCGTTTTCTGTCGGAACCCCGATCTTATTCCCGCACAGGGAAAATAAAAGTCCCCCGGCAAAGCCGGGGGATTTTTCTGTAAGATGCCGTTACGCCGTCCGGCCGCGAAATACCGCGCCGATGAGTTCGATGACCGCGAACACCACCAGATACCACGCCACATTCACGCCGTGGGAATAGACGGCTGCGAACACCATGAACAGTGAGCATAGGATCGCCAGCACCGGCATAACCTTTCCGCGGAAGGCGGGCAGGTCGCGGCGGCGCATCAGAGCGATGTAGATGGGGATATACAGGACGTACAGCGTGATAATGGGCAGCTCCGAGGAGTCGAATTTGAAGGGGCCGAAGCCGTTCATGATAGTGCCGCCGTAGAAGTACAGCAGCCACAGAGAGCTGACCAGCAGGCCGAATACCGCAGAATTGTTGGCCATACCGGTGTTGGTATCCACGCTGCGAAACATGGCCAGCCGCGGGCTTTCGCACTCGCTGGCCAGGTCGAACATGCCGCGGGTCACGGCCATGGTCAGGCCGTTGCAGGTTCCCCAGCAGGAGATGACCACGAACGCAAAGATCAGCGCGCCGCCCACCTGCCCAAATACGTTCTGGAAGGCCAGCTTTGCGCCGGCCTCGCCGCCGGCCATCATGACCTCCGACTCCACCGCGCCGGCAAGGCCAATGTAGTACACCACATACACCACGGCGATGATGACGGTGCCGATCAGCAGGGCGCGGGGCATGTTCTTCTTGGGGTTCTCCAGCTCCGTGCCGATGGAGGTGGCGCAGATCCAGCCCTCAAAGGCGAAGGCCAGCGACACCACTGCGCCGAACAGTCCTTCCGCGAAGGGGATCTCCGTCACCACGTGGGTGAAGTTGAAGCTGGTCATACCGTTGCCGAGTCCTACGATAGTACCCACCACGGCCATCAGCAGCAGCGGGATCAGCTTGATGACGGTGGTGGTGATGGCAAACCGCCCCGCCAGCCGCGGGGCCAGCGCGTTCATGGTGTAGGTGACGATCATGAACACTCCCGCCAGCATCATGGTGCGGCCGCCTATCACCGCATCCTCCCAGCCCATCAGCACGCCGAAATAGCGGGCGGGCAGCCAACTGAGCACCGCCACCAGCGAGGGGTAGTAGATGACCGCCATGAACCATCCCACATAGTAGCCGTAGGTCTTTCCGCAGGAGGCCCGGGCGTAGCCCACCAGCCCCTCCACGTCCTGATGGCTCTGGGCCACCACGCCGAAGGTGCAGGCGCTGATGATCATCACCACGCCCATAATAATGAAAGCCAGAATGCCCACGGACAGATTGCCGCCGGTCTTTGT
>ERZ772861.2319-NODE-2319-length-13172-cov-6.158268_pt1 | contig 13172 bp, 9 predicted proteins | sample MGYA00512135_ERZ772861 | MGnify/ENA primary metagenome ERZ772861 (study PRJEB29015, sample SAMEA2737700) | human gut metagenome | biome: human gut; feature: human-associated habitat; material: faeces | place: China | collected 2012 ...
AAAAACTGTTCACAATTTTGTCGCTTTTTATTTTCATTTCCGTTATTACCTGTTCAAAACCCAAAGGTATGGTAATACCAGAAAGGTTGCGGAAGCCGTGAGCCGCTCCCTTTCAACTCCGTAGATCCTCTTTTCTACCTCTCTTCTTTCCAAACCCTTTCGCGGAAACCCCGGTGCCAAACGCGGCACCGGGGTTTTCCACCCCCCCCTGGGCGGCGGAGGCCGCTTCGGGAGACCACAGGCGGCTGCAACAAAATTGTAACCTTTGAAAGAAAAAAGATATCGAAATCAGAGATTGTCATTTTTCGTAGCTGGTAAAAAACGAATTTTATGGTAAAATTTGGAGTAAATTTCTTAAGATAAGGGCAAATGTTTAAGAATGTTATAAAGTGTAAAGAATTCTGTTACATTTTGTAATTTTCCTATTGACATCCGGGAACGGATGTGATATCATGCAGACATGAAAGAGATGCCGGGTGCGGAAGCGGCGGAAAGCCTCCCCGATTGGCGACACCAAAGGTTCCAGAGCCGGCAGCATTTCTAAAACAACCAATTTTCTAGGAGGTTAGAAACTATGAAAAACACAATGAAGAAGCTGCTTAGCCTCGTATTGGTGGCTATGCTGCTGGTCTGCGCGGTTCCTTTCCAGGCGGCCGCTGCTGAAGATGCCGAAAACCTGACCGTCAAGACTTACGTTGACGGAAAGTACGTCACTGACAAGCATGTTTCCGTGAATCCCGGTGAGAGCTTGACCCTGACGAAGGAGCTGGCCGAGACTCTGGTTGAGGACAACAAGGAATTCGTCAAGTGGACGAACATGAAGGACGAAGAGACCACCGGCCCCATCAGCTATGACAACCTGAAGAAGGCAAATGCGAATGGCTACTACGTAAACCTGTACGTAAACAAGAAGGTCGAGGACACCCGCGTTGACGCGAAGGTTCCCGTTAAGATCTATGTTGACGGTTCTTACGCAAGAGACGGCGAGATCACCGTTCCTGTTGACGGCGCTGTGACGCTGACCAAGGAGCTGGGTCTGAAGCTGGTCAAGGAAGACAAGGAATTTGTCAAGTGGACTGGCGCTTCCGACAACGATGCTACCGGCGTCACCATCAAGTATGCCGGTATCGACGACGGCTACTCCCTGAAGCTGTTTGTCAACACCAAGAAGGCGGAAGAGCCTGTCAAGTATATCACTCTTAAGATTATTGACGACAAGGGCAACACGATTGCCAGAGAGTTCCAGGTCGAGCCTGTGAACGGTAAGTCCTCCGTTATCAGCGACATCCTGAGCTACCGCTGGATGGGCAACTGGAAGGATTCCTATGAGTTCGTCACCGCCAAGAGCGATGAAAAGGGCAACAACCTGTCCCTGTCCACCACAATCAATGCCGGCGACTCCCTGACCGTCACCCTGAAGGCCAAGAGCGGCAGCACTCCCGAGGGCGACACTGTCAGAGTGACCTTCTACGGCACCGACGGCAAGGCCGTTTCCACCTACAACGTGACCAGCGGCAGCAGCATTGACAGCAAGAAGGTTTCCGACGCTCAGAGCAAGGCCGATAACAAGACCGGCTACACCTTCAAGGGCTGGAAGATCGACAACAAGGGTGACCTCTACACCAGCGCTCAGGTTGCCAAGCTCGTCATCAAGGGCAACGTAGAATTCTACGCTTACCTCGAGAAGGACACCACCACTACCAACAACAAGTTCCCCTACAAGGTTTACCTGCACATCTTCAAGGACAACAAGGTCGACGATCCCGCCAAGACCATCAATATCACCGAGGGCATTGCTCTGGACGGCAAGGTCACGCTGGATGAGGTCAAGACCGTTGTGAAGAACTACTACACCGCCAAGACCAGCGACGGCATCAAGTATGACGGCATGTATCTGGCCAAGGGCAACTGGGTCGGCAACTTTGTCAACGACACCCAGAAGTACACCACCATTGAGGACACCAACGAGATGCGCAAGGAGAGCGAGGTGCACATCAACGTGATGATCACCAACGCCAACGCCAAGAGCACCACCAACGAGAAGGCCGATAAGACCAACCCCAAGACCGGTGATATGATCTTCATTCCCGTGATCTTCATGGTCGTCTCCGGCGCCGCCATTGCCGGTGTGTACTTCTACAACAAGAAGCGCAACGCCCGGTAATCGAGAATACGCTAAGCTAAAAAAATCCCGACAGCTTCGGCTGCCGGGATTTTTTGCGGTGTGCGGGGGCGATTTGCAGAAAAGATTTTGCCGAAAAAGTATTCCCATTTTCACAGATATGTGTTATAATCGTTATATCCCCTAAATTTGGAAAGCAGGAGGAATATAACATGGACAACTACAACGGCAATACCTACGCACGGCAGGATACGGACATGTCTGTCGGTTCCTGGATCGGCACCCTGATCCTCTCGGCAATTCCCATCGTTGGTTTCATCTGCCTGATCGTTTGGGCGGTGAGCAGCTCCCCGGAGAAGCGCTCCCGGAAGAATTGGGCGATCGCCCAGTTTATCCTGACGCTGATCGTTGTGGCTTTCACCATTCTGGTGTACGCCATCACCGGCGGCGCGTTTCTGGCGTATCTGCTGAATTAAGACAAATCCCCCAAACCCGGATTTTCCCGGGTTGGGGGACATCTTTTTTGTTTCAGCACTGACGCATCAGGCGGATGTAGAATTCTACGGCCTTGGCGACGGTTTCCAGACGGATGCGCTCGTTGTTGCCGTGGATGGTCGAGCGCTCTTCGGCGGTCAAGTCCATGGCGGAGAAGCGGTAAACGTGGTTGCTCAGGTCACGGTAGTGCCGGGAGTCGGAGCATTGCACCATCAGGTATGGGGAGACGATGCAGCCCGGCCATGTATTCGCCACGGCAGAGGCGACCTTCTCCCATGCGTCGCAGCCGGTTTCGGAGACGGGACTTGGCTCGAAGGATTCCAGAGACGTGATCTCCACGGCGGGGTCGTTGACGGTCTTTTCCAGATACGCCAGCGCGGAAGCGACGCTGTCGGCGGGATTCAGGCGGATGTTGGACACCATTTTTGCTTCGGGAGGGATCACGTTCCGGGCGGAACTGCCCTCCATCTGAGTAAAGGCCACGGTGGTGCGCACCAGCGCGTTCATTTCGCCGCCGCTCTTTTTGCCGAGAGTGTCAATGATCCAGCCGAAGCACCACATGTTGGCGAAAATCACCCGGTACAATGGCGTTGAATACCGTCCCAGGGTGTCGAACATCTGGGCAGCGGGGCCGTCGATGTGGGCCTTGAAGGGATGATCCTCCACCCGCTTGCAGGCCGCCGCCAGAACGCCCACCGGGGTATGGGGCTTGGGTGCGGAAGCGTGGCCGCCGGCGGAGACGGTACGGTACTGGGCGTTCAGCATACCTTTTTCCGCAATGCCAATCAGGCCGCAGGGCTGCTTCACGCCGGGGAACACGTTCTCCACAACGGCGCCGCCCTCGTCCACCACAATGGCGGGGTGGATGCCATGCTCGGTAAAATACGCCACAATGTTGGGCGCACCCTGACCGTTGATCTCCTCACCGCCGGAGAAGGCAAAGTAAATGTCCTTTTCCGGCTGGAAGCCCTGACCGATGAGGTAATTGGCGGCGGAAAGAACGCCGTTGAAGGTGACCTTGGTGTCCAGCGTGCCGCGGCCCCAGAGAATGCCGTCCTCGATGACCCCGGCGAAGGGAGGCTTGTCCCACTTTTCCTCGTTGACAGGCACCACGTCATAGTGCGCCATCATAACGGCAGGGTCGCCTTCCTGCTTGCCCGGCCACCGCAGCAGCAGCGCCCGGTCGGGAAGCTGCTGGAAGGTGCAGGTGCCGAACACGTTGGGGTAAAGTGTCGGCAGCAGAGAGATCAGCTTCTGAAATTCCCCCTCGTCCTCCAGAGAATGGTCGTTGTAGGACACGGTCTTGCAGCGAACCAGCTGGGCGAGGGAATCCACGGCGGCGTCCCGGTCAAAGGCGATTTCTTCCTTGGTGACTTCGGGCTGGGGCTTGGGACGGAAACGGATGGTGCGGACGGCGACCACGGCAATGAATGCAACCAGAACGGCGAGAATCAGATATCCGATCATGTTTACAGAACTCCTCTCTTATAAAGCAGCCGGGAAACGGCAATGGTGAACAGCACGCTCACAGGCACCATAATGCCCACGGTACCGGCGTTCAGGGCGGGGACGAAAATGAACAGAACCAGCATCAGCACCACCGGCGCGACGGCGATCTTCCAGTTCCGGCTGACGAAGGCTACGCCCAGTCCGCCGAACAGGGCGGGCAGCATCTGGGCAAAGGCCGGCTCCAGCACCGGCGCTTCCAGAACGGGGGTCAGGGGGACAATCAGAATGACGCCGATGATAATAATGACGGTGGTGACGATGGAGGAGGTGGCGATGGCGATGGTGGAGATGACCTCGCCCTCCTCGGAGTTGGCGCTGACGTTGTTCTGCTCCAGCGCGTTGATGGCGCAGGGAAGCTTCAGGTTGGAGATGTTGCCGGTGACAAAGCTGAGGTAGGAGCCGCCCGCGCCCAGCATGGGAACGAAGGTAATTGTCTCAATGACGCCCACCGCCCAATACATGGGCGCGGTGGCGATCAGACCCACCACCAGCGCGCCCCAGTCCGGGGCGGCGCCAAACAGGGCGGCCACCGTCAGGGGGAAGGCCAGCAGCAAAATCATCACGGAAATGTTCCAGATGGTGCCGCTGCGGTGAACGGAGTCGATGTAGCTAAGCTGCTTTTTCATATCGGCACCTCCTTAACCCAGCCACGCGGTGAGGGGAATGGCGGAAGCCATGCCCAGCACCAGAGAAATGGGCAGCGCGTAATCGTTGACCCAGCTCCACTTGAATTTCTTCATGAGCAGCCCGCAGACCACCATGATCGCAGCGGATACCGCCATGACGCACACCGGAACAAGCCCGGAGGTGGCGGCGTAATCCCCCGGCGTCCACAGGCGGGAGAAATCGCAGAACACATAGCCCAGAAACGCGGAGATCATGCCGATAAACATGGCATTCTGGAAAATATCCGCCCATTTGGCGTCCCGGTTTTCCAGAACGGTCATGCCCCGCAGCAGCTTCTTGCCGATGACAGGCACCAGCCAGATGCCCACCATGATGGACAGGGTCATCACCAGCGCGATGTTGACGTATTGCTGGGCGGTCAGGGAGCTGATTTTGCCCAGCTCTAAGCCCATGGCGCTGACGGCGTTGGATGCCGCGATGGCCTCATAGCTCAATGAGCCGACTACGCTAAGCCGCAGCCAGGGCAGGGGAATGCCCAGACTTTTGCTTAAGGTGATGACGCTGATGACGATGGACACGGCCGGGGCGATGGTGAACAGCGCGGCGGTTTTGATGGTTTTTTTGATTTTGGCCTGATCCATGCCGATCTCCTTACTGCGGCGCAGAGCCTTAATAAGGAAGAAAATCGACTGAGCCAGAACCACGGCAATCAGAATTCCGGCGAGCAGGTAAAGCACCGGATGGTTGACGCTGAATTCCATGGAAACACCTCCGAAAAAATAGATGCGTTCATTATAGCACGGCGCCGTTCCCGAAACAAGAAGCAATCCCGCGAAAGAGAAGATTTTCCCGCGAAATGGCCTTGCTATTTCCCGTCGGATAGGGTAAAATGGTGGAGAGTTTTTGGGAAAGAGGCAACGGAAATGACAAAAGCGGCGTTTGATAACGATAAATACCTGCAAATGCAATCCGCCCACATCCGGGAGCGCATTGCCCAGTTCGGCGGCAAGCTGTATCTGGAATTCGGCGGCAAGCTCTATGACGACAACCATGCTTCCCGCGTCCTGCCGGGCTTCCAGCCGGACAGCAAGCTGCGGATGCTGCTGCAGCTGAAGGAGCAGGTGGAGATGGTCATTGCCATCAACGCCGACGATATCGAAAAGAATAAGGTTCGGGGCGATCTTGGCATCACCTATGACCGGGACGTCATTCGCCTGATCGACATTTTCCGGGGCTTCGGCCTGTACGTTTCCAGCGTGGTGCTGACCCGCTTCCATGAACAGGCGCTGGCGAAGGCGTTCCAGTCCCGCTTGGAAGGGCTGGGCATCCGGGTCTATCACCATTTTGAGATTCCGGGCTACCCCTCCGACACCGGCTACATCGTCAGCCCCGACGGCTTCGGGAAAAATGACTACATTGAGACGACCCGGTCGCTGGTGGTGGTCACGGCCCCCGGCCCCGGCAGCGGAAAGCTGGCGACCTGCCTGAGCCAGCTGTATCACGAGCATATCCGGGGCAACACGGCGGGCTACGCCAAATTCGAGACTTTCCCCATCTGGAACGTGCCGCTGAACCACCCGGTGAACCTTGCCTATGAGGCCGCCACGGCGGACTTGAACGACGTGAACATGATCGACCCCTTCCATCTGGAAGCCTACGGGGTCACCACCGTCAACTACAACCGGGACGTGGAAGCGTTCCCTGTGCTGGTGGCGATTTTTGAGAAGATTCTGGGGCATTGCCCCTACAAATCCCCCACGGATATGGGCGTGAATATGGTGGGCAACTGCATCGTGGATGACGAAGCCGTCCGGTTCGCCTCCCGACAGGAGATCATCCGCAGATACTACGTGGCCATGTGCGAGCAGAAGCAGGGCAAAGGCAGCGACGAAACGGTGCGCAAGTTGGAGTTGCTGATGAAAAAGGCCGGTGTGACCCCGGCGGAGCGGAAGGTGGTCGCCCCTGCCCTGCAGCGGGCGGAGCAGACCGGCGCGCCTGCCGCCGCCATGGAACTGCCCGACGGTACCATCGTCACCGGCAAGACCTCCGACCTTCTGGGTGCGTCCTCGGCGCTGCTGCTGAACGCGCTGAAAAAGCTGGCGGGTATGCGGGACAGCCTGCACCTGATTTCCCCGGTGGTGCTTGACCCCATCCAGCACCTGAAGGTTGACCACTTAGGCAACCGCAATCCCCGTCTCCACACCGACGAGACGCTGATCGCCCTGTCCATCTGCGCCGCCACCAACCCCATGGCGGAGCTGGCCATGGAGCAGCTGGACAAGCTGCGGGGCTGCGAGGTACATTCCTCGGTGATCTTGTCCCCGGTGGACGAAAAGACCTTCAAGCGTCTGGGCGTCAACCTGACCTGCGAGCCGAGATATAAGGGATAAATAAAAATGCAGAATGCCGAAACAACGGCATTCTGCATTTTTTGTGGGATAAAGATTAGGCTCTCTGCTCGCAGTAGACGCACCTGTGGATGTCCGCGGCCTTGTCGGTGCAGCGGAACAGCTGGGGCAGCTCCTGTTCGGTCTGGGTGATGCACTTGGGATTGCGGCAGACACGGTCGTATTCCAAACCGGTCGTGTCGATGGCTTCTTTTGCGGGATTCCGGGCGGCTTCATCCAGAAGCTTCAGGATCAGCGCCATGCGCATGTACTTGCCGTTCAGCGCCTGACGGAAATAGGCGGCTCTCGGGTCGTCGTCCACCTTGACGCTGATCTCATTGACACGGGGCAGGGGGTGCAGGACGCACATTTTTTTCTTCGCCAGCTTCATTTTCTCGGTATCGAGAACGTAGCTGTCCTTGAGCCGCTCGTATTCCCATGGGTCGTCGAAGCGCTCCCGCTGGATGCGGGTCATGTACAGCACGTCGAGCTTGGGCATGGCTTCCTCCAGAGAGGACACTTCCGTGTAGGGGATTCCCTGATTTTCAAAAACATTATACCGAATAAAACCGGGGATTTTCAATTCCTCCGGGGAAATCAGAACAAATTGAATGCCTTTGTAGCGGCTCATGGCCTCAATCAGGGAGTGGACAGTCCGGCCGTATTTCAGGTCGCCGCACAGACCGATGGTGAGGTTATCCAGCCGCCCCATTTCCCGGGAAATGGTCAGCAGGTCGGCAAGGGTCTGGGTGGGGTGATTGTGGCCGCCGTCTCCGGCGTTGATGACGGGAATGGTGGCCGCCTGACTTGCCACATAGGGTGCGCCCTCTTTGGGGTGGCGCATGGCGATGATGTCTGCGTAGCAGCTGACAATTTTGGCGGTGTCCGCCACGCTTTCACCCTTGGAGGCGGAGGAAGAACTGGCTTCGCTGAAGCCGATGACGCTTCCGCCCAGCTCCAGCATCGCGGCCTCAAAGCTCAGGCGGGTGCGGGTGGAGGGTTCAAAGAACAGCGTCGCCAGCTTCTTGTGGGCGCATCTGTCCCAGTAGTTTTCCGGGTGGGCAATGATGTCCTTGGCGGTGGCGATCAGCCCATCCAGCTCGTCCACGCCTAAATCCAGAATGCTGTTCAGACTTCTCATGCGTTCGCTCCATTCACGGCAAGGTAGTTTTTGATCCGCGCCACGTTCTCGGCGTTGGCGGGATTTTCTTCCAGATAGGCGATGATGTCGTACACATCCACCACGGAGTAGACGGGGAAGCCAAATTCTTCCTCCACTTCCTCCATGGCCAGCTTTTCGCCCTTGCCCCGCTCCTTGCGGTCAACCATAATAAATGTGGCGGCGACCTTGACGCCCTCCAGACGGCTTAAGATAGCCATGCTTTCCCGGATGGCAGTCCCGGCGGTGATGACGTCCTCTACGATGACCACGTCCTCACCGGCCTTGGGGACGTAGCCCACGAACACGCCGCCCTCGCCGTGATCCTTAGCTTCCTTGCGATTGAAGAAGAAGGGAACGTCCAGCCCGTCCCGGCTCAGGGCGACGGCGGCGGACACGGCGATGGAAATGCCCTTGTAGGCGGGGCCATAGAGGACGGCCTTCCGCTGCCCCAGCTTTTCCCGGTAGGCGCGGGCGTAGAATTCGCCCAGAGTCGCAATTTCCTTACCGGTTTTGATCTCCCCGGCGTTGATGAAATAGGGGATTTTCCGGCCGGATTTGGCGGTGAAATCGCCGAATTTCAGCACACCGGCCATCTCCAGAAACTGAATGAATTCTCTTTTGTAGCTTTCCAAAATGCTTCCTCCTTATTTCAGTCGCAGAATTCCGCCACGCAGCGTTCATAAGCGGCCACGGGGTCGGCGGCGGCCGTGATGGGACGGCCGACCACGATGTAGTCCGAACCGATGGCCTTGGCGGCGGCTGGGGTCATCACCCGCTTCTGGTCGCCTACGTCTCCGTCGGCGAAGCGGACGCCGGGGGTCACGGTGAGAAAGTGCTGACCGCAGCGCTCATGCACCTTCCCCGCTTCCAGAGGAGAGCAGACCACGCCGTCCAGACCCGCGTTTTTCGCGGTCTCGGCGTAGTGCATGACCACTTCGTCAATGGGTTCATGAATGAGCAGGTCGGACTCCATGGCCGCCTGATCGGTGGAGGTCAGCTGGGTCACGGCGATCAGCAGGGGACGGGTGCCGTCCTCCCGGGTCAGACCTTCCAGCGCGGCCTTCATCATGGCGGTGGTACCGGCGGCGTGGAGGTTGGTGATGTCCACGTCCAGATTCCGCAGGACGGACATGGCTTTTTTCACGGTGTTGGGAATGTCGTGGAGCTTTAAGTCCAGAAAAATCTTGTGCCCCCGGGCTTTGATCTCCCGGACGATGGCGGGGCCTTCCGCGTAGTACAGCTCCATGCCGATCTTCACGAAGGGCTTGCGGCCGGTGAATTTGTCAAGAAAAGCGAAGGTCGCCTCGGCGGATGAAAAATCGCAGGCAACAATGACGTCCTTACCCATTATTTCGCGCCTCCTATAATGTCTTTCAGATTCTCAACTTTGTATTTTTCCATGACGGCGGGAAGCTCCCGGATGATGTCCCGGCAGGCGTAGGGATTTACAAGATTGGCCGCGCCCACCTCCACGGCGGTGGCGCCTGCCAGCATCATTTCCACCACATCTTCGGCGCTGCTGACGCCGCCCATGCCCACCACGGGAATTTTCACCGCGCCCGCGACCTGATAGACCATGCGAAGCGCCACCGGGAAGATGGCAGGGCCGGAAAAGCCGCCCATTTTGTTGGCGATGATGGGCTTGCGGGTACGCAGATCAATGCGCATACCAAGCATGGTGTTGATCAGGCTGATGCCGTCCGCCCCCGCGTCCTCACAGGCTCTGGCGATGGAGACGATATCGGTGACGTTGGGGGAAAGCTTGATGATGACGGGCTTTTTCGTGACCTTTTTCACCGCTGCCGTCACCTCTGCGGCGGCTTCCGGGCAGGTGCCGAAGCTCATGCCGCCGCCGTGAACGTTGGGGCAGCTGACGTTGACCTCCAGCCAGCCCACCTGTTCCTCTTTGTCCAGCCGCTCGCAGGTGTAGGCGTAATCCGCCACGGAAAAGCCGGAGACGTTGGCCATGACGGGCTTGTGGAAGCAGGCTTTCAGCTTCGGGAGTTCTTCGGATATGACTTTGTCCACGCCGGGATTTTGCAGCCCCACGGCGTTGATCATGCCGCCGGTACACTCGGCGATGCGGGGCGTGGGATTTCCGAAGCGGGGTTCTTTCGTGGTTCCCTTGAAGGAGAAGGTGCCAAGGCAGTTAATGTCGTACAGTTCGGCAAACGCATAGCCGTAGCCAAAGGTGCCGGAGGCGGGGATGACCGGGTTGTCCAGCTCGATGCCGCAGAGATTGACGCTCAGGCTTCCCATAAAATCTCCTCCTTTTTCATGACGGGGCCGTCCTTGCAGATGCGTTTGTATCCCGTGAGGGTCTTGCAGGAGCAGCCCATACAGGCGCCGAAGCCGCAGCCCATCCGTTCCTCGAAGCTCATCTGGCCGGAGGTGCGGGTGGCTTTATACACCGCCTTGAGCATCGGCTCCGGGCCGCAGGTGTAGAAATAGGAATAATTCAGATCGTTCAGGGGCGTGGTGGCGAAGCCCTTGACGCCATAGCTTCCGTCGGCGGTGGCGACGATCACCCGGCAGCCCAGCGCCCGGAATTCGGCTTCATAGAACACTTCCGATTGGGTGTTGAAGCCCAGAATCACCGTTACCTGCTTGCCCATGGCAAGCAGCCGTTTGGCAAGGTGGTACAGCGGCGGGACGCCCACACCGCCGCCTAAGAGGACGGGGCTGTCCCCGGCGGGGGCAAGGTTGTAGCCGTTGCCAAGGCCGGTCAGGATGTCCAGCTTCTCTCCGGGAACCATCCGGGAGAGGATTTCCGTACCCTTGCCCACCACCTTGTAGACGATGGTGAGGGTGCTGCCGTCATAGTCGCACACGGAAATGGGACGGCGGAGGAACTTCCCTGTGATTTGAATGTTGACAAACTGCCCCGGGGCGGTAATGGCGGAGGTGTCGCCGGAAAGCACCATTTTGTAGACGCAGTCCGTCAGGGGGGTATTGGAAAGAATCGTGAAAATGCTCTGTTTCATGGTCGCTCCTTCCGGGAATTTTTGGCGTTGCCTGCTCAGGCGTCAATCGTAGAAATCGTCAGCGTGGTTTCTTCCAGCACATCCAGCAGAACCCGGATGGTGTCCAGCGCCGTGAACAGCGTCACGTTGTGCTCCGTGGCGATCCGGCGGATCTTCGTGCCGTCCCGGCCGCTGGAGCCGGGGTCGCGGGTGTTGATGACGTAGGCAATGTGTCCCTGACGCAGCGCGTTGGGGATTTCGTCGCTGCCGTCGCTGATCTTGCCCAGAACGTGGGTGCGGATGCCGTTTTCCTTCAGGAATGTGGCAGTTCCGGCGGTGGCCTCGATGTTGAAGCCCAGACGGTAGAACCGGCGGATCAGGGGCAGCGCTTCCTCCTTGTCCCGGTCGGCGATGGTGGCAAGGACGGTGCCGTAGTTCTGCAGCTTCATGCCGGAGGCCTGCAGCGCCTTGTACAGGGCACGGGTCATGGTGCGGTCATAGCCGATGGCCTCGCCGGTGGACTTCATTTCGGGAGTCAGATAGGCGTCCAGACCGCGAATTTTATTGAAGGAGAACACTGGCGCTTTGACGTACCAGCGCTCCTTTTCGGCGGGGTAGATGTCGAAGAAGCCCTGCTCCTTCAGGCTCAGACCCAGAATCACGTCGGTGGCAATGTCCGCCAGGCTGTAGCCCGTGGCCTTGCTCAGGAAGGGCACCGTGCGGGAGGAACGGGGATTGACCTCGATGACGGACACGTTGTCCTCCGGGTCTACGATGAACTGCACATTGAACAGGCCGATGATGCCGATGCCCAGACCCAGCTTCTTGGCGTATTGCAGAATGATGCCCTTGACCTTGTCGGAGATGGAGAAGGAGGGGTAGACGGAGATGGAGTCGCCGGAGTGGACGCCGGTGCGCTCCACCAGCTCCATAATGCCGGGGACGAACACGTCCCGCCCGTCGCAGATGGCGTCGATCTCCACTTCCCGACCCTGAATGTACTTGTCCACCAGAACGGGCTTGTCCTCGTCGATTTCCACGGCGCTTTTCAGGTAGCGGCGCAGCTGGCTCTCGTTCGCCACGATCTGCATGGCGCGGCCGCCCAGCACGAAGCTGGGACGCACCAGCACGGGGTAGCCGATCTCGTTTGCCGCCGCGAGACCGTCCTCGATTTTGGTGACGGCTCTGCCCTTGGGCTGGGGGATGTTCAGCTCCTTCAGGAGCTTTTCAAAGGCGTCCCGGTTTTCGGCTCTGTCGATGGCCTCGCAGCCGGTGCCGATGATCTTCACGCCCCGGTCATGGAGGGGCTGGGCCAGATTGATGGCGGTCTGACCGCCCAGAGACGCGATCACGCCGTCGGGCTTTTCAAAGTCGATGATGTTCATCACATCCTCGGGAGTCAAAGGCTCAAAATACAGTCTGTCCGCCGTGTCGTAGTCGGTGGAAACCGTTTCCGGGTTGTTGTTGAGAATGACCACATCGTATCCCAGCCGCTTGAGCGCCCAGACGCAGTGGACCGAAGAATAGTCGAATTCGATTCCCTGTCCGATCCGTATGGGACCGGAGCCGATAACAAGTATGGTTTCTTTTCCGCTTCTCCTGAAGGATCGGGCCTCGCACTCCCGGTCGTAGGTGGAATAGAAATAGGGCGTCTCCGCATCGAACTCTGCTCCGCAGGTGTCCACCATTTTATAGGAAGCGTCCATAGAGGGCACTTCCGAAGTGCCGCTGATTCTTTTTAGAGCCTTGTCGGTATACCCGAGGTTTTTCCCTTGTCTGTACTCCTCCGGCCCCATGCCCTTTCCGGCGATCCTGCATTCAAAGTCCGCAAGCTTTTTCAGTTTTGCAAGAAACCATCTGTCAATTTTGGTGATGTGGTGTATCTCCTCCAAGGTATACCCGTTTTT
>ERZ772861.2321-NODE-2321-length-13169-cov-2.847644_pt1 | contig 13169 bp, 9 predicted proteins | sample MGYA00512135_ERZ772861 | MGnify/ENA primary metagenome ERZ772861 (study PRJEB29015, sample SAMEA2737700) | human gut metagenome | biome: human gut; feature: human-associated habitat; material: faeces | place: China | collected 2012 ...
TTGACAAATGTAAAAGTGAAAATTCAGCCGTTATTTGTGCACTCAGCGGCAACTTTGTTCAGCGAGGAGAATTTGCTGTATATGACAAATACACCCGTGCAAGAACAGCCGTTGAAAACGGTGCCGACCTTGTAATTGAAATCCCTGCGTTATGTACAATTCAATCCGCACAGGGATACGCAAAAGCCGGTGTTGAAATTTTGGAGGCAACGGGAATTTGCGATTGCCTTGCTTTCGGTGCGGAATGCGACAATGTTAACAAATTAAAGGCGGTTGCAAAAGAGGTACAGGACAAAGACGATTTGATTAAAGAAGAACTGAAAAAAGGTATTTCATACCCGACAGCCCGCAAAAATGCCGTTAATTCGCCTTTACTTGACACTCCAAACAACATTCTTGCAATTGAATATTTGACATATACAAAACTTGAAGCAATGGCGATAAAGAGGCTCGGCAAAGGTCACGACACAGACGACAGCGAATACTCGGCAAGCGAGATAAGAAAGCACCTAAACGCTGACGAAATTTCATCAATGAAGAACTGCGAAAAGGCGATTTTATACAAGCTCCGCACAATGACGGCAGAGGATTTTTTGCAAATTGATGATGTAAGCGAGGGACTTGAAAACAGGATTGTAAGTGCGATTACGAATTCACTCACGCTTGAAGATTTATACGACAACATCAAAACAAAGCGTTACACACATTCACGAATAAGACGAATTATTTTGCGTGCATATCTCGGAATAACAAAAGATATGCCGAAAGAACCAAAATACCTGCATATTTTGGCTTTTAACGACAGAGGCAGAGAACTGCTCTCAAGAATGAAAAAAACAGCTACTCTGCCGATAATCACAAAATACGGAAATATAAATTCAAAAGAAATAAAAGAACTATTTGATTTGGAGTGTAAATTCACCGATATTTACAACTTGGGATACAAAAAAATAAAACCCTGCGGAGAAGAACAAAAAGCAAGGGTTGAAATAGTAAAGTAGCATAAAAAAGGACCGCAAATGTAGCATTTACGGTTCTTTAATATTTTACTTTATCAGGTCTTTTATAACTTCGCCAGCAATGATAAGTCCGGCAACGCTCGGAACAAAAGCCGTACTGCCCGGAATATCTCTGCGCTCGGTGCATTTGTGCTGTGCACCGGGAGGACAAATGCAGTTATTACGACAGCTGACAGCCATATCTTCAATAGGTCGCTTTGGGTCCTCCTCGGAATAAACAACCTTTAGCTTTTTTACGCCACGCTTTTTCATTTCCCGACGCATTACTCTTGCAAGAGGGTCAACTCTCGTTTTGTAAATATCGGCAACCTTAAAAGCACTTGGGTCAAGCTTATTGCCTGCACCCATTGAAGAAATAATCGGCACACCCTTTTCCTGTGCTTTCATAACCAATTCGATTTTTGCCGTTACGGTATCAACGGCATCAACCACATAATCATATTCTTCAAACGGGAACTCATCCGCATTTTCGGGCAGAAAGAAGCACTTGTGAACCGATACATCGGCATCGGGATTTATCTCCAATATTCTTTCACGCATAACATCTACTTTGTATTGACCAACCGTTTTGCGTGTGGCAATTATTTGACGATTCAAATTTGTAAGGCACACTTGGTCATCGTCAATCAAATCAAAATGATAAACGCCGCTTCTGACGAGTGCCTCGCAAACATAGCCGCCTACACCGCCTATTCCAAACACAGCAACTCTTGAATTTTGAAGTTTATCCATAGCTTCCTTGCCGAATAATAATTCTGTTCTTGAAAACTGATTGAGCATATTTTCTCCGATCCGTACATATCGACTTTGCATTACCGAACTTGTAAACTTTCTTGATTTTTAATGTCTACCTTTTTGGTATGTTATTATATTCTTATTGTTTAACAAAGTCAATATGCGTCACTTTAATTTTTTTGCAACATCTTCCTCGGTTGAAGCAGGGTCAAAACGAATACCGCTTTGCCATTTAGCTTTTGGAGAAAGTTTTTTGATTGCAGGTATACTGCCGTCTATCGACGAACTTGCGGAAGTGCAAAACGGAATTACGGTTTTGCCCGAGCAATCATAAGTGTCCAAAAAAGTATAAATAATTCTCGGTGCTTCGCCGTACCATATAGGATAGCCGATATAAACCGTTTTGTAACTTGACCACGAAGAAACTTTTGATGAAATCTCAGGTCTTGATTTTTCGTTTTTATACTCATTTTCGGTTCTCGAATTTGAAGAATTATAATCCAAATCCTCTTTAGTATAAGGGCTTTTCGGTATAATTTCAAACAAATCTCCGCCGGTTGTGAGCTTAATGTAAGACGCTATTTGAGCGGTATTACCCGTGCAGGAAAAATAACAAATCAGCGTGTCGGAAGTAACCTCATTTGTGTTGATGCCGGGGATTAATCCGTCGGGATTTTCCTCAGACGAAGATGTTGAAGAAGTTGCGGTTTGTGTGGTTGAAGCTGTATTTTCCTCTGTTTTTGCTGTGCTTTTGTTTGCATTTTTTGCACAAGCCGAAAATGCAAAAAGCATTGCAAAGCAAAGAAACAATGATAGATATTTTTTCATTTAATCACCTAAATTTTGACAAACAGAGTAAAATTCTTCCTTTGTCATAAAATTGTTTATGCACGAAATAAGAGAAGATGTCGAAAGGAATTCCGGCAAATCGAGAGTTTTACACAAAGCCTTGCGTTTTGCCTTTGAGCCTGCTCCTCCGGTCAAGCCCAAATCGTAAAAATCAACGGTTGTGACAGGGTCTGAGCACACGGATTTTGACGATGTAATTCCTGCCTTTGAAAGAGCTTCGACAATGACCTCTTTTGTCATTCCCTCAACGCCTAATTTGCCCTCTTTGGACGGGGCGTTTTTTCTTTTTTCCTTGCCGAAAATATCGGGAATATACACATTTTTTATTTGTTCCTTGGGCACACCCGAGGATATGTAATTTCTTATCATAAAGCCTGCGTGGTCGGAATCCGTAAGAATAATAATTCCCCGTTCTTTTGCAAGTTTTTTTATAAATGACAGTTTAGTTTTATCCTTGAAAACAGCAAAGCCGTTTGTTTCTATAATAAAAGCGTCAAGAATATTCGAAAGTTTAATTTTATCGTATTTTCCCTCAACTATAACAGCTTCGGAAAGCTTAATTTTATCTTCCATCAGCCGTTCCTCAACATCAAAAGTTTCATAACCGTTTCTTCCAAAAGCAGATTTTTATCAATAGAAGTTGACTTTAACAGTTCATCTGTTTTTGAAAGGACATCAATAGCCGAGCGTAAATTTTCAAGGCTGAGTTTTTTGCTGTCACGAACGGCGTTGCGAATAAGCCATTCCCTGCCCTTATAATTAAAATAATTTGTAAGTGAGTTTTCGCCCTCGCCCGAAGCAAGGGCACATTTTACCCTATACATATCTATATAGCAAGACGAAATGACGGACAATATTGCGATAGGTTCTTCCTTTTGTGCAAAAAGGACACGGAGCACCTCATAAGCACCGTCACTGTTGCCTGCAAGGATAAACTTTGACAAATCAAACACTCTTGCCTGAAGACATTTAACAGCCAAATCGTCAATGATTTTGCGTGTAATCTCACCTTTGCCGACAAATGAGCACGTTTTTTCAAGTTCATTGAATACGGTTTTAATGTCGTTGCCGACAAGCGAAATCATATATTTTGCATTTGCCGTATCAATAGTACATTTTCTCTTTTTAGCCGAGGATATAATCAGCTTTGCAAGCTCGCCCTCGGTTCTTTTTTCAAGATTAACAACCGTACCTGCCTTGGCTATCGCATTTTCAAGCGTTTTAAACTTTGCATTCACATCAATTTGATTAAAAAGGAACACAACCACCGAACTTGGGTTAATATCCTTTAAGTAAGTTTTAACCTTTTCAACATCGTCCTTGCTTTTGTCAAAAGGATAATCAACAACAAGCAAAAGCGAATACTGAGCCATCATAGGCATCATATCGGCGTCGTTTAAAATCTCCGACACAGGAGTTTTTTTGCCGTCGTACTGATGGAAATTAAAATCGGCAAATGCCGGTTCAATAAGCTTGTCTTTAAGCTTATTGACATAATATTCTTTTAGGTAATCCTCTTCGCCGTAAATCATATAAACATTGGAAAAGTCACCGCCTTTTATTTGATTTTTAAGCTCTGCTTCTCCTACTTTTGCCATTGATTAAGCCTCCTTACCTTAAAAGAATTTTTGTTTTTTATTTTGTAAACAATCGTGTTTGATTTACCGAGTTCAACAGTACCGTTAGGGTCAATAATTTTTGACGATGAAATTTTAATATCGCAACTATCATTTGAACCTACGGTAATGTCGTTAAATCGTATAATTATATCCCCTTGATTATAACAAAAAGAAAAGTTTTCATCAAGTACTGCATTGTAAGTATTTTGAACTTCTAAATTATTATATCTTGCACCAACGAGAACAACATCATCAAATTCATCGCAAACAAAGGTGTTTACGCTCACATCATTGCTGAGTAGTGAGGGTTTATCAAGCGAACGCTGAGTAACAAGAAAATCAACAGGCATAGAATTATTCTGCAAATATTTGCTGACAGAACTTTCGTCCCAATTTGAATTAACACCGTAAACTATCGTTTTGTTTTTATATGTACAAACAACAGCACCGTTTTGAAACACACGAAGCGACATACAATTAAAATTATACACCGACAAAGTGCCGACAAACAAAACTGTAAATACGAGCGACAAAATACATGTGTTTTTTAAAATTTTATCATTGCCCATAAAAAATGCAACGGCAAAAAACAGCAACACAGCTGCAATGCAAAGTCCTATCAAATAATCAAAACCGAGCACGGAATTGTTAAATGCTCTGAAGAATTCACAAATTTTAATAAGCAACGCATCGCATTTTGTTGACAAAACAACGGCAACTGCTGTGAGAGGAGTTATACCGAGAAGTGACACAAAATAAGTGACAAACGACATAACAACACACAAACTGCCCATCGGAACCGCCGCCAAATTTGAAAGCGGTCCGATGATACTTGCATAGCCGAAGAATATATAAATTATAGGCATGGTAAATGCAAACACGCAAAGAGATATATAAAACATACCGAATGTAGAATAAAGACGATCGTATGCTTTTTCCTTTGTTGTTTTTTGAAGAGGGTCAACATAAACCATTTTCATATTTTTTGAAGCAAAAGGATAAACGGTTATAAGTGCCAAAACAGATATTACGCTTAAATCCGTACCGACATCCGACACGGCATACGGATTTGCAAGACACATAACGGTTACTGCAGCACCGAGAGAATTAAGCGAGTCACCCCTCATTGAAAACAGCCTTGCCGACAGAAGAATAATCATCATTATTCCCGCTCTTGTAACCGAACCCGAAAAGGCGGCAAGTGCCATATAAACAAGAACGGCAACAATGCAAACCGCACTTGAAGTTTTTTCTTTAACCCTGAGTTTTTTCAAAATAAAAAACAGCACACCTGTTACCACGCCTAAATGCAAACCGGAAACAGCCATAATATGCGATGTGCCGGAATATATAAAAGCGTTTTTGACATCGCCGGAAAGAAACGATTTATCACCTGTTACAAGAGCAACGGACAAGCCGCCTTCTCTGCCCGACATCAGATAAGAAAGTTTATTCCTTATACTGTGCCTAAGTGCAACAACATATCTGAAAGGCGAATGAACAGCTTTTCCGGTATAATCGGTAAGCACGCAATCTGCCGATATATAGATACCGTCGGCATACTTGCCGTAGCTTGACAATGCGTCATTTCCGACCGAGTTAAAATTAAGATTGCCTTTCATCACGGCATAAGAGCGAAGATTGATGTCTTTATCAAGATAAAGCGACGCCTTAACATTCACCTTTTCATCATCGGCTTGAATAATTTTTGCGGTATATTCCTTATATTCACCAACGGTTTTACCGCAATCGGTAATATAAAACGAGCACAATGCAGAAGTGTTTTCAAGAGATTTCACCGGCTGAACAACTATATTTGTAACCGCAACAAATAAAAGGCAAGCCGCCACCGCCGATGACAAAGATAGCGGTATAACAACAGCCTGCCTGATTTTTGGAACGATAAGGCTTACGGCAAGAAGCACCGCAAGCCCTACGGTTAACCAAATTGTGTATTCACTTTTTACAAAGCAAAGCGCAAACAATGCGATTGCCATAGAAAAACCTATACAGGTGAATATTCTTTTCATAAATAATTATTTTTACACGGTTCAACAAGGAAGGAAAGCACTTGCTTTTCGCCTGCCTTAACCTGATACTTATCACGAACGAAAGCCTGACCTGGCATATCGCCGCCGATACCATACTGTGACGAATCAACATTTACGGTGATGTCGTGAGTTCTGTCAACATCCGTTACATGATCATACTTATCAAGCATAAACGGTGTGTAAGGAAGTGCGCAGAACAATACCGGCTTGTCATAATATGCAGTTACCTTGATACCATTGCCCTTCTTGTCGGTCAAAGTAAAGTATCTTACATCTGCACGGGTTGATGATTCCTGCGGACGCATATAGGTATATTCAAACTTATCAATAGGCAAAGAATACTTGCCGATTTTATAACCCGTCTTTCTGTCAGGATAAGACGGTGCTTCACCTCTGCCGTACCAGGAAATTTGAGTCAAAGACTTGTCAACGTTCCATTGGAAGCCGAAGCGAAGAAGCGGTGCTTTAGGCACTGCACTGTGATATACGGCAAGCTTGCCGTTTGAATAAACGGTGTATGCTACAAACGCATTTTTCATAAACGGAACATCAAGAGCAACCTTTACCTTAACCGCTCCGTCCTTTTCCTCAACAGAGGTTTTGAGTGCCTTAACGGCTTTTGTTGCATGTTTCCACTTATAATAAGGGTGAGCAAACATAAACGGCGGTGTGAAATTAAGGAAGTCAATATCGTTATCGGTAAGTGCTCTGAAATAGTTAGGAGCCATAGGAGCTTTGAGAAGTTCCTCACCGTCAACAACATATGATGTTACTGCACCGTTGTCAACCTTAACTGTGAAGTTATCACCCGATACAACAACATTGTTGCCCTTCTTTTCTGCTGAAGGTGCTTTGCCTTCCTTTGAAATTACAGGCTTTGAAGGTGTATTAAGAATAAATTGGTCAAACGCAATCTCTGCATTTGATTTGATGCCCAAAGTCTTTTTCTTTGAATGGAATGAGATTGTGAGTACACATTCCTTATCCTGCGGAAGAGCCGAATAATTGTACGGAATGTCGATAAAGTTTTCCTGAAGAGGAGCAACCGAGAACTTATCCATTTCACCAGATTGAATTTCCTCGCCCTCACATTCAATTTTCCATTTGCACTTGTAAGCAGAAACATCGGTAAACAAAAATCTTGAGCGAACATTAAATCTGCCCTTTGTCAAATCAAAAGCGGTTGTAACAATAGGCTGATACACATGAGCAACCTCAAAATATTGCGGATGTGGCTCACGAAGTGCGGAAATAACGCCGTTTGCACAGAAATATGTATTTGAGCCTGTCATTGCAGTTGTGTTAATTCCGCTGTACCAATGGCGTGGCTCGTCCTTTTCAAAGTCTGTACCGTAGAGATAGTTATCCTTGCCGTTTTCGTCAACAACATGGAGGGTTTGGTCTACCCAGTCCCAAATGAAGCCGCCGCACATATTGTCATATTTTTCAAAGTCGTCCATATATTCTTGGAAGTTACCCATAGAGTTTTCCATACTGTGAGCATATTCACAAAGAAGAACAGGCTTTGTGTACTTTTCAGCCGGAATCGGCTTTGAGTCTGCCGCAAGCTGATTTGCAATATTATCATAAAGCGAAATTGTAATAGGCTCTCTGTTGCCGAGTTTTTTCATAGTAGCCTCATCAGGATACATACGAGAAATTACATCACTCTTTGTAAGGTCAAAGTCACCCTCATAGTGGAACTGACGGGTATCATCAAGTGCAAGAGCGGCTTGCTTCATCTTCATAAAGTTGTCGCCGTCGCCCGCTTCGTTACCGAGTGACCACATAAAGATACACGGATTGTTTCTGTCACGGAGAACCATACGCTCCATTTTATCAACAGCCAAATCTGTCCAAAGCGGATTTGAACCCGGAACACCCTTACGGCGAACACCGTGAGATTCCAAATCGCATTCGTCCATAACATAAAAACCGTATCTGTTGCAAAGTTCATAGAAATACGGATCATCAGGATAATGCGATGTACGAATAGCATTTACATTTGCCATCTTCATAAGGTCAAGGTCCTGAATATATCTTTCCTTTGGTACATTCCAGCCGTTATCCATATCAAAGTCGTGACGGTTAACGCCTCTGAGCATCAACGGCATACCGTTGAACAAAATCTTTTCGCCCACGATTTCAACCTTCTTGAAACCGATTTCATAGGTCTTAACGGTTATAACATTGCCCTTATCGTCAAGAATTTGCATAACAAGACGATAGAGATTAGGTGTTTCTGCCGACCATTTTTTAGGATTTTTAATGTCATTTTTGATACTCAAAACAACATCGTTATTTGCGGCAATCTTTGCACTTACATCATCAAGTTCGATTATTTTATCGGTGTCGCTGATAAGATAAGATTTAACAGTAACGGAAGAATCTCTGTCAATTCTGTTATTGATATAAAAATCAAGCGACAAGGTTGCATTTTTGTATTCTTCATCAAGGTCGGTTTTTACATAAAAGTCGAAAAGTCTTACCTTTGGCTCGGCAAAAAGATAAACTTCACGATAAATACCGCAAAGCCACCACATATCCTGATCTTCAAGATATGTTGATGCTGCATATCGGTAAACCTTTGCCGCTACGGTATTTTCGCCGTCCTTAAGATATTTTGTAATTTCAAATTCATGAGGAGTCATTGAGCCAGTTGAATAGCCGACATACTCGCCGTTTACCCAAACCTCAAGAGCCGCCTTGCACGCACCGAAATGGAGAAACACATCTCTGCCGTCCCAGTCTTTGCTTATTGTAAAGTTTCTGCGATAAAAGCCGATTTCCTGCATAGTATGGTCAATAGACGGGATACGGCTCTTTGCACGGCTGAATGCTCTCGGAAAAGTGCTTGCGTAATAATACGGCACGCTGTAACCCTCACATTGCCATACGGACGGCACTGAAATTTCATCCCAGTTTGACACATCATAGCCCGGTTTTTCAAATCCGTCAGGCTGATTGTCAAGTCCTCTTTGCCAAAAGAACTTCCACTTGCCGTTAAGGCTCTGCTTGTATTTTGACTGTTCACCCGAAAGTGCGTCATCAACGCTGTCAAAAGGCATAGCGATTGCATGCCCTTTTTCCTTGTTGATATAAACGGTTTTTGGGTCTTCCCAAATATACTTGTTTTTCATTACTTACCCCTTTATTATTTTATCGACATAACGGCTTGAAAGGCTGATTCGGTAGCATTTGCGATTCTGCCGACCTTTACGCTGTCGCCGATATTAATAACTTTATATTTTGTGCTGTCCTTAATTTGCTCATAAAGTGCATTGTCAGGACGGCAACCCATTGAAAGAACAACAAAATCAACATCAAGTTTAATCTTGTCACCGTTCTTTGTGCTCTCTGCTGTCAATCCGTCTGCTGTAATTTCAAGCAATTTTGTTGACGGCATAAATACTGTGCCTGCCTCTTTGAGTTTTGGCAAAGCGTCATCAAGTTGTTGGAAATATGCACCCGGTGCAATGGTGTCTGCCATTTCAAGAATGGTAACTTTATTGCCCATTTCGCATAAAAGTTCCGAAGTTTCAAGTCCGGTCATACCCGAACCGATAACGGCAACCTTCTTATTTTCAAGTTTAATTGTACCGTTAAGAATTTCTGTAACAGTGCTGACATTATCGCCTGCAAAAGCCTTTGGAAAAACAGCATTTGCACCTGTGGCATTGATAACAAATTCAGGCGAAACGTCATCAAGCAACTCTTTTGTAACAGTTGTATTGAGCTCAAACTTTACACCATTGTTTTTTGCGTTGGTGTACAAATCATCAACACACCAATGGAGTTTTTCTTTGTGTGGTGGCTTATCGGCAAGATTAATCTGACCGCCGACAGCACTTTCTTTTTCGTACACGGTAACATCAAAGCCTCGTCTTGAAAGAAGCTCGGCAGCTGTAAGACCTGCCACACCGGAGCCGACAACTGCAACCTTTCTGCCATTGCCGTTCTTTTCAAGTTCAAGAGAATCTCTGCCGATAAACGGATTAACCGAACATCTGCCGTGTGTATATTCATATGCGTTGTTTTCCATACTTTCAAAGCAGTACAGACAGCATACGCAACGCTTAATTGTATCTTCCTTGCCCTCTTTAACCTTGTTAACCCAATGAGGGTCGGCAAGCAGCGGTCTGCCAAGGGAAATAAAGTCCTGAATGCCGTCCTCTAATTGCTGTTCTGCTTGTTCGGGAGAACGAATGAGGTTTGCTGCGATAACAGGAATATCAACAACCTTTTTAACCTCCTCGGCAAGATATTTTCTCCAGCCGAGCGGGAATGTTGTCGGTTCAAGCCAATAGTTGAAGGTATCATAAGCTGCCGATGAAACATCAATAGCGTCAATACCCTTATCATTAAGTGCTTTGGCAATTTTAAGTCCTTCCTGCAAATCGTAGCCTTTGCCTGGTTGACCGATTTTTGCATACATCTCATCAACCGAAAGACGAACAACAAGAGGAAAATCGTTGCCGCAGGCAAGTCTTATTCCATCGATAATTTCGTTGAGAAATCTCATTCTGTTTTCAAGTGAACCGCCGTATTCATCATTTCTGTGATTGGTGTTAGGTGACAAAAATTGCTGAATAAGATATCCGTGAGCGGCATGAAGTTCAACACCGTCACAGCCTGCCTTTTGTGCTCTTACAGCACCTTGAACAAACTGGCGAACAAGTTTTTTGATACCTGTTTTTGTAAGACCTCTGTTTACGCTGTCAGCCATTTTTGACTTTTCGCATTTTGACGGAGCAACAGTGCGAGGAACAATGTCCTTATCCTGAAGTTTCTTTCCCGGCGGAATAATTGTACCGGTAAGAAGTTTGGCATAAGCCTTGCCCATAATTTTATCGCAAGCAACAGAGAGCGGAACTGTGCCCATCATAAGTCCGAGATTTTGTCTACCAGGATGGTGAAGCTCAACAAAAATTTTTGCACCGTAGGAATGAATACGGTCAACCATACTCTTGAGCGGTGCAATTTGTGAATCGTGAGTTAAAGCCATTTGACCGAATGAAGATGCACCGGTCACATCATTAATACGGGTAATCTCGGTGATAATAAGACCGACACCGCCCTTGGCACGCTCAACATAGTGATCTGCCATAATGTCTGTAACCTTGCCGTCAAACTGACCGAATCCCATACACATAGGAGCCATTACAACTCTATTTTTTATTTCTGCTTTACCTATTTTCATAGGAGAAAAAAGCACATTATACTCCATAAAAACCCCTTATTATTTTACCGAAAATAAGGCTTTCCGCTGAGGGCAAGCCTTTTAAATTAATTTTTATTTTCCTTTTTTGCCTTTTTTTCAGCCTCTTTAATCAACTTTTGTTCTTGATAACTGACGCTATACTGTCTGTCCTGCTTTATTCTTACCAACAGAACAATAAGCCAAATAAGAAGTGCCAAAACAGCTGCGCAAACAACAATTATAAGTGTCAGGAATACGCCCTTAAGAACTTTAAGACTATCCATACCTTTTATGAAAAATCCGACAAGAGGATACATTGTTTCATAATTGCCCTTATACATACCATCGTGTGCAACAAGCTTTTTGCCGTCTTTGTAATAATATACTCTGAACTGCTCGATTGGCTGATCTGTTTTTGAGTCGTAATCATCATTTTCTTCAATATAAAAATCAATCTTTTTGCCGCCGTCGTTACCGGTAATTTTTTTAGGCAAAGCTTTTACTACTGCTTTTGTATACAACCTTGATTTGAGTTCATAAACATTGACCTTGCCGTCCTTCATTTCAAAAGGCTGTGAACTGAATACGACAAATCCGAATGATGAAAGTGCAAGCAAAACAGCAAGTACAACAGAAACTATAACAACTGTTGAAACCTTTACCTTTGAACCGGAAATATATTTCTTTTTACCTTGATTTTCCATTAAATATTACCTCTTAAATTACTTCTTTTTATTCTCGCTCTTGGCAAGTTTTGCCTTTGCTTCGGCAACGATTCTCGCCTGTTCTTCTTTTTCTTTCTTTTCGGCTTCTTCTCTTTCAATTTCCTTTTTAAGAGCAGCCTCATATTCCTTTTGCTCTTTTGCAGCCTTGCGTGCAAGTCTTTCACTTTCAAGCTCGTCATCTGTTTTTGACGGAGCCTTTGCAACTGCCGCATTGATACCTACAGCAACAAGAAGAAGTGCAAGAGCAACATAAAATCCCCAAGCAACGCCGCCTGTAGCGTTATATACAGGAAAACTGCCGAAATTAATTCCAAGTTCATTAGAAGCGGCTTTAATTCCCAAAGTAAAGCAAACCGCACTGCCGACAGCCGATAAAACACTTAAACCTTCAAACACCGTAAGTGCCTTTGTTTTGAATCGCTTTGCCAAAATAAATATCAGGAAAAATGCAATAACGGCAAGCAACAATGACAACACCATCAAAAGCATTGAATACATCGTAAAGCTGAGTGTACCCGAAAATCCCTCATATTTCATATTTGTTATATAAAGACTTGTATTTCCGAAAAAATCTTTAAACAAATCAATAAGAGATTTGTTGCATGTCATACCAAAGAGGTCAAGACCGACGCTTTCGGCATCGCTTTTAATTGTTGCCCAAGGCAAAATAAATCCTATTGCCGGCAAAACCGATAAAACAATTCTTGCTATTCTGAGTTTTGTGCCACAGATTGAATATGCAATTCTGTTAAGCGCACGATAAAATGAAGCAAACTTACGCTCTGCCAATTCATTATCAGCCTCAAGCCTTTCCTCCCAATTAAAATTAGGAATACTTACGCCGCAGTTTGAACCCTCGGCTTTAACATCATACCAATGTAATTTTTTGCCGCAATTAGGACATGAACTTGCCATATTTGCACCTCTATTTTAATTAATATTCTTATATATAATATAATTTTTTATAGCGA
>ERZ772861.2329-NODE-2329-length-13123-cov-5.639807_pt1 | contig 13123 bp, 16 predicted proteins | sample MGYA00512135_ERZ772861 | MGnify/ENA primary metagenome ERZ772861 (study PRJEB29015, sample SAMEA2737700) | human gut metagenome | biome: human gut; feature: human-associated habitat; material: faeces | place: China | collected 2012 ...
GACACAATAAGAATTGTGTGAATCGTGAGAAAAGAGAGCCGACAAGGCGGGAATTGTATAGACAATATACCTTGTCAAGCCCTCTATTGTAGAACTTCTACTTTAGGATGGTAAAGCGGTGATGTATTAAACGTTTTGCGGGAAGTGCATAAATGTGGGTATCCAGCTGGCTGTCAAGTTAAGTGAATACTGAGTATTAGCTTTTAACACTGCTCCGTTATCCGGTCGTAGCATTATTTTGTTGGACTCCAGATAGACGTGCGCGGGAATAAAACCGTCCGTATTTGAAAACAAATACGGCAATCCGTAAATAACATTAACGGATGTCACAAGGTTGCTAGTGTTAGAAAAATCAATGAGTGCCATACTGTCAATGTTTGCGCTCCCTACATTAATAGTTCCACTAACCTTGATAGTCACACCGTCCATGTTAATTGTATATACACCAGACTTCATAGACCATGTCGAACCTGCTGGGATTGCTGGTGTTAACGCGTGTACACGGTTTTGCGAAAAGTTTGCAACGGAATCGCAACCGCTCAGAAGTTTTGACAATACATAGTTTGCAAGGATCACTCCGCCTTTAGGATTTGGGTGCAGCTTGTCCGGCATTAAATTGTTCCATGTCAGTTCGCCAATCGGATTGCACGCCGTGCCGTTTATGAACGTTGTGTTGAAGCGATTGCACAGGCTTATTATTGACGCCGTGTAGCAATCGATTGAAAAGATTGCCGAACCACTGTCTTGACGCCACAATGGAGTTATAAAAACTATCTGAGCGTCTGTTTTTCCTGCTGCGTTTAAAGCATTTCTAATATTTTCAAGCACCCCCCGCGTCGCCGGGGCAAACCATTCTGACGCGTGCGAGTTATCTCCCGGCGCATATCCAGTACCAAGCGGAACACCACTGCCATAATCATTTGTACCGACGAACACTATAACATAATCATAGTCTAGCGTCTGGATACTCGCCGTAACACTGAACAAATCAATCATTCTGCGTCCAGCTAGTGAGTTGTTATCAACCGTGCAAACACCGCTTAAGATTGTGCGCAATGTCTGCACCCAATTTGGATGTATTTCATACGACGGATTGTTTATTTCGTCACTGATGCTGTCGCCGAATATCATTATTTTTTTTCCCTGTAGCGTCGGGAAAGCCTGCAAATCATTGTTACCGCGTACCAGTAATTCATAGCTATTTCCGTCAACATCCTGAGCGGTAACTGCTTTAAAGTATTCATTGATAACTGTCGGTTTTCGATAACTCAGCAACTGTATTTTTGTTACACCTTTGTTTAAATTGATAGACTGCTCAGCATTTATATTGACATACTGTGCATTTACATCAATGTCGCCTGTTGAGTTTATTACTTTTTTGTTTACATTTTCAGTCAGTGTTTTGTTTACAGATTGTGTATACATTCCAACGGTTCGAACATCTCGATTGGCACCGTACACCTCAGACGTATAGCCTCCAACATTTACTGTTTTAGTGCCATCAATGTGCTCAGAATCATTACCATCAATATCAATCTTTTTGTTACCCGTGACTTGCTCCGTTAAGTTGCCGTCCGCATCCAGCACCATATCCCGCGTGCTGTGTATGGTAACATTGCTAGCCGTCTCTGCGATATCCCCAGCGTTGAGCGTGTAATCGCCAGATACATTAACAGTGTCATTAAGCACCTGTGCCACCCTGTCGCGCCCGTAGTAGGTCGCTAAACAGTCGGCAATAGTAGTAGGCGTTAAATTTGTGCCGGGGATATAAGTGGTTCCCTGGGGGATCGCCCTGGTAGCCCGGTAAAGGTCTCCCCCATACCAAACTAAGTCATCAACAAGTAAATCTTTGGTTGCGTTAAGATTGTCCTTGTCGTTATAAGCCACGCCAGACATGATTTTGTCATAAACTCTCTGATAATTAAAAATAACCACCCAGTAATCGGTGTTAGTTAATAACACACCCGATGGTACTGGCACCTTAGACATGTATGCAGTGCCCGTCTTAGGGTCTACGACAACCGTGTTTGGGCTGTACTGAGTAGTGATATCCCACTGTATCGGGTCAGCATAGTGTATTGTTTTGAGGTCAATCGCTGTGTTTAGCTCAGTCTCAAACGACAACAGTTTAGCCACCAACCAACCAATATCGTATTGATACATATGCCCTGGAACTAACCAAGGCTTGTCTGATAAATTACTCATGCTATACCTCCTTTAAACGTGCGATGCAAAACAGATATTTACGGTCATATGCAAGGGTGCAAATCTTATCTTTTTGGTTTCCGCCCAGGCAATAGATTGTATTGCTTACGCTCGGATGCTCGGCAATTCCAACATGCTTAGAGCTGGATACCGTCATAATGTTTCCACTCCATAACCAAAAAAGGATATCCCCGCGCTCAACGTCACACGTCTTATCAAGTAGCTCAAACTTGCCCGATGCTGATATCTTATCAAGCAATGTCTTGACGTTTTCTGCCTTAATGTCTCCAAGTCCCACCTGTGCCAATAAATAACTAATGGTGGTAGCGCACCAACTGGCTTTGATTACCGACCCATAAAACCATTTCTGGATGGTCGCGACAAATCCGGTATACTCAACATCTCCACGATGCTCCGCCAGCATCCGAACCATTCTTTCTTTTTTGGAGATGGACGGCGCTACCGCGCCGTCCTCCGCATATGGAGTGCAAGACCCCATATCGGTATCGATGATGTATTTACTCATTTTACCCCTCCTTATCTAATTTGTCCGTGAGCTTTGTAATCGCGACATTTAACGCGCTGATAGCCTCACGCATTTCCTTTGATTCGGCTGCGTGCTCCTTGGTTTGGTTTATCATATACCAAAAGAGCGCCCCACACATTACAACCGGGAAACCGACTGACTGAATTAAACTGATGATATCGTTTACTGTCATATGCCACCTCCTTTAATAAATGTATAAGCAGAATTCTTCCTTAAAAGAATCAGCTATCTCATTGTAAACATTATATCGAACTAATGTTCGCTGAGCTTCCAGCATCTCCTGAGTAGTGGTAACACCGATGTTACCATATGCCCGAAGCTTGTGCGAATAGGTCTCTCCGGTTGTCTCATCGACTGCACGGTCTCCAGTCACATCAACGTGATTGCTTGACTCGCTGGATTGTATATCCTGCCGACTCGACGCGTCTTTATATCCAGGCTCATAGGTGTCGGAGTTATCTGCCGACATTGTGTGCTCGCTGCTGTCGTTACTAGTATCTGTGACGCTGGTATCCCCGTTTTGCTTGGTGTTGCTGCTGGTATCCTCGGATAACTTACGAGTTCCGCTTCTCATGTCCGTTGTCTCCTCTGTTCTATCGTAGTTATAGATAGGATTGTACTCTTGGACGGTTGTCTTATACAGCTCATCCCAAGTCTTTGCATTTTTACTGCACCACCGCCCAACATAAAATTTGAGCCAAGCGGGATCGGGATGGTACAGTGGAGTTAACCCGCAGCGCTGATAAATGGTGTCAAGAGCCAGCTGTCTATCAATACCATCTGGTACGGTAAAATTATCCATGATGGTATCATCATAATAAAGCAGGTCAAGTAACCCCGTCGTTGCTATTTGCTGATTGGTTAACATTCGTAGCACCTCCCTCCAAGCCAGATGGCTCATTAAATTTAAAATCTATCTGAGTGCCAAACATCCTATTAACACGGTCGATTGACTTACGCAGTGATAACTCCCAAACCTGCCGGCGGTTAAACGTCTCCGCCTGGTATGCCATCGTCTCCGGTAAATTCTGCCGTTCCCGCTTATCAGATGCTGATTGTACGCCTAGCTCTCTGTAAAAGTCAGTTAGGATAGTACGCCGCGCCTCCAAAAGCTCCGGATAAATGAAGTTGCGTTTTAAATCTCTGTCAAACTGCATCCAAGGCGCGGACTCCGTGTCCTGTCCAAAATTGCGGTTGAGTTTTGCATCATATACAACACCCTCCTCGCCGTTAGCAAGCCGCTCAAGGATTGCCTTAATTGTACGCGCGCTCTTTTCATCAGTGGCTGCGACCGCGTAAGCAAAACGTGCGTTAATTTGACTCAGCCTGATAGCCACATCATTAAATTTTAGCTCCGTCGCATATTTTGTAATGATATCCCATATGCCCGTATAGTCTGGCGTGAGCTTGATAAGCTCACACTCCTTACCTATTACAATCGGGCGGGTAAAAGCAAAAAACGGAGTCTGTATCTGGACACCTGTAGGCTGGTATTGCAAGCCGTATCCAGTAGGCGTCCCCGGCTGCACAACTAGACCGTAGGTTTTTGTATCAAACACCGTCATAAAGCCTAGCTTAAAAAGCCCCCATAAAAAAGCGTCATTGTCCCACTGTACCTGACTGGGCGCGGCATCTGGCAAGCCTGCGAAATCAAATAGCGCCTTGCAGCGCTGGAATAGGGATCTCTCCCAGTACTGCTGACTTAAAGTGCTGTAGCCGATATTAGAGGCACAATATCCGGTATATTGGTCATAAGCGCCTCCATAATTATAAGCAATCAAATTATCGCCTCCTACTCTATAAATACCCCTGTATCCATTAACTGGCTGATGAGTCCCAGCTCATAACTCCTAGCATTAGCCGCACAACTAAAACCGCGCGTTTTACAATACCCAGCAACCGGACGCCCCATCCTCATGACCGGATGCCCGTACACGGCACTAAAACCAGCATCGTCGATTGGCTGATAGTAAAGCACCTGCAGCTCAGCAAGCTGTGACTGTCCGGCGGATGCAGCTCCGCACATCGACCCTGCGCACTGCACTACTGGTGAGATTGCTTGTTGGACTCCTGACATTATATCAGTCACGCCACCACTCATAAAGGCTCCTGCAAACGCACCAGCTGTGCCTGCTGTAGCCACCCCAGACAAAATACCGGTACCGGCTTTAACAGCTCCTGACACAACCGACGATACTCCGGACACAAAATTGCCGACCGGTACGTTACTAGACCCGATAGCATATGTTGCTGCCATAGACGAGGATCCAGTGTAAACTGTATACCCGGCACAATCGACTCGCACGGTACATGTCCCCGTTATCCACTCAAAAACCCATGTTATATCTACTGTTGCCGCGTTGTTGCATTGGTCAATTGGTATTGTGATAGTGCCGTTATAGGGCAGGTATAATGATAGTTGGCAATTCATTCGCCGCCAGTCCGCAACCTGCCAGGGAATGGAGATAGACGTTTTTACTGTATACAAGGGCTGTGTTATTGCGTAAGCATCAACTCCTGTATCAAAATCCCCCAAATAAACACGCTTTGTTGTTGCGTTTGGTATTTTTTGGACTGTAAGCGGCACCCACACACATGATTTTATAGAGGATATTGCAGACCCTTGCAGGACGTTATTAATGGTAAAATAACGCATTACATCCTCGATTGTCGCATCAGGCTCTAGGGCGCTTTTGACGTCATCATTAACTTTATTTACAAGCCGCTGTATCTCATGCGTTACAAGTCCGTAGGTCTGTACGCCGTTATTGCTACCTACGGCGCTTAAAATGTAAGCTCCAACCGGATTGATAGCTCCACCCGTGATATCAGCGGATGCCTTAGCAATCTGCGGCACCTGCGAAATATTTTGACGTACATCTGGTAGCCTGTAGACCGCCCCCGAAGCGTCCAGATTATACCCGTACTCAATATAACAATCTGTAATAAGGATAGCAGCCTTGTAGGTTGCTAAAACGTCCATTGTACCAGATATCTCCCAACGCCCATTTGCGATTGCCTTACAAGACGTTATCCAATACCATGCCGCGGTATCTGGCAGGTAAAACTGATTCCATGTCGGCGGACCACCGCCGTAGTTGGATAAGACGATCGTCGGGTTGTCAACGTCAAAACCCTGTTTAAAAACTATATCATATTCGCTCCAGCCGGAATAGTCCGGCTGGAGCGTTGAATTGAATTTTTTGTAGATTCTACCGAAATAAGCTGTCCTTGACATCCTTATGCCTCCGAATCCTCCATATAGTAGAGGATGATATTTTCTGTCTGGTCGAGCTGGTGATCCTTTGCCCAGTGATATACTGTATTGTAGTAAGCGCCCCTTGCATTGACTGGAGTCGTGAGGACTCTATCAATGTGATAATGTGTGCCGATTGCATCCCGATCGTAAAGGAGACCTACAACCTGCTTAAGGTCTACGGCATCGCCTGTTTTAGAGGATCCATCTGTAATATCAAGCTGGTTAGGTGTGACGTTTACTTCTGCCGGAGAGCTCGGATTCTGCCAGTACATGACACCCTCATACTGCGGTAACTTTAAATAGTTGTCATTAAAAATCTCAGCCATGACACGCGCCTCGGTCTTACGTACAAGCGGCTTGTAGAGATACAGTCGCTGATACTCCATTGGAGTATGCCGCAAAAGTTTAAGCGGCTGACCCGCATCGTCATTTTTAGTAGGCGTTAAATGGTAAAGGTCATGATTGCCTTTGAGCATGTCCATGTCATTTTTGAGCTGCACGATATAAAATTCGGTAAACTCTTTGATATGCTCATTTAAGAGCTGCGCCGTCGTGTACGTTGTGCTGTACTCATCGTTAAACAGCTTAGTCAGGTTACGCTTTGATGCAGCTGCCCCCGTGTTGTAGGTTGCACCAATGGCATTAAGCACCGTCAAGCGATTCTCGGCTTCCCGAATCATGTTAAGCTCGTTTCGCACCTCCGTAGCCTGCCCGACAAAAAACGCACTAAACTCAGCTTCCGATTTAAAGGCACGCTCCAGCTGATAGAGCCAGGTTGTATAGGATTTCTGGAGCACTTTAAGACCGCAAAACCTAATTTCCAGAGGGTAGCGCTTGTGAATCTTATACATGTCAACCGAGTTGCCATCTTTTAACTGCTCCGGTGCCTTGTCTGTATTCCAGTCGGTCGCCTGCTCGCAGCCGTCCCAGTAATAAGAAATTTTACGCTGGATAGCTCCCCAAGAATCATCCGTAAACTCCGTAAGACGGAACATCCCGTCGTATGGTCTTACGGCGACGACCGTTCTACCTACTACCAGACCAAGCGCGTTAAGCGTGTTCTCAACGCCGCTGCGTAACATTGCCTCTCCGACCGTGACAAAAGAGCTTGTATCGACCGCTGTCAAGGCGTTGCTGCCGAACATATTTTTGTTCATTTCGTTGACGATTGTATATACATCAACGGGGGTTAACACATTAGCCATTATTTTAGTACCTCCTTACTCAAAAATTTTAGCGATAACATCATCAACCGATACCGGCTTAACGGTATTGATTGTCGGCGCGGGTGTCTGCATCTGGTTAAGCTGCGCCTGCATCTGCGTAAGCATCTGTGTGATACCGTCCTGAGCTGCCGGAGCTGCCTGAGCTGTTGGAGCTGCTGGAGCTGCTGGAGCTGCTGGAGCTGCTGGAGCTGCCTGAGCTGTTGGAGCTGCCTGAGCTGTTGGAGCTGCCTGAGCTGTTGGAGCTGCCTGAGCTGCTGGAGACTGTGCGATGTATTTACCATAAGCATCAAAAACTTTTAAAAAATCATCAAAAGATAACATTTTTACCCCTCCTTATAGGTTGTATGACCGGAAATAAAAGAGGGCATAAGGTAAGCAAAAAACCCACCGCTCAGACTTCCGGTCTGTTTGCTTTGTGCGGCTGCCCCCTCAATCACAAGATAACACATTAAAACATTAAAGTCAATCTTTAATATTAAAAAAATCTCTAAACTTAATAAGTGACTGCGCGGAATCAAAATAGACGTACCCGGAAAAATAGGCTTGACGCAAATGTGGGTTATCCATCTGGCAGCGGACAGAATCGTCAACAGTATCGCCGTAAATAGGGCGCTTGTTATGCTTAACTCCGCAAACATAAAGCGATCCGGTGTGCTCGTAAATAAAAAGTCCGGCAACCTGCATGAGCGGTTTCATTCCCCTCAAACTCTGCGGGCGCACCGATTGTAAATCATCATAAGCAAAACGGTTTTCCGCTGCCATGCCGTAGACGGCTCCGCCAGCTTTTCGCAAGTGCCGCATAGCAGCGGTTTCGTTGCGCTTATCTATGATTTTTTCGGAGCGTGGCATTGCTACCAGGACGTTGCTGTCGGTTATTAGATATTCTTGCTGGCTCCTCATCAGCCGCTCAACCGCTGGCAATAACCCCCATGCACTGAGAATAGGACTTTTAATACTGTTAGCATTTGCAAGCAACCATAACTTGAGCGGCGGCTTGCCCTCAAGCTCCCGATTACCAGCAAAAGTGATATAACCATTCACGCAAGCATCCCCCTCGGCTTTCCGTTGTATTACAATTTGCTCAGGGATAAACTCATCAAAAACAATGTCAGTGTACGCGCTACCGTCAAAACCTCGGAGCTTGGCTACTGTCAAAAGTGCTGTACCCGTAGCGATTTCGTCTTGCAGCTTCGGTTGCCCCTTCTCGTCATACGTTGCATTGCCTATGCGATAGTCATGCTTACCAGCACACACAATATCAATATTCAGTCCCTCTTTACGTAAAGCCCTAAAAGGATTGTACTTTGGATTTTTTGTAATAAATTCCAGCTCGTCCTCAGAGCGCCGCCAGTAGCTAAACATCCTGCGCTCAGTAATGAGGCGCTTAAGTGTGCCGTAGGTTTTACCCACCTGACGTGGTCCGATGATAACGTTACACCAAGTCCCCAAGCGGTCAATCTCCGGTATGTTTATCCAGCCGTCAGGTTCGTAAAGTTTGATTTTCTTTTTCATATAGCAATAGAGCCGGACACTGTCCGGCTCTTCCTCCTCTCTATTAACTACTGGAATGTCAATGGTTATGATATTGATAAAATAACCGTTATCCTCCTTATGAATCATCATGTTCCTAATTTTATATGCCATTATGTTAGAATCGCTCTGGAATGTCAGTGGTTATGATATTGATAAAATAACCGTTATCCACCTTACGAATCATCATGTTCCTAATTTTATATGTCATTATGTTAGAATCGCTCTCCATAACTCTTATCCCATGTTCAAAATTGTTAACAAGTTGCTCAATTTCGTATTTTGCCATTCTAGCACCTCCTAGTCAAACGGTAGTAGATCCGGGCAGCCATCCGGTACCGTCATTCATTCCTCGTTTTTGTTTGCCTCGGCACAAACCGCTTCGATAATCATGTCTTTGTCCCTATCCGACAAGTATAGTGCGTAGTTATTGTAATATTTTCCATCCGACCCTTTGCTCTGACCGTTACTTAAAAACATTTTACCAGCCGTTTCGTCCTTAGTTGATTCCGTTACTTTCATGTTGTAAAGTGATAAACCATGCATCTTGAGGGTAAAACTGACCATGTGCTCCGTTACGACTCTAACATTAACGATTTCCCAACCGCTATTCTGTAAATCAAAATTAACCCTTTCAACGTTCTCTTTTTTGCTGCTTTTTACAATAAATCCCATATTATAACTCTCCTTTTAAAATTTTAATTGCTGTGTTTTTTACCATAGTTTCCGACAACTGCGCTGAGCGGACTTTATAGCACCGTCTTGCTAAAATGTCAACTCTCCTACCAGATAAAGGTGTAGCTTTTTTCCAATCATCAAATTTATAACACTTAACACACCCTTCCTTATTGACTGCAATCACAAGCTCTAGCGGTCGGGCTTTAAATTCTTTCAGAGCAGCCCGATGCCCCTTAATAACAAAATGACTGATATTAATCACCTCCTTTATAACAATTATAATCGAAAAATATGACTATATTATGAATTAAATGTAAACAAATTATGAACTAATAACTTCACAATCTAATTCTTCCTCCGGTTTCCAGTTTACCAAATAGTCTCGGTCTGCCATGTAAATCCAACTGGCTGACTTGGTCGGACGCTTAAAATCATACCTTGTCTTGATAGGCTCGTCGTGATAGGTTAGCTTTAAACCTCCAGCATGCTCGATATAGAGCCCGTCTTTTAAATTAGATATATCCCCATGCATAGCTTGAATGCCCTCTTTTTTACCTACTCCGGCGATCGTTGTCTCTATTTGGTATTCAGTCCCAGCCCAAGCCTTAGCTGCATAGCACTTTGCATGTAAAAAAATAAACTCTGCGTATCCATAACTAACCGTGGGGTGCTCATCCTCCGCACTACCAATATAGACCGTCTTACCTTTTTTATTCTGGACGACAGTGCCGCGCTCTCGGCATAAGTCACGGACGGCGGCGTTATAAATCATATCAACCTCCGGCACTTTTGCCCCCTCAAATTTGACGGAATCGGTATCCCAATAAATAAGCTTGTCCCATCCTACCGTTTTTTGCAGCTCCCAGAGCGCCAGCCGTGATAACGACGCTGTCCATAACCCCCATAAAAAGGGGAATTTGTTGGTCTGTTTTTTGGCTACGTCTTTTTCTTCTAGCCCCTCAAGATTGTGTTCCCAAGATAAACGGTTTGCATCCAATAATCCGCTATCTGGCAAACTATACTCATCGCGCACGGTTTTTTGAGCAGACGCACCAAACGCCGTGTTGACACAAATTTTGGAAAACGTTCTCTCTGGACCATCTGGAGCAGATTCTTTAATTTTAAATTTGTCTAGGATTGCTTCTCGGTATCCGTCTGGTAGATACTTAAGATAAAACGCGACTGCTTCAACCGCCACGACTTCCGACTTGTCATAATCGTACCCCTCGCGAAAACGCTGGAAATCATTAGAATCCATGTAAACCAGTGCACCTAGCGCCCCCAGCAAACGCCCGTTATCGGTGCCGCGTGATTCCTCTATCTGCTCGCATTTACTTACGCTTATGGTAGGGTTGGGACACTCCGGCTTAATTGCAAAATCATAAATAAAAACCTGCGCTATCCAGCCATAGCCAGATTCCCGCAAAGCGTCAAGCTCGGCTAGTGTTGTACCCCCCGGCAGAGTAATGGGCTTACCGGACGGAAATTTCTTTAGAAGCTGCTGCGATGGATGTGCGCTTTTTAAATCGTAGCTATTGCAATTTTTATAGACTCGTCCGGCGCGCCACCTGGTACCGTGCGTGTCTCCGCCAGCCATGCATTTATACGCTAAACGCGTTTGCTGCTTGTCCAGCTTTAAATCTTTCATAGCCTGCATACATTTGCCATCTTTACGGCAATGCTTGTTAATTTCTTCAATAACCATTGCAGTGTTAGTTAGTGGTAAGGTCGCTGAGTTATAGCCATGCTCCCACTTGAGCCGTTCGATTGCCTCATACAGACCTTGTACATCGTTAATGCAATAGTTCCACTCATCTGGAGATAATGGTATATCCGGCGTGCGGTAAATTTTATAGTCCAAGTCGCCTACCATTTTAGCATGAGGCAATCCCTTAGTTGCCCCCGCTAAAGATTTCTGAAATAGTTTCAAGCTATCCCTCAGTTCGATTCCATTGTTATATCTGATATATAAAGGCTTACGTGATTTTGTAAGCAGGATATCCGCCAGACCATATCGTTCGCGCATTATCTGTGTAAGATACATGTGCTCATAGCCGAGGTTGTGTACGTAAATAACCAACTTACGTTCGGGGTTAAGTCCAAAATTATCAACCAACATATCAATAATATAAAGCCAATCCTCTATATATCTAATCAAAACATTGACACCACCAAAATTAGCTTGGATTGTATACAAAAAACCGTCAGATTCTGTGTTGGTTGTCTCAATATCCAAAGTGCACGTTAGGTTGATATACTCTGCTTTTGCACGGTTATTTTTCCGCACGCAGTAGTAATCACGTTTTGACATTTGCCAAATTAGTTCCTCCGGCTGTGTGCAACACAATAAATCTTGAGACTTTCTCATTATTATCCTCCGTGCCGCCGTTTTGCAGCGGCAGTTACTAAGTCAATAAGCAACCTCCCTTTGTCCGGCGGCTGTTTTGATTCCTTGGTATCTTGTAAAATCCGGTCTACAAGGTCTGTGTTGCCATGCGTTGCCATCTGATATAAAATGTCGCTACTATAGTAGCCTTCCATTTCCTTGGTAAAAAAGCGGCTTGCAATGTCATTCCATTCTTCCAGCGTTCCCGTAAAGCCTCGTTCCTTGGCAGTCTGATAGCGTTTATCGTCAGATACCTTAAGTCCTTGCAAGGTTGACGTTTTGGCACTCAACCAATCGCGCAGAATAACATATTCATGCCGCAATTCGTTGATAGACATTTTATCAAGGCGACTTTTAGATTCTGCAAAACGGCTCCGCCCAAGCCTACTAAGCGCAGCCATAGTCCCAGCATAAACACCCTTTGTACGTCCGGCTCTCTCGCGGCGTAAAAGGCGCTGGTTTGCAGCTTTAGCGGCGCGTCGCACGACGCGCCGGAGATCTTCCACTGATGCCAGCATGTAGGCACCCTGGTATTCATAATCTTGCCATGTTTTTTCTCGAAGTGCCATTAATATACCCCCAAAATAATATTAACAATAGCGACACAAGCCAAACCTATAATAGCGCATTGTACCACTGTAATCAATGCCATTTTAAACACGGTCATTCTCCTTTCGCCAGCTATAAATAGTATCAGTGTATCCCTCAATGATATCTGGATACCTATCCAGCATATCGTATGCGATTCTAATGAGTATTCTAACCGCATGTGCGTATGACACACTCTCTGATTCCATGATACCCCTGACAATAATATCGGTGCCATCGTCAAAGCCTATACCTTTAATATGCTTAATGTCTTTTCTCATCATGTTTTTAAACCTCCTTTATATGTATAACAATCGTGCTCCCTCTGTGAGCTACAATAGCAACGCATTTCCAATCTTATCAATCAAACCAAAAAGTAAGTAAATTGGAATTAATGTGCTGTTTTTCCGCCTGCCTTAAAATCTCTGCTTTTAAATCATCATAACCATATTCCTCATCACTTTCTGCCGGAACACCAATCTCAGCATATAACTCAACTCCATCAATAACTGCCAGCATATAATTGACAGCCTCATTAGACTTTCTACTCTCTCCGCCACAAAATTCTACTAAAACTTTCTCCATTATGCTTACCTCTCTTTCATTTATTGTTATTATATCATTGCTATACATATTTGTCAATAGTTATTAACAAAAATGTCAAGTACATCACCGCTTTACCATCCTAAAGTAGAAGTTCTACA
>ERZ772861.2336-NODE-2336-length-13088-cov-3.245761_pt1 | contig 13088 bp, 20 predicted proteins | sample MGYA00512135_ERZ772861 | MGnify/ENA primary metagenome ERZ772861 (study PRJEB29015, sample SAMEA2737700) | human gut metagenome | biome: human gut; feature: human-associated habitat; material: faeces | place: China | collected 2012 ...
AGTTATCGGGCTATGAATATCTTTACAGCAACAACTAAAGTCTGGTACACATTCGTCTATAAAATTATTATGTATGCTAATGCCACACACATAGAGAATGCCTTGTATTATCCTTGTTATATTCTTACAAAATCTATTCATTTATCCTCCTGATTTCTTATTCATTAAACATTGTTACGTCCGTATATGCGACTCCGAATTTATGTCCATCTTTTGTTGTGATTACAATAGAGCTAGTTCCACACGTATAATAGTCTACAGCCACAGTTATTACTTCACCATCAGCTTTTTTAATAATTGCTTTATTAAAATATTGATCATCAATGCTTTCGTTATTCCCACATCCCGTTAATAACATATTTACTGCTATAATGGTAATGATTAATCTTTCTTTCATCCTATTACCTCTATTCTTAATTTTTATTTATGCGAATCTCAACTGTGGCTTGCTATCGTCAATTTTCAGATTTGGTTGCCTTGCTGCTATGCACATTTCTGGAAGATTGGCTCTTACCAGTGCCACCGGTAAAGGTGGACATACTGCATTCCCGCACCTTCTCACCTGCTCACTTCTCGGATATACCTTTCCTGTATAATCGTTATCTATTATGTAATCAGGCGGGAATCCTTGGCAGCCATACAATTCCTTTGGTTCTAACATCCGTAGCCCAATATCAACAATCTGATAATCTACACCTTCTATCGTAACAAGTCCAAATCGGTCATGTGCAGTTACCGTATCGAGTGGCTCCTTTATATTCTGTCCTGTTCCTTGACCATAATATTTAATCAAAAATGCTCTTACTTCTCTGAAATGACCGGCAGATGTAGTAATTGTATGTAATGGTTCTCTTTCGTCCTGTCCTATTCCTGTTTTATAGAACTTGCTCAAAAACGATGTAACCAATCCGTATCTATTTGAGCTATCCACTGTCATAATAGGTTCATTTATCTTCTGTCCTCTGACCTCATCTTTAGCAGTCTCTGAATGGTACTGAATAAGAGTAGGTGCTACAATACCATAACCATTCTTCCCTGTAATGGTCGGTATAGGCTCTCTTATGTCGTTTGGTCTACGCTCTCCACCATGATTACACTGGATGATGAATGGATCTGGATTATCAATCACAAATTTCTTTAATCCTCTGGCAATTCTGTCCATTGTCTTTGATGCAAGTGGTCTTACTGCTCTAATACCGTACTTTTCCTTGATTTCTTCCGATGTATCAAAGATGCTGGGACATGGAAGTGAAAAATCAAGCTGTGTATACGCTCCTACATATGCCTTTAACAATCCGGCTTTCACTTCTTCACTGTCTGCCGGTGCATGTGTTGGTTCAGGCCATATAATAGGCTTTCCGTCACATCTTGCTACCATGAAAAAACGTTTTCTCATGGTAGGGGCACCGTAATCTGCTGCCACAAGCTCATGAAACCCCACCACATATCCCAAATTCGTCAACTGCTGTACAAACTTTTCAAAGGTCTTACCCTGTTTTGATTTTATTGGATGATGCCCTCTGTTCAAAGGACCCCATGTCTTAAACTCTTCTACATTTTCCAACATAATTACTCTTGGTCGTACCAATCCAGCCCATCTGCATGCTACCCACGCAAGGCCACGGATAAATTTGTCCTTGGGCTTTCCTCCCTTGGCCTTTGAAAAATGCTTACAATCTGGTGAAAACCATGCCAACCCTACAGGATGCCCGTCACATGCTACCACTGGATCTACTTGCCACACATCCTCACAATAATGCTTTGTGTTTGGATGATTCGTCTTATGCATCCGTATAGCTTCAGGATCATGGTTGATTGCAATATCCACGCTGTAGCCTGTTGCCATTTCTATCCCTGTGGAAGCTCCACCTCCACCTGCAAAGTTATCAACTATCAATTCACCATTAATCATTGCATATATCCCCTCTCATGCTCCGGTACATGCCTGTATGATTCAGGCAATGGCATCCACGCATTTACATACAGATCATTCTCAATGAATGTCTCATCTACGTCACCTATACGGAATGTACCACTATCATCATCGTCAACCGTATACCTTCCGATCATCGGTATGCTGAAGTTCTCAAATGATACCAGAATGTGCTCATCCGGATCTGGAAGGGCTTCTTCTATTGGAATCCAACCTTTATATTGCCTCATTGCCTCCTGTATCTGTTTTAAATCATCTTCCGTCTCGCATTCGATTGTTGCGAAGGGTTCTTTGTATTCTACAAAGTCTCCGTCCTTATTCCGGACAAGTAGCATTGTTGCCAACTCTTTTGCCAATTCGCTCATTTTCTCCCTCCTAATATTCGCTATCGCTTCTGGATTCTAATACCATCAATATCAACCATATCAGCACTACTGCCAAAACTTTCCACTTATCATCCATAGTCATCTCTCCTGCTGCCATAGGGGCAATTAACTATATTATCCTTGCACTTTCCATATTCGCAGGGTCTTCCGGTGTATCTCCATCCAGTTCTATCCAGATGCCCTTATTCTCATACAGGTCCTGTCTCAACCACATTACAATCTGTGCTTCCTGCATATCCGCATAACGTACACAGCCTATTACCCTATTAAGACGCTTCTTCCCATATCCTTTGCATGTTATAAGATACTCACAGGCAAGCAGACTATAATCAACAGATGTTTTTGTATTATAATAGGCAAGGTCATTGATTGCCTGATCTACTGCATTCTTACATTTCTTGTCCCGATTTATACAATTACGTAATGTCCAGTCCACCCTGTCCCCGAGCATTTCCCTGATCTCTTCCCTGCGTTCTTCTGGGAGATCAGTTACATCATGGGAATTGACATATTGCAGTAGCTTAGCAATCTCATTAGCACTCCATTTTTCCTCTTTCCATAAGACACTGCTCCACTCTACCCCCATACGCCAGTATGAAACTTTCTTATTTAGCTCCGTTCCGTCACGTTCTTCCTTCTTTAAAGCTGCATATGTCCTCATATGGGCAAGCAGCTCTGCTTTACTCCTCTGTCTCTTCATTCCCACTCCTTCCTGCTGCCTTATAGGAAATCAAATAAGGTCGGCATTGTCCTCTCAGCTTCTGCTGCCTGCAGGTAACCTACGCCGTCCCGGAAGTAATCCGGATTCAGCTCTATGCCATATCCCCTGCGCTTCATCTTCACCGCTGTCATGGGTACCGTCATCAGTCCACCAAAAGGATCCAGCACCAGATCACCCTCATTGCTGTAGCGGTTAATGATCCGTTCTACAATATCCAGCTGTAAAGGACACACATGCATCTGCTGCCGCCGTCTGCTCTGCGTTGTATTCAGCGTGCGCATGCGATTTATATCATCCCAGACTTCATCCAGATTCCAGCTCCCTGGTGCTACTACCATGAATGTGGCAGGGAGTTTACCATTCATATCCAGCTGCTTTGCAAGCCTTACATGGTCTTCATACCGATATACAGTATCACGGCTGAATTCCCTATATACTGCCTGCAGGTTATCTACTGGGATATGCTCCAGCTCCTCTTTGCTTACAAGCCTGTCACCGGAGCTGCGCCAGTATGCATGCGCATCTATCTGCCACTGCGCCCTGGTATATTCATCTTTGCTCTTGGTCACAGGATCATCTGCATATGCTGTACTCCTGTCTGTCGGAAGCTTCCTGAACAGTAAAATGTACTCCGGACACCCTACGCCCATCTTAGAGCCATCCTTGCACTGTTCCGTCCACCCGAGGCGGTATGTCTGGTTGTTCTCCCTCACCACGTCCGTAACTACCGTGATCATCCCGAAATACTGGAATCCATGCTTCATGTAATGTTCAATACACAGCGCATGGAACGGCTCTATGGTTGGCATTCCTGTTCCTGTAGCATTTCCAAACAGTACACGATCCTTTACATGGATTGCTGCCACTCTTCCCGGTTTCAGCACCTTGAACAGCTCCGGTGTCAAGAAGTCCATTTGTTCAAAAAACTTCTCTGTATTCTGGTTATGCCCGAAATCGTTATAATTTGCAGAATACTCATAATGATTACCAAATGGGATAGAGGTATGTATCAGTTCTACACTGTTCTCTTCCATTCTCCTTGTCTCTTCTACGCAGTCGTCATGGACTGCTGTATAATATTTCCCTTCTACTCTCACTGTCTCTACACCCATCTTTCTTTCAAGCCGCTTAGTCTTGCAGGCGGTATTCAGACCATATTTTTTTACAATCTCGACCATTCTGTTAACCATATATTCATGGTTTTTCCACTTTTCCAAAAGAGCTTCCTTGATCTGCCGCTCATTCTCCATGTAGATGATATCTACCACTACCTGCTCCTTTTGGAGGAATCTATAGCAGCGGTGGATTGCCTGGATAAAATCATTGAACTCATAATCTATTCCCAGAAATATCTCCCTGTGGCAATGCCTTTGGAAGTTACATCCTGAACCTGACAGCTCTTTTTTCGTGGCGAATAACCTTGTCCGTCCCTCGGAGAAATCTATAACACGCTGCTCTCTGATGTCATAGTCCTGCGCCCCGTAGATATCTACTACATCCGGCATTGCTTTCTTTATCGCATGGCGTTCATTTTCCAGATCATGCCATAACAGGAAATGATCGCCCTTTGATGCATCTACAATCTCTTTCATCTTGGCAACCCTTGCATCTATGCTGTTGCGCTTTATATCTGCTGCCTCTTTCAATCCTGTTGCTGCCTGTTCAAACAACTGCATCTGACCATCTTTCCTGACTGCATCACCATAATGGATAGGAAGCTCATGCCAGTTGACCTGAAGTTCAGGCAGTACATAGCCTGCATCTGAATAATCTGGATTGAGGTCTGATGGCTTCGTGATGAATAGAGCCCAGCTGCTTATCCATAGCCAGAATTCATCTTCCATATTCGGATATAATGTCAGGTTATTTGCCTTAGTGGAATCACGCTGGAAGAACCGTGTCAGTGCCTGTCCTGTGTCCATTACTTCCAGATAGCCGGCATAATGAATCAGCTCTTTGTACCGATTTGGTGATGGTGTTGCCGTTGCAACCAGCTTATACTTCACTCCCTTGAACTTATCAAGGAATGTCTGATATGTCTTGCTTCCAAAAGACCTAAGTACACTTGCCTCATCCAATGAAGATACTACGAAATATGTTGGATCAATATCACCGTCTCTTACCCTTTCATAGTTCGTGATGATGATCTGTGCATCATGATGCAGCTGTACCTCTTCCATCGTCCTACAATATACTGGCCGTTCATATCCCAGCACTTCAACTGCATCCCTTGTAAATTCCTGCTTTACTCCAAGCGGAAGTACAATAAGGGCTTGACCGTTTTCATGTTCTGCTGCCTGATGGCAGAATTCTATTTCCTGCACTGTCTTTCCCAGTCCAAAAGATTCAAATAATGCCCTGCGTCCACCCCTGAGCGCCCACATGACCGCATCTGCCTGATGTGGCTTCAATGCCTTATTTATCTTCTCTCTATCTACTTCAAATCCGCTGTCTACTGCCAGCTCTATCTTACTTTCCAGAAATTCCCTGTATGTCACTACTTACTACCTTTCCTCTCTCTATACCGCTTCCACATATTCATGGAATATTTTCTCTGTATACTGTGGACTCATATATGTGTAATGCTTGCCTGTCACGTTCCTTGGCGCATGTCCAAGGTATTCGCCGGCAGCGTCTATACTTCCTCCACGCTTAACAATATTGGTTGCCGTTGTCTTACGGAACAGATGTGGGTATATCCTCTTCTCTATCCCAGCTCTCTGTGCAATCAATTTTATAACCGCATAAATTCCCCTATCCTCCAGCGTCCTTGTGATATCCCCTTTCAAATGCGTGAACAATGGTAATTCTGATGTTTCTGTTACATTACGCTCTGACATGTACTGCCTTATATAGAATATTGCTACCTTGTCCAGAAAGACCGTGCGATAACGGTTTGTCTTATGGCCATAGACTACTATCTTCCCTGTTGCAAAATCTATGTCAGATATCTTGACCTGCGGTATTTCACCCCTGCGCATCGCTGTACATCTCATGAATTCCATCAATGCCCTTGATCTTGCATCCCAACACCCCTTTTTAAGTAGTTCCCAGTCAGTTGCTTCCAGATGATCAATCGGTTTCTCATCCTGCTTATATGCTTCGATAGCATCACATGGATTCTCACTTATCAGTTTTACTTTTCTCATCCATGTGAAAAAAGCGGATAAATTTCTCCTGTTATTGTTCAATGAAACATTATTATTATCCATTTTCTGTTTCTGGAATAAATAACATTCCACATCTGCTTCTTCTGCTTTCGTTATTGGTTTATCTATAAAAGCCATGAATTCCCTCACTGTACGCAGATATGCCTCAACCGTTTTCGGTTTAAGTTTACAGGCCTTACGTGCCATGAACATTTCAAGAATATAGCTGTTTGTATTGTCTATGTTTGCCGGAAGTGTCTCCTGCTCCTGAATATCCATATTTCTACATGCTTGCACTATTACCTGCTCAAGGATTCCCAATGTCAAAACATCAAGATACATCCTCATACCGATAATCACGTCATTTTTCAATTTTTCCTTCGCATTCATTCTGTCATTCCTCCTGCTGCCTACCCTATTAATTATTCATACTTGCATGAGAATAACTGAATGTGTTATACTATCCACATGCAAAATGCTAGAGATAGAAGAACTTTGGTCGGGGACTCTATCTCTCTTTTTTTATTCTTTTAACTCTGAACCTCCTTGATATGCTTCAATGCGGAACCATGGATCTTGAATACCTTATCTTTGTATTTATCCATATTCTCGTAGTAATCCCACCTGCTGCCAAATTCCAACTTATGGATATCTGACCAGTCCAGGCACTGAAAATACCGCATCTTGATTATTTTTCGCTCCGCCGGATATTGCAGTTTTTCCAGAACGGATTCTATCTCTACATACTCCCTGTCAATTATTTCTCGCAGTTCCTTTATCTTTCGCTCTGTTTCCACCTTCTCCAAAGTACTGTAAAAGGCATTATCTCCTGATGCACTTCCATGCGGCATACCGTCCATATTGATTCCCCTCAACTGAGAATCCTTAATCAGCATGTCATACCGATCAATCTCGTTTTTCAGATCTTCACGGCGCTGCAAGTGTCTTTTCAGATATATCTTGTCTATCATACTACCCTTCCTGCCCTCCTTTCCCCTGCCTGCAATAACAGGCAGGCTACACAGCGGCTTCTGTGATATATATTCCTAAAGAGGTCAAAAGGCTTGATTACATGAATGTTCAAATTCATAACTATTCTCCTCCCTGCTGCCACTAAACCCTATACAATGCAACATATTCCCCATAGTGCATTCCAGCCTCACTTGCGAGCTTTGCAATATCATCAATGCTCAGCTTATGTTGTTTCTTCCCCCTGTTTTGCTTTTGGCGGACGTGGAATCTTGCCAAGGAGCTCACATTTCCACTCCTGGTCAAGCAGGCAATTACAATGAACCGCTAAATTTACTGCATCCGGGTCTATTCCCATACGCTCCAGTTCTGCCCTTGTTCCAGTTATCACCTCTCCAGTAAGCTCCGATGTCAACCTGTACTGATTAACCAGCATTCTTCTCACCCCTTTCTACCATCTGTTCTATCTCTTTTTTCAGATCATCCGTATATGCATGGTGTATATAATATTCGGAATGTATATCATGCATCCTGCTCAGTTCCTCTATCCGCTTCCATTTGTCAGCATCCTGTATCTTGCCCGTACGTGCATGGCAGAAATCCCGTGAGTACCAGGAATCCAACTGGCTCTTTTTATACATATTGGATATGTATATGGAATCCATGTACACGGTAAGATCACAGGGCATTGTCAGTCTGCTGAGCGCATCTTCCAATGCAGTCAATATGATGCTGTTCTGTGTAATCTCCCCTGTCATCCCATAGCCGGCTCTCTTTTCAAATTCCCCATTCTGCTTCTGGAAGGTCAGCATATACCCATATGCCCCCTGTTTTGTCCTGACTCCTATACGGACATTATGGGTTATATAGATATCCACTTTCTTCTTTTGTTTTTCCATCTTACGACACCCTCCCTCTCTCAATGTTTATCAGCATTACAGGACTTATCCACACCCTTTCCCCTGCTGCCGGACTCCAGATTGTATAAACCCCGTATTTTTCGATACCACAAATCTATGTGAAATACCCTGAACACCGCATATGCATTGAGTAAAGCTGAGTTATCCACAATGTCATGGTTCGTGCCCTTTCAGATGCATCATAAGCTCTATGCTCCATGCACCTATATATTCATTCCACTCATATATGCATTTTGTCAGCTCATACCCCTTATACTTCTGCTCGAAATATAACCTTGCACCTTCACTGTCCGGCGCATATTTCTGAATAATCTGCAGCACCTTTTTCCTGCTATAGACAGTATCAGATGGCGGTGTGTACCATGGCTTCTTCAATCCTTTTGATTGCTTCCAATGCCTTGACCCTTTTCCACTTTCCTCATTCACCAAAGAATCCATTGAAATTCCAGCTTCCAGATCTTCCAGGGATATCTGCCCTTCTGTAACCGTTCTCTTGCGCATCTCCTTTGTAATGTAAATGGCAAGTCCTTCTATGCCGTCCTTAGTAAACCTCAGACGATCACAATTGACATACCCCAACAGTTCTCTTTCCTTTTTCCCTTTACGCTTCCGGTCACACCACAGAGATTCCATCTCATCACGATCCAGCCCGCCGGATATCAGTAGATGATGATGCACTCTGCCTTGCTTACTTCCATATTCTGTAACACAGATATACTCCGCTTTTGGAAGCCATGCCTTGGCTCTCCTGCGATTAACTCTGTCTATGTAATTCTGAAGCATCCTATCCACTTCTTTTTTAGTCTTAGGAAGAAACTTGTCTGAGTAAGTCAAATCCACCCTGCAATCCTTAGATGTAAAGTTAGTCTTTATGAGCTGAAACAAATACCGAATTGCTTTCTTATCATTGAACCGCTTCTGTCGGGGCGCTGTTACCTCTATCTTCCTTCTCCTTGGACTCGGTATTTCTTCAGATTCTGTATTGGGGTAAATACTGATCTCAATGTATGGGGCTTTCCTGCCATACGGTCCACACCGTATTACTTTCTCTTTTACTGCCCCCTTCTTCTCTTTCTGCCTTCTCATATTCCCCTTATGGACAGTCCGGGAATCTTACATTATTATCAAATACTTCTAAAGATATTACATTTATACGAGCCCTAAAAGCCTTGATTTTTCGGCTTTTTCTTTGATTTTTGCTTGCATTATCCTGTTGGTATGTTATAATAATGGTAAGTTCTTTTTAATTAAATTTAGACCCATTTTTTGAAGCTCTTGCACAGCCAATGCAGAGCTTTTTTTCTGTCCATTTTCCTTTCTGTAGTCCTATGCAATCATGCCCCACGTGCAGCACGCAGGTTTGGAGTCCTGCGCACTGTAGTTAAAGGGGATAATGCAGCGCCCGTCACGTTGTGCGCTGCACGCAGGGTATGATCTTCTTTATACTGGCTCGAAGAAGAAGCTCCACAGCTTCTGTTCTTCGCCATTGTCATTGATGAAAGTTATGTCTCCGATATCTCCCGGTTCCGGCTTGTCCAGTACATCATAAACTTTGCCCCTTGTGACTCCTGTCACCTGTTCCGCAATCCTGCTGCCATTAAAGTAATCATCTAAATCAGGCGATTCTGACAATCTCATCTTTGCAATAACTCTCTTATTCATGTAATCACCTATTCCATATCTAATCTAACATCTAACAGATTTGCATAAGCTTCTACCAGCTCTGGTAACTCTTCTGGGCGATGCTTCTCATCCAGAATTATGTTACGAATATGTAACAATATCTGATCTGCATCATTCTTACGATTCTGTAATTTTGATTTTTCTTTTAATAGGAACATTGTTGTCACCTCATTTCCCACACATATCATTTGGTCAACCTTACAATTCACTCAATGACATATAGTAGTTCTTCTTTCTACGCAGAATTCAAAGTTGTAAGCCTTTTCCAAAATCTTGTCTATTTGTTCTAAATGATCTGCTATTTCAAAAACACTGGGTATTTCACCCTCTCTAATTCCATGAATTATAGAAATTGTGGATAAATGTGCCTGTTCAATATAATTTTCCAAATCACCTATATTAACAACTCTCTCTGTAACATAAGTTGCTGGTTTTGAATTTTCAGGCAGTCTGCACCTAAACTGATCCAAAGGAACACCAATTGCATCACATATCTTCATGTACTCATTCACTTCAATTTTTCTTTTGTCATTCATCATCATACAGAAAATAGGTCCTGGTATTCCTGCTTTCTCGGCAATACACTCCTGCTTAAGTCCATTTGTAACCAAATATGCTTTAATATCGCTTCCTTTCATATTCTCACGCCTTTCTATTTCCTTAATTTTTATTTTGATTTTCACAATATATTGATACTTTTACTTATTTTTCTCTATATGTTGTGTTTTTTATATTGACATATGAACATTTATTCTGTACAATTAAATAAAACAAATATGTTTTTCATCAGTGTGTGTACCTCTTTATATTAGAAAGGATGATGCTTATGGCAAAAAGAGTTAGTGTAACAAGAGAAAGCTCAACCGGAAGAAATACAAACTTCCATGATAACTATACTGGTGCGAACATGACCCGCGCTCAGTTCGTACGTCAGATCAACAACGGTAATTATGAAAACTATCATGTCAGAAACATTAATGGTATAGATACTCCAGTTTCTAATCCTGACAGTTCCAGTAAAAACAACCTCGGTTAATCTTCAATGGGTACACACACAACCTTGCTATTCTCTTCTTCAATAATGTCCTTGTCTGTAATGCTTGCAAGCAAGCCGCCTTCGGCATCTGTCACAAGAATTTCTGAATACTCTTTATCTCCAATTCTCACATTATCCCTCCTTTCTGTATAACTCATTAACTTCTACTCCCAACGCTGTTGCAATATTGGGAATATACTCTGCTAAAATGAACTTTCTTTCATTCATCATGGAGCTAAAAAGTCTCGGACTGAATCCTGCCTTTTCTGCAACAGCACATTGTTTAAGACCTTTTTCTTTAATAATGCGCCTAATATTGGCAATCAATATTTTTCTTACTTTCTTATATTCCATAATCTTCTCCTTTCATTTTTTATTTTGAACTCTTGAATTTTTCTTTTGATTATCGTGTTTAATACCTTGTTTGAGACGGTTGGTTTTGTGAGCTGACCGTCTCTTCCTTTCCCTCTACTCTACTGCCTATTATGTGATTAGCTCTGCTGTTTGATCTGCCTCTTCATGCTGCATATCTGTCTAGGAATACTTTGGAGCGTTTCTTTTGTTGTCACCTCCTACCACCACTCAGGCACAGCCTGGTCTAAATTCCTGTAATGCCACCAGTGCCCGCTGTTGTACATAACGCATAAGTTACCGTCCTCATCCTGCCATACTTTTTTAATTCTTCCTTCTCGCCAGTTGCTTACCACTGCTTTATGTTTTTTCATGGCCAACTCTGCCATCTGCATTAATTCAGATTGCGCCATCCGAACACCTACTTTCCTATACAAATTATCATGTTTAACACCGTTAAACTTTCTAGGTAAAAAAATATACTCCATATTCTTCTGGCGAAATATCTAAAAGTTTTGACCATAAGCAAATATCTGCCTGTGAGATTCCAGTTTTACATTTCATTTTTTTTGATAATGAAGTTTCTGAAATGCCGATTTCTTTTGAGAACTTTTCCTGTGTTCCAAACTTTTCGATAATTCTTCCCCTCAGTTTTTTATACTCATACAATCTTTTCACCTCCGTTTCTGTTTGTAGTTTAACACCGTTTAACTTTCTTGTCAACGTTTTTGTTAAACACTATTTAACTTTTTATTTGACTGTTTAACTCCTATATGTTACTATATAAGCACAAACACGGAGGTGGATTATGAAACATGAAATAACATCTAAAAGATTACAAATAGCAATGTCCAGATCTAGTATAACAGCACAAGAGCTTTCCAATAAAAGTGGTGTTGCAAAAGCTTCTATTAGTCAATATGTAAATGGGTCGCATAAACCATCAAACATAAGTAGCGGAAAAATGGCATCTATTCTTGATGTAAATCCTCTCTGGTTGATGGGATTTGATGTTTCAATGGAAAATAGTACACCTGAAGATTCAAACATTCCTAAAATAATGCGCTATTTCAATTCATTAAATGATATAGGAAAGCACGAAGCAGAAAAGCGTGTAGAGGAGCTTACATATATTCCTCAATATAGCATAAAGGTACAGGCAGCACATAATGATTTTGAAAATGTTCCTGGAGAACAGGAAAAAATGCAGGCAGACTTGAATACTCTTAAAAGACCTGAATAAGAGCATACATACAGTTCTGTATAGAGAGGTGGGATATTTTGGTATACGACAATTTATTAGATGAAGCAGACAAAGAGAATATATATGTAATAGAGAATGCGAAATTTCAGTCAAAGGCAAGTGGACTTATCAATAATGATGTAATCGGTATAAATAAAAATGTCCGTTCCTCTGCTCAACGTTCCTGCATCCTTGCTGAAGAACTTGGACATTACCACACTTCTTCCGGTAACATATTAGACCAGTCCTCTGTTACAAACCGTAAACAGGAGCTACACGCAAGAGCATGGGCTTATAATCGCCTGATCGGATTGTATGGGATTATCAATGCTTACAGATCAGGATGCAGAAATGGTTATGAGATAGCGGAGCATCTTAATATCACTGAGGAATTTCTGGCAGAATCTCTTCAATATTATAGAAATAAATATGGTTTATGCACTACTATTGACAATTACGTTATTTATTTCGAACCTTCACTTGGTATTTTTGAACAGATTTAAAATTATAATGATTTCTTTATTATATGTATTCTAAAAGCAACCACTATTGATTTTATGTCAGATAGTGGTTGTTTTTTGTAAAAATATGTCATATTATGTTTACAATGTATGTACTTTTTTAGCAATTTATTCTACAATAATTTTGTTTATTACGTTTTTACAGTAAATTCTATATTTTAAGAAAGAGGTGTTTC
>ERZ772861.2339-NODE-2339-length-13081-cov-3.273146_pt1 | contig 13081 bp, 9 predicted proteins | sample MGYA00512135_ERZ772861 | MGnify/ENA primary metagenome ERZ772861 (study PRJEB29015, sample SAMEA2737700) | human gut metagenome | biome: human gut; feature: human-associated habitat; material: faeces | place: China | collected 2012 ...
ACAGAGATGACGATTGGAAGTGGCGCATTTAAGACCAACTCTAACTATCTTACTTTCCATGGTAAGGTAGAAGAGGGATATGCCCCATATGACTATGCGATGGATTCTGATGAGACACATTTCACCAGTAAGGCTGCAAAGAGAAATATTTGCTATCAGGTGGATTCTCCGGTAAATATCAAGGTATTACTGGATAATGCCACTCTTGAAAGTACTTTGGTAGATTATCCGCATTTTGAAGAGATTGATCTGATGAATGCAGATCTGATTGAGTCATTAAAGAAAGATAGCAGTATTTCAGTTTATAGCATCATTGATAAATTTAATGAGAACCAGGGATGGATTAACAGCAGCACATATAACGCTCCTTTGACACAGGAAGAGAATGATGTTGTTATGGCAGCGCTTCTTGTAGATATTCCTAAGGGAATTGAGTCCTTGGATGCAAAGACATATTTTGGGGTTACAGATAATAAAGACAACTGGGATTATCTGACTCTGACTCATAAAGAAAGTGATGCTGGAATTACTGCATCTACAACAAATTTAAAAAGACAACTGAATGATGGAATAACTGGAAGAAATGATCCGGTTAAATTGTACTCAAATGAAACTTATCCTAATGATATTGGTACTCCGGCAGCTGGCTTGTTCAGTGGTAATTTTGGAGAGAAGAGTGGAAAAGTCAAGTTCTTTGAGGAAGGAAATGTATTCAAATATTCTTTAAATGAAAACTTCAATAATCAGGAGTACAGTGAAGATATCACTGCAGGTAATGATATTCTTACCTCTATTGGCTTAGGCTCCATCAAACAGCTTCCTGATTATGCTTTCTACAGCTGTGAGAACCTCCTTAGTGTTAAGGTAGGTGCTGAGATGAATAAGATGGGCAAGATCCCATTCAGAGGCTGTACGAAGCTGACCGGTATTGAGAACGAGGATGGGGCAGCATTCTTCTCAGATAATGCCATTATTTATCAGAGAAGTAATTCTGCAGCAAGAGCGGCCGGCGGACTGACTATCATTGAGTGTCTGGAATCAAGAGGTGATCTGAACAGTCCTGAATTATACAGAAAGTCTGCTATTGCAACAGAAAATGATCCTCAGCTTGTGAATGTAACAGCGATTGCAGAAGAAGCATTTGCCTATAATACAGGTATTACCCATGTTGATTTGAGCGATACACAGGTGACAGCAATTCCAGAAGGATGTTTCATGGGTGATACAAGACTGAAAACAGTGATTTTGCCGGATACAGCAACAAATATTGGAAAGAATGCTTTCTCAGGAACAACTGCTGATGTTTATATAAACAATCCTGCTTGTACGATAACGGATGCTTTTGACAAAAACTACAATGGCGTCATTTATGGCTATAAATATTCTGATGAAGCAAACAACGTTGAAAGCCCTGCATATAAGTATGCACAGAGCCTTCCTAATGCTACATTCAAGGAAATTGGCTATGTAGTTACTTTTGAAAGTGATGGCAAAGTATACGAGGTACAGAATGTAAATGCAGGAAAGGCAGCAACGAAGCCTACAGATCCTACTAAGACAGGATATAAGTTCAAATACTGGCAGTGGACTGACAGCAATGGTACTGTCCATACAGGAACAGATGCTTACAGTGGTGTAAATGAGAACAGAAAGGTTGTTGCAGTATTTGAACCGGGAAATGGTGTGGTCTCAGACGGAAAAACATACACCATGACAGTAACAGGTGGTACTGGCAATGGAAGTACGAGCCTGACCAATATGACTGGTGGAGCAATTGTTGTGTTAGAGGCAACAGGGGTAAGCACAACACAAAGCTTCCAGTACTGGTCAGCAACAGGTACAGACAGTGCTGGTGTTACAGCAGATTGTTCTGAATTGATTGGTGATGTGCATTCAGCGTCCACAAGCATGTATATGCCAAATGCTAACGTAACAGTAACCGCACATTATACCACAAACAGCACTGGTGGTGGTTCAGGAAGCGGCGGTTCAGGAAGCGGTGGATCTGGCGGTAGTGGGTCCGGAAGCTCTTCCGATTCTACTACCAAGTACAAATTAACGGTTAATTATGGTTCAGGCTCTGGTGAGTATACAGCAGGCCAGGTAGTAACAATCTCTGCTTTTGCTCCGGAATCATCAAGCAAAGTATTCTCCAAATGGACAAGTACTACAGCAGGCGTAGGATTTGCTAACGCTTCAGCAGCATCTACAACTATTACAATGCCGGCATCAGAAGCGACGGTAACGGCTAATTACAAGACAAGAACATCAGATGATGACGAAGATGATTCAGATGCAGCAAACAGAAGAAGGGGAACAACCACAACAACTACAACTGTTGCAAATGGAACCAATAATGCACAGAATATGACCACAACGACTACAACAACCAATGGAACAACAACCAATGGAACAACAACTTCCACGACAACACAGGGAGACAGACTTTCCATTGATAAGACCGGAATCTCTAATAAGGATGTAGGCTCTACGACAGTGGAGGGGGCAACAGATAACTTCATTGTAAAGGTATCTGACTCTGACAGTGCAGTAGCAGAGGCGCAGGCTGCATTAATGAATAAGTTCGGTAGTCTGGATGGCATTGTATATATGCCAATGGATATTTCCCTGTATGACAGCACCGGTAAGAATAAGATTCAGGATACAACAGGTCTGAATGTCAACATTACAATACCTATTCCTGATGAAATGATCCAGTATGGTGGTAATGTACATATGGCTGCAATCGAGAACAGTCAGCTGCAGGATCTGAATGTGAAGTTTACTACAATTGATGGTATTGCATGTATGTCCTTTACAGCACCGCATTTCTCACCATATGTAGCATATGTGGATACACAGAATCTGGTGGCTGGCCAGATGCTGGATGCAACACCTAAGACAGGAGATCCGATTCATCCTAAGTGGTTCCTGGCAGCAGGTATGGCTTGTCTTTCTATCATCCTGTTTGCATCCGGGGATAAGAAGCGTAAGATTAAAATCGCTTAAACAGGAGTAAGAGTATGAATAAAAAGGTGATTACTGCAACAGCGGTATTGTCAGCGGGAATTCTTCTTCTGTTGACAGTAGTGATAGGTTTTCAGACAAAAGCGAAGGGTGAAGATGATTTTCGGATAAATGGAACAATATTGACAGCGTACGTGGGCACTGACACCTTTGCCAGTGTTCCAAGTACGGTTACATCCATAGGGGAGGGCGCTTTTGCAGGAAATACAACCCTGCAAAGTATAGAACTTCCTGAAGGCTTACGGGAGATTGGCTACAATGCCTTTGGTGGATGCACTGCACTGACCAGTGTAACAATACCGGATTCGGTAACAAAAGTAGGACCGGGAGCATTCAAGGGGTGTAGTGCATTGACATTGGCAGACCTGGGCGCAGGTATTTCTTCCTGGGGGTCAGGGGTGTTTAATGATTGTACGTCTCTGAGTAAAGTGATTGTAGATGGGAATAACAACTATTTGCTTTATTATAATGGTGCTTTGTATAATGGAGACATGTCCATGCTGTATCAGGTATTGGCAGGAAGAACCGGAGACAGCTATGCAATGCCTGATGAGGTAAAAGAGATAGACACTTATGCATTCTGGAATCAGCAGAATATTAAAAATGTAAAAGTATCTCCTAATGTCACAGAGATTCCTTCCTATGCAATGAGCAGCATGGGAAGTGTTGAGAATGTAATTCTGCCTGATTCAGTCAGCTCAATTGCAGAGAAAGCATTCGCAAATAATACAACATTAAAGCAGGTTATGATACCGGCATCTGTGAACAGTATACAGGATAATGCTTTTGCCAACAGTCCTAATGTTAAGATATTAACGACTAAGAACAGTACTGCGGATCAATTTGGACAAAAGCAGAAGATACCTGTAATTTATGAAGCAGAACTGCCTACGGATTTCAATGACAGTAATGCAGATCAGGAGGATAAACCCCAGCTCAAACATCAGACCACGACTGTAACTACAACAGAAGAGACAAAAGAAGAAACAAAGGAAGAAACTTCCAAGGAAGAGACTTCCGAAGCGAAGCCAACACAAAATGACGAGAATCCTTTGGATACGAAAGAACCTGGTGTGGTTGCCAAGACCAGAATCATAAATGGTAAGGCTGTAGTATTAATTGGTAAGTCAAACCAGAAAGTATATGGTGGAACAGGCAGTAATTCCTCCACAGAAACAAGCCAGACACAGGAAACATCAGAAGAAAGCTCTTCTGAGCCGGCAACACAACCGACTTCATCTAAGCAGTCAGTCGATGGTGATACGATTAAGCAAAGAGCGTACTATAAACAGAACAATTTGACTAATTATACAATTAGTGAGAAAATAAAAGAAATAGGACGATTGAGTTTTGCACAGAGCGGTTTACAGTCAATAGAGATACCATCTAATGTTACAACAATAGATTATGGAGCATTTTATGGATGTCAGGATTTGAAAGAAGTAACAATTCCTGATTCTGTAATTAGCATAGGTACGAAGGCTTTTGCTGATACTCCATGGCTGGATAACTGGCTTGATGGAACCTCTAAGGGAAGCGAAGATGATTTCCTGATAGTGGGAGATCATATTCTTCTTGCATATCGTGGAAAAGGTGCAAAGGTCGAGATCCCTGAGGGCGTAAAGCAGATTGGTTCTGAAGCCTTTAAAAATCATCAGGGGCTGACTCAGATTACAATCCCGGAAAGTGTAAGCAAGATTGGTGCAGATGCATTCAGGAATTGCAGCAGTCTTACCAGGGTTGATGGAGGAGCTGGCTTACAGACAATCGTTCGTGGCGCCTTTTATGGCACACAGGTATCGGAAGATTCACTGACGAAATAAAGTATGTGAGGATTATTATGGAAAAAGCGTTTTGGGGAATGGTAGCAGGATGTACCTTAATCTTTGGAATATTACTTGGAATGTATCTGAATAAAAGCGGTGCTGTGGACTTTTCCCCTAAGGCGGATCAGACACAGGAAACAACGCAGACAGACCAGACTGCAGGTGAGATAGAGCAGGAGGGAGAGCTTACTTCTCTTCTTCAGGAGACTCAGGGAAATTATGCAGCTGCAATGAAAGCGCTGGAGGAGGAACAGACAGAAAGTCCACAGCAGCCGGAAGGGGCTGCAGGTGGAGATCATAACACGTCATCAACGACAACCTCTTCGTCAACGACCACAACGACCACTCCAAATGGAAGTGTAGACCCTGATAGAAACGGTAATCATAATTATTTTATGGATGATCCTTCCGCTACACAGTCGTCATCTGCTGATTCATCTTCTGAATCGCAGACAGAAGATACACCGGAATCCAAGAAGAATGATTTATACCAGTATGATTTATATAAGGATCATGTTGTCATCACCAAGTATCTGGGAAAAGGCACGGATGTAGTAATTCCTGATACATTGGATGGACAGCCGGTTACGGAGCTTGCAGCTTCTGCTTTTGCAAGTTCCAAGACACTGGTAAGGGTAGAGATTCCTGATACAGTGTCAACAATGGGGGACAGCGTATTCAAGAGTGATGCCGCACTTGTGGAAGTGGTTATGCCGGATAGTCTGACATCATTGGGACAGAGCGCTTTTGATGGCTGCTCTAATCTGGTCAGATTAACAATTCCTGATGGAGTAACCCAGATAGGGGACAAGGCATTTAATAAATGCATCAATATGACTAAGATCAGTTTACCGGATGATGTAACGTCAATTGGTAAACAGGCATTTTATCAGTGTGAGAAGTTACAGACAATTACATTGCCGAGTGCACTGACACAGATAGGAGATGAAGCTTTCTCCGGTTGTCTTGTATTAGGTAAAATAAAGATTCCATCAGAAGTAACTACAATTGGCAAGAGTGCTTTTGAAAACTGTGCGGCTGCTGAGAGCATCAGCATGGGTAATCTTGTGGATACCATAGGGGATTTGGCATTCAAAGGATGTACAAAGGCTTCTTCTGTTAAGATTTCTTCTGCACTTACGGAGATTCCTAAAGAATTATTCGCAGGAGATACCAGCTTTACAGATTGTAAGATTCCCAATAGCGTTACTGCCATCAATGCCAGTGCCTTTGAAGGCTGTACCGGTCTAACAGCGGTTACTATACCATCCTCTGTGACGACTATTGAGGCGAGTGCATTTTCAGGATGTACAGGCTTGACAGATCTTAGTTTTAAGAGCGGAGTAACAGTAATAGGAGACAGTGCTTTTCAAGGTTGTACCGGTTTGAAATCCGTTACATTACCATCCAGTGTAGTCAGCATTGGAACAAGTGCTTTCTCAGGCTGTACTGCATTGGCAGAAGTCTCTATACCAAAGGCAACTATGAGTATTAAGTCAGCTGCTTTCTCAGGCTGCACATTTACAACTGTAACAATTAATAAAGTATGTTCGTATCAGTCAGATTCTTTTCCGACAGGAATCAAGATAGAGAACTACTAATACACCGTTTCGTAAACAGCAGTTCTTACATATTATAATAGTAAAATATGACTGCAGGAGCTGCAATATGGATAGAGTACGAAGGACGGTAGGCTGTGACAGGCTGGATACATCACAGTATAATGGCAGAGACGTTTATGTAGTTGTTTTGGATTCGGGAGTGGCAAGTCATCCGGATCTTGATGGAAGAATTGTGGAATTTCAGGATTTTATACATGGAAGAAAAGGCAAAACAGATTCATATTATGATGATAATGGACACGGCACACATGTGTGAGGTCCCATAAGGAGGAAAGACATGGTAACGAAGGTTAGTAAAACAAAATATTGGATTGGCAGAACAATCGGTATTCTGACACTTGTCTGCATACTCATGGGAAGCATTCCTGTGCAGGCACAGGGACCGACATACACGCAGCTGAATGATGTTTATTATGCTGTGGAAGGGTGTACAGTGTACGCAGAACCAACGTATACTTCTACTGTATTGACAACGATTGCGGCAAATGTCCCGGTAAGGGTTATCGGAAGTTATTCAAATGGCTGGTATCGAATTAACATCGGAGTGATAGCATATTGTAAGATGGACAGCCTTACTACAGCAGGTGATGTGGGTGTTATTACAGCCAAGGATACGCAGGCATATTATGCGAAACAGACAGCCGATCAGCTGGGTTATACATTTCACTATATGGTTTTGAATGATAAGAAGACCATTAAGAAAGATATTTTCAACAGCTATATCGGGCAAAAGGCAATCCTCTTTGCAAAGATAGATGATGAGCTGGCGGTATCATTTAAGATGCTGTATGCTGACCCTGTTAAACAGGACATTAATCTGAATTACACCAGGGCAGTCACAGTGAATGGAGATGGCAGCAGGACGATAGAACTGACTAACAGTGATGAGCAGGGACTGACCGGGCAGCTTGCCATATTCCAGGTTAAGACCGGCTATGATAAGGCAGTGGACATGTATATATGGGATATGAATAATGCAGAGTATAACCTGATGAATACCTACTATACTGAGTTCAGTGAATATGCATATGCACCGGTTACGCAGATCAGTAATATAAAATACACAGAAGCAGAAATAGCCAACAGTCTGACTACAGAAGTAAGAAACAAGATGGATAATATCAGAAAAGGTATTAAGTATTTATCCTATGACGAAACAGATTATAAGAATGCTCTTACAAGCAGACTTAGAAAAGATACAGAATATGTAGATTATCAGTACTAAGAAGAGGCGCACAGATATAAATTATATTTGTGCGTCTTTTATAATATCAGCTATTGCGTGTTGACATAATCTCTGGTATACTATACGTATATAGCGTACTAACTGTATTAAGATAGATAGTACACTGCATTTTCCAGATACGCAGCGGTATTATTCTGACATATTATGAATGGAAGGGGTAGTTATGCAGGATAAAGGGAAAACTAAGAAAAAACGTGATGATACAGTGATTACGGTTAAGAATTTATATAAAATATATCATATTGGTGATAATAAAGTGCGAGCGCTCAATGGCGTGGATTTTACAATTAAGCGGGGTGAATTCTGTGCCATTGTAGGTGCTTCTGGCTCAGGTAAATCTACCTTGCTGAATATGCTTGCCGGCTTGGAGAAGCCCACTAAAGGAGAGATTATCATTGCCGGTGAACATATGGAGACCAAGTCGGAGAATCAGCTTGTTAAGTTCAGAAGGGAACATATTGGATTTATTTTCCAGTCTTTTAATCTGATGGGAACGATGAACGCTGTGGAGAATGTGGCTTTGCCATTGACCTTTCAGGGAGTCTCCAAGAAAGAAAGAGAACGGCGTGCACGTAAAATGGTACATATGGTCGGATTGGATAAATACTGGGATCACAGACCCAATCAGATGTCTGGTGGACAGCAGCAGCGAGTCGGCGTAGCCCGGGCACTGGTTGTAAGGCCGGAGATTATATTTGCAGATGAACCAACGGGTAATCTGGATTCCAATACATCTCAGGAGATTATGAATCTGATGCAGAGTGTTGTAAAAGAGCATAATCAGACGCTGATTATGGTTACACATGATAATTATCTTGCGGGTTTTGCAGATAAGATAATCCGCATTAAGGATGGTAAGATTATAGATATGAAAGACAATACAGAACATACAGAGGGGGATAAGAATGAAAATGAAGAGAATGTTTAAGAAATTACTGGTGATGTCATTGCTTGTACTTGCATTATGCGGTAGTGCATTGACTGTATACGCAGATGAGAGCGATAGCAGTTCTACAACTTTATCCAGTGCTTCCGGCGAAGAGAGAAACCGCATCAGAGGACAGCTGAACCGCTTTTATACAGATCTGAAATCTCTGAATGACATTTCAGATGAGAACAAGAAGAAGATGGATAAAATTTACAATACAGCAATGTCTTATATGAATTACGCTGATTTAAGTGTTTCGGAGATTGCTTCTTATGAATCTACCGTAGAGGGCTATCTGAAGGATCTGGCAAATAAGAACACTGCAGATACAAATAAGTTCCTGATGCTTTCCAATGAAGTACCCATTACGGATGCAAAGTACGGAGATACTGCGTTTGTTGTGCTTTCCCTGATTAATCTCGGCAAGACTGATATTACAGATATTGTAATTATTCCGGCAGTGTCCAATGATAAGGCAAAATGGCCTTTTGAAATCAATCAGGCATATGATGCACAGACAATCCAGATTCTCCAGGCAGCGGATAATACAGAGGATGCTTATAATAAGCGTATGGATATTGGATGGAACTTTGTAGTACGTCAGGACGTATTGACAGGTTGTTATCCTCTTAATTTCCATGCTACATATTATCAGAATGGTGCTGCCGTCAGCACAGACATTACAACATACATTAATGTAAAGGGTTCCAACCCTAAGAATTTGCTGGTACCTGATGAAAAACAGCTTTCAGCCAACCCAAGAATTGTGGTTACAGGATTTACAACAGTCCCGGAGACTGTATATGCAGGAAGTGTATTCAATCTGACTGTAAATGTGAAGAATACATCCACAGAAACAACAGTTAAGAATGTACTCTTTGATCTGCAGGCTACAGTAGAAGGCTCTACAACAGTAGCATCTTATTCTGCATTTCTGCCTACATCCGGTTCAAGCTCTGTATATACAGATGCGATTGCGCCTGGGGAGACTTACCAGATGAGCATTGAGATGGAAGCCAAGTCAGACCTTGCGCAGAAGCCATACGTACTGACGGTAAACATGAAGTATGATACAGATGAAGAAATCAATAAAACAGATACAGCCAGTGTATCTATTCCTGTCAAGCAGGAAGCCAAGATGGACACAGGTACAGCAGAAATCATGCCGGAATCCATTGCTGTGGGAGAACAGTCCAATATTATGTTCAGTGTATTCAACACTGGTAAAACGACTTTATATAACGTAAAGGTTACATACGAATCAGATGCAATTGACAGTGGTATTTCCTATCTGGGCAATCTGGATCCGGGCGCTACAGGAAATGTAGATTCCATGGTTACGGGAATTGCGGCAGATGATGGTTCCAGAACGATTACGGCAGTCGTGACCTATGAGGATGAGGCAGGCAATGAGACACGTTATGAGAAGGAAATGAATTTGTCTGTTTATGAAAATGTGGTTGATGATGGTTCTATGGTATATATACAGAACCTGCTGTTGAAGAAAGCTCAGGACTTCCACTTCCTGCCTTGATTGGAATTATTGCAGCAATTGTTGCGATTGTGGTTGTTATCGTTATTGTCATAAAGAAGAAAAAGGCAAAGAAACAGAAAAAGGAAATGGAATTACTGGATGATGAGGATGATGTATAATGAAGTTTTCTGATTTATTGCTCATGAGCATAACGAATCTGTGGAAAAGAAAACTCAGAACCGTATTGACTGTTTTAGGTGTTGTAATCGGTATTACTTCTATTGTGGTCATGGTTGCATTGGGAAATGGATTAAAGGAATCCATGATGGAGAATATATCCAGTTATTCCTCAATCACCCAGATAGAAGTATCCAGTGGGCAGTCGTGGAATAGCAGTGGCACACAGACAGAAGAGAGGCTGCTTAATGATGAGCTGGTGAATACACTTAAAAGTATGGAGCATGTGGTAGATGTATATCCACAATTGAATGTATCGGTTATTGCGAAATCCGGTAAATATATGAGCTATATGGATATAACAGGTATGACTCAGGAAGGTCTTGCCAGTCTGGACCTTCCTATTGCAGAGGGTGCATTGCCATCGGCAAATGGAGAGTTCAAGCTGTTTTATGGAAGTAGTGTATTGACGAATTTCTATGAAGAAAAGACAAATACTTACCCATATTGGGAGAAAAATGAACTTCCGCAGATAGATCTGATGAAGACACCGATGTTTGTTATTTTTGATACAGATGCGTATTGGAGCTCCGGAAATTCCGGAGACAGTGGGGGAACGACAGTAAAACCACCCAAGAAATATCTGGTGGAAGCCAGCGGTATTATGGCGGGAAAACCAGACGAGTGGACGAATAACAGCAGCAGTGTATTCTGCGATATTAATGCTTTGAAATCACAGCTAAAACGTGTATTTAAGAAAAAGGCAGTCCCTGGACAGCCAACGAGAAAGAATGGCAAACCGTATAATGAGCTGTTCTATACAAGACTGGTCGTACAGGTAGATGAAATGGAGAATGTGCAGGAACTGACGAAGATGCTTCAGGACCAGGGATATAATGCTTACAGTGACGCAGAATGGATTCAGTCCCAGACAGAGCAGATGAATACAATTCAGCTTGTGCTTGGAGCGATTGGTGCAGTATCGCTTCTGGTTGCGGCGATAGGTATTACCAATACAATGATGATGTCCATTTATGAACGCACCAAGGAAATAGGTGTCATGAAGGTACTGGGCTGTGACATCCATAACATTCAGACATTATTCCTTATGGAAGCAGGCTTTATTGGCTTTGTAGGAGGAGTAGTGGGGCTGGCATTCAGTTATGTGATAAGTATTGTGATCAATAATCTTCTGGCAGCCAGCCAGGTTGGGGCAGAGATGGGCATGTCCGGTGGAATCTGCCGTATTCCCCCGTGGCTGCCGCCGCTTGCCGTTGTATTTGCTATACTGATTGGTATGATTGCAGGATTTCTGCCATCTCTTCGTGCTATGAGATTAAGTCCTTTAGCGGCAATCCGAAATGAATAAAGATAAGATAAAATACTGATGTAGTTTATGCTATATCAGTATTTTTTTGTTCTGAACCGGTATTTCCTTTTCATACATTGTCATAAACAGGGTATGAGGCTTGTTATGGAAAAGGCAGCAGTCTATTTAAGAATCAGCAAAGAGGATCTTGACAGAGAGGGAGACAGCCACAGTAAGAGCATAGAGAACCAGAGGATAATTGTGACAGATTATGCGCTAAAGCATGGTTGGAACATACAGCAGTACTATGTGGATGATGATTATTCAGGCTTGTATTATGAAAGACCTGCTTTTTCACAGATGTTAAAAGATGCCAGAAGTGGGCAGTTTGGTGTGATTCTGGCGAAATCACAGTCCAGATTATCAAGAAATATGGAGCATACAGAATATTTACTTCATAGTCTGTTTCCTTTGCTTGGCATTCGATTTATTGGAGTAGTAGATGGGGTAGATACAGCACAGAAATATGGGAAGAAAGCAAGGCAGATCAATGCACTGGTGAATGAATGGTACAGTGAAGATCTATCAGAAAGCATCAGGGCAGTATATCGGCAGAAAATGGAGAAGGGAGAGTATTTAGGAGCATATGCACCCTATGGCTACCGTAAAAGCCGGAAAGATTCGCATGTTTTGGAAATAGACAGGAATGTATCTTGCTGGGTGCAGTGTATTTTTGAATGGTATGTGCAAGGATTTAGTGTGGAAGCAATCAGAGCCAGGCTGGTGAGGGAGAGAGTGGCAACACCCCTAAGCTATCGACAAGACAGGAATCCGCCGGATTATCAGTGGAGTGCTTCTACGATTAAGAAGATTTTGCGTAATGAGACATACACAGGAATGGTGGTACAGGGGAAAAGCAGGAGACGCAGTTTTAAAGATAAATCCATACAATATATTGATAAAAAGAGTTGGATTATAGTACAGGGGACACATGAACCTATTATTTCCAGGGAATTGTTTGAACGTGCAGCAAAAAGAAGGAGAGAATGTAATACACATATTGAAATGTAAGCCGGCTACGACACACATGTGTGCGGTATTCTTGCTGGAAATGGTAAATTATCGGATACAAAATATAGAGGCATAGCACCGCAATGCAGTATTTTATGTGGAAAAGTACTGGATGAAAAGGGGGGAGGAAGTCTAAAGAATCTTTTGATGGGATTGGAATGGACTACCGAAATGATGAAAATATATCCTGTCAGAATATTGAATATTTCAATAGAGATGGAACAGACAGCAGCTTTAAAACCTGATGAAGTGGCGCTTCTGCATAAATATCTTGAATATTTCTGGAGCAGTAATGTAATGATCGTTGCAGCAGCCGGAAATAAAGGCCCGGAGCCTATGAGCATCTCTCCTATCAGCGAATCAGTGGAATGTATCTGCGTAGGATGTAATGATGGTGATTA
>ERZ772861.2347-NODE-2347-length-13043-cov-17.495072_pt1 | contig 13043 bp, 13 predicted proteins | sample MGYA00512135_ERZ772861 | MGnify/ENA primary metagenome ERZ772861 (study PRJEB29015, sample SAMEA2737700) | human gut metagenome | biome: human gut; feature: human-associated habitat; material: faeces | place: China | collected 2012 ...
AAAAATATCTCATTCCCACAACTTTTTCAATAGTTTTCTTATACCGAACTCACGTTAAATTATCAACTTGGTTTATTGCAACAACCAGATTGATATCGGTTTTTTTTGACCTTCCGATTAATTTTGATAAATCGTACATGTTTTGATAAATTTAGTTGTTAAAAATATATGATTCTATTTTATTTTTAAGTTCTTCTATGTTCCACTGTTGTATTGCTGAATATACACAAACATTGTCTTTTGAGACATTTGGAAAGTCCTTAAAAATACCTTTATAAACATTTTCATAATAGTCTGCTATTTTTTCTTCTATCATTGGGTGATGTGATGTAATTGTATTTAAGTCAATTCCATCTGGACAATCAATGGATTTAAATAACAAATCAACTTGATTAATTCCCAATATTATAGATGTTGACTGTGTAATTATACCATTTTGAATAAGATTGTTATAGAATAATTCATCTTGTTTGTATGCTCTTGTATCTGCTTGACTCAAACATATTAATACAGATGCTTTATTTATATATGTCCTATAAAAATTAGAATATTTCATATCAGCATCCAAACTTTCTGCGATACCAGGAAGATCAACAATGTTAAGACTTTTTATTTCCCCATGGAACTGAGAATTTGCATGAAGGACCATAGGATATTTCGTACATGCTACAGCCTTGTTAGTTGGCAAATTAAACCCCCAAAGTTCATTTAGAGTCGTAGATTTCCCACATCCTCTTTTACCTGCGATTACAACGGTTGGCGAATTTCTATCAAAAAGATTTTGATTATTTTTTTCAATTACACCTTCCCATAGTTTTTCTTTAAGCTTATTTATATTCCATGAGATAAGTGAACATATTGGAATAACAGAAGTTTCATCAAACATATATTCTGAAACTTTATCTTTTATAGTCCCGTAGATTGAATGACCTATACTAATTAAATCAGATATTCCATCTAGATTCACTTTAGTAGGATAACCGCTTTCATCTTGTTCGAAAAATTTCATGTCGGACTTATTTATTGCTATAACAATATGCTGATTCTTGTACATATCAGACTCTATTATACCAATAATAGTTGACAACTCTAATTTGTATCCAAAAGTGAAAGCAGGGAGAATAAATAATATGACATCAGATTCTGAAATAGATTTTCTTATATTGAAGTCATTCATCCATTCTTCATTTTTTGAATATATTATATCAGGTAATTCATGAACCTCAAAAGCCATTACACCTCGCCCAGGAACATCATCTTCAACAGAACAAGATATAATCCCATTTTCTGTAGAGATGATTTCTCTACATTCCCACAATTCTTGGATAGTAGTAGATTTCCCTACTTCTATGCCTCCAATTACCACAATAGAAGGATTGCTATTCATTATTTATAGAATTTAATATATTAATTATTTTTATTGCATCAGGATAATTGCGTTTTGCTGCGATTGAAGCTACGTCTTTTGCTTTTTTTAATGACTTCTCAGTACCATAGCCTTTTATATAACATACAGCCAATCGAGTAAGTGCTTTTAAACTTCCCTGTTGTGCAGCTTTATATGCGTAGTCAAAATGCTTTTGTGGATTTTCTTTAGTAAAAGTATTATTTATGTATATCATCATTACTTTTTCTTGAGCCCTAATATACCCTAAATCTGCAGATTTTTTCATAAAAGTGAATATTGCATCTTTCTCTTCGTCACCATATTCATCTAAAAGCATATTTGCTGCTATATAATAATAATAAGGATGTTTAGGGTCTTTAACATCATTCATTAAATCAAGACCTTTAGAAATGTTTTTTTCTATTCCTATTCCGTAAAAATAGATTGCCGCTAAATAGAATTTAGCTTGTTCTACACCACCATATGATAAAAGAGTTAACAAACTCATTTCTCTACGTGATAATGTTTTTTTGTTTTCTACGCAATCTCTAGCTCTTGTTAATATGAATTCGTTACATTGTGAATAGCAATTATTCGCAACGGAAGCACTGTATTTGACTCCAATCGAGAATTCAAACAACTCCCCCAGACGATACGTACCACAATCATTATCTTGTTCTGCTAATGATTTTAAATTATTTACATCCGTTGCTTCCAATATTGAATAATCAAAATCAACCGACTCTAATACACTCTGAATTTCATCCAATTCGTTGTCATATCTTTCAAGATTGTAAACCTTCCTAAATTTCCGGATAAAAGGTAAGTCTTCCTTCGTGAAATTCTCAAGATTCAAACATTCTTTCATTGAATGAAAATCTCTACCAGTATGCTTTGAACAATATGAGATAAAGATATTCTCTAATTTTTCAATTTTAAGTTCGTCATTCCAGAAGCAGGATGTTCCTTCGCACAAATCCAGATTCTTTGAATCTGAGAACAACTCTTGTTCATTCTCATTACAAGTCAATAATAGTCTTTCATAATATTCCTGACTGTTATTGACAAGATATTTCATGCCATCAGTATTTATGGTGCCATTAGTGAGAAGTTTTGGCAAACAAGGGCATAATCCTTCAGACGACCAGAAATAACTGTCCGCAATATAGCCGATAACGCATTGCAGATATGGTATAACATCTTCTATTATTTCATCCAACAATCCATCACCATTAGCATAATCATCTTTGTCGGTATAGGTGCGTTGAAATTCTGTCGGCTCCAGTTCACTAAAATCATTGAAACCGTCATTCAATGTTCCAACTCCCCATATACGCAATTGAAATATCAGTCTGCCATCACTTGGGCGGAAAAATGGAGTAATCAATAATGTCGGCAAATTTCCTAAAGCCGAACGCATCGAGTCAATCTGCACCTCTGTAGGAGCTTGCCCTGACCGCCATGCTCCACTATAGAACAATACAGGATGATCCGTCAGAACACTCCAATACTGATTACAATACTCGTCCAGTTTTTCCTCTATCCGAGGAAAAACAACCTTATTGAACTCCTGATAATTGGAAGGAGTCAATATACAATGCATGGCAATATGCTCTTCCTGATTGGCAAGAAGGTTTCCCAACGCCTGATTCTTCATGACAATAGGCAACACACTTAAAGGCCAGTTGTTGATGGTTGCCGAATACGCCAACTTCTGCAAAAGATTGCCAACATCGTTTTTAAGTTCTTCCAGACGCTGCTTGTGACGCTCTTCTTCAAGTTGTCTTGTCATTTCCTGCCCTTCACGCATAAGTTGCCACATGCGCTGGGTATTATGCTCCCTCGCAGCACGTTCATACTCCTCGCGTTTTTGCTGGAGTTGCTTATTTTGTCTGCTACCGCACCAATTGTTGTAAATCTGCAATCCAACATTGGCAAGTATCATTGTCATTGCTCCTATCGGCATAATATTTATTTTAAAAATTAGACTTTATCTGTTTTTTTATCCCATCAATGTCTTCTTTCGTATAGACCTCCAACAGATGAGGCATGTTCTTTTCATCAAGAGCATCCAAAATATTCTGGTTTTCCTGACGGATAAACCGCTTTATATCCGCTTGTCTGTTTACAATTTCCTTCATCCATTGATGAGAACCGTCATTCAGCCAATTCGGCATTGTCGGGACTTTCCCTTGTGTAAGGAACATATACGAATCGCGCACAGCACCTGTTATTATAGATATGGCCGTATGAATTGAATCTATCACCTCTTCCCGATAATCTTTGCTATCCAATGCTTCAATCGGGGAATAATCAATTCCGAACAAAGGACGAATCAGCGGTCGTGGAGCCTGCGCCTCCCATACAGCACCCTTAAAATTCATCTTGCCATTACTGTATTGAGGAACTACAACGAGTGTAGGAAGCTGGCTCATCAGAAAATGAATATTCATTATGCTTGCATTTCCACCCCTGAAATCTTCTTTCGGACAGGCATCCTTCCGGTATTTAAGATTTCCAATACAGGGAACATCATCGTGCATAATGTTATACTCTAATTTATTATATAACTCCAAATCCAAATCATTGGCTCCACCAAATTTCTTTTGGGGCAATAAAGGAGTACGCAACAGTACAACATTAAGAGGAAGACAATTTCCCCTGTTCTGTTCTGTTTCTTGCAGGATTACATACGGAAGCTGTGGATCCAGCGGCCAGCAATGCTGGAGATATGTCTGCAGCTCTATTGCTTTCATCTGTGTACAGAAAGAGGCAACTGATTCCTCCTGCCGATATTGGCGGGCGACCGCTACCATGCGACGTTTAAAAGCTATTTCTTCCTGTAACTTCTTATCCTCAGTCAACGTTCTGGCACGTTCCATTTCACGCTGAAACTCAATTGAGCGCTCATGAGCCTTTTCCTGCACGCGACGATTGTTCCAACCAAGAATAGTTGAACTTATCGAATTGGCAACCCAGAACATTCCGTATCCGGGAAAGTTTATACTATGTGATGCAATTGGTATGTCCATATTTTATATTTATTCATCAAGTGATATTTGTGCATGGTCAAAATTTGAAAAATCATCCGAATTATCCTTATTGGAATAATCCTGATTATTAATATCGGAGTTCCCTGTATAAAGATGATCATTACTATTATCTTCTGTAAACAAAGGTTCGTCTGTATATGCCGCGATATCCGACATCAAGATACCATCTGTTGGAGCTGTATCCAAAGGAACAAAAGTGTCATTTGTATTAGGCAGTTCAAAGTCCAAAGTGAGCAGTTCTTCTGGTATCTGCAAGCCACAGGATGCGTAATCCTCCAAAGAAGCATCAACCTGTTCAGATACATCCAATATGGATTTTAAGGCATCGTCATTTTCAATTAAAGTTGAAATTTGCTGCATTTCATTTTCGGGTAGATTCCCTTCCAGGTAAGCTGCAAATTTTTCAACATTTACGGACGGGTTAAAATGTTTATCCATTTTGCGCCTCCTTTCTCCATACACGAATGTATTGCTCTTTTGCCAATTTATGTTTATTATAATAATTGTCCATACTCATACCCAAGGCTTCAGCCGTCTCCTCATTTGATTTCTGCTCCAAATAACGCATACGTATAAGATTACGGTACCTTATATTAGGCATTAAGCATAAGATTCTCTCGACATCTGTACGATTTATAGAACTGAAGTCAATATTGATAGAGTTTCTTTTATCAATAAACCTATCATTGTCATCTGAATCAGCATCCTCACCATTGAATCTTACAATATCCACCGTAGGTAGTTTCTTTTCAAATTTTGCATAGCAATAAAAAAGACAAGCAGTCTTTAGCCATTTAGCTAAAGTGCTTTCTCCTTTAAAATTTTCCATTTGACATTTTCCTGTCGTCTTACTCGGTGAAAGCACTACTAAATACATTTCATCTATAAAGTCCTTGCATGTGGCACAATCCGTATAGTATCTTTCAAATATAGATTTGAAAAGAGGATAACATTGTATATACAAATACTTTTTCGTGACGATATTATCACGGGCAATCAAAGCTTTTGCAATCAAAATATCTTCTTTAAAAACTTTCACGAGTTACACCTATTTTAAATCATTGCAATTTTTCTAAAAAAACACTCGGTATGTATGCTGTAGCAACCGTAAGTAAGCCATCTATAACGACGGCAACCCGTTGCTGTCCTTGATATCTCGCAACGCGGCCCACAACTCCTGTAAATTTGCCGTTTACAATACGAACCATTTGTCCAGTTTTGAATTTATGAACATCAGGCGGCACAATAATAATGTCTTCCGCTTCAGAGGCACAGATAATTTTAAGACTCTCTATCTGATAATCAGGAACAATGAGGGGCTCTTTTACAATTCGTGATCCGTCATGGAAATGACGATAATAAAAGCGTAGATAGGGAAGGTTTACGTTATCGTAAACAAATGACTTTATTTCTTCTTCCGTTCCGCGTGCAAAGAATATATTGGGGAAACGAGATTCTTCAACGGTCTTTCTCTTGCCGTCAACTTCCTTCACAGTCCTGATTGTTGGATAGAAGGCCTCTACATTCTTGCTAATCAAATAATCGTATGCTTTCTTTTCACGTCCGTATGTTACCCGTAAAACATACCAATGGGGATCTTCTTTCGGTGTTTTAGTAATAGTTCTCGACAGAGCATTTTTGGTGGACACCCCTATTTGTTGGTTCTCTGCCAAAACTGGCTTTTGAACTTCGGGGAGGGCATCGGGGGTAAGCCTGATGCAGGGAGGGCTTTCATCGCCTCCATAAGCATTTATATCACCAAATGCATGCTCATTTACATTCATATCGATGACCTAACTTTATTCTAGACAGAACCAAGTTAAAACATACAAAAAGCGTGGAATCGTCCTGTTGTCCGTTCCACTCTCTGAGGCTCTAGCATTGCCCATTGTTGTTGAACAGACAACGTCAGAGCCCACGCCGATATGAATCATTATACTCCGCAAAATGTGGAGACCTATATTACATGGCAACTCGTATGTTTACACAAAACATACAAGCCACATTTAATAATGGAACTCCACAGACGGCATGAAAATCACACCCGGGACATCTACCGTTGCTAAGTTCAAGACAACAATTGTGAATTTGCTAGATTACAGAGAGTCTCAAACGCAGCGTCGAGTAAACGCCTTTATTATGTATAGACTACCTTCCCACCCAATGCCCGCCTTGTACAGCTTTGTCATTTTGCGACTCCGCCATACTCGGCACGGCGTAGACTGCCTTGTCCGATGTCATAAAAGAACTCGTCTAACAACGACAATTAGGATTCAAGGTTCCGTAGTCTGAATACAAAATTACAAAAATTCCTTCAATTACATGAATAAAACTCAAATAAAATATTCTCAAACTTATTTTGACCAACTTAAAAAGTTGACATTTCATACGCTTTTTACATGAAGAATATACCGAATAACACTACTTCCCGACCGAATGTTCCATGTAAAAGGCATTTTATCCACATATTTTTGCAATCCCTATCTACAAGATGGTCATACTGCCTTTTTACATTATACTTCAATATACAAAAAGGTAATGTCTGTGGTATAATGATAGAATTCAACTTTTACGCACTTACGGATAAAATGAAAAACTTTGTCATAATAGTGACAAAAGCGAAGTTAGATAATTTACGTTGTTCACAATGAAGCCATGCATAAGTTTATTTACGTGAGGATGGAATATGGAAATATTCTACCGGGGTATATTTGACAATCATAGTCGACATAGGATAATCCTTAACTTGACTAAACCTATCAAAATATTTGATGTAGACTACAGCACTTTATAATGGAGACAAATGGTAAATGAAATGCAGTGGCTCCGCACTAGACAACTATAAAGTTTACTTTGATTACGGGAAAATAACTCTATGACTTACACGTAAAAAATAGATGAATTTTGAGTGAAAACCAGCCGAGTTACGGGTCACAAACCGGCCACTAACAGTTTGAAAGTAAACATGTTGCATTCTATTGCACAAAAACAACCAACAAGGGGCCAAAGCATCAACCTCAAACAGCTACAAGCTGAGAAAATTACGATTTATCTACAATCTTTTTGCCTTACGACAAGTACAGTGTATGAAATGACACAAAAGGATGTAGAGAAACCAACAAGAAGTATTGACCTACCGTAAAACTTGCATACGAACATTATCTGCAATAGCCGCAAAAAGAAATCATAATAAAATGATTTGCGCATTATTTAACCTGAAATAATGCGCAAAAGTACGACGTTAAATACAACTTTGGAGGAAAGGGGAATTGTAGTGCAGCGATGATTCCTGTCTTACCTGCATCTCATTGCCATCCATATTGAATGTCAGAAAAATGTATTTTCACCCATGGTTACATTTTATTGTTTGGCGACTTCAAAGAAAATAAAAAAGGGCTGGCAACATACCCGACGCCAGCCCTCAATTATAATATTCACTTAAAATGCTTAGCTGACTATAGAAAATATTCTATACCCCATCCTACCATCCGGCTCAATCTTACCATGCAAACATAGATGACCCATTTGCCGATAACGGCATCAACACAAGAGACTAGCGTATTCTTTCGCCCTTACCATTAAGAATTACACCATCTTCATCGTTGTCCTTACAGAGGTACATATCGTAACCAATAGCTTTTACCTCACGGTATGAAGGCGGTGTAATAACCTTTCCGTCTGCTGTCATCAAACCGTACCATCCGCTCTCAGCTTCATAGCGTTTGCATTTTGCCATTTTCTCTATCGGTTGCGGCTCAGTTTCTTCCGTTTCGCTTGTCAATGTACCTTCTTCATCATAGTTTTTCGAGATGATATAGCGCAATTCATTTGATTCGTATGTAAGATAGCTTACATCGTTGACATAGAAATCATTGATAAGCTCTCCAGTGAGACTATACCTTTGTATGACGTGACTGTTCAGAGTTACACTGATATACTCATCATTAACCCATATATAGCCTTTTGTGAATGGGATGACGGTATTCAATGTACTATCCAAAACACTCTTTGCATCACCATTATCAACTATCCAGTACTTACCCGAAGGGGTTATGGAAAAGTATTCAGGATGTAACACCCATTTGCCCTGTTTGTCAATCAGTCCGAATCGGTCGAGACGGTCATTGTTTAGTACGCAGTGGTTGTTATGGAATACATAACCATCACTGCCAGGAATGTAAGGAATCTTAAGGTCTATTACCACCTTGCCTGTTGCATCAATGAATTTAATCCAGCCGCCATCATCCACGGCAGCAAGCCCGTCGGAAAAGATCCAGGCATGATCATACCTAGGCTTGATGACTGGCTTACCCGTAAACATATTGAAATATCCTCGTTTTTCACCATCGCTATAACATATAAGTGAGTCCATGCCCAAAGGTTTTGCAATCCACTTTATGCCTGTAATGGTTGTCTGTCCATCAGTTGTCTTAACGAAGCCATCCTCATCATAGTGAGTATAAAACATGGCGTTACGGGACAAATATTGCTGGTCATAATATAAATCATCAAGATATTTGTCTACTTTCAGTGTGTCATATAAGAACTCACATGAAGTAAATCCTGCAGCAGCTGCAAACACAATCATAATGAAAGCAAAACAGCTACCTACAACACGACGGAGGAACTTTCCATATTTGGAGTCATCCCTCATTCCCAGTATTACTGTAAACCAATTGGCAATGCCCATAAAAAGGGCGGTCAAACCATGCCAAAACAAAATAAAAGCTCTTTTCATTGTTGTTATCTTTGTTTTCATTTTCCTTCCTCCTCATCAAAAGCATTATCAGACATACTTTCATATAGGTTATCTTTTTGCTTCATTCTTACATTCTTGTTTAAATATACGATATGCTAGATATTTCAAGTAACTCAAAACTGTTATAAACCATCCAAAATATTATTACTTATGCTATTTCGGATAATATACAAGTCTTAAACCAAGCGACCCCATTTTGATGTTTGCATGATCTACCTCATGTGCATCTATACTGAGGCTTTCTTTCTCTGTCTCATAACTGCCCCCAACAACAAAGAACAGAGGATCAGAACCACTAATAGTCCATTCGGACACATTGCCAATCATGTCATATACACCTAACTTATTTGGCTGCTTTTGCTTAACAGGATGAGTGGTATTGCCTGAATTTTCTTTATGCCAACCCATACTAACATCATAATATGAGGCATTTAAGTCCAAAGAGCCAAGATAGGCAACATATAACCACTCAGGATAGGATTGAATATGAAAATTAATTCCTGAGATAGAATCCAGCTTGTGAACAAAATCAAGACATTCAACCAAATCTATATTCTCAACAGGGCAAAGAGCACTGTCTTTGTGAACAGAAGGATTGTCCCCCATTACAGACATCCACAGTTCCTGGGTCACTTCAGTTTCACTGATATAAAAATCCTTCAGTTCTATGGTTTTCCTAAATCCTTTACATTTGATTCGGCCTCCCTTAACGCCAATCATTTTTAATGCAATGCCATTCACGGTAAATATAGTATCTTTAGGATGTTCTCTGCTATCATCAGGATAAATCCTTGTTTCTTCAAATGGTGAATTCACAAGGTAATGCACTACGATGATACAGGCCAATAGTAGAATAATGGCAGCAATGATCCATGAAGTGGTTTTAGTATTTCTTTTCATGTTGTTTCTTCAATATTTGCACTTTTATCAAAGTGCTTTAAAGTTCTCATAATTGTTTCATTTCACTTAATTGATATGATCGTAATTTTGAGAGGTGAGGGTTATCATCCCTCACCTCTACAAATCATTAATCAATAGATTGAGAACTTATTTATGATAGTTTTTTGTGTGTCCGCAATTTTTGCAATATGACTGCTGCCATACTTCTCCATCGGTAATTGGGGAAAATCCGGGACAGCTGCAACCTACCGTACCAGTACAATGATTTCCTCGGAACGATACACCTGAGCGATTGTAAGCATTGTCACTTTGAGGGCAAACCCAAGTCTGTGACTGTCCATCAGGATATACCACAGAAATTTTATCTCCTTTTTTCCAATACCATTTCCATGGAGTTACGGGTCCCAAAAAGAAGCCTCCATTAGGTGTCATTGTTTTCACTTCCGAATTGTTCCTGTCTATAGATACGGCTACAATCCTTATATTGAAAGTTTCCCCCGTTTTGTTATTAGCAACAAAATAGATGTGACCATCTTTACCTTGTTGAAAACCTCCAACCATTTGTGCGTTTGCAATCAAACACATAAATATCATTGCCAATAGGAATCCAATGTGTTTCATTTTGAGATGCGCTTAATTTGTGACGTGCCCACAAACTTATAATCAATATTATGGATAAAGGTGCTTACTTAATACGAGTCAACATGGGAACGCTTGGAATGACCACATTTACATATAGTAGGGTCTGCCCCACTCTTAGCCCTGAAATACGGACATTTTTTAGGACCACAATAATGACAATGTCCGTCATCATTTCCTGTCACATGTACATTGACCCCAAAATTCCCTGGTGCAACCTCAGCATTGGTCGTTTTCGCATTCACGTAAATAGCACCGGCTCCTACTAAAGCGATGAGAGCAATTGCAAAATATTTCTTCATTGTCATATACCCTAAATACGTCATCGGGCGCAACTTCTAAGTTTGTTATTATTATTTCTTTTGTCTGTTTATGAATAACAACCAGAACATGTAACCACACCCGGACTATTTTTTTTCACAATTTTCTTGCTTTGCTTGCCCAACCTGACAAAATACAATCCTTTGGCGTTATCTGTGTATTTCAGAATACAGTAATACGACAAGTCTATATTGGCTATACCTCATCATTGCCATGCTGTTTTAAGGCCTACATCATTGTATTGTGCCAAGTCCTCACAAAACATAGATGTAATCCACATCCTATATGAAAGACATAATCTGCATTTATTCGCACTCCTGCTACAACTCGTTTTATTTTCATAATCCGTTGAGCTTTTATATCTTTCCATCTAACTTTCTTATCCTTCACAACCAATAACCCACTCAGCAATCTGCAGACGCGAAATCGGTCGTTGCATCCTTGCAACGCCGAAAGGGGACAAGGCGACACGGACATTAAAGCAACAGGAGATTGACAGGGATAGACAAGCATTTGATTATCAACATATTACGCCTCAAAATCTAGAAGATAGCCTTTTGCGGCACAAAAGGTTATCTTTTACAATGCAAAAGGTCATGTTTTGCGTGCCAAAACATGACCTTTTGAAACATGCCCGTAAAAGGCTTACGCTTATCGGGGCAAATATATTACCTCTGCAGGTATGCAGGCTGGCTTGATGCCGGCATGTTGCCGACGGGCTTGCTTACGCCATTCCGCTCGGCTGGAGCCTTCTTTATCTTGCCCGTGTAGTTCCATTTGACCGTTGTTGCCATCCAGTCGTCACCACCAACGTTATCCGGGTCGCTGTAAATAATCTCGAGCGGATCTATCGTCACCGTGTAATTGTCGCCAGTCTTTGTTATGACAAGATTGCCGGTTGCCGGACCTTCCTCGATATAATAACGCGCATCATCGTTATCTGGAGTGGCTCCCCATATTCCCGACACCTCGTAACTATCCTCAATGAAAGTGCCTACGGGCAACTCTGAAAGCGAACCCGGAGCCTCGAACGAGATGTAAACCACAGAATAGCTTGACGGGAACGAAGAGTGGCCGCCTGCCATGAAATCATAAATGTCGAACGACATGTACTGCAGTTCGTAATAATTAGTGCCGTCGCCGCTTGGCTCTGCCATCCAATACACATTGTCAAGCGTGGCCTTTACACCGCCGATATTCAGCGTTACCGAACCTTTACCCGAGCCGCCCGAACCTGAGCCGTCATCTTCATCGTCGTCACTACTGCAAGCGCAGAATACGCACACTGCCGCAACCAAAAAGAACCTGCTAAAAAATCTGTCAATTTTCATAATACTAAAATATTTAAGTTAATAATTAAGAAAATGTACACGTATAAGAGACGTCTGCACGACGTCCGTTATCAGGCAAACAAGACTGCCGACAATTTTTTCACAAAAATAAACATTATTGCGAATACCGCCAACAGCATTAAGGACAAATATGGATTAAAATGCATTTTACATGTATCAAATAGCCCAAAATTGCGGTTAAACTGCATTATTTATCTTCAAACGCACAAAAGCCCCTGCCTGCATGCGGCCCGTCCTTACAGCGGCAATACTACAAAGACCACCACTAACACGCCCGAACCAGTCAGCCCCGATGACATATTAACGCCACAACGCCGGCAACCAGCCGGCACATAAAAAATAAAAGCGGAAAAAAGTATTGCTACCTTTTTCCGCTTACAGTCGGGATTACTGGACTCGAACCAGCGACCCCTACGTCCCGAACGTAGTGCGCTACCAACTGCGCTAAATCCCGAATTGCGGGTGCAAAGATACTGCAATTTTCTGAAACTCGTGCATTTTTTTCAAGAAAAATGCGAAAAAACTTGCGAGAATCACAAAAAACGCCTATCTTTGCACCCGCAAACAAGCAATAACGATGGTGCCATAGCTCAGTTGGTAGAGCAAAGGACTGAAAATCCTTGTGTCCCCGG
>ERZ772861.2349-NODE-2349-length-13040-cov-2.906816_pt1 | contig 13040 bp, 7 predicted proteins | sample MGYA00512135_ERZ772861 | MGnify/ENA primary metagenome ERZ772861 (study PRJEB29015, sample SAMEA2737700) | human gut metagenome | biome: human gut; feature: human-associated habitat; material: faeces | place: China | collected 2012 ...
GCTTGGTTGTGATGTGGTCATCGTGATATTTTACAAGTATTGTGACCTTGTGGAAAACATCGTTGCTGACCTTTAGCCTTTTGAGAACCGTTGCGGTTATTTTTTCACCCTCAAAGCCGTGAAATTTGAAATGGTCGTTGCCGTTTTCGTCCGTCGTTTTGGTTTGCGGCTTTGCTATATCGTGAAAAAGAAGTGCAAGACGGATATAGTCCTTTTTTGGTGCAACCGCAACCGATTTTGCAATGTGGGTATAAACATCATAAATATGCCATTTGCTGACCTGCCGGCAATCGAAAGTCGGCACAAGTTCGGGAATAATCACGCCGATTACATCCTTATACTCAAGCAAAACCTGCTCACAATTTTTGCCCATCAGAAGTTTGACGAGTTCAACATAAATTCGTTCAACAGCAATATTTTTCAGTAAGACTTTATTGTCATGCACGGCTCTTGAAGTGTTTTCTTCAATATCAAAACCGAGAACAGAAGCAAAGCGAATACAACGCATAATGCGAAGTGCATCTTCTTCAAACCTTTTATCTGGGTCACCTACGGCACGGATAATTTTATTTTTTATATCATCGACACCGCTGAAGCAATCAACAAAACCGACCGTGTCATTATACGCAATTGCGTTCATAGTGAAATCACGGCGTGCAAGGTCAAGTGTTACATCATCAACGAAGTTAACGCTGTCGGGATGACGATTATCGGCATATTTGCCCTCTGTACGAAATGTGGTTATCTCATACGGAATATGATTGACAAGTGCCGTAACCGTGCCATGCTTTATACCTGTTTCTATAAACTTTATGCCGTTGTTTGCCAAAATCTGCTCTGTCTGCCCAGGAGTGGCAGATGTGGTTATGTCAATATCTTTTTCGGCAACGTCCATAAGAGCATCACGGACACAACCGCCCACAGCGTAGGCAGAGTGACCGTTTTGCTCAAACAGAGATATTAACATTTTTGCGTCATTTGGCAAATTCATATCATTTTGTGTCCTGTAAATATATTTTTACCGCAGAATGCTTGTTGTATTTTTCAAGCTCCTCAAGTGCTGTTTGCACTTCTTCATCGGTAAAAGGCGGTTGTTCTTCGGGATAATCCCATTTGTCAAACGGATTTGCCTTTGTGCAAAGCATTTTGCCGTCTATAAGCACCCACGGATACGCAAGAATTTTACGCTTATTTTTTACATAAATCAGCGTTCCTTTTGTGCCGTTTGAAATATTTTTAAAATAGTGCAGTTTATTGGCACTTTTCATAATTATTCTGATCTGCTGATCATAAGGCATATTTTTAAGTTGATGCTTATTGACAATCGGAAATACTACTACTCCAAGAACAATAATCACGGCAACAACAATGCCTACTATTAACGAAGTCGGCATAATCAAACTCCCAATGTTATAATTTCAAACGGTGAATACTTGATTGTATCGGTTTCACCGATTTCTTCTTCAAGCATATTGAGGAGTTTAACGGTTCTGTCAAGTTTAATTTCGCCTCTTGTACCGTTTTGCTCGGAAAGTCTGACTACTGTCATATTGCCGTCCTCAGACTTTTTGACAGCCTGAAGATAAAGCGGTTCAAATGTAGGCAAATCCCATTCGACATCAGCCTTTACAAGCGGCACATTATACTGAAGTGCAATCTTGTTTATATCGGCAGAAACAGCGTCACCGCTATGAGGCATAATCATATAGCAAAAATCATGCTCGCCCATATCGGAAGTGACATCCGGGCGGATTGTTGCACGAAGAAGCGAAAGACTCATTGTATTTTCATCAAATCCCACGCCGTACTTACCCTCATTGATGAGAGAAATACCTCCGCCTGTTTCGGACATATCGCACCACTTGTGATGACAAGTTTCAAATCTTGCCTGCTGCCACGAAGTGTTTTTGTTGGTTTCTCTCTCGATAAAGCCTGCCGATGTGTCGCAAAGTGCCTTGCGGGTGAGAATATTTGAAGTGAATTCAACCTTTGCAAGTCTGTGCTTTTCGTGCCATGAAACCTGATTTTCAACCTCTATTCCTCTGCTTTGACGGAAGAAGCGAACAAGCATTGTCCACTTTGACTTTTCCGTTGACAAAACGGTTTTGAAAGTTACACTTTCGTCGTCCTGCTCACAAATTGCAAGCAGTTCGTCAACCTTGATTTCGATTTGCTTGTCCTTATAGTTAGGGAGAATATCCCAAGCATCATAGTTGCCCGGATTGTCGGTATAAATCTTTAATTTGTTGAAGTCGCCGTCTGTCCATTCTCTGCAAAGTTTGTTATCAAAAAGTGATGAAAACGAGCCATCGGAATTGAGTTTTGCGGTATAAAACGGTGTGGTGATTGTGCCGTTTTCATAAGCAAACCAATCATTACTGTGCTTTGCGGCACGCAAGGTCTTTGACGAAAGTGCAGGAATTGACGGAATGAGCCAATTTCCCTTTACTCCGTGACGGGTTGCAGAGCCGTTTTTATTTGGCACAAAAGTAAGTGCATTTCTCTCAAAATTGAGGGTGTTGAAATACTTTGAGCCTGTGCCTATAATTTTATCAAGAGCAGTTTCAATTTCGGCATAATCAGCCATTGCGTCCTCATAAACAGGGTGAATATGAGAGCCCGGAAGAATGTCGTGGAACTGATTGACAAGGAACTTTTTGTAAAGTTCGGTGATTTGACTTTGATTATCCTCACCTCGAAGAACGGATAGCATTTCGGCAGTTCTGAATTTGAATTCAAGCTGTCTGTTTTTTTGCTTCAAGTTACTTTTTGTGGTGAAAGTGCCACGGTGCATTTCAAGGTACAGTTCGCCGTCCCAAGTTTGGAGATTTTTATTATCTTTAAGATTCTTTTCAAGGAATTCCGCACCGCCCATATGCTCACATTTTGGCATAACGGAAAGTTTGTCAAAGCGGTGCATAAGTTCAATCATTTCCTCTGTACAGCCAGAACCGCCGTCACCGTAACCGAACATATTCATAGTTTGACCGCCTTGGTCCTTATCTATATAAGCCTCCCAATTTTCCTGAATTTGAGAAGGTGCATTCCAAGTGATGAAATGAGTAGGCGGAACACAGGCATAAACGCTGCTGCCGTCAATACCTTTCCATATAAAATTATTATGAGGAAAACGATTTGTATCATTCCAAGTTGACATTTTGTTTGAAACAAAATAATCAACACCGCTCTTTTTAAGAATTTGCGGCAAAATCCAGCTATTGCCGAAAACATCAGGCAGCCAAGCATTGTTTACATACTTGCCGAACATACGCTTATATGTTTTTTGACCGTAAAGGCACTGACGGATAAGACTTTCGGCACACGGAATGTTGCAATCAGGTTCAACATACATTGCACCGACAGGCTCAAACTGACCGTTTTTAACCTTTTGCTGAAGCTCCTTAAACACATCGGGATAATACTTTTCAAGTGTTTCGTACACATATGGTTGAGTGTGAGTGTACTTGAAATCGGGATACTTATCCATAAGGCGAAGCTGAATAAGCACAGTACGCAAATTCTTTTGTACAGCGTGAATTCTACGCCAATAATATGCAATGTCAAGGTGAGAGTGTGCGATAAGCGCTACATCACCCGTGCCCTTATATGTGTCGTTTGCGTAGATAACCTCGTCTACATATTTCTTAGCTTCCGCAACACCTGTAAGCTCATCGCTGTCAAAATCAATGAAGTTCATTGCGTTGTTAAGCTCACGATTAAGAAAATCACGATAATCCTCATTGAACAAATCGGATTTTGCAATATCAAGCAGAAGTTCAAAATCCCATATCAAGTCCTGAACTTCGTGATTAACCGTGCAAATATATGCACCCTCAAAAATCTGACGGCAACCACGAACCGAAAGGCTTTCGGGGTTACGCTCGTCATCAGGCTTTGAGCGGTTATAGCCCATCATATCAAAATGAAGTGTTTTTGCATCGTCAACATAAGGAGAAAGGAGCATTCTCTCTCTGTTAGGGTCTACGCCGCCGACATATTTGCCGTTGACCTTAACACAGATTTCCGCAGCGGTTTTGAGCGAAAACCAAAGTTCTTTGCCCTGAAGTTCCTTTGGAATATCAACATCAGCCTTGATAAATGCCGTGCCGTCAGGGGTAAAATACATATCGCCCTTTTGAAGCGGTCTGTATTCATCGCTGTAATATTCAAACTCCATTTCGGACACCTGACGGGCATCCTTAATCATCAAATTTGTTATTTCCCACTTTGAGGAATAAATATGTCTTTTGAGCCAACCGAAGCGTAAATCGGTCCACTCTTCGGGACGCATAGAGCGTCGAACAACCTTTATATGTGCCATACTGCGTCCTCCTTACACATCCTGAAAATACGGTTTTTTGCGAATTGCGGTAATATTAACCGTTTTTTTGCAATCTCTTTTGATTTCTTCCTTTATCCAAGCAACGCATCTGTCAAGGATAAGGCATTTTGAACATTCGCCTCTGAATATAACGGTAAGTTCGTTGCCGTCAAGAGAAACAAACTCTATCCAGCCGCCGTCGCCCTGAATTTTAGGTTGAAGGACATTTTCTATATATTTCTGTACTTTATCCATAGTTACCTCTACGCATTTATAATTGATGAGATTGTTTGTCTTATTTCTTCAAGGCGAGCCTTTGCTTTACTCTTATCGGGGTCAACGATTGAATAGTAAACCTTGATTTTTGGTTCTGTACCGCTTGGGCGAACTGCCATCCACGAACCGTCATTAAAAATATACTTGAGCACATTTTCCTTTGGCAAATCTCGGATACCATCCTTAAAGTCAACGATTTCCTTAATATCAGGCAAAAGTGCTGTGCCTTTATTTCTAAATTCGACCATAAGGTTTTGGATTTTTTCGGCACCGTCTTTGCCCTTTAAGACAAAGCTGTCGAGGAAATCGAGATAATAGCCGTATTCGTCATAAATATCATTAAGGCCGTCAACAAGAGTTTTGCCTTGATTTTTGTACCAAGCAGCCATTTCGCAAACAAGCATTGAAGAAACAACGCCGTCTTTATCCCTTGCGTGAGTGCCGACAAGATAACCGTATGATTCCTCATAGCCGATAACAAATTCCTTATCGCCCGATTCCTCATACTTATTGATTTTATCACCGATATACTTAAAGCCGGTTAAGGTTTCATCAACCTGCAAGCCGAACTTTCTGCCGATATTTGCTCCGAGTTCGGAAGTTACAATAGTTTTTACAAGTGTAGATTTTTGATTAAGGGTGTCCTTTTTCATAGTCAACACAAAGTTGACGAGAAGCGCACCCGTTTGGTTACCTGTTAAAAGAACATACTCGCCATTATGTTTTACGGCAACGCCGACCCTGTCGCAATCCGGGTCTGTGCCGAGAACGATGTCGGCATCCTTTTCTTTGGCAAGTTCAATGCCGAGGGTCAACGCCTTTCTGTCCTCGGGATTCGGTGAAAATACTGTTGGGAAATTGCCGTCCGGCTTTTCCTGCTCGGAAACGATATAAACCGTTTTTCCCTCGAGCACCTTACGAACGGGAAGATTGCCGGTGCCGTGAAGCGGAGTGTAAACAATCCTCAATTCGCTTTGCTCATTATAAAGCGACTGAGTTTTTACAGCCTTGATGAACTCATCAAAAAGTTCGTCATAAACGCCTACAATCATACCATCGGCAATATATTCGTCAACGGTTTTTACTTCATTATACACAGATGAATAATCATCAACAGCGTTGATATATGAAAGCACTTCTTTTGCATCATCGGTGCAAAGCTGACAGCCGGTATTGTCATAAGCCTTATAACCGTTATATTCCTTTGGATTATGAGAAGCAGTAATCATTACACCTGCGTTGCAATGCAAATATCTTGTTGCAAACGAAAGCATAGGAACAGGAACAATTTTGGTATAAGCATAGACCTTAATGCCCTGAGAAGCAAAAACTCTTGCACTGTCCCACTCAAACGCACTTGAATTAAGGCGGGAATCACATGCAATGGCTACGCTGATTTCACCGTTATACTTATCCTTCAAATATTTTGCAAATCCGAGTGACGCTCTGCCTACAGTATACGAATTCATTCGGTTTGTTCCTGCACCCATAATACCACGAAGTCCGCCCGTGCCGAATTCCAAATTTTTATAAAATCTATCCTCGATTTCTTTTTTATCGGTGACAGATTCAAGTTCTTTTTTTGTATTTTCATCAAAAGTAAGCCACAAATTATATTTTTCTTTAATATTCATAATGTCCTCCGTACCTGTTTACTTTTAAATCTGCATTTTATATTGAGCGAATGCAAACTCAACAGGCTTATTATACAACAAAAGAGGCAGACAGGTCTACCTCTTTTTGCATTAATAATAAATTATTTATTTTTTTTAGCAGATTTCTTAGCAGCCTTTTCTGCCTTGCGGCGTTCAAGTTCTGCCTTTTCTTCTTCCATACGCTTTGCTTCTTCTTCAGCTTCTGCCTTTTCTGCAATCGCTACATTTTCCTTAGCGATGTCATACTGAGCAGCGATTTCGTCAAAGTGAGAGAAGTTTTCCTGCTGAGTCAAGCACTTTTTAGCATCAACATACGGCTTTGCGGCACGGTTAAACTGTGCGTGCTTATCCATTTCTGCCTTTGAAAGTTTACGAACTTCCTTACGCTCTTCGGAATACTTTTTAATTTCTGCTTTAAGTCTTGAAACTTCCGCAGAGTCCTTATCTTTTTTTGCAATATGGCTGAGTTTTGCAAGTTCTTCAATCTTTTCGTCAAGTTCGTCTTCTTTATTGAAATACTGTTCAATAGTTTCAAATCCGAGTTCCTTGAATTCGTTAACAGAACCAAAGTACTTGTTATAAGCCTTAACAGCCGAAATTTGAGTTTTTGCAAGTTCGATATAGAACTTTCTGATTTCTTTTTCTTCTTCGGTATTCTTTGGCATAGCCTTTGCCTGTGCAAGATATGACTTTGCTTCTTCAAGAGAAGTATTTTTGATACCGTCAAGACCTGCTTCATAAATCTTATTGTAAGCTTCAAGCTTATGCTTACCGAGTTCGGAATTAAACTTGTTAAGCTCATCTACAACGAACTGTGAAACTTCAATTTCTTCGTTAAATTCAAGTGCTTCTCTGTATGCTTTTTTAGCTGCTTTACGCTCTGCCTTGTCGGATATGCCTTTATATGATGACTTATCAACAACCTTTGGTGTTGCAACTGCCATTTCCTTGGCATTGTTAACAAGGTCAATCATTTCAACAATGTCTTTATCTTTCATAGCGTTGTTGCCATAGTCCTCGAATACGGCACGAACCTTAAGAACGCGAACATATGACTTTTGCTTCTTTTCCGTTAAATCGTAGAAGAAGAACGGAATAACATTAAGTGTTGCACCTACAGCGGCAACAAGAACCAAAACACGAAGAAGCGGCAACAAAATACCGTCTACATTATAAAGAGCCGATGATGGGTTTGTGAAATTGTTTTGACCGCTTGCAAGTTGGTCTGAAAGCATTTGACCGATTGTTTGCTGTGAACCCGGAAGAATTCTTGACATAAGTCCGGAATCACCTGTAACTTTTTGTGCCATAGCGGCAGTCATACCGTATTTTTCCTGAAGTGCAGGAAGAACACCGGCAGTAATAAGAGTGATAACACTGCCGATAGCGGCAACTGCTGCAAACATACCGTCGATACGCTCACCTGTCTTGTACTGCTGATAGTCACGAATATCGGCTTGAATTGATGGGTTGAGAATATGAGCAAACGCACCGACAATACCGTTGAGGTAAAGGCATGCAAGAACTGCCCAAATTACATAGTTTCTTATGTTACCGTCCGGAGCGGCAGAACTGTGGAAGAACGGATACATACAAAGAATGAACATAATGTTGAAAAGATTTGTAACAATCTGAACCTTTTTCTTACCCCATTTTCTGATACAAAGCGGAGCAAGGAGCATACCCCAAAGGGAAGCGTTGCCGTAGACGGCGGTTATGATTGCATATGTACCCTGCGAGCAGGCACCGCCGTAGTTACAAAGCCAATAAAGAATGTTGGAATACGCTGTTTCAAGGAAGCCGATCCATGTAGCAAGCGAAATAATCCAGAAATACTTGTTCTTTGCAACTTCACGAAGTGCATCTGTAAATTTAATCTGAATAACGTGAGTTTTTGCCTGAATAATCTTTTCCTGAGTATTTGCATAAACAACAAATACAAGAAGTGTACCGATAACACCGATAACAGGGAAAGCAATTCTGTAAACTTTAATATCTGTTTGATTTGTCTTAAGCATTGCTGCAATAAGAGGAATGATAAGGTTATATACGGTTGGACCGAACGAATAAATTACACTCTTAATTGATGCAACATCGGCACGCTCCTGTGAGTTTGGAGAAAGTACGTGAATAAGGTTTTCATAAGCATCATAGAAGAAGTTGTAGAAAAACTGAAGTGCAATGTTAAATGCAAGAATAACCGCACACTTTGCGATATATTCACTGCTCTTACCAAACATCTGACCGTCACCGACGATAAGATGAAGTTTGTCATACGGGAACCATACCATTGCTACAAATATAATCGAGCAAGGAATACCCATTCTTAAAAGATAAGGTCGATACTTACCTGCTTTGTTACGGGTATTATCTACAATATTGGCACGAAGGCCCGTAAGCGGAATACCCGACAAAATTGCGATAACATACATAATGTACATATCGGTAAGACCGATACCGATTGTACCGGACAAGAATACGTTTGTAGCACCCAAAATACATGGATAGCTCATACAAACAATTAAATAAGCACCTATACCGCCAAAGGCGTATGAGGCAATTTCCTTAAAGGACATATATCTGCCCTTTGCAGGCTTTTTCCAGTAATATTTAACTTGATCAAGCAAGCTTTTAACCTTACCGGAAAGCTGTGTTTTTTCAGCCATATAAATTTACTCCTTTACAAATACTTCCAATATGATAACACATCTTGTAAATAAATACAAGAAAATAAAATGAAAAGTAAAAAATTTATATAAATTGATCATTTTATGTAAAAAATTAGAATTCAAGAGATAATTAAGGTGTGTAATCAAAACATAAAATTATGTAAAACCGTATTCGTCAGCGGTAAGATGATATCTTCCCCTACGGTTCTATGATCAGCTAAACATTGATTGCAGATAAAACCTTGCCAACCTTATCGTGAATAACCAAATCAGCCATTGAATCGGCAGGAGTCGGGTCACGATTGATGAGAACAAAATATTTGCCGCAAAAATATCTGATAAATCCTGCAGCCGGATAAACATTCAGAGAAGTGCCGGCGACAATCAGGCAATCCGCATTTTTGATAGCATTAATTGCTCCGCTGACGGTATTATCGTCAAGACCTTCCTCATAAAGCACAACATTGGGTTTAATAATTCCACCGCAATTACATCTCGGAACACCCTTACTGTTTTTAATATATTCGGCATTATAAAACTTATGACAGCTTGTACAGTAATTTCTGTGCACGCTTCCATGAAGTTCAAATACATTTTTACAGCCTGCCTTTTGATGAAGTCCGTCAATATTCTGTGTTACAACAGCCGTTAACTTGCCTGCCTGTTCAAGCTCGGCAAGTTTTAAATGAGCGGCATTCGGCTCAGCATCAAGCACAAGCATTTTATCTCTGTAAAAATCATAAAAATATTCGGTGTGAGCATTAAAGAAAGTATGGCTCAAAATTTCTTCGGGCGGATAATCATATTTTTGATTATACAAACCGTCTACGGAACGAAAATCGGGTATACCGCTTTCGGTAGACACGCCTGCACCGCCGAAAAAGACTATATTATTGCTTTCGTTAATTATTTGTTGAAGCTGCATTGATATAACTCCTTTGATAACCTACAAAATATTATTTTCGCACAAAGTACAGACGGCTCCCTTTACATAAGGAAGCCGTCGATAACGAATGCTTTATTCATAAAATCCGATTTGCTTGATGTGCGGAGTTGAACGGCTTTGACGGATAACAAGAACTGCACCGGTTGCCTTTTTGTTAAGCTTAACGATTTTCTTTGCACCGACGATAGTGCCCTGATAAGCACGCTTGTAACCGCCGTTTGGTTTTTTAAGATAAAGATCGAACTTTTCTATTCTCTGCGAACAGGTCAAATCCTCGCTGATTACAAAATATTTAAGCTTCTTTGCGGAATCAAAGTTAAATTCAAGATAGCCTTGGTCTTGTTTGAGTTCACCGATATTCTGTTCCAAAACAGGATTTTCTGTAATACCATTGATTTTTTCACCAAGAGCTTTAAGTGCTCTTACATCCTTTGAACAGATAACGCCCCTATCCGTTGGCGGAACATTAAGCAGAAGAGTACAGTTGTTACCGACAGATTTGAGATAGATATTGAAAAGTCGTCTTGCACTTTTAACGGTTTTGTCGTCCTTTTTATGATAGAACCAACCCTTACGGATTGAAACATCAACCTCGGCAGGATACCAAGAAAGAAACGCATTGCTCTTGAGAATTTTTCTTGAGCCCAAATCCTCATCCATAGTATCTACCTTTTGAAGTCTTGCGGCATCGCCCTCTGCATTTTGGCTGTTCTTTTCGATAGCTTCGCATTGTTTGAGAGAAGCCGGAACAACGGAATATTCATTTTTTCTCGCCTTACCCGCTTCGTTACCTACCCAGCGAATATCCTCACCGCAGATAGCAATATTTGCATTAGGTTGCATTGTGCGAATAAGTTTGTAATATCTTTGCCAATCGTATGTAAAGGCTTTTGCGTTTGCACCTTTTGCGCCGTCAAACCAAACCTCGAAAAGTTCGCCGTAATTACCGCAAAGTTCGGTAAGCTGACGAATAAAATAATCGTTGTACTGCTCTGTGCCGTAAGTCGGCTCGTGCATATCCCACGGTGAAAGATAAACACCGAACTCAATGCCCTGCTTGTGACATTCATCTGATACGGCTTTTACAATATCCTTGCCCATAGGACTGTTCATAACATTAAAATCGGTTGTACCGGTATTCCAAAGGCAGAAGCCGTCATGGTGTTTGCAGGTGAGGATAACGCCTGTCATACCTGCCGCCTTAACGGTTTTTACCCATTGTTCCGGTTTGATTTTTGTAATATCGAAATCCGTAGCGACTTCGCTTCCGCAACCCCACTCTCTGTCATTAGCAGTGTTCATACCGAAATGGAAAAATCCATAAAAAGGCTTGTCCTGAAGTCTTACCTGACTCGGAGTAGGCACAACGGAAATATATCTCTGTACTTCCTCATCATTAAGAGCAAAGCCGTTGTTGTCGGTTGTCCAGTTTTTATCAAGTTTCATATTCATAGCAATATACCACCATAATTGATTTTATACTCTTTAACTATACCATTATTTTAACAATTCGTCAACAAAAAACTCCCTTGGGCGAACCCAAGAGAGTCTTTGAAATATATTGGAGTAAATCTGAAAAATCGGATTAATACATACCGCCCTGTGATGCTGCTGCCATAGCTGCTGCCTGTGCCGCATCTGCCTGAGGGTCTTTGATATCCGTTACAAGTGATTCTGTTGTGAGAACCATTGCTGCAACGGAAGCGGCGTTTTGAAGTGCAGAACGGGTAACCTTTGCAGGGTCTACGATACCGTTTTCAATCATATCAACATATTCGCCTGTTGCAAAGTTGCAACCTGTGCCGGCAGGGCTGTTCTTAATCTTATCAACGATTACAGAACCCTCCTCGCCTGCGTTTGCGGCGATTTGACGAACAGGTTCTTCAAGAGCCTTGAGAACGATATTTACACCTGTCTTGTAATCTGCATCATCTGTATCAAGAAGTGCCTGTGCGGCAGGAATAGCATTGATAAGAGCAACACCGCCGCCCGGTACGATACCCTCTTCAACAGCTGCCTTTGTAGCTGCAAGAGCGTCCTCGATGCGGAGTTTCTTTTCTTTCATTTCTGTTTCGGTAGCGGCACCAACCTTGATAACTGCTACACCGCCTGCCATCTTTGCAAGTCTTTCCTGAAGTTTTTCTCTGTCAAAATCAGAAGTTGAATTTTCAATAGCTGTTTTGATTTGAGATGTTCTTGCCTTGATGTCGTCGCTGTTGCCTGCGCCGTCAACGATAATTGTATTTTCCTTTGTAACCTTAACCTGACGAGCCTGACCGAGCATAGCCATAGTTGTATCCTTAAGTTCAAGACCGAGGTCAGAAGTGATTACCTGACCGCCTGTAAGAATTGCGATATCCTGAAGCATATCCTTTCTTCTGTCGCCGAAGCCCGGAGCCTTTACACATACGCAAGTGAATGTGCCACGGAGCTTGTTAAGAAGGATTGTTTGAAGAGCCTCGCCCTCAACATCTTCCGCAATGATAACAAGTTTCTTGCCTGCCTTGAGTACACTCTCAAGAAGAGGAAGAATATCCTGAACTGTTGAAATCTTTTTGTCTGTGATGAGGAGCATTGCGTCATCAATTACAGCTTCCATCTTATCGGTATCTGTTACCATATAAGGTGAAATGTAACCACGGTCAAACTGCATACCGTCTACAACCTCGCAAGTTGTTTCGGCTGTTTTTGATTCTTCAATAGTGATAACGCCGTCGGCTGTTACCTTTTCCATAGCTTCTGCGATAAGAGAGCCTACATATTCATCGGCAGCCGAAACCGTTGCAACTCTTGCGATGTCGGCATTGTCCTTTACTGCACGGCTTTGAGCCTTTACAGAATCAACAACTGCATCAACCGCACCCTTAATGCCGTTTTTAACAGTCATAGGATTTGCACCTGCGGCAACATTCTTCATGCCCTCTCTTACAAGAGCCTGAGCAAGAAGCGTTGCTGTTGTTGTGCCGTCACCTGCATCATCATTTGTCTTTGATGAAACTTCCTTTACGAGTTGTGCACCCATATTTTCAAACGGGTTTTCAAGTTCTATTTCTTTTGCGATTGTAACACCGTCGTTTGTGATTAACGGAGCACCGTAAGACTTATCCAAAACAACATTTCTTCCTTTCGGTCCTAATGTTACACGTACTGTATTTGCTAACTTATTTACACCT
>ERZ772861.2371-NODE-2371-length-12958-cov-4.019375_pt1 | contig 12958 bp, 12 predicted proteins | sample MGYA00512135_ERZ772861 | MGnify/ENA primary metagenome ERZ772861 (study PRJEB29015, sample SAMEA2737700) | human gut metagenome | biome: human gut; feature: human-associated habitat; material: faeces | place: China | collected 2012 ...
TGTGTTTCACCCCTTTTGTTTTCTTCCACATCCTCATTCCCATTTCCACTCCCACTCCCATTCCCATGGAATCAACTTCCACCAACACTCCCTCCACTGCAGACGCATCCCTACACCCCGTTTCTCTCCATCCACGGAAATCAAAAGCGAACGCCAAAAGTGTGAAGCTTCTCATTCTCCCCAAGGAATGCATCTTCAACAAAGACGTCCAACCTCCTTTCCTCTCTCATCCGTAGGAAACCCCCGATACAATTCAAAAATCAATCCGAATTTCCTTCGACTCTGTGCTGCATCATTTAACAACATCATCCCTAGCAAACCAACGAATCCTCCTCCTGCGAGTCCTCCATGATCAATCAGACTTCCTTTTCTACTGAACACGATATTCCAACGAGCTGGAGTGCCGATCTGCGAGAAGGACTCGCCATGATGGAAATCGACTACAAGCAGTTTTCCGACGAGCAGCTTCCCTCCATCTATTCTCTGTTCAACGTGCTATCATATCCATCCATCTGTTCAGTGAGATCCCCCTTCATTCCACGCAAGCAGCCAATGTGTACATGTGCAACTCCGAAATCATCCCGCTCGTCCTTCCGCGGGAGAGACTGGAGCAAGAACTGAAGGAGAGAAGGGTGTTCTTTCAGGAGAGCGACTCGCGCGAAATGCTCGTGCATACGCTAGAAATGGACATTCTCTTTCGGAGTCAACGTCTCTACTCCCTACTGCAAGTCATACATAGGAGTCAAGGGCTCCTATCAGGACTATGGTGTGCATCGCGTGACGGCGTTTGACATTTTCAACGCAGACTACGGAACCTACACGGGCCCGATGCTGTCCGCGTTGTTGAAGGAGAAGGGAATCACCCCTCCCAGGTGATCTCTCCTAATCATCCTAACACGCAGAAAAGTGGTCAATCGTGTTCAGATTCTGGTCGGCCAAATCGACGAAGCAATGCGGAGTCGGTATCGAGTGCATTCCCTCCTCCTTTCTAACTCTCTAGGATTCCTTTTCCAAAGTGCTGAAGGAGTACTACCGGTTCTGCGGAGGAAAGGACACCCTCTCCACGAGCGCCATGTTCCATAGTCTACTGTAACCTGCCTATCTGCATCCTCTCCTGTTTGTTCACCCAACTCCGCAATTCCTGTTTCCTTGCGGAGAACAAGACAATTGCAGGCATTTGAATCGGTGGGGTTTCCCAAACCCCCAGTTTCTCCGTTTCTTTTCCCGTCCATTTCTGCTTGTGTATTACTCCAAGAGGTTTGCTTTTTCGCTCATCGTGGTGTATAATGGCTAGGATAATCAATATGCAACAACAGGCAATGGCCGAGGAAAAGCCCTTCAACATCGTCGTCAAGGGCCCGAATGGCGAAAAGGTGGAGTTTGCGGTGACGTCGTACGACTCCTCCTTGTCGCTGAAGGAGCGTCTTCTTTCCTACTACAGCTTCTCCATCTACTCTTGCTACCACTTCGAGGTGGACATGAAGCCGGGCAGAAGAGCGATCTCTGACATGAGCACATTCGGCGAGTACGACTTTATTCACGAGGGCTCGACGTTCTACCTGGTGTGCGACCCCTACAACACGCTGGCGGCCAGAGAGCACATCAAGCGCACGGTGGCGCTGGTGAGCGACAACCTGCCGCTGCTGGGCCTGCTGCTGAAGAAGCAGGATGACGAGGTGCCGGAGTCGCTGACGGACTTCGCGAACATCATGAAGACGGCAGAGGAGGACAAGGACAAGGCACGCGGGATGAAGCTGACGGAGCACTACTTCGATGAGGCGACGATCGCGAAGGACCAGACGCTGAAGAGCGAGATCGACAAGCCCGCGTTCCCCATCACATTCAACCTGGAGTCCTTCACGGCGACGCACAACCTGCTGGGCGAGAAGAAGGAGCTGCCCGTGGCGAGCATGAGCCTGCCGGCGTACAACCCGCCGACGCCCAACCGCCAGCTGGTGGGCGACCTGGGGTACGTGCGCGTAGCGGTGGGCGCGCTGGCTGAGGCGTAGGTGGTGACGAAGGAGGGCGCGGTGGTGCACGTGACGGGCGGCGCGAGCGGCTTCTTCGTGAACCAGTCGACGGACTCGGCGTTCAACGCGGCGGCGGACGCGGAGCGCGGCGCGGTGTACCCGACGCTGTCGCACCTGCTGCTGGCGGTGTCGCCGGCGTTCGCGGCGTGGTACGCGCAGCGGCAGGCGGAGGGCGACCAGGTGGAGAAGATCAAGCTGGAGGAGCTGCTGGCGTCGCTGCGGCCGCTGCCGAGCAGCAACGTGAGCGCGCAGAACTGGTTCGCGCCGTGCAAGGCGGCGGACCAGCACAACCTGTTCAGCCACGCGGAGGGCATTCTGGGCGACGAGTCGCTGCCGTACCTGTCGAGCGAGGTGAGCGCGCAGAAGCAGTGGCTGGTGGAGTACACGGCGGTGAAGACGTCGAAGGAGGACGCGGACATCCGCCTGTACTACGCCATCGAGTACGAGAACCAGTTCGCGGAGGCGGCCACGCGCGGCGCGATGCGCATCGTGGACGGTGACGGCGCGGGCGCGGCGTGAGGCGTAGAGGCGATCGAGCCGCTGCGCAGCAGTCTGGGCAACCTGACGTACCAAGTGGACGGCATCACGTTCACGCGCATCCCCGCGTCGCTGGAGGGCAACGGCGCGCGCGCGCTGGTGAACTACGAGATCCTGGTGGGCGCGGCGGCGGGCCGTGAGGCGTAGAGCGCGAACGCGATCAACACGGCGAACGTGGAGGGGCTGTGCACGATGCTGCTGGCCGTGGTGGACTACCGCGGCAACCGCTACCTGGCGCAGACCACGGTGCCGGGCCTGAGCGAGGTGGGTGAGGCGCACGGGGCTGAGGCGTAGCGCGGCGCGGAGTCCATGCTGCTGTACGGCAGCGTCGACGGGTGCCGGTCGGTGTACGCGGACAAGCAGGTGGCGGCGAAGGTGGCGGCGCTGGCGGAGAAGCTGCACTGGAGCGAGTCCTCCATCCGCCTGACCCCTGCTGAGTCTGCGGAGAAGACGGAGACGACGGGCTGCAGCACGCCGCTGACGGCGACGGAGGGCAAGGTGGCGTTCACGGGCCCGGTGGACGCGAAGCTGCTGCGCGGCATCGACGGCCACGTGTACGCGCTGGACTTCATCCGGAGCCAGCCGGTGGACTGCTTCTGGATCCAGGAGGAGCTGAAGCGCGACGTGCAGAGCGCGGGCTCGTCGCAGTTCATCCTGCGACCCGAGCTGATCGAGCACATCATCACGCAGAAGGCGGAGCTGGAGGCGCGCGGGCAGCAGATCAAGGAGCTGCTGGAGAAGAAGCAGAAGGGCGAGGCGGTGGAGGTGACGGCGGAGCAGTTGAAGGCGCTGGAGGGCGAGCTGCCGATGATCGAGGCGGCGGTGAAGGCGCTGCCGACGGCGTTCGACGTGAACTGCTTCACGCCGTACTCGGCGACGACGGCGGCGGCGAGCACGGACGACAAGGCGAACACGGCGAAGGAGAGCGACGTGATCCTGCTGGCCAACTTCCTGGCGAACCAGATGCTGCCGCTGCTGCACGAGCAGCTGAAGGACTACTCGCTGAACAACCAGGACGGCAGCAAGATCGTGCAGCTGATGCACTCCTCGGGCGTCAACGTGCGCTACCTGGGCCACCTGGCGACGCTGTGCTGTGACAAGGCGCTGGAGGAGGCGGCGCCGGGCGAGCTGGACATGCTGCGCGCCTGCGAGAGCGAGATGATCGCGCGCGCCTGCAAGCAGCTGCTGAACGTGCTGCTGTCCGACGAGGAGCTGGCCGCGGCGCCCGCCTACACCGTGGCCGCCTTCCTGAACGCGCTGGTGAGCAAGAGCCGTGACGTGGAGGTGTGTCTGGAGGCGCTGCGCAAGAAGAAGGGGCCGAAGGTGCCCGAGGCGATCGCGCGCGTGCTGGCGGAGCGCAACGTGACGGGCGCGGGCGTGTGGGCGCAGATCAACAAGCTGGTGGCGGCGAAGTTCCACTACACGTGCAAGATCTGGGCCGAGGGCGTGAGCGCGGCGTTCGCGCCGGCAGAGTGCGACCGCGTGATGCTGCTGCGGCGCGTGTGCATCCTGATGGGCGTGCAGCTGGCGGCGAAGAAGTACGCGATGGACGAGGCGTGCCCGCTGCAGCCGAGCGACGTGCGCGGGTTCGCGCCGCGCGTGAAGTACACGCACACGTCGCTGCTGGACGACTCGCTGATCCAGCTGTTCCAGCATTGCTCGCTGCTGCTGTCGCAGGGCCATCTGAACATGGCGTTCGCGTGCTGCCGGCAGATCGTGATCACGGCGGTGTCGGCGTGCCACATGCTGCACCCGATCGCCATCCGCGCGCTGACGACCATGGCCTCCATCCTCTTCTCGCTGAAGGACTTCGCGGGCGCCGTGAAGTACAACCGGCTGGCGCTGCGCTGCACGGAGCGCGCGCACGGCGTGGACAGCATCGAGAGCGCCATCTGCCACAGCCAGCTGTCGGACTCGCTGGGCCGCGCGGGCGGGCTGCACGAGTCGATCCTGCACTACAAGCTGAGTCTGGACATCTACCTGATGGCGTGCTCGGACCACAGCGAGGAGATCGGCGAGGTGTACGCCAACCTGGGCCTGCTCTACAAGCAGCTGGTCTTCACGGACAAGGCCGTGGCGTGTCTGCGCATCGCGCTGGGCAAGCTGCAGAAGTCCCACCCGCTGTACCTGCGCGTGGTGCGCGAGCTGACGCAGTGCTGCGAGTAGGCGTGTGTGAGGTGTGTGAGGCGTAGGCTGAACAAGGACTGGGCGGATGCCGTGAAGTACGAGCAGATGTACCTGGAGTTCGTGAAGGAGTCCTCACTGGAGGCGAAGGAGCTGATGGAGACGGAGAGTAGCAACCGTCTGAAGGAGTACAACAAGAACTTGATGATGAAGATGTCGATGAGAAGTATTCTGGGTTAAATGGTGTTTCTTTCGCGGCTTTGTTCTCCCAATGTTTCCGTGCTGGGTTTTGGGCAAACACAATGAGGCGTTTCCGCTCATCCCTCATGCGCCCAATGAAAGAGGGGGCAGCTGACGGCAGGTGAAGGATTCTTCGTCTCTGTATTTCATTATTTATTATGTCTTGTGATATTGGTGTCTATGGTCTGAGCGTGATGGGCAGCAACCTCGCCCTGAACATTGCTTCAAAGGGATTCAATGTGGCCGTGTCCAACCGGTCTCCCGAGAGAGTTTTTATGCATCTCTCTCTCTCACGGGTAGGTGGAAATTTGCATAAAGCGCGCGGAGGAGGAAAAACTCAGCGACAAGGTCTATGGCGCTCATACTGTAACCACTCTGCTTTGTATTCATAGCATAGCCCAAGGAGTTCTGCGAGTCGCTGATCCGTCCGCGCAAGATCATTCTTCTCGTGAAGGCGGGCGCTCCTGTGGACAAAACGATCGAGACTCTGCTCCCGTACATGGACGTCGCTTCTCCTTCTCCTTATAACACCTAGGCGGGCGACATTATCGTGGACGGCGGCAACGAGTGGTTCGAGGAGTCGATCCGTCGCACCAAGTACCTGGAGGAGAACGGCTTCAACTTCGTATCCATGGGCGTGTCGGGCGGCGAGATCGGCGCGCGCCACGGCCCGTCGCTGATGCCGAGCGGACGGAAGGAGGCGTACGACGCGCTGGAGGGCATCCTGACGAAGATTGCAGCGCAGGTGGACGACGAGGCGTGCGTGACGTACATCGGCGGTGCGGGGTCTGGCAACTACGTGAAGATGGTGCACAACGGCATCGAGTACGGGGATATGGAGCTGATCATCGAGGTGTACCACATGCTGAAGAGCGCGGGCTTCTCGAACGAGGAGATGAGCGGCATCTTCCGCGAGTGGAACGAGGGCGAGCTGGGCTCGTACCTGGTGGAGATCACGAGTCTGATCCTGGCGAAGCGCGACGAGGACGTGGCGGGTCTGCCGCCGCAGGAGGGCTTCCTGGTGGACAAGATTTTGGACGTGGCAGGCTCGAAGGGCACGGGCATGATGACGGTGAAGGAGGCGGCGGAGCGCGGCGTGGCGGCGCCCACCATCGCCGCGGCGCTATTCGAGCGGTACCTGTCGGACGCGAAGGACCTGCGCATGCGCGCGGCGTGGCTGATGCCCGGACCGGCGTTCGACTGGAGCGGCGTGGACAGAAAGCAGCTGGTGGCGGACCTGCGCGACGCGCTGTTCTGCTCGAAGCTGGTGGCGTACGCGCAGGGGCTGCAGCTGATCCAGACGGCGTCGCAGCAGTTCAAGTGGGGCATCGACCTGGGCGAGTGCGCGCGCATCTGGAAGGGCGGCTGCATCATCCGCGCGAAGATCCTGGACCGCATCAAGCAGGCCTTTGCCAAGGACGACCTGCCGCACCTGCTGCTCGACCCCGGCTTCGCGCAGGAGCTGGCGACGCGGCAGACGGCGTGGCGGCGCGTGGTGGGTCTGGCGGTGGCCAGCGGCGTGTCCATTCCGGCGCTCACCTCCAGTCTGGAGTACTTCGACTCCTTCCGGTCGCAGCGCCTGCCCATGAACCTGCTGCAGGCGCAGCGCGACTTCTTCGGCTCGCACACCTTCGAGCGCGTGGACCAGCCGCGCGGAAAGGCCTTCCACTGCAAGTGGACCAGCGAGCATGCGTAGTTGTATCATAGTTGGGTGTTTGTTGGGAGTACTTCCTTGTGGATTGTACATAAGTGGAAAAATAGTGTGGCTTGAGCTAGTGATCAATCATCCTTTTGAGTTGAGGGTGGGACTGGAGTCACTGGAGTGTAGATATTCCTTCAAACAGAAAGATAGCAATGATTGAAAGAGAGGAGGCAAATGTGACACATTTCACGTCGGAATCATCTCTTCCCCATCTGGAGTTAATCCTGCTGGAATGACAAGGATGGATTTTCGCAGTGGGTTCTTTTCAAAGCAAAACAAGACTACTCTTCACTCGTTAGCATCGCGATCTCCACCCTCACATCATAGTCATGCTGCCCAGTTTCAGAATCATGGGAAAGAGCGCTCCTGCTCTCACCCGAGCTTTCAGAGCTACTGCTTGCCGCTCTGCTGTGGTCGGTTCTACGGCGGACGCCAAGGTCACGAAGGATTTGGGAACCGCCTATCCTATCGGTTTGCCGTATTCGTCTCCGGCTCACGCCTAGTGGATCACGAATATGACTGCGTCGTCGTCGGTGCAGGTGGTGCGGGTCTTCGTGCCGCCATGGGTCTGTCTGAGCACGTAGCCGATTTCCTGCTGTGCGTGCTGACGCCTAGGGATTCAAGACGGCCGTGATCACGAAGCTGTTCCCCACTCGTTCCCACACGGTGGCCGCACAGGGCGGTGTGAACGCGGCGCTGGGCAACATGGTTGCTTTTCCCACCTGCAAATTAACACATAGCACGAGGATGACTGGAGATGGCACTTCTACGACACGGTGAAGGGCTCCGACTGGCTGGGCGACCAGGACGCGATCCACTACATGTGCCGCGAGGCTCCGCGCGCGGTGCGCGAGCTGGAGGCGTACGGCCTGCCATTCTCCCGCTGCGAGAACGGAAAGATCTACCAGCGCGCGTTCGGCGGTCAGACGAAGAACTACGGCGAGGGCGGTCAGGCGTACCGCACGGCTGCAGCGGCGGACCGCACGGGCCACGCGATGCTGCACACGCTGTACGGGCGGTCGCTGGCGTACAACACGTCGTACTTCATCGAGTACCACGCGCTGGACCTGATCATGAATGGCGACGAGTGCGTGGGCGTGATGGCGCTGTGCCTGGAGGACGGGTCGATCCACCGGTTCCACTGCAAGCAGACGATCATCACGACGGGCGGGTACGGTCGCTGCTACTTCTCGGCGACGTCGGCGCACACGTGCACGGGCGACGGCACGGCGATGGCGCTGCGCGCGGGCATCCCGCTGGAGGACCCCGAGTTCGTGCAGTTCCACCCGACGGGCATCTACGGCGTGGGCTGCCTGATGACGGAGGGCTGCCGCGGCGAGGGCGGCGTGCTGCGCAACAGCGAGGGCGAGCGGTTCATGGAGCGGTACGCGCCGACGGCGAAGGACCTGGCGTGCCGCGACGTGGTGTCGCGCGCGATGACGATGGAGATCCGCGAGGGCCGCGGCGTGGGGAAGCTGAAGGACCACATCTACCTGCACCTGGACCACCTGCCGGCGGACCTGCTGGCGGAGCGCCTGCCGGGCATCTCGGAGACGGCGATGATCTTCGCGGGCGTGGACGTGACGAAGGAGCCCGTGCCCGTGATCCCGACGGTGCACTACAACATGGGCGGTCTGCCGACGAACTACCACGGCCAGGTGCTGAAGCCGACGGAGAGCGACACGGAGCGCGTGGTGCCGGGCCTGTGGTGCGCGGGCGAGGCGGCGTGCACGTCGGTGCATGGCGCGAACCGTCTGGGCGCGAACTCGCTGCTGGACATCGTGGTGTTCGGACGCGCGTGCGCGAACTACATCAACGAGATCAGCAAGCCGGGCGAGGCGAAGACGCCTCTGCCGGCGGACGCGGGCAAGTCGTGTCTGGAGAACCTGGACCGCCTGCGCTACGCGAAGGGCCCGATCCCGACGGCGCAGCTGCGCCTGCGCATGCAGCGCACGATGCAGGACTACGCGGCGGTGTTCCGCACGGAGGAGACGCTGCAGGAGGGCTGCAAGCGCATGAACGAGGTGGTGAAGGAGATCCGCGAGGTGGGCATCACGGACCGCTCGATGATCTGGAACACGGACCTGGTGGAGACGCTGGAGCTGCAGAACCTGTTGGAGCAGGCGCACTGCACGATGATCGCCGCCGAGGCGCGCAAGGAGTCGCGTGGCGCACATGCGCGCGAGGACTACAAGGAGAGAGACGACAAGAACTGGATGAAGCACACCGTGGCGTACCACGAGGACGCGCTGTTCGGCAACGGCACCACCAAGCTCATGTACCGCCCCGTCCACACCCACACTCTCGACGAGAACGAGGTCAAGCCTATCCCGCCCAAGGCTCGTGTCTATTAAGGTTAACTGCAATTCATTTTGCGGTGTTTGTTGTTGAGGAGTGTTTTTAAGTGTTTTGGAGAGGATTGAGTGAGAATGGGATTGTTAGGAGAGAACCGCGGTTTTCCACCCTTCTCACATTGGAAGCAGAAAACCGACAATTGTCGTCGATGTCCGCCGAAAAGGTTTGCGGAGAGGGGAGGGACGTGAGGCGTAGAGTCAGCTGAACAGTGCGTGGTGTCTTTGGTATGAGAGCCGCAAAGAGGTAGCGGAGTGGGAGAACGAGAGGCGAGTGATGGAGTAGAGAGGAGGAGGAGTGGGGAACGCAGCAGAAGAAGGTGGCGTCGTTTTCGACGGTGGAGGACTTCTGGCGCGTGTACAATAACATCCTTCCTGCCTCGAAGCTGGAGCCCAATCACATGTATCATTTCTTTAAGGTACGTGGTGGTGGGTGTTTTTCAGGAGTAGGAGGGGATTCAGCCTTCCTGGGAAGATGAGGCGAACGCCAACGGTGGTTGCTGGGTAGGGATAGAGTGCCGTGAGTGAGGAGTGTAGCGTTTTGGAATTCGTCCCGCGGAGCACCTGTTTGAGGAGAAGTGGATGACTCTGGTACTCTCCGTAATGAGTGATGAGAGATAGCTGCTGTCGGTGCTGGGCGAGACGCTGGATCCGACGGGCAACTCCGTGTGCGGTATCTCGATGGTGATGAAGCAGAAGGGCGCTCGCATCGAGCTGTGGATGAAGAGCGCGGAGGACGTCGCCGCGATCGCGACCGTGGGCCGCCGGCTGCGCCAGCTGAACGTGGTGGACAAGAAGGAGAAGCTGGAGTTCCGCAAGCACATGGGAGATGTGATGTATGTCCTGTAAATGTTTCGTTCCTTTACTATCCGGATTGCGCTGTTGCTTGCAAACGCGATTGGGGGAAACAGGGGCACATCAAAAAGAAAAACGAGTAAAAGGTTGGCGGAATCACTTCATCCGCATTTCCACTTCCGGAGTCACGCGCTGCATGACCACCCTCTCCACCCCGTCCACAATCTGCTTCACCGGCTTGAAGAAGAGAGGGCGGAACTGTTCCGGGAGGTGCATCACTGCCCAGTCCTTGCTATGCTCCAACATTTGTTCCGTTCCCTGCGAATGAAGATGTGTTTGAACAGCCCACCTGGATTCGAGCATAGCAGATGTGGCACGTCTTCTGAGACGGCGTGTTTGGCCAGTGCTTGTTGTGGAACTACTCGTGATTCTGCGATTGCGTCATTACGCTCTTGTACAACTCTTCCACGGTGTTGACGTCGACGACGTTGATGTAGCAATAGCCGAGATTGCACTGCGTGCGGAAGTCGATAGGGAGATAGAAGAAATCGAATCGGTTGGGGATGTACCCGTTCACGATTCGCAGAAGCACTTCTTGAGAGAAGCTAGTCGTAACGCGAGGGCAGCGAAGCCACCTGTTGGGAATGTTGCGGATCATCAGGGTGGTGCGCGGATCCCTGTGGAGGTTGTTGATGTCGATGGACAGCTGCTGCGAGTTAGGGTCCGTCATCTAGCCATCAGCATCATCTTCTTCGCCCACTCTTCCATTCGACTTCCTTCCCTTCTTGGGACCCACACCATTCATTGCAGAGGGGTGCTCGGAAGAATTCTGCGTCTTTCGTCTCGATGTCGCAGGGTCGTGGCTGGAGAGCGGTTCAGTAGCCGGCTCTTGTGTCAGCTCCGTGGAGGAGTTTACAAGGGAGTTGGACTTGGATGGGACGAATTCGCGAACAGTGGAGTAATTCCGCATGGTGGATGTGGGATGAGAAACAGACTCCGGTTTATCCATTTGTATAGGTGAAGGCGAAAAGGGGGTCGATTTCGGAGGCAAGAAAACGGGTGCCGGAACGGTTGAGGAAAAGCTGATGGATTGCGGTAGTTGGCTCGAGAGCGTTTGCGATCGCATGAAGGAGTTGGAGGGTTCCATCGATGAATCCTCTCTCGAGGTGAACGAATGGTTCGAACTGTCTTCCTGGCGTGATGGAATCGTGGTGGCGGTGTCGGGACTGAAAAAGGAGGGAGAGGACAATTCCATGAGGGAGTGCGACGAGTATTCACTGGGGTACTCTGGAGGATAGGGGTATGACGGCGCTGGGTTAAACGGTTGCGAATAGGAGGCGAAGCTGTCAATCGCGGATGACGGCGAATTCCAGTAGTCATTGGAGGCGTAGAGAGCATGCGGCATGCTGCGAGCGGGAAGCGTCCCGGGAGCATTGTAGGGGTAGTAGCTGGAATTGCTGAAGGGAGGCCGGGGCTCGAGCAAGCCCGGAAGGTTGATGGCTTCGGGCTGTAGCGTGCCAGACTTCGTATTTGAAAAGGAGGAAAAGAAGGAAGAGTCCATACGATTCTAGGCGTGAAGCAGGCTCTCCGAAGGGACTCTGTACACGGTGCTACTCGCAGAAGGGACAGAACTGTCGGAAGACCCCGTGCCGGTGCAACCTCGGAACTGCAGGCCACTCACTACTTCTTAGGAGTCTCTCAAACCACAGTACAGGGATTTCGCACGTCAATGCTCTTGCTTTGATAGGGACTCGCTGCAGGAAAGGAGGGGTTTGCGGGAAAGGCTTCGAGCTCGCCGTGATGGGGAGGCGCTTCTTCACTCTTACACGGAGACTTGGAGCCTGGAGAGGCTCTCACGCCATTCTGTGGAATAAGACAAGGAAAGGAGTCGAACTTCACCGGTAGGAACACTCTCTCTCAATGCGTTCATTCTATCTACCGAACACACTAAGATCGAAAAGAGAATAGAAGAAGGATTTGAATGCAGTTTGTCCAAACACGTGAAACACAGTTGCTTCTTTCTTCCATTGGAAGGGTGGAATGGGTTGTGCGTGTGGAGTAGAGTGGAGTGGGAGTGGAATAGCGGAAGGGATGGTGATTGGAATCGATTCGAGGTGTTGTTGGAAATGGGAGGGATGTGTGTGATTTGGGTGGTGGAAGGGAATAGTGAGGGAGATTTGTGCAAACGGAGTGGGAATGGAGATGGACTTGCCTAAGGGCATAAGGTTGGAGAATCACTTGAGTATCCTCGTCCAATCGTTGTGAGAGAATGCTTCTTGTGTTTGCTTCGACTGACTTGATGTGATTACTCTCCCTCCAGTTCATCCTCTTGTTGTACCCCATTCCAGAGAGAGAAGCACTCCACTACAGAGAGAAACCAACAACACGAAATGAGCAACAAACACCCCCTAGCAAATACACAGCAAACGCTCAACCGCGACGACGTCTTCTCCTTCCCTCCGCCGCGCCCTTCGCAGCGCTCTTCGCGCCCTTCGCCGCAGTCTTCGCCGCCTTCTTCCGCAGCACCTTCTCGCCCTCCTCCAGCACCACCTCCACGCCGCTCAGGTACGTCGTGGACTTGGCCTCCGTCTTCAGCTGCTGGTTCCACGCCTGCACGATCTCCGGCAGCTCCTTGTGGTACTTCGTGTTCATGCGGCTCAGCAGCGCCGCGTCTACCCGTCATCTCTTCACATCACACCCACCGTGGAACTTGTTCTCCTTCTTCAGCGCCTGCAACAGCAGCGACGGGTCCTCCTTGTACAGCAGCATGCCCACGAACTCCGCGTCGTCGTCGCGGCTGCCCTTCTGGCACAGCTTGAACAGCTTCTTCAGCTCCTCCTTCTTCCCCGACTTCGCCAGCAGAATCGCCGCGCGGCGCACACCGGACAACTGATCGATGGGCGTCACACGGTAGTCGGCGTTCACCGAATCGGCTTGGTCCAGAATGCTCAGGTCGCCCTTGTTCACGATCTTCACGATCGACGGCACGTCACCGCGAGATAACTGGAAGGACAGACGGAGCGACGGCGACAGGCCCGCCAGGTCCAGGCACCGCTCGATGTGGCGCCAGGACTGCAGGATGTACGCCGCGGCGTCGTGCTGGTCGCGGCGCAGCAGCTCCGCCCACCGCATGGCGAGATCGATCTGATCCGACGCCACCAGCATCACGAAACGCACCG
>ERZ772861.2375-NODE-2375-length-12920-cov-3.316207_pt1 | contig 12920 bp, 18 predicted proteins | sample MGYA00512135_ERZ772861 | MGnify/ENA primary metagenome ERZ772861 (study PRJEB29015, sample SAMEA2737700) | human gut metagenome | biome: human gut; feature: human-associated habitat; material: faeces | place: China | collected 2012 ...
AAGCTGTTTTAGAGTACAAGTCATAACATAGCCTCTGCCAGGCATGCAAACGCTTCCGGGGGAAGCGCCTCCGCACGCGCGGCCGGTGGGATGCCGCATTTTTCCAAAAGCGCTTCCGCGTTTTCCCTGGAAAGCCCTGCGCTGCGCAGATTGTTCATCAGCGTTTTGCGGCGCATGGAAAACGCTGATGCAAGCACGCGCGGCAGTGCAGGCAGATCGGTGACGCCCGGCCTGCGGGCAAGCGTGAGCACGGCAGAATCCACCTCCGGCTGAGGGTAATACCGCGCAGGCGAAAGTTCCATCAAGAACTTGATGTCGTAGTACCTCTGCGCAAGCACAGTCAGCGGCCCGTATTGACGGCTGCCCGGCAGAGCGGTGAAACGTTCTGCCGCTTCCTTTTGCACGGAATATATGATTTGTCACGATTATCGCCAGAAAAGGGTTGACTTTTGTTGACATCTGTGGTATAGTCTTTGTACCTCGTAGAAAAGGGCTTTTATTTTTGTGCCCTGATTTTACAAATCCGTAAGCGTTGCGGGTTTGACGGCACGAGGGAGATTGTTATCGAAATTTAATAGGAGGTGCCGAAATGAGAGTTAAGATTACATTAGCTTGCACTGAATGCAAACAACGCAATTACAACACAATGAAAAACAAGAAAAACACACCTGACAGACTTGAAATGAACAAGTATTGTCGTTTCTGTAAGAAGCATACACTTCACAGAGAAACAAAGTAACGGAGGAATTACGATGGCTGAAGATAAAAAGGCTAAGAAGACAGACGCTAAAAAGTCAAAGAACGACAAGCAGAAGTCTAAGAAAAATCCGTTCAAGTCAATCGCAAGTTTCTTTAAGAGTGTAAACAGTGAAGGTAAAAAGGTTTCATGGCCTAAGGCACAGGAAGTGTTGAAGAACACCCTCGTTGTTATCGTAGTAATCGCTATCGTAAGTGCGGTAATTTATGTTATCGACCTTGGTCTTACAAGCGGTATGAAAGGCATTAAGCAGTTGGCACAGACAACTACAAGCCAAACAGAGGAAACAACAGCCAAAACAACAGCCGAGGCTCTTACCGAAGCTACAACAGAAGCCACCACTGCCGAATAATTAAGGAGGCACACGATGGAAGAAGCAAAATGGTATGTTGCTCACACATTTTCAGGTTATGAAAACAAGGTGGCAACCGACCTTAAAAATAAGGTCGAAAACCTTAATCTTACTGATATGATTCAGGACATTGTCATTCCTACCGAAACCGTTGTTGAAGTAAAGGACGACGGCACAAAGAAGGAAATCGAAAGAAAGATTTTTCCTTCATACATTATGGTAAAGATGATAATGACAGACGACACTTGGTACATTGTCCGCAACACAAGAGGCTGTGCAGGTTTTGTAGGACCTGAAGGTAAGCCTGTTGCTCTTACCGAAGAAGAGGTTAGAAACCTCGGCGTAGAAAAGGTAAGCGTAGAGGTTCAGTACGAAGTCGGCGATATGGTAACCGTTATTGACGGCCCTCTTGAGGGCTTCACCGGTACTGTTGAATCGATAGACACAGCCAACAACAGCGTACAAGCAATTGTATCTATGTTCGGTCGTGAAACTTCAGTTGATTTTGAACTTGACCAACTCGAAAAGGTCAAAGATTGATTTTAGTAATCGGCAGCTTTGTGCTGCATTTACCGTAGGGCGTTATTTATAGCGTCTTATGAGTGGGAGGAGATATAGCTTCTCCGCCAATAACCACATTTTTTAGGAGGAAAATAATTATGGCTCAAAAGGTAGTAGGTTTAATTAAACTTCAAATTCCTGCCGGTAAAGCAACTCCGGCACCACCTGTTGGTCCGGCTCTCGGTCAGCACGGTGTAAACATTGTTGCTTTTACAAAAGACTTTAACGAAAGAACAAAGAATGACGCAGGTCTTATCATTCCTGTAGTAATTACTGTATATGAAGACCGTACATTCACATTCATCACAAAGACTCCGCCTGCAGCAGTTCTTATTAAGAAGGCATGCGGTATTGACAAGGCATCAGGCGTACCTAACAAGACAAAGGTTGCAACAATCTCTAAGGCTGATGTTCAAAAGATTGCAGAACAAAAGATGCCTGACCTTAACGCAGCATCACTTGAAGCTGCTATGTCAATGATCGCAGGTACAGCTCGCAGCATGGGTATTGTAGTAGAAGACTGATTCCCAATGTGGGAGGAAAAATCCGATTAACCACTGGAGGTAATTTTTAATGAAACACGGAAAGAAATATACAGACGGCGCAAAATTGATTGACCGCGCTAATTTATACACATCAAAAGAAGCTTTGGACCTCGTTGAAAAGACAGCTAAGGCTAAGTTTGATGAAACAGTAGAAGTACATGTTCGTTTGGGTGTTGACTCTCGTCATGCTGACCAGCAGGTTCGTGGCGCAGTTGTTTTGCCAAACGGTACAGGTAAGGATGTTAAGGTAGCAGTATTCGCTAAGGGCGACCTTGCAAAGGCAGCTCAGGATGCAGGTGCTGATATCGTAGGTGATATGGACTTGATGCAAAAGATTCAAGGCGGCTGGATGGAATTCGATGTATGTATCGCATCTCCTGATATGATGGGCGTCGTTGGTCGTTTGGGTAAGGTTCTCGGTCCTCGTGGCTTGATGCCTTCACCAAAAGCAGGTACAGTTACTATGGATGTAGCAAAGGCTGTACAGGAAGCTAAGGCAGGTAAGATTGAATACCGTCTTGACAAGTCAAACATCATCCACTGCCCAATCGGCAAGGTATCATTCGGTACAGACAAGCTCCTTGAAAACTTCAATGCTCTCCTTGACGCTATCATCAAGGCTAAGCCTGAAGCAGCAAAGGGTCAGTACATTAAGTCTTGCGCAGTAGCTTCAACAATGGGCCCTGGCGTAAGAATCAACCCATCAAAGGTTGGTACTGTTTCTGTAGCAGAATAATAAAAAGGTGTTGACAAGAGTGTTCTCTTGTGATACAATATACAAGCTGTTCAACCAAAGACAGTAGGTGTCCCTGTGACATAAGCTTTGTCGCCTACCGAGGAATGAGCATTATGTAGCACTTTGTGCAAAATTATGTAATGTTGTGCATCCTCGATTTGGGGATGCACTTTTATATTTGTTGGATAGCTCCAAAAGTCCGTTTTATGCGGCAAAATAATTATGGAGGTAAACTAAAATGCCAAGTACAGTAGTTCTTGAAAAGAAAAAGCAACAAGTTGCCGATCTTGCAGAACGCATCAAGGGTTCATGCGCAGGTGTAGTTGTTGACTACAAGGGTATTAATGTTGAAGACGACACAAAGCTCAGAAAAGAGCTTCGTGAAGCAGGCGTTACTTACACAGTAGTTAAAAATTCTATCCTTAAGCGCGCAGCTGAAGAAGTTGGACTTGAGATTGCGGATTCTGTTGTAGAAGGTACAACAGCAGTTGCAACATCAGTTGACGATTATGTAGTAGCAGCTCGTATTCTCAACAAGTACGCAGAAGAAAATGAAAACTTCAATATCAAGACAGGTTATCTCGACGGCGCAATCATCGCTAACGAAGAAGTTGTAGCACTTGCTAAGCTTCCTTCAAGAGAAACTCTCCTTGCAACTATCGCAAGTGTAGTAGTAGAACCTATCGCTTGTATCGCTCGTGCAGTTAATGCTCTTGAAGAAAAGGGCGGCGCATCAGCAGTTGAAGCAGCTCCTGAGGAGGCTCCTGCAGAGGAAGCACCGGCAGAAGCACCGGCTGAAACACCGGCAGAATAATTACTAAATTTAATTCTAATTATAACGGAGGAAAAAATCATGGCATCAGAAAAGATTACAGCAATTGTAGATTCAATCGCAGAACTTACAGTTCTTGAACTTAAAGAACTCAAAGAAACAATCGAGGAAACATTCGGCGTAACTGCAGCAGCAGTAGCAGTAGCAGCAGCTCCTGCAGAAGGCGGCGCAGCAGCAGCTGAAGCTAAGTCAGAATTCGACGTTGTTCTTACAGAAGTAGGCGCAAACAAGATTCAGGTTATCAAGGCAGTTCGTGAAGCAACAGGTCTTGGCCTTAAGGAAGCTAAGGAAATCGTTGACGGCGCTCCTTCAACAGTTAAGGAAGCAATGCCAACAGCTGACGCTGAAGCTCTTAAGGAAGCTCTCACAGCAGCAGGCGCAACAGTTGAACTTAAGTAATTTTAGTTTAAACTTAATCCATAATTTAGGAAGCTACCTCAAAAGGGTAGCTTCTTTTTTATATTTAATAAGGTTGTATATAAGTTAAACGACTGCCTCACAAAAGTGAAGCAGCCGTTGTGTCGCTTATTTATTTTTTATTTTTGTGCTTGTCTTGGCAAAACAACCTTGACCTTGAACAAGTCGCCGTCGATGTGGATTTCCATTCTGCCGTGCATTGCCTGGCAGAGATTGTCTGCAATCGAGAGTCCCAAACCATTACCCTCCTCGTTGCGTGACTTATCCCCACGAACAAAGCGTTCTTTCAGTTCATCTGCCGAAATATCAAGCGGTTGAGCCGAAACATTTTTGATTTCAAACACAGCGGTGTTGTTCTGCTCGTAAACATCCGCATAAACTCTTGAGCCTTTTGCAGAATACTTGCGTGCATTTGATAACAGGTTTTCAATAACTCTGTATGTCTTTTGACCGTCTGCTATTGCCGAAAGGCTCTTTTTGTCACCCTTGAAGATGAGTTCAAGTCCGTTGTCGGCAAATTCCTGCTGATGTTCAACGACTGCCTGGGTTGCAAGCTCTCCCAAATCAAGCTGTACCAAATTGAGCTTTACCACTCCACTGGTAATCTTTGACGCTTCCACAAGGTCGTCAATAAGTCGCTTCAGCCTGCCACCCTTTTCGTCAAGAACACCGATGTATTCCTGCGCTTTTTCGTCTTGAATATCGCAATGCTTCAAGAGGTCAACATAAGTGATGATTGATGTGAGCGGTGTTTTCAAATCGTGCGAAACATTTGTGATAAGTTCGCTTCTCATTCGCTCATCTTTAACAGCCTTTTCAACCGCACGGTTAAGTTCCTCGGCTGTGTATTTTTGTGCATCCACAAGCATCTTTAGGCTTTGCGGAAGTTTTTGGTAGTTAACTCTCGGCGGTCGTCTTTCGTTAAACGCCTTGATGATTTCGTCAAGGTCCATAACATATTTTACAATAAAGACAAGGCTTGCCGCATTCAAACCAAGCAAAGCAAAGGAGCAATCTAACTACGCCGTCATCACCAAGCCACACAAAGAACAACAACAGCAAATTGACAACACCGTAGCCGATGAGATATGCCATTAGTTGCTTTTTAAACACATCAGGACGGTATTTTAAGAACGCAATGCCTTTCTTTGCAGGCTTTGCAACAACCGTCTTAAAGAGCCATACAAGGCACTTTATCAGCATATAAACAAGTGTGTTTTTGAAAAATCCGCTGTGAGCCTTTACCTGTCTTGCCACCGATGTGAGCCACTCGCTTATAATAAGGAAGATTGCAAAAGCAAGAGCACAAACAAGAGGTACGAACATATTTGCGTTTACAACGCTGATAGTCATATCAGCTAAATCATTGTAAATATCCGCCTCGGAAAACAGGATTTTAGCATAACAATAAAGTGAATTAAGCAACAGGAAAAATCCGCCTGCAACAAGTCCGCCGCTTACAAGAAAATGCAAATCGTTTGGCATTTTGTCGATTTTGGAAGTTTTGTATTCACTGTCTTTTCTGCCTGCAAGCACGCAGTTCCAAATAAGGAGCAACAGCAAAAGTATGATGCAGGCAACGCTCACGGCAAAGTTTTTCATCGGATTATGATTGACTTTGCCAAAGTTTTCCTGAATTTCGGAATAGTAATCACCCTTTGCCTTGCTCATATCAATTTGAAAATAAGCCTGCTTTGTGTTATTGGTGTAGAAATCATCATAATTGCAAAGCGAATAAAACCTGTTTCTGCTCAAATTGTCCTCGCCGAGCCAAAAGCCTTTATCTGCCGTTGCAGTCTTTTTGAATGTATTTACATCATCAACATTTGTGTAAACGATACCGTCTTTTGATTCAATGTAAAATTGCAAAGCATCCGAAACTTCGGTTTGAGTGAAATAAGGTCCGAGTTCTTTGGTTACTTCATTATTAAACTTTTTTTCAAGATATTTTAGTGCCTGTTCGTTTGAATATGAAAGCGGGACAGTACAGGTAAACCACAAATATCTTCCTGCTGAAAGTTCTCCCGAGTAATCCTTTTGAAAGTAGAAAACATCATTTCCAAACTCATCATATTCATGTTGAATATGATATAGCGATGAAGCGTCATCATAATCAACACCATCGTCATCATCATAACCATCGTAATCAGTATACTCATCATTATATGACTTTTGCAACGCTTGACTGTTTGCATCATAAAAACTTTTTGATTCAAGGTATTTTGCAAGCATACCGTCAACGAATTCTGTTTTCTTTTTTTCAACCTGCTTTTGCATATAGTTTCGATTTGACCAAGCAAGCACAGAATTAACATCTGTTCTAAAATCATTTTCAAATCCGTTTGTGTCATAGACAGTGAGGTCATTGCTCAGGCAATCGTCAATGCCAAATATATATGCCGATTTGACAACTTCAATTCCGTTGAGCATACCCACGACAACAAAAATCAATGCAAGCAAAAACGAAATGACTCTTGAAGTCTTTTGAATTTTAATATTTTTCAATTTTGTATCCAAGTCCATACACCACCTTTAGATATTTAGGGTCTTTGGGGTTAATTTCGATTTTTTCTCGGATATTTCGTATATGTACGGTTACGGTTTTTTCAATGCCGAACGAAGCCTCGTTCCACACAGCCTCATAAATCTGCGAAGAAGAAAGAACAACATTCATATTCTTCATAAGATATTCAAGAATTCTGTATTCACGAGCTGTGAGGTGAACTTCCTCGCCGTCAACGGTCACACGCTTTGACTTTGTGTCGAGCACAAGACCGCCCGTGATGAGCTGACTGTCGGTTTTCACCATCGAGCCGAGAGTTGAATAGCGTCTGATTTGGCTTTTCACCCTCGCCACAAGCTCAAGAGGATTGAACGGCTTTGTAACATAATCATCGGCACCGAATGAAAGTCCCGTGATTTTGTCTGTGTCCTCGCTCTTTGCAGAAAGAAGAATAATCGGAAAATTCTTGTTTTCTCTGATTTTGAGCATAGCGTTTAAGCCGTCAATTTTGGGCATCATAATATCAAGGATGAGGCAGTGCACTTCGTTATTTTCCGCAACCCTAATACATTCCTCGCCGTCAGAAGCGGTGAGAACATTGTAGCCCTCGTTTTCAAGATAAATCTTAATTGAATTTTGAATTGCGATATCGTCATCGCATACTAAAACCGTGTACATATATTTCCCCTCCGGTGATTATATTAAACCATACCGAATTTAATAATTGAACAAGAAAAAGTAAAGAACTGTCAAAGAATTGTACATTGAGAAGTAGGGAGGATATTATCCTCCCGAAAAATCATCTTTTTTTAATATAATGATACTTTTTGTTTTGAGTGAAAATGAACACTGCCGACATAATAAGTGTACAAACTTCCGCAACCGTGATTGAAAGCCAAATTGCCTGTTTGCCGAACAACAGCGGCAAAGCAAAAATGCAAACGATTTGAAACAGAAGTGTTCTCAAAAACGATATAGCCGCACTGACAAGTCCGTTGTTGAGTGCCGTGAAAAATGCCGAAGCGTAAATGTTATATCCGACAATCAAGTACGAAGTTGCAAACAGTCTAAACGCCATAACCGTAAGGTCATATAAGCCCTCGTCATAGCCGACATAAATGTTTGCAATAGGTCCTGCAAGAAATACGGACGCAAGCGTAATAATTGCCGAAGCACCAAACAAAATAGCAAGACTTTTCTTGAAAATATTTTGCAATTCCTTATTGTTTTCGGCACCGTAATTGTAACCGACAATAGGTGCGGAACCGATGGAATAGCCGATAAAGAGCGATGTAAACATAAAGTTTAAATACATAATTGTGCCGTAAGCCGCAACGCCGTTTTCGCCGTAATATTTCATAAGCTGATAGTTGTACATTATGCTTACGATATTTGTGGAAAGATTTGTCATAAGCTCGGACGAACCGTTTGTACAGGTCTTGAGCAGGATTTTACCGTCAAATTTTGTTTTGCAAAGGCGGAGCGAACTTGAATTTTTGCTTATAAAATAGACAAGCGGAACTATGCCGCCGATACTTTCACCCATTACCGTAGCGGCTGCTGCACCGACAATGCCCCATTTGAACACTCCGACAAACAAAAAGTCCAAAATAATATTTGTAACGCCTGCAATGATTGTTACGGCAAGTCCGATATGCGGTTTGCCTGCCGTAGGCATAAAACTTTGAAAAAACACCTGGAGCATAAACGGAGTTACGCTGATTGTTATAATTCTGCCGTAAAGGACGCAATATTCAAGCATATTTTTATCTGCACCGAGGAGCTTTGCTATTTGCGGCATAGCAATTTCAGCCGCAACAAAAATCACAATTCCGACAGTTATTGTGATATATACAAGCATTGAAAAGACTTCGTTTGCCTTTTTATTTTTACCCTCGCCGAGCAATTTGGATACAATGGCATTACCGCCTGTGCCGAACATAAAGCCTATTACGCCCATCATTAATAAAAACGGCATAACAAGATTAACGGCGGCAAACTGTGTTTTGCCCGTGTAATTTGATACAAAGTAGCCGTCAACAACATTGTAAATGCTTGAAAACATCATCATAACGATTGACGGAATTGTAAATTGCATCAACTTTTTAAAATTAAAATGGTCCGAAATTTGTGTTTTCATTTTTCCTCTCCGATATGCTATACTTCAAAAACTATAACATATATAAATATTTTTGGCAACCTTAAGCAAAAAAATGCCCACGGCATTTCTGCTGTGGGCTAAACGGTTATATTATTTTACACTTTCAACAATGCCCTCTGCAAGGCCGGCAATAGACTGAATTTCCGACGGAATAATAATCTTTGTTGCCTGACCGTCTGCCGCTTTTGCAAAAGCTTCAAGAGCTTTAAGTTTAAGCACCGCATCGTTTGCGTTTGCTTCGTTAAGCAACTTGATTGCCTCTGCGCTTGCTTGCTGAACGGTTGCAATAGCCTGTGCCTCACCCTCTGCTTCTCTGATTTTTGCTTCTTTAACAGCTTCTGCGGCAAGAATTGCGGATTGCTTTTCTGCCTCAGCTTCAAGGATTTTTGATTCTTTATGACCTTCTGCCACAAGAATTCTCGATTGCTTTTCACCCTCGGCACGGAGGATAGCCTCACGGCGTTCACGCTCCGCCTTCATCTGCTTTTCCATAGCGTCCTGAATTTCACGAGGAGGGATAATGTTTTTAAGTTCAACTCTGTTAACCTTGATGCCCCACGGGTCGGTTGCTTCGTCAAGAATTACACGGATTTTTGCATTGATTGTGTCACGGGATGTGAGAGTTGAGTCGAGTTCAAGCTCACCGATGATGTTACGGAGTGTTGTTGCCGAAAGATTTTCGATAGCGGAAATCGGGCTTTCAACACCGTAGCAGTAAAGTTTTGGGTCGGTGATTTGATAGAACACAACCGTGTCAATCTGCATAGTAACATTATCTTTTGTAATTACAGGCTGTGGTTTGAAGTCAACAACCTGCTCTTTGAGAGATACAATTTTTGCAATTCTGTCGATAAACGGAACTTTTACATGAAGTCCTGTTTCCCAAGTTGTAAAGTAAGTGCCGAGTCTTTCAATAACATAAGCCTTTGATTGCGGAACAACTCTGATGTTTGCAAAAACGAGAGCCAAAAGTGCAACAACGAGCACAACGATTACTATAAATAATTTCATAAATTTTCTCCTTTAAATAATTCTATTATATGTTAATTTTGTTTAACTATTAATTTTACGCCGTCAATTTTTTCAACAGCAACGAGGCTGTTTGGCGGAAGAATTTTGTCATCACAACTTCGGGCAGTCCAAACCTTTCCGTCAATTTTCACCGTTCCTGTCTGTGCAAGGTTATTGATTTCCTCAACAACCACAGCAGTCTGCCCGATGACTCGGTCGGCATTAGTCGGCTGAACCTTTGTTTGCAGTTTTTTGCGAACAAGCGGTCTTGTCACCAAAAGTGCAAGCACGCTGACCGCAATGCAAATAATAACTTGAAGGTAAATCGGGGCACCGAGAAGTGCCGACACAAGACCTGCGACCGAGCCGATAACAAACCATATCGACACGAGCTGAACAGTTATCGCTTCAAGCACACCGAACCCGATAATAGCCGCCGCCCAGATAATGTACATCATTGAATCAGACATACTTTTTTCACCTCCATAAGAAATTACATATGTCAACCTTTCCATATGTTGTGCACATTATACCATATTTCGACGATATTTTCAATATGTTGTGAACAATATGAACGAGATTTACAATCTGTTCACACTCCGATACTACAGGAATAACACGAATAATTTTGACATACAACCTGTTGTGGTTAAAATATGCGTGTATCTAAAAAACCGGCAAGGAAAGCAATCTTGACTAATTCATTAAACAATGTTAACATTAATTCAGAAACAATAATAGCCGACAAGTCCAATATAATTTTATGAGGTCTCTGCTGATTTAATATAACGGACGGTGAGCATATAAATATACAGACGGGAGTGTAAAAAAATATGACGCTTAAAAAGAGCTCAACAATAATTTGCTTAACAATACAATTACTGTTGAATATCGTTTGCATGATATTGGTATACATGTATGTTATAAAAACAAAAATTCCTGTTCAACTGTATGTCGGACTCGAATTTCTGAATGATTTGTATCTTTCGTTTGCGGGTTATTTGTTCTTTTTATTACTGATAGTTTTTAATATCATAACAATCATTTGTATAGTTTCTGAAATTATAAATTTAAAAAATAAAAATACAGATAACTCTTCTGTCAAAAGAATAATTATTATTCCTCTTGTATTTATTTTTTGTTTTCAACTTGTTGGTGCCATTCCGGCAGCCACACAAAAGGTAAAAAATTTTTCCGATGTCAATTTATCGTTTGATGATGAATATTCGGGTGTTATTTCGGATTTTGATTCATATTATATTTGTGTTGACAATCCTATTGCAAAAGCCGGATATTTAGAAAAATATTATATAGATAATAATCAAGATATAAGGTTTTTGTGCTCATATCAAAAGGGCAAATATAGCTTTTTTAATGATGATTTTGAAATAATTGACGAAAGCGAGTATTCATTTAAAAAATAAGGTTGAAAAAGAAAAATACACTCTTTATTATGATATTGACGGTGATTCTGTAAGTTACGCTCTTACTGTTATTAAAAATGACTTTAGATACATAGCAATTTTCAATGATGAAAATTTATTGAAAGATTCTTATTCAATCGAAGATTTTGTTAATGACAGTCTGAGTATATATGACGAATGGAACAACATGTAAGATTAAGAAAAAGGTATAATATGATAATAAAATTAGAATTCGATATGTTTTATACAATTGTCAAAACTCCGGATATTGCTGAAAAGAAACTCAAAAACCAAGTGATAAAGAAACTCAAAACTTTTCAAAAAAGAATTCTCTTTTCATTTAATATAAAAACTTTCAACATTATCTAAATAATTAGGGCAAAAGCCCTGTTTTGGTGAAAAACAGTTTTGTTAGGAGTAGATAGCAGTGTTTTGTCAAAGTGATGTTTTTTGGAATAATATTAATGAACAAAATGTTAGCGGAGATGATATTGCGGAGTATATATATTCTTCGGATTATCTTAACATTCAAAATCCGACAGAATATTGTGAGATAGAAAATGAATATAATCCAGATTTGGTTCGTTATTTTTTTGAAGTGGAGAAATATCAAACCGAAGAAGAATACAAAGAAATATTCTTTCAGGAGTTTCTTGACGGAGATATTGATAAAGAAGAGTATTATGCCGCAGAATTGGCTTTTAAAAATCTCATTAATATATTGTCTGAAAAAAGTAATGTTTATGTTTATTATGAGTTTTTAGCGCCCATTGACAAAAACTCTCCTTTTCATAACAGCAGTGATGTGGATTTTGATTTTGAATTTGTTAAGAGCAATCAGGGCAAATTTGTTCAAATTGTTGATAAATTTAAGCTTGAACAAATTAGTGTTTTGTTCGCAAGAGAAATCGTCAGCGGATATTTAATTTTTGACAATATTAAATCTGCTTTGGTTTGCAGTGGTATGCACGGATATATCCTTTCGGCAGAAGAACTGAACCGCAAATTGTTGAATGATATTTCGTCACAAGTCAGAATAGAAAAAGTATACTAAATTACACATATTTAAATTCTCTATATTTTCCTCGGCAAATATAACGAATTTTGTAAAATTAATTAGTAGGTCTCGATGACAATTTTAATGGTGAATGTAGATTATGGTAAATAATATAAAATTTAAATTACTATTGCCGATAGAGCAAACTAATAAATTTAAAGTCGTTATAGACAATGATATAAAATGCATAAGCAGTGCAAAATGCGGCGATTTTGAAGAAATGATATTTGATATTTCTCCCGGAAACCACACTTTGAGAATATCCTTTGCAGAAGAAAAAGCATCTAACAAAACAGGAAATTTTAAATTCGATTTTTTCACAGTTTCACCGAAAGGATATCTGAATCATATATTTGCTTTTCATTATAATATTTGTTGTTTTACGCAAACGATTAATATGACAATTCATAGGAACGCCAAATTGTTGATGGCTTTTAAAAAAGAAAGTTACTTTAATTTTTTGAATGTTCATGTCACTTTTTTAAAGCCTTATGTTAAAAAGAAAAGCAATATTAAAATTAATAGCGAAAATTTTTATATTTTTGATTCAAATGATAGAAAAAG
>ERZ772861.2378-NODE-2378-length-12900-cov-2.548696_pt1 | contig 12900 bp, 10 predicted proteins | sample MGYA00512135_ERZ772861 | MGnify/ENA primary metagenome ERZ772861 (study PRJEB29015, sample SAMEA2737700) | human gut metagenome | biome: human gut; feature: human-associated habitat; material: faeces | place: China | collected 2012 ...
TAGGCGGCCTCGTTGCTGAGGCTGCTGTCACAGGCCAGCAGAGTGGGCATGGCCAGGGGGGTGGTGTCCTCGCTGGTGCAGGTGTACAGGTCAGCGGACAGGGTAGCGGTGCTGAAGTAGCTGTGCTGCTCGATCGCGGCCTTCTGATGCGCCTCGTCGATGCTCAGCAGCTTGAAGTCCTTGGTCACGGACAGCTCGGTCAGGGCGCTGTTGGGGGCGGCGCTGAAGATGAACACGCAGTCCACATCGCCGTTCTTCAGGGCCTCAACGCCCTCGGCGATGCTCAGCTCAGAGCCCTTCACGTCCTTGTCGGTCAGACCATAGGTGCCCAGCACCGTCCAGCCCATGGTGGAGGCGGAGGAGGCGGGGGTGCCCACCACCACGCGCTTACCGGCCAGATCCGCGATGCTGTTGATGCCGCTGTCAGCCAGCACGGCGATCTCCAGCACGCTGTCATACAGGTTGGCCAGGCCGTACAGCTCATACGCGGGCTCGGACGCAAAAGCATCCTCGGACTGGGTGGCGAAGTACGCGGTGTCGGAGTTCACGAAGCCGACATTGGCCGCGTGGGTGCCCAGCAGACGGGCGTTCTCCACGCCGCCGTTGGTGACCTCGGAGGTGACGAACAGGTTGTTGTCCACGTTGGTCAGGGTGTCAGCAATGCTGACGCCGATGGGGTACCATGCACCGGAGGTGCCGCCGGTAGCGATCACCAGATCGGTGGCCTGTGTCAGCTCCATGCCGGTGGAGGGGTTGCTGTCATCGGTCTTGTCTTCGGTGTCATCCTTCTTCTCGCCGCAGGCGACGAGAGACAGGGCCATGACAAGTGCCAGCAGCAATGCAAATAGCTTTTTCATGTCTTTCTCCTTCATAATTTTGAATTTATAATCGCCCCATAAGGGGTAATTACCACGCTTGTTTTATACCAGCTTGGCCATCTCCGCCGCTGCGGCGTCAATGGCGTCCACAATAGCGTCGTAGCCTGTGCACCGGCACAGATTGCCCGAGATCGCCCGCCGTATCTTCTCCCGGGAGGGATGCGGGTCCTCGTGCAGCAGCGCTGTGGCACTCATGATCATGCCGGGCGTGCAGAAGCCGCACTGTACAGCAAAGTGGTCCACAAACGCCTGCTGTAGGGGGCTCAGTGCGCCGTCGTGTCCGGTCAGGCCCTCAATGGTCACCACCCGGCGGCCCTGTACCTGCCCGGCCATGACCATGCAGGAGGTCACCGCCCTGTCGTCCAGCAGCACCGTGCAGGCGCCGCATTCGCCGATGTCGCAGCCCCGTTTGGTGCCGGTCAGGCGGCAGTAGTCCCGCAGCAATGTCAGCAGCGACACCGTCCCCGGCGCCTCCACGCAGACGGGCGCGCCGTTGAGCGTAAAACTTATCTTCATTGGTCCGCCTCCTCTCGGGTGCGGCGCAGTGTCCGCAGCAGTAGCTCCGGGGCCACCGCCAGCTTGTAGCGGGCTGAGGCCCGCCGCCCGGCGGCCGCCACAATGGCCTGTGTTACCAGCTCTGCCGCCTGCATTTCCGCGGCAGGGGAGGGCTGTTCCTTCAAAAGCAGTGCTTCTGCTGCGTACAGCCGCCGCGGCGTGGGGAATACGGCGCCCAGCGCAAGGCGCAGTCCGGTCAGGCGCTGTCCCTCCCATCTGGCCGCGCAGCAGGCGCTGAGCCGGGAGATGGCCAGCGCATTGCGCCGTCCCACTTTTTCATAGGCCATGCGCCAGCTCGCCTCCGGCGGGGAAAAGCGCAGCGCCTCTATGTATTCGCCGGGACGCAGCAGGGTCTGCCCCGGTCCGGTGATGAAGGTATCCACCGGTATGTCCCGGCAGGTGCCCTCCGTGGCGCTGTACAGCCGCACCTCCGCGTCCAGCATGGCCAGCACCGGCAGGGTGTCCGCTGCGGGGCTCCCATGTGCCACATTGCCGCCGATGGTGCCCAGATTTCGTATCTGAGGGGACCCCACCTGTGATGCGGCAAGGCACAGCACCGGCGCGTACTGCCGCAGCAGCGCGTTTCGTTCTATCTCGGCGAAGGTCGCCGCTGCCCCGACGGACAGCACGCCGTCCTCCGACACGATCCGGTGCAGCGCCGCTGCGCCGGATATATCGATGAACACCGTCTCATGGTCATTTTCCCGGTTCTGCACCGGCATGATATCCGTGCCGCCGGCAATGCACCGGCTGTCGGGGTATTGTGCCATATAGGCCCGCAGTTCCGCGGGGCTGCCCGCTTGCAGAAACATAGCTACCTCTTTTTCTCATCCAGTATGGCCCGTACCGTTTCCAGGTCCGCCGGCAGGGTGTCTATCCGTGCGCCCAGCGCCGCGGACATAGCGTTGGTGATGGCCGGCGCCACGATAGAGGTGGCCGGTTCGCCAATGCCGTGTACCAGCAGCGGCGGAACGCCGGCGCCTTCCTCCAGCAGCACCGTCCGCACGGGACACATATCCAGTGCTGTGGGCAGCAGATAGCTGTCCAGATCAGCGGCGCGTGTCACGCCGCCCGGTGTGTCGGCATTTTCCGTCAAGGCGTAGCCTACGCCCATGGATACACCGCCGCCTACTTGTCCCACCGTGGCAGCGTGGTTAATGATGCGGCCCATGTCGTGTACGGCCACAAAGTCGGTTACGTCGGTCTTTCCGGTGATGGGGTCTATCTCTACCTCAGCGCCGCAGGCGCCATAGGCGTAGGACATATAATTGCTGCCCCGGCATTTCTCTCTGTCCCAGAATGTCTTGGGGGCGGCCCACCAGCCGTGGGCGCGCATATCCCGTCCGGTATTCCGCAGGACCCCTACCGCCTCGGTGAAGGTCATCTGCTCGTCACCGCAGCGGACCAGCCCGTCCTCATATACGATGGGTCCGTCGAACCCCCGGTATTCCCACAGTGCGGTGTTGATCTGCTGCTTGGCCTCCTGTGCTGCCAGCCAGGCGGCGTTGCCCGCGGTGATGGTTCCCCGTGAGGCGGCGGTGGACCCGGAATCCACACAGTAGTCCGTGTCCGCCGGCGCGATGTGTATGCGTTCCGGCGGAAGCCCCAACTCCCGGCCGATGATGGCTGTCAGCAGCGTGTGGCCGCCCTGGCCCACCTCGCTCAGTCCGGTGCTCACGTTCAGACTGCCGTCCGCGTTTAATACGATGGTCACGCCGGAGGTGTCCTGCACCGGTGTGCCCGCACCGTAGGACTCGCCCCGGTACAGGCAGGCGATGCCCCTGCCCACCAGCTTTCCGTTCCGGACAAAGGGCCGCAGGTCCTCGCCGAATTCCCGCCGCAGGCGTTCCAGGCACGCACCTGCGCTCACGTCGCGCATGGGCTGGCCGGAGCCGGATATGTCGCCGTCCCGCAGCAGGTTTTTCTCCCGGAAGGCCCAGGGCGTCATGCCCAGCTGCTGTGCCAGCTCGTCCATCACAGATTCGGTGGCGAAGTCGATCTGCGGCGAGCCGAAGCCACGCACACTGCCGGCATAGCAGTTGTTGGTATAGGCCGCTTTCATGCACACGTCCACGTGTTCCACCCGATAGGGCCCTGTGGCTTCGATACCGCTGCGCCATGTGGTGGTCTTGCTCTTGGACAGGTATGCGCCGCCGTCCACAAAGCCCCGCACCTCAATGGCGGTCAGTGTGCCGTCCCGCTTTGCGCCGGCCTTGTAGTAGATGTGAAAGGGATGCCGCTTTACGCCCTCCAGCAGCGTCTCGCTGCTGCGCCATGTCATGCGGCAGGGCCGCCCGGTGTGCAGCGCCGCGATAGCGGCTCTTGCGGCCATAGCCCCGGCGTCGTCATCCTTGCCGCCGAAGGACCCGCCCATACCGGGCTGTGTCACCCGTACAGCGCTCATGGGCAGACCGCAGGCCGCCGCCACGATACGCCGGATGTTGAAGGGTGCCTTGCACGGGCAGTAGACCCGCAGCTCTCCGTCCTGAGGCGACACCACCACGCTCTCCGGCTCGATGGCCCCGGGGATCACCCGTTGGGTGCGGAACTCCCGTTCCACGATGATGTCCGCCTCGTCAAAGCCCTTTGCCGCCCGCCCCTTGCGGACGCGGTGCTCCAGTATCAGGTTTCCGTCGTCGTACAGCTTGGGCGCGTCCGGCAGCAGTGCTTCCTCCGGGTCGAATACCGCGGGCATGGGCTGGGCGTCATAGGTGACCAGCCGCGCCGCCCGGTCTGCCGCCTCCTGTGAGACGGCCGCGACCACGGCGATGCAATCGCCCCGGCTCCGTATAGTGTCATATACCATGATGGGCTTCTCATTGTCACCCACATTTCGGCCCGGTATGTCCCGGGCGGTGTACACACCGGCCACGCCCTCCGCCGCCAGTGCCGCCGCGGTATGCACCGCCAGCAGCTTCCCATGGGGGAGGTCCGCGTGCACTGATTTTGTGTACAGTATACCGTCAAAGGCGAGATCAGCCGCGTATTTCGTCCGCCCGGTCACCTTGTCCCGGGCGTCCACCCGCAGGATGTCCTGTTCGCGCTGTGCCACAGCGGCATACCTCCCCTCTGTGTTTCTTGTTTCCCTTTACGGCAGCAATTCCGCCGCCCAGTCCTCTGCCTGTGCCAGCGCTTGCTGTTCAATATGGGCGGCGGACCGCAGTCCCTGCTGGTCCAGACCGTCGTAATGTACGCCGCCCACGGCGGCCACGGCACAGCCGGCCACGGCGCTGAGCCGTTCTGCCAGCGCCCGCAGCAAGAATTCGTCCTTGTGCCCGCTGCGATTGAGAACGCTGCTGTCGGCGCTGTCCGCGCCGCTGCCTGTCAGGCTCTGCCGGTGTGTGGCCAGTACGACGCAGCCTACGTGGGCCGCCCCGCCGGTCACGGTCAGCAGCAGGTCGCCGCCCAGCCGTTCCAGCCGGTAGTGTATGGACAGTCCGCCGTCGCTCAGTGTTCGCTCCACCACACGCTCAGCCATTTCCGTTCCACCTGAACCTTTCCCCGCCGTCCAGACCCAGCAGCCGCAGCGTCCGGCTGACTGTCTGATCCACGATGTCGTCCACCGTCTGCGGCCGGCTGTAAAAGGCCGGTACCGGCGGCAGGATAATGCCGCCCATCAGCGTTACCGTCTCCATATTGCGGATGTGGCTCAAATTCAGCGGTGTTTCCCGCGTCAGCAGTATCAGCCGCCGCCGTTCCTTCAGCATCACATCCGCCGCCCGCACCAGCAGGCTGTCGTCATAGCCCATAGCGATGCCCGCCAGGGTCTTCATGCTGCATGGGGCGATGACCATGGCGTCCGCGCAGCTGGAACCGCTGGCCGCCTGTGCGGCCATATTGCGGTTGTCGTATACCCGGTCCGCCAGCGCCTTGACCTGCTCCACGGTGAGATCCGTTTCCAGCCGTATGGTCTCTGCGCCCCAGTCGCTGAGTATCAGCTCTGTCTCCTGTCCCAGCGCCCGCAGTGCCTCCAGCAGCCGGATACCGTATATACAGCCCGTCGCACCGCTGATGCCCACTGCCACCATGTCCATTCCTCCCGTCTGTTTCGTACATTTTGCCCGGCACGCGGGCGTTACAGTGCCTCTGTGATCCGTATGATCGTCTCCGGCTCTGTGAAGTTGGCAGTGCCGATCTCCACGGCCTTTGCGCCGGCGGCCATGTATTCCTTTACGTCCGCGGCGCACACGATACCGCCGCAGCCCACCACGTCGACAGCGACCTCCTGGGCCACCCGCCATGTCTGGAACACGGACAGAGGCCGTATGGCCGGGCCGGACAGTCCGCCCACCATGCTGCCCAGCCGTGAGCTGCCGTCCGCCTGCAGGGCCATGCCCCAATATGTGTTGGCGCATACCACCGCCTGCGCCCCGGCGTCCTGTGCCGTCCGCGCCGCATCTACGATGTCTCCGGCGCAGGGCGACAGCTTCGCCCACACCGGCAGCCGTCCGTCTGCGGCGGCACGGATGCGCTGCGCGCACTGCTCCAGATACGCCTTGCTTCCCAGTGTCCGGTATTCCTCGTAGGTGCAGTGGAGGTTCACCTCCACGCCGGCCACTGCCGGCAGCTCCAATGCGTCTGCCATACGCCGTATTTCCTCCGGTGTGCCGGTGACGCTGGCAATAATGGGCACGTCATAGCCCACCAGTCCCTTGTAAAATACCTGCGTGAATTTCTCATATCCGGGGTTTTGCATCCCCACGCAGTTCAGCATCCCCGAGGGCGTCTCCCACAGCCGGGGCGCCTCCGCGCCACGCCGGGGTTTGACGGTCATCGTGCGTGTCACCAGCCCGCCCAGACGGTGCAGGTCGATATAGTCCGCATAGGAGGAGCCGAAGCCCATCGTGCCCGCCGCGTTCAGCAGCGGCGAATGCAGCGTCACGCCGCCCACTGTGATGTTATCCATGAAAGATCACCTCACCCATCGGGAATACCGGTCCGTCCACGCAGACTTTTTTGTACAGCACGCCGCCGTCGGCTTTCCGCATGGGGAAGCCGCAGCCGGAGCACGCGCCGATGCCGCAGGCCATGCGTTCCTCCAGAGACACATAGCCCTCCGCGCCGTTTTGTGCGGCCCACTGCTGCACCTTAGCCAGCATGGCCGTCGGCCCGCAGGCGTACACGACGCCTGCCGCTGTTTCCGGCAGGATATCCGTTACCAGGCGGCCTTCGCTCTCATAGGCGGTGTGTACTGTCCCGTAGGTCCGCAGCGTCTTTCCGCACAGGTCATGGGCCGCGTCGCGGCAGCCCAGATACACGGTCACAGCCGATCCTGCATCATGCAGTGCCCGGGCCAGCATACACAGGGGCGCCGCCCCCATGCCGCCGGCTACCAGTATCGCCTGCTCGCCCTCCACGGGGAACGGCGTGCCGATGGGGCCCATCACGTCCAGGGCTTGGCCCGCCCGCACGGCGGACAGCAGGTCGGTGCCTGTGCCCACCACCCGATAGAGCAGTGTCAGCGTGCCGCCGATGCTGTCGGCTTCGCAGATGCTGATGGGCCGCCGCAGCAGCGGTGCGGTGCCGCTGCCCACCCGGATAAACACGAATTGTCCCGGCCGGCAGCGCTGTGCGATCACCGGTGCGTGGAGTGTCATTTTATAGTAGCCGTCCAGAATACGGCTGTTTTCCCGTACGGTGGCCATTTCACGAGTCCTGTCAGACATATTCCGCCTCCTGCGGCTTATTTCCGCCGCTTATCCATAAAGTCCCGCAGCATTTCCTCGATATACGGTGCGTCCTGTCCGGGTGTGAACACAGGGGCGAACGCCTCCTTGTCCTCCAGCGGCGCGGTGGCGTCGATGCCCATCTTGGACGACGCACGGGGATACGGCGCGGAGGGGTCCAGCGTGGGGCTGTACATCACCGGCAGTATCATCACATCCCGGTCCGCCTGCATACGGGTGTTGATAGCCCATTCCACCTGCTGCATATCATGTACGTCGATATCCTCGTCCACCACCACACACAGCTTGATGCCGATGTTGGCCGCCAGAAGGGCGGTCATCACATTCCGCGGTTCATAGGGATGGCGCTTCTTGATGGACACCACGCAGTGGTGGCGGCTGGTGCCGCCGGAGGTCAGGCAGATGTCGTGGATGTCCGGGCAGATCTTGTACGCCTCGCGGTAAGCCAGCGCTGTGGCCGCCAGATCCATCATCCAGTGGTTTTCCGTCATGGGCATACCGGTATAGGCATTCTGGAAAATGGCGTCCTTCCGCATGGTGATGGCGGTGATCTCCACCACCGGGGCTTTGCGTACCTCGCTGTACGTGCCGGGATACTCACCGAAGGGGCCGTCGTCCTCCCGCAGACCGGGCAGGGTGCGTCCCTCGATAACGATCTCCGCGGTGGCAGGCACCTCTACGTCGATGGTCTTGCACTTGACCATCTTCACAGCCTCGCCCCGCAGGCCGCCGGCCATGCCCATCTCATCGGTGCCCAGTGCCGGCCGGCACTGTGACGCGATGGCGATGATGGGGTCGCCGCCGATGACCGTGGCGATCTCCGTGCCCTTTCCGTTGTCCTCGTTGCGTTCGATAATGGTACCCAGATGCCGTCCCTTGGGGGCAAAGCAGGTCATGTGGTTCTTGTCCAGCAGCAGCATCCGGTGCATGGAGGAGTTCCGCACACCGGTGATGGGGTCGTTGGCCATCTGCACGCCGGCGGTGATATACGGCCCCAGGTCCTTCTCGAAGTTCGTCAGGATGGGCAGCTTGTACAGGTCCACCGCGTCGCCGGTCAGCACCACCTCGTGCACGGGAGCCTCGTCGTCACCCACCGTTACCGGCGGGATAAACTTGTTCTCGTGAGCCACGTATTCCTTAATAACGCTCTTTGTATCGTCGCCCAGGCCCAGTGCCAGATGCACTCTCTCGCGGGTGCCGTACAGGCCGGACAGCACCGGCATATCGTAGCCCTCCACATTGGTGAAGAGCAGCGCCGGACCACCCATGTCCGATGCCTTGCGCGTAAAGGCGCATATCTCGTGTACCGGGCTGACCTTCTTGTCGATGACCATCAGGTCGCCCCGCTTCTTCAGCTCCTCCAGAAATTCCCGCATATCGTTGTAATGTGCCATATGACTGTCGCTCCTTCCGTTCTGTCTGTGGCTATCGCGCCGTCCGCCGTCTGCGGGCCGCGCTGTTGCGTATGATGTTGTCCACGGTGTTTCGCCCCTGCTGGCATGGATGAGGGAGACTGTGTCCGTCTACTGTGTACAGTATACATTACAGTGTACACCACGATTTTTTCCCGCGCCAAGGGAGGGGAGAGGCGGCGGAATGCCGGCCACCGAAAAAATGATGCTACAGTTTACACGTTGGCCCGGGCAAAGTCAATAACCGGGCCATAGCGGTTTCACATCACTGCTATTTGTTGAAATGATACATTTCACAATAAGAACGTTAATGTGTCATGTATACGACGCTATTGTCTAAGGAAAGGCAATGCTTTGGACAGGCTGCCGCACACAGGCCGCATTCCCGGCACCGCCGGTCGGATACCCGCCACTGCTTGGCCTGCCGGTCCACGGACAGCGCGCCATAGGGGCATTTCTTCGCGCACAGGCCGCAGAATACACAGCCCTCCGTGGTGTGCAGCCGCCGTATGCCGCCCTCTGCCTTTACGGGGCGGTAGGGCAGATCATGGATGTCCAGTCCCGTGGCATCGCATACCGCATTGATGATGGCCGGTGCGCTGGGCACCACCGCGCACTCCGAAATGCTCTTGGCGCCGTAGGGCCCGGTAGGTTCGCCCTCTTCGATAAAATCCGTCTGCAAACGGGGCATTTCCGTGGCCCGGAAGGGCCGGTAACTGTGCAGGCTGCTGTCTCGCAGCTGTCCTGCCGCGTCAAAGGCCAGTTCCTCCCGGAGCGCGTAGCCCAGACCCATCTGTATGCCGCCCTCCAGCTGTCCCTCGATGCCCATCCGGTTCATCACCCGTCCCACATCATGTATAGCGATGTAGTCCGTCACCGTCACCGCGCCGGTGGCCTTTTCCACCTTTACCCGCGCCATATGTACGCCGTAGGACCCAGGGGTGTGTGCCGATGCGTGGGTGGCCACACCGAATATCTCATGCTTTTGTACGCTCTGGGCGTAGTTCATTACCTCCGCCAGCGAGGCGCTGCCGCCCTCCGGCAGCCACGCCCGTCCGTCGTGCAGAGAGATGTCCTCCGCCTGGCCGCCCAACAGTCCGGCGGCGGCGCACCGCAGCTGTACCGCCGCGTCCTCCGCGGCCTTCTGCACCGCGCTGCAGCTGACATACACGCCCCGACTGGAAAAGTCGCCCAGGTTCCACCCGCACACATCCGTGTCCGAGGCCACGCAGGCCACCTGTTCCGGCGGGATGCCCAGCGTCTCCGCCACGACCTGTATCTGCACCATCAGCTGTCCGTTGCCCATATCGTGGGTGCCGGAGTGCAGCACGCAGGTGCCGTCATCGTTCATCTTGACCACCATGCAGTTCTGGTCGATCTGCGAGCCGAAGGCCCCGCTGCCGTGCAGTCCCATGGCCCAGCCCTCGCCGATGAGGTACTTTCCGCCCTCATCGTCCATGTCCGGCCAGTTCTGCCGCAATGCCATGGCCCGGCGCACGCAGTCCTTGGGCCGGGGGTTGCCGATGGGGTGCCCCGCGAACAGGTCGCTGTCCTCCGGATCCACCAGATTTTTCATCTGCAGCTCCGTGTAGTCCATGCCCAGCGCGCCGGCGATCTTATACAACTGCCGTTCCATGGCAAAGAATACCTGCGGCGAGCCGTAGCCCCGCATGGCCCCCGCCACCGGCGTGTTGGTATATACGGGTATGCCCACAAAGCGCATATTCGGTGTTTTGTAGCCCTTGAATACCTTGGCGCTCATGGCGCCGATCACGTTCCCTGCGCTGGAGGCATATGCTCCGGTGTTGGTGATGGCCGTGATCTCCTGTGCCACGATGGTGCCGTCGTTTTTCACGCCGGTCTTCACCGTGATGACGCTGGCGTGCCGCACCCGCGTGGATACCATGCACTCCCGCCGTGTGGCGGTGAATTTCACCGGCCTGCGGCACAGCATCGCCAGCGCTGCGGGGATCAGCTCCACCGAGGACTCCATCTTTCCGCCGAATGCGCCGCCCATGGTGGGGCTTACCACCCGCACCTTGCTCAGCGGCAGGCCGAATATCCGGCTCAATACGATCCGCTCGCCAAAGGTGTTCTGATACGGTGCGGTGACGGTCAGCCGCCCCTGCGCGTCCACCTCCGCGATGGCGGTGTGGGGCTCGATGGCGCAGTGGTGTACCGCCGGCGTGCGGTAGGTGTCTTCAAACACCCGGTCCGCCTCCTGAAAACCCTTCGCCACGTCTCCCGTGTTTTTCTCGATCCGCAGCGCGATGTTGCTGCTGCCGTGCAGGGGATAGGCGTCCTCCCGCATGGCCTCCAGCGGATCCGTCACCACCGGCAGCGGCTCGTATTCCACCTCGATCAGGTCGATGGCCGCCTGGGCGATATCCTCTGTCTCTGCCGCCACCGCCGCTACCCGGTCGCCCACAAAGCGCACCGTGTCGTCAAAAATGCGCTCCGTCTCGATAGGCGCCGGCGCCTGCATATAAAACCGCGTGGTGCTGTTGAACCGCGTCTGCGGTGTGTTCTGATAGGTAGCCACTGCCCACACGCCGGGCAGCGCCTCTGCCGCTGTGGTGTCGATGCGCTTGATCCGCGCGTGAGCCACCGGCGAGAAAAGCGCCTTGGCGTACAGCATCCGCGGCATGGTCATGTCGTCCACATACAGCAGTTCCCCTGTTGCCTTGGCCGCCGCATCCTGCACCGGGTAGCTCTTTCCGATGTACGTCAGATCCTTCACCGGTCCTGCGCCTCCAGCCGCCGCGCCGCCTCCCGGACGGCCTCCTCGATCTTGTAGTAGCCGGTACAGCGGCACAGATTCGGTGCCAGCGCCTCCCGTATCTCCTCGTCACTGGGGTGCAGCGTCTTGTCCAGCAGTGCCTTGGCGCTCATCACCATTCCCGGCGTGCAGAAGCCGCACTGGACGGCTCCGCAGTCGATAAACGCCTGCTGTATGGGGTGCAGCTGTCCGTTCCGGCTCAGCCCCTCTATGGTCTCCACCCGATGTCCCGCCGCGTCCTTGATGGGTACCTTGCAGGCGTTCACCGCCGTGCCGTCCAGTATCACGCGGCAGGCGCCGCAGTCGCCGGAGGAGCATCCGTTTTTCGCGCCGGTCAGGCCCAGCGTCTCCCGCAGTACCCGCAGCAGCGTCCACTGGGGCGGCACGCATACCGTGCGGAGCACGCCGTTTATATATAATGAGAAGTTCTCCATGTGCCGTCCTCCGCTTCTGCCGCCCGGCGTTATCCGCCCATGTCCGAACCGGCTGTATCCGTCTGCCCCGGCATACTGTGTCCCGGGCAGGGGCCGCCGGTCATGGTATACAGCGCAGACGCTGTTTCTGCGTGTATTCGGATTGGATACTGTATACAGTATTCTTTGTGTACATATTTTACTCGCATTTCACCCCGCCGTCAATAGAAGTACAGCATTTCTGCCCTTAGCACAAAAATAAACCCCACTTTTTTGACAATTATGACAAATCATCCCCGCCCCGCCCGCGGCGGCGAAACACCCCCAATTCCCATTTTCTGTCAAATTCTCCCGTTTTCCATTCCCGGTAACAGAAAAAATGTGTAAAATTTCCATAAAAAGGCTGGACAAATTATGCAGCTGTGCTATAATCTGACTATCCGCAGAGGTACCTCTGCATTTGCGTTTTAATAACCATTAAAACGAGTGCGCCTGCGGAAATCTAAAACAAACGGGGTATGAGACATGAAGAAATTGTTAGCAACCATTTTGGCGCTGGTCATGGCGCTGAGCCTGTGCAGCGTCAGCTGGGCGACGGAATATAACGGTTTTGTTAAAGGTGAAAAAGGCGCCAATGGGATGGATACTTATTCCGTTGATGTGACGAGCCAAGAGCAATTGCAGGCAGCAGTTAAGGCAACGGATTGCTTTGGCGCAAATATGATCATCAATATTAAAAATGATATTACGATCACAGGGAGTTGGGAGCCTGGGTACATCAACGGCTATGGAAAGAGCGGAAAGGCTGGAACCGGTGTTGTGACAGTGAACGGGAATGGCAATAAAATCACCGGTCTGAGTAATATGCTGTTTTCGGGATCATGGGCGGGTAAGTGTGCACTGATCGTTAAAGATCTGACGATTGCGAACGCGAATATCAAAGTTGAAATAGATGATACAACAGAAAGCAAAGGAGTAGGTGCATTTCTTGGCAGCGCTGGGGCAACGACAGAGGTTGTGTTCTCAAATTGCCATTTGGTAGATTCTCATGTGGAAGGCGGACATTGGACGGGTGGTTTTGTCGGATATTCTGCTGGTTATAGCGGCAGTGATGGACCGGTGTTCCAAACAGTCAAGTTCACGGGGTGCACGGTAAGCGGCAGCACATTGACAGGT
>ERZ772861.2380-NODE-2380-length-12892-cov-3.414817_pt1 | contig 12892 bp, 10 predicted proteins | sample MGYA00512135_ERZ772861 | MGnify/ENA primary metagenome ERZ772861 (study PRJEB29015, sample SAMEA2737700) | human gut metagenome | biome: human gut; feature: human-associated habitat; material: faeces | place: China | collected 2012 ...
ACTGGCTGAGCCTTACCGGAAAATCCGGTAAGGCTCTTCTTTTTTGTGGGGGTTTCCCTTTGCATAACCGCTGCAGCCACGGCCAACACTGATTGGAAAGCGGCAGGCGGGGCCGGCTCGCATTTGTTATGCCTAACCGCCATTTCTGTGGTCACCGAACGCCAAAAATCGCCCGATTCGTCCATTTTTGGTGCAAAATTGCAGGATTTGTACCAGTTTTTGCGGTTTGCCCTTGACGCAAAGAAATTGTTGGAATATAATAAGCACCGTTAATCCTAGAGTTTTTATAGGATATGAAAATAACAAAGGTGCCCGGCACACCGCCGCCTGCCTGCTTTGCGCTGCAAACGGATGGCTGCACCGGACGCCGAACCAAGCTGCGGGTTTGCCTGCGGCTTTTTGAAATACAAACGCTCACCTTATTATAAAGCGAGCAGGAGGCAGTTTTTATGGCAGAGCAAGTTTTGAACGTAACCGGTCTGGCCGCACGCGTGGAAGACAAACAGCTGTTGCACGGCGTGGATCTTACCATCAACAAGGGCGAAACCCATGTGCTGATGGGTCCCAACGGCGCAGGCAAATCCACCCTGGGCTATGTTTTGATGGGTGCCCCCAAATATACCGTGACCGGTGGCCAGATCCTGTTCAAGGGCGAGGATATCACCCATGAATCCACCGATAAGCGCGCCAAGGCCGGCATGTTCCTTTCTTTCCAGGAGCCGCTGGAAGTTCCCGGCCTGACGCTGGAAGGCTTTATCCGCAGCGCATTGCAGCAGAAGGTCGGCCATGTGCGTTACTATGACTTCAAGAAAGAGCTGGCCCGCTGCATGGACATTTTGCAGATGGATGCTTCTTACGCAGAGCGCAGCCTGAACGTTGGTTTTTCCGGCGGCGAGAAGAAAAAGGCCGAGATTTTGCAGCTGATGATGCTCAAGCCCTCCCTCGCCATTCTGGACGAGACGGACTCCGGCCTGGATGTTGACGCCGTGCGCCTGGTTTCCAAAGGCGTGGAAGAATACCAGAAAGACCACAACGGCGCTTTGCTGATCATCACCCACAGCACCCGCATTCTGGATGCGCTGTCTGTTGATTACACCCACGTGCTGGTCAACGGCAAGATTGCTGCAAACGGCGATGGCAGCCTGGTGGAAGAGATCAATGTGAACGGCTACGAGCGCTTTGAAAAGATGGCGGAGGCCTGAGAAATATATGGCAGAAGTAAACGAAGCAAAACGCGAAAAATCGCAGGTTGAGGACATTAACCGCAGCCTGTATGATTTCCGCTATGAGGAAAAAGACGCCTACAAGGTAGACGCTGGCCTGACCCCCGCCATTGTAGAGCAGATTTCCCGCGAGAAGAACGACCCCGACTGGATGTTGGAGCTGCGCTTGAAATCGCTGGAGATCTATAATAAGCCCGGTATCCCGGAGTGGGGCCCGCCGATCGATGAGCTGAACATGGATGATATCATCACCTATGTGCGCCCCAACACCAAAATGAGCGCCAAGTGGAGCGAAGTGCCCACCGACATCAAGGATACCTTTGAAAAGCTGGGTATCCCCCAGGCCGAGCGCGACAGCCTGGCCGGTGTCGGCGCACAGTATGACTCCGAGCTGGTATATCACAACGTGAAAAAAGAGGTTGCGGAGCAGGGTGTTATTTACACCGACCTGGAAAGCGCCATGCACGGCCCTTATGCCGAGATGATCCGCACCCATTTCATGCACCTGGTTCCCCCCACGGATCACAAATTTGCCGCCCTGCACGGCGCGGTATGGTCTGGCGGTTCTTTTGTGTATGTTCCGCCGCATGTGCATGTGGAGATTCCCCTGCAGTCCTATTTTCGCCTGAACGCCCCCGGCGCTGGCCAGTTTGAGCACACGCTGATTATTGTGGACGAGGGTGCTTCGCTGCATTTCATCGAGGGCTGCTCTGCCCCCAAGTACAATGTGGCCAACCTGCACGCCGGCTGCGTGGAGCTGTTTGTGGGCAAGAACGCCAAGCTGCGGTATTCCACCATTGAGAACTGGTCCAAGAACATGTACAACCTGAACACCAAGCGCGCCATTGTGGAAGAGGGCGGCGTGATGGAATGGGTTTCCGGTTCTTTTGGCTCCCACACCTCTTACCTGTACCCCATGACCATCCTGAAGGGCAAGGGCTCCCGCATGGAGTTCACCGGCATAACCTTCGCCGGTCATGGCCAGAACCTGGATACCGGTGCCAAGGTTGTTCACACCGGCGCGGATACTTCCAGCTATATCAACACCAAGTCCATCTCCAAGGACGGCGGCATCAGCACCTTCCGCAGCGCGGTGGTCATTAACAAGGATGCCAAGAACAGCAAGGCTGCTGTTTCCTGCCAGTCTTTGATGCTGGACACCATCTCCCGTTCGGACACGATCCCCGCAATGGACGTGCGCACCCCCGATGCTGACGTGGGCCACGAAGCCCGCATTGGCCGCATCAGTGATGACGCCGTGTTCTACCTGATGAGCCGCGGCATCCCCGAAGAGGAAGCCCGCGCCATGATCGTGAGCGGCTTTGCGGATAATGTTTCCAAGGAACTGCCGCTGGAATACGCAATGGAAATGAACAACCTGATCCGCCTTGAGATGAAGGGCAGCATTGGGTGAGCAAAGGAGTTGGGAGTATGGCAAATGAAACAATGACCGTCAACCGGCTTCCCGCTCTGACGTGGAACTGGCTGAAAATGAACGCAGCCCGGCTGGAAGCAAACGCCCCCGCCGTGGGTGCCGCCCCCAGCTTTGTGCAGACCGCACAGCTGGCCCGCAGCAGCGCTGCACAGGACTGGGCCATGGAGACCGGCATGGGCACCGACGTTGGCCGTTTTCTGGCCAACAGCCCAGCAGAGTACCTGACCCTGGGCGAAAACGAAGTGATGGATGCCCCCGCGGTTATCACCTATACCTACCAGCCCGGCACCCCCGCCGGGGACCGGCTGTACCTGGAAGCCAAGGCTGGCAGCACCATGCAGGTGGCTGTGATCCTGCGCAACGAGACCGCTGGCGAGGGCCTGGCCGCTTTGCAGATCAAGATCAAGGCCGAGGCTGGCGCTGTGGTCAAGCTTTCGATGGTGCAGGTACTGGATAATGGCTTTACCTGCCTGAGTGATATCGGCACCACCTGCGCAGACGGCGCAAGCTTTGAGCTGACCAAGCTGGAACTGGGTTCCGGCAAGCTGTATGCCGGTGCTGCCGCCGATCTGATCGGCAAAGGCAGCAACTTTACCGCCAGGATCGGCTACCTGGGCCAGGGCGAACAGCGCCTGGACATGAACTATGTAGCCCGCCACCGCGGCAAAAAGACCACCTGCGAGATGGATTCCACCGGCGTACTGGCCGGTAAGGCATTCAAGCTGTTCCGCGGCAGCATTGACCTGCTGCCCGGCGGTTCCGGCGCCAAGGGCCAGGAGCAGGAGAACGTTCTGCTGCTGGGCGACGGCGTGGTCAACCAGACCATTCCGCTGATTTTGTGCGGCGAAGAGGATGTGGAAGGCAACCACGGCGCAACCATCGGCCGCCTGGACGAAAAGATGCTGTTCTACCTCGCCAGCCGCGGCATTCCTGAAGAAGCTGCCCGCAGCCTGCTGGCCCGCGCCCGCATTGAGGCCGTAGTTGATCTGCTGCCGGAGGCACTGGCGGAAGAAGCGCACAAATTCATGGAGGCGCACACCGATGAGCTTTGATTTTGTGGATTATAAAAAGGACTTTCCCCTGCTGATGCAGCAGGACGTCGCCTATCTGGACAGCGCCGCCACCGCGCAGCGCCCGGCCAGCGTTTTGCAGGCAGAGAAAGAATTTTACGAGCAGGCCAACGCCAACCCCCTGCGCGGCCTGTATGAACTGGGCGTGGAGGCGACTGACCGTTACGAGGCCGCCCGCGAGCGGGTACGCAAGTTCCTGAACGCCCGCAGTGATGCCGAGATCATCTTTACCCGCAACACCACCGAAAGCATCAATCTGGTTGCTTACAGCTATGCGCTGAACAACATCCATGCCGGGGATGAGATCGTCATCACCATCATGGAGCACCACAGCAACATGCTGCCGTGGCAGATGGTTGCCCGCCAGACCGGTGCCAAGCTGGTTTACCTGGAATGTGAAAAAGACGGCAGCCTGCCGGATGAAAAGCTGGAAGCCGTCATCGGCCCCAAGGTAAAGCTGGCCGCCATTGGCCATGTTTCCAACGTGCTAGGCTGCGTAAACCCGGTAGAGAAAGTGATCGAGCTGGTACACCGCAACGGCGGTGTTGTGCTGGTCGATGCCGCCCAGAGTGCCCCCCACATGAAAGTGGATGTGCAGGCACTGGATGCTGACTTTGTCGCATTCTCCGGCCACAAGCTGATGGCCCCCATGGGTATTGGCGTTTTGTATGGCAAGGAGAAGCTGCTGGATGCCATGCCGCCGTTTTTGACCGGCGGCGAGATGATCGATTCCGTTACCCGCGATGGCGCTGTGTATGCCGAGCTGCCCCACAAATTTGAGGCTGGCACCGTGAATGCAGGCGGCGCGGTTGCGCTGGCTGCAGCGATTGATTATCTGGAATCCGTTGGGCTGGAAAATGTCCACGCCCAGGAGCAGGCCCTGACCCGCTATGCCTATGAGGGCATGAAGAAGATCCCCGGTGTGAATATTCTGGGCAGCGATGACCCGGACAAGCACTGCGGCATTTTGAGCTTTACGGTGGACGGTGTGCACCCGCACGACATTGCCACCATTCTGGACAGCTGCCATGTGGACGTGCGTGCCGGGCACCACTGTGCACAGCCGCTGCTGGCTTATCTGGGTGTGCGTTCCTGCGCACGCGCCAGCCTTGCATTTTATAACACCACCGCTGACATTGACCGCTTTCTGGCGGCGCTGGGCGGCGTAAGAAAGGAAATGGGTTATGCCGAGTAGTACGTTTTATAATGAGGTGCTGACCGACCACAACCTCTACCCCGCCCATAAAAAGCCGCTGCCCGGCGCCAACATGACGCTGGAGGGTGTGAACCCCAGCTGCGGCGATGACATTATTTTGCAGCTGAAAGTAGAAAACGGCAAGATTGAGGACGGCAGCTTTGTTGGTGACGGCTGCGCGATCTCCCAGGCTTCGGCAGATATCATGCTGGACATGATCATTGGCCGCAGCGTGGATGAAGCCAAAGACCTGGCCGAGACCTTTTTGAAGATGATTAAGGGCGAAGCTACCGATGCCGACATTGAAAAGTTGGAAGAAGCCGGTGCGCTGCAGGATATCTCCCACATGCCGGCCCGCGTAAAGTGCGCAGTGCTGGGCTGGCACACCATGGAAAAGCTGCTGGATCACAAGGACGAGCAGTGATTCCTGGCGGAGGGCTGATTCTTTCACGTTGGCCCTGAAAGTGATTTTATAAAATAAAGCCAGGCGTGTTTTGCAAAGTCGATTGCTTTGCAGGGCACGCCTGGTTTATTTTTTTGCTCTTTTATTTGTTTTATTGCGGTTGGATAAACGCATCTGCGAACGCTTTATCCACGGCGGGAAAAGAGAGCCGGGAGCGTTTTGTACCAGATGTTTGCAATGCCGTTCAGGATGGCACACACCGGGGCGCTGGCGCACAGGGCCACCACCGCGGGGATGATAAAGCACAGCCAGGTAATAACGGCAGGCAGCCCGTGGGAAGCACAGGCTTCGTAACAGCCAAGTTGAACCAGAAGCGCGTACAGCGGCATGTGCAGGATGTAGATGGGCAGGGTTCGCTGGCCCAGGCTGGCAAGCGGCTTGATGAGCCCCAGAATGGGGGTGATAGCCAGCACGGTGCCAAAGCCCAGCAGGTAGAACACTGCGCGATCCTGCATCAGGTAGCCGCCCACCGCATAGGCGTCGGACTGGAAGATGCGGGCTCCCTCATACACCGGGGTTTCGGCGGTGACGATGCGCTGGACGGTTACGGTATAAAACACCACGATGGCCGCCGCCAGCGGGCCCCAGGCATACCAGCGCTTTTGCCAGCTGCGGAACGGCTCTGCAAACAGCACACCGAACGCAAAGAACGGGAAAAAGGAAAACACACGGCCCAGATCAAACGGCCAGTTGACACAGCCGCCCAACAGGCCTATGGCAATGGCCGCGGTCATCCCTACGGTGCTGGCCAGCAGGCCGCGCCGCTGGATGGCGCGCAGCAAAGGCACGGTGAGCATCCAGAACATGAGGGCGTACAGATACCACATGTGCCGCCATGGCAGCAGTACATTTTGCAGCCAGCCGCCCTGATCCACAATGTTATCTTTCAGGGCAGCCGCACGGAACGCCGTGATGCCCGCCTGGCTGATAAGGTAGAGCCATAGCTGCTGCGTGACCAGCTTGCGCAGGCTGAACTTAGCCACCAGGCCGCTGGCTGTGCAAAAAATTGCCATATGGAACAGGTAAATGCAGGTAAACAGCGCATTGATGCCCGGCGCGGTACCACGGTGATACTCGATAAAATGGCCAATGACAACGCACAGGATGCCAAAGCCTTTCATAGCGTCCACATAGGGTTGGCGCTGGGCGGCAGTTTTCTTGTTTGGCAAAGGTCGGCTCCTTTCTTGAAACGGCGCTGGCGTGGTTTATGGGTTCCAGTATTCATACACCAGCTGGCCAAGGGTCTGCATGGCCTGGGTGGGTTCTTCGGGGAAGTCTACATTTTCATCTCCCTGGTCTGTCATGCAAACAATCCAGTAGGGATGCTTGGCATACACAATGGCAACATCGTGATATGCGTAATCCCAGCTGCCATACTTTTTGGCGGCAGGCACGCCATCCGGCACATACAAAATATCATGGTCGGCGGCCAGCATACAGGTTTTCAGGTAGGCTGCGGCGGCGCTGTCTGAATCCAGATAATCATACACCGCGGACACAATGTTGGCAAACTCGCCAATGGAAGCCATACCGATAATGCCGGTTTGCGGGGTAAGGTCGCAGGTTGCGGCATAGGCAAAGCCGTAATCCGCCAGGAACTGCTGGAAGCCGCTGGATTCATTGGCTGGCCAGTGGGTTGTCAACAGGGTAACGGCGTTGTTATCGCTGTGGGCGATCATAGCACGCATGGCGGCTTTGGCCGGGATGGTCTCGGCATCGTTATAGGCTTGCAGCGCCGTATCAGACAAACAGCCGCGGAACTGGTTGGGCAGTTCATCTTCCAGGTCCAGTGTTCCGGCATCGGCCTGGCCGCACAGCCAGAACGCATAGGGCAGCTTGAGCAGGCTGGCGGGGTAATACAGGGCATCCGTGTTATAAGTATAGCTTTCCCCCGTTGCCGGATTTTGCAGGTAAAGCGAAAAGCTGCCCGGCTGCGCGGCGCAGAATTCATCCAGCAGCTCGTTCAAGTCTACGCTGGGGGCTGTTTCCCGCGTGGCGGCAAGGGCGGATTCCAGCTTTTGGGCTGTGGACCAGTATTCCAGCTCTTCCGCCGCAGTAGCATAAACGCTGCCATTGGGCACCCATTGCACGGCCATGGCGGTTTCGGCTGTGGCCTGTTCATTCAAATCCACCGTTGCGCCGCAGCCCGCCAGCAAAAGCGCGGCCAGTGCCGGGGCGATGCACGGTAAATACCAATGTTTTCTTTTCCCCATAGGATTGCTGTTATGTTTCCTTTCCCGATTGACCGCGGGCATGGGATTCTCCTTAATGCCACGGCAAAAATTCCGGTACTATTGTAACACATGTTCGGCAAATTGTGGCAAAAAATCCGAAATTTCTTTATTTCCGGATGGCTGGCTTTTTCGAAATTCCTGTGCTGCGTTCTGGAAGCATTCGGTTCGTCTCCCCTGTCACGCTGCTATGCTGCCGCACGGGCGTATCTATTCTTTCCGTTTTCCTTTTCACCGGACCAATCCCAATGGAACAAAAATCCCGCTGTATGCGGCTTTTCAGGCTGCACACAGCGGGATTTGATTTTAACTCATTAGGGAACAGCTTTCCAAAGACTTACCAGAGGTTCACGACCTCATTGTACAGGCCCTCATAGCTCTTGGCGGAGTTGGACCAGCTGAAATCGCATTCCATGGCGCGCTTGACCAGCACGGGCCAGCCTTCCTTGTTCCAGTAGCCTTCCTTGGCACGCCAGCAGGCTTCGTACAGCTCGTGGGCGTTGTAATTGGCAAAGGTAAAGCCATTGCCATAGCCATCGCCGGAGTCGTGGATGGAGTCGCGCAGGCCGCCGGTCTCACGCACAACGGGGATGGTGCCATAACGGCAGGATACCATCTGGGCCAGGCCGCAGGGTTCGGAGCGGGACGGCATCAGGAAGATATCGGCACCGGCATAAATGCGCTGGGCCAGCTTGGCGTTAAAGCCAATGTACACGCCAACGCGGCCGGGGTTGCGGGCGCACAGCTCGTTGAAGAAGTTCTCGTACTGGGCTTCGCCGGAGCCGAGGATCACCAGCTCAATGCCCTGCTGCAACAGGCCTTCGGCAATGCTGCGCACCAGGTCAACGCCCTTGTGACCGACCAGACGGGTGACCATGGCCATGACCGGGCTGCCATCCTTGTTCAGGCCGAACTCATCCTGCAAAGCTGCTTTGCAGACGGGCTTGCCCTGCTGCACCGTGTTAGCATCATAGTTCTGCGGGATATCCGGGTCGGTAGCGGGGTTGAAAACATCCACGTCAATACCGTTCAGGATACCGCACAGCTTATACTGCTTCTGGCGCAGCAGGCCATCCAGACCATGGCTGAACCACGGGTCCAGGATCTCCTGTGCATAGGTAGGGCTGACGGTGGTGACCTTATCAGCAGTCTCGATTGCGCCTTTCATAAAGTTGGCGCAGCCATCATACTCCACAATGTGGGCATCGCGTGCGCCAATGCCGCAGGTATCCTCCAGGATATCCATGCCATACTTGCCCTGGTAGGCAATGTTATGGATGGTGAATACTGTCTTGATGTGGTTGAACTTATCCAGGTGGCGGTAGTACAGGTTGAGGTAAACCGGGGTAAGGGCGGTCTGCCAGTCGTTGCAGTTGATGATATCCGGCTCAAAGTCGGTATAGAACAGGGTTTCCAGAATGGCGCGGGAGAAGAAAGCAAAACGCTCGCCGTCATCATAGAAGCCATACAGGCCGCTGCGCTTAAAGTAATATTCGTTGTCGATAAAGTAGAACGTCACGCCGTCATGCTCGGCCTTGAACAGGCCGCAGTACTGGCTGCGCCAGCCCACGGGCACGCTGAAATTGGTAACATAGGTCAGCGTATCCTTGAACTTGAGATCGCCGTACAGGGGCATGATAACGCGGCAGTCAATACCGTCACGAACCAGAGCTTTGGGCAGTGCACCGGCAACATCGGCCAGACCGCCGGATTTTGCATACGGTGCAGCCTCGCTGGCTGCATAGAGAATTTTCATGGGTACCTCCTTGCAGAGCCGCTGGAGCGGCTGTTTGCAACGCCTGCCGGGCAGGCTGTTATGATAAAATAAGGAAAGAGCGGAGAAGCGTGTTCACTCCCCCGCCCTTTCCTGCAAACTACCCGCCGGGGAGAGTTGGCGGGAAAGTTCAGGGCGTAATCAGGTTACACCGTGTGCCTTTTGGCAACAAACACCGGGAAAGAATCCGTGCCGATCAGCTTTTTATCTGCCGTGATGTGGACATTCTTGTCGGTAACCACATACTCAACGGAGCTGTTCTCCTCCACAACGGTATCCTGCATCAGCACACAGTTGCGCACAACAGCACCCTTCTTGATCTGGCAGCCACGGAACAGCACGCTGTTTTCAACGGTGCCTTCCACCACACAGCCGTCAGCCAGCAGGCTGTTCTTGACCTTGCTGCCTTCCAGGTAACGGGTGGGGTTGTCGTCACGAATCTTGGTGTAGATGGGGTTGCCTTCGTTAAAGAGCTTATCGACATTGCCAGCCTGCAGCAGGCGCATGTTCTCGTCAAAGTAGCTCTTCATATCGCTGATGCGGGCCACATAGCCGTCAAACTCATAAGCCTGAACATTCAGCAGGCTCAGGTTGCGGGCCAGGATATCGCGCTCAAAATAGACCAGACCGCGCACAGATGCATCGCGGACAAGCTGGATCAGGCTTTCGCGCTCGATGATGTACAGGTTCATGGACAGATTCTGGACGCCGGGACGATAATCGTTGGAAAGCAGCTCAGCCACACGGCCATTATCAATGCGGATGGTGTAGTTATCGGTGCGGGCGCCATCGGGGATTTCGCCGCGGTTGTATACCATGGTAACGTCTGCGCCGGACTTGACATGAGCTTCGATCAGCTTGTTAAAGTCGAAGTTCATGGCAATGTTGCTGTCAGACAGGATCACATAGCGCTCTTTCTGGTCCCTCAGCCAGTTCAGAACGCTGGCCAGTGCATCCACACGGCCGCTGTACAGCTTGATGCTGCGCTCTGCAAAAGGCGGAACAATGTTCAGGCCTCCGCGCTTGCGGGTCAGGTCCCATTCACGGCCTGCGCCCAGGTGGTCCATCAGGGAATGATAGTTTTTACGGACGATGACCGAAACATTATCCACACCGGCGTTTGCCATGTTGGACAGAACAAAGTCGATCATGCGGTAACGCCCTGCGAACGGGATGGAGGCCATTGTGCGCTCCGCTACCAGTTCGGGGACAAGGTTATCATAAGAGTTTGCAAAAATGACGCCCAGTGCGTTTGCGTTGCTGCTTACCATTGTTCCTCACCATCCTTTACATCATTGGAAATCATTGCCTTGGGGCCAACCGTTGCGCCCTTGCCGATCTTGACACCGGAGCCAACCGTTGCAACATCGCCGGGTTCGGTAATATTCAGGCCGCTTTCCGGCATTTTGCCCACGGTAGCACCCTCTTCGATGGTGACATTTTCGGCCACGATGCAGTGTTCGACCTTTGCGCCAGCCTTGATGACAGTGCCGCCCATAACAACGGCTGCTTCAACAGTGGCGCCCTTTTCGACCACAACGCCGGGGAACAGGATGGAGTTTTTAACGGTGCCGTCAACCTGGCAGCCTTCGGTGATCATCGAGTTCACGATGTCAGCGTCCGTGCCAATGCGCTGGCAGGGGCGGCCGGAGTTGCGGGAGTAGATCTTCCAGTTTTCATCAAACAGGTTGATGCCGGAATGGGTCGGATCCAGAACCTCCATGTTGGCCTGCCACAGGCTGGAGATGGTTCCGACATCCTTCCAATAGCCGCTGAAACGGTAAGCGTACATGCGGCGGTTATCACGCAACAGTGCGGGAATGACATTCTTGCCGAAGTCGTTCTCACTGTTGGGATCGTTTTCGTCCTCGGTGAGGTACTTTTTCAGGATATCCCAGTTGAAGATATAAATGCCCATGGAAGCCAGGTTGCTCTTGGGGTTCTTCGGCTTTTCCTGGAATTCGCTGATGCGGTCATTCTCGTCCGTAACCATCAGACCAAAGCGCGGGGCTTCGCTCCAAGGCACTTCCATAACGGCAACCGAGAACTCGGCGTTCTTCTCTTTGTGGAAGCGCAGGAAATCAGCATAATCCTGCTTGCAGATCTGGTCGCCGGACAGGATGATGACGTACTCCGGGTCATAGCTGTCGATGAAGCTGATGTTCTGGTAGATGGCGTTTGCAGTGCCTTTGTACCAGTCGGTCCCCTTTGCCTGCTCATAAGGAGGCAGGGTATGGACGCCGCCGTACAGACGGTCCAGGTCCCAGGGCTGGCCGTTGCCGATGTACTCGTTCAGCTTCTGGGGCTGATACTGCGTTGCGATGCCAACGGTATCGATGTTGGAGTTGACGCAGTTGGACAGCGGGAAGTCCACGATACGGTATTTGCCGCCAAAGGACACCGCCGGTTTTGCCGTTTTCTGTGTCAGCGCGTACAAACGCGAGCCACGTCCGCCGGCAAGGATCATTGCCACGATTTCTTTTGCCATAGCTTTATTCTCCCCTTTAACATTTCCTGATATTTGGTGGAAATGGTTCAACAATGTTGATTCGGCCCGGCCTTATTTTTCGGCCTTGTCCGCCTTTTTGGCGCGGGGCTTGCGGGCGGGCTTTTCAGCCGGTTCCGCTGCCTTTTCTGCCTTGGGCTTACGGCCCCGTTTTGCAGGAGCCTTTTCTTCCGCAGGTGCAGCTTCTGCCTTCGGTTTGCGGCCGCGCTTCGCAGGGGCTTTTTCCTCCGCAGGTGCAGCTTCTGCCTTGGGTTTGCGGCCACGCTTTGCAGGTGCCTTTTCCTCAGCCTTTTCGGCCTTGGAAGCCTTCTTGGGTGCAGCCTTTTCCGCTGCCTTCTCCTCGGCGGTCTTGCGGGTGCGCTTTGCAGGCACCTCGAAATAAAGCACGCTCATGGGAGGCAGAGTGATGGTGATGCTTTGCTCGAAGCCGTGGAGCGGCTTCTTCTTGGAGCGGACAGCCTTGTTGTGGACAGTGCCAGCACCGCCGAACGCCTCGTCGTCGCTGTTCAGGATCTCCTTGTAGGTGCCGGAGTTCGGTGCGCCCAGGGTGTAGCCCTCGCGCAGGACGGGGTTGAAGTTGCAGACCACAAGGATCTGCTTGCCGTTTGCATCCTTGCGCAGGAAGGCCACGACGCTCTGACGGGAGTCGTCGGGGACGATCCACTGGAAGCCCTCCCAGCTGTAGTCGATCTGCCAGAAGGCGGGATGGTCCTTGTAGAACTTGTTCAGGGTCTTGACGTAGGTCTGCAGCTCGGTGTGCTTGTCGTAGCCCAGCAGCATCCAGTCCAGAGATTTGGTCTCGTTCCACTCGGTGAACTGGCCGAACTCCTGACCCATGAACAGCAGCTTCTTGCCGGGGTGAGCCATCATGTAGCCAAAGAAGGTGCGCAGGTTTGCAAACTTGGCCTCATAGTCACCGGGCATCTTGTTGATGAGGCTGCCCTTGCCGTGGACGACTTCGTCGTGGCTGATGGGCAGCACGAAGTTCTCGCTGA
>ERZ772861.2382-NODE-2382-length-12886-cov-33.713896_pt1 | contig 12886 bp, 12 predicted proteins | sample MGYA00512135_ERZ772861 | MGnify/ENA primary metagenome ERZ772861 (study PRJEB29015, sample SAMEA2737700) | human gut metagenome | biome: human gut; feature: human-associated habitat; material: faeces | place: China | collected 2012 ...
TCAGGCGCGAGATTTCCGTTACGATCAGCGTATCACCCCGTTTCATCTTACGGAGCAAAGTCCCAAGTTTGCGGTCCTGTTCCCGTTTGCTGCCACTGGCCACTTCCGTAACCCAGTTGTCTACGATCCAATTCCGACTCTCGGCGAAACGCCGGATCTCGTCCTGCTGGTTGCCCGGATTCTGTTTCCCGGTGCTTACCCGTAAATAACCTATTATCATATTTCGTTTGATTTTTCTGGGCAACGTCGCCCAGGCGCACAAGGTATGATTATGGTTGTACTTGCTGAATTTTCACCGTTTCCCGGCATACCGAGAAACGTATTGAATAACAGAGACCGGATCTAAATCACGCTTTACTACTCCCTGAAACACAAAAAGTCCAAAATAAATAATGAAATGATTACATCAGGTGGTAAGCGATGGATGCAGGAATCGTTTATTGAAACATGCCGTCACAAAGTAAATCGGGCAGAGAAGAGAAACAGTACAATTACCGGCTGATCTCCAGTTGTGTTCTCCCTGTGTTGGACGGCGAAAAAGTTCATATCGGCCGAATGTCCGCCACGCTTCGTTGCGAAAGGTGCCGAGATCGATTTTATATTTCGCGGTACGTTTTTATCCGTTTCCGAACAAAAGCAGCACACCTTAAAGGAATATCCGTATGAAAATGGGAGATTTAGTCCTGTAAAATTTTGGGCGTATGAAATATTATCGTATATTTGCACTCCCGAAAGGGTCTGATGGCCGAGTGGCTAGGCACAGCTCTGCAAAAGCTGCTACAGCGGTTCGAATCCGCTTCAGACCTCACAGAAACCGCGTTGCAGCTATCTACAACGCGGTTTTATTTTTGAATTGTCATACATTTGTAATACCAACCTTTATTCGTGGCTGGTTTCTTCAATATAAGATAACAAGCTATAGATATCCAGATGAATTTGGCGGGTTGCTCGATTCATTTTATCATCTAATTCTTGCCATCGTTTTTGGGCTGCATTTGGTTTGATAGCTTCCTCATATGTTCCAACAACATGTTCTACTTCTTTTTCCAAAGTATGCGATAACTGAAATATCGTTTGTTCATCAATATAAGACGGACGACATTTCTCATTCAACTCTACAACCTTATTAAATAATGTTTGAGCATTTGATTTATACTTAAATCCATTCGGCTTTTGAGTACCATAACCATGTACATATTCTCCATAAGGTGCTGCAACTAATGAATCATATAGTTGTTTTATTTCTAATAACAATACATTTTCCATAACAATATATTTATTTGATTTTTTGCGTCCGTCTTAATTCTTTGAGCGGATTTTGGTCATATACTTGTTTTAGTTTATACAGATCCGTATTAGGTTCGATAATAGCTTGTCGATAGCTGACATAATATCCCAGTAACGTATCGACATAAGAATTTCCAGTATGATATGATTTGCTAAAATCATTTTTATGAATAATATTCAACGCCATTTCCCATTCTTTGGATGATACATTTTCCTTGCAAGTACAAAAGGCTTTCCACCACGAGTGGGCCGATGCATTGCATATCGAATCATTTCCTAAAATCTCAATAGCCGTTTTCTTTCCGCCATTTTCCAGCCCAAGCCATTCGAAGAAATAACGATAAATAATCATGGTTTCTGGCATTTCAAGAAGCTTATGGTATTCCTCGATATTTTCGCCAAAAGCTTTCATGAAAAATGATGTTCCCTTGCCAATCTTACCTTTTGTACTATTGAGAACAGCCTGAATAGCTCGGATATACTTACGATTCCAGTATTTGCCAATATAGTCTCGATTGTGAGAATAATCCTCATCCATATCTTCCGTGCGACGGATGGGGTGGTATTTCATGGGAAAAGAATAGATACTCACATTTAATCGATCACACAATTCTACATTGATCCTTAACCGATGATATAAATCATCTGGATGATCATCGAAGTTATATAACAAGTAGTTGGAGAAATCTTTCAATCCAACCTTGCTGCTCATTTCAATCGCGCGAGTATATTGTGCTTCCGTTTTTATATTATCGAAAGCTATTCTTAACGGGCGTATTGCGATTCTGCTTAACTGCTTGACATTCTCTTCGGTAAATAAACGAGCATCTACACCTTGGTTGAAATCGACATAGCGATGACGAGGAGCAGGTTTAAAATGTTTCTTATAAATATCCTTTATTTCGTCATATGCGGCGAGCAGGTGTTCTTTTGTAGTCGTAAGAAGCTTATTAATTTTATATTTTTCAAAAATGATTTTATATATCTCAAATGATTCTTCGCCTTTTAATTTTTGGTAAAATTCCATAATTAAGGACTGGGCTTTTCTAATATTTGCCCGTTCGTTAATCACAGGTGTAGAGCGCAAATGAGCAATGGATAACGCAAGTAAATCTGGTTGAATAAATATAGCGTCTTTACCAAATCCGCAAGCTACAATATCATTGATAATCGTATCGAACTCCGAAGAGGCTAATATGTTATTATCCATTAATAAAAGGTCTTTTTGATCACCGTATTGTTTTCGGGTTTCTTCGATTCTCTCTCGAAGAGGAATATAGGAATTATAAACAGGTTCTAATTTGGGAACAGCGCAAAACGGACATTTTCTTATGCATCCACGTGTGGTATATCCATAATATGCATTGTTCATTGGATATTTATATTCAATTTCATCAAGAATTGAATAATCTAAAGGCAAATTATCGATAATGAGTTGATTCCTTTTATCTAGTTGTCCGGGAATGTTTAAAATTCCTTTAAATGGCTTGATCCCAGTTGCCTCGTAAACCTCTTTTGCTTGAATGGTTGCTAATACACCTCCAACCATCAAATTTTTTGTGTCTTTAACTAGTTTTTTTGCAAAATTGATGGTGTCGATAGTAATGCGCCAATGGAACGTGAACAAAGTTGTTACAAAGACGCGATCCCATTCGGGATCTGCTTCCCAGTTTTTTTTCCAATAATAATCTTTAAACTGATTAATTTTGTTTGTCAAAAGAATCTCCATATTTGTGGAGCTAATCGGGATTTGAACTAAGAAATCCCGCCGCCTTGTACGAATATACTCAACAAACAAATCTTTGTAAAGATTCCAATTAATGTTTTCATCTATTTTATAAAACTCATCAATACATTTATTGGCAATGCGTTCTATAACAAACTGTTTTAAATCCCCTTTATAGAAAACGACTTCATGACCTAACATTTTATGATAGGTCGATAATTTCATAAGCCCAATTGGTGGATACTTATTTGAATAGTTTGGCTCTATAAGCAGTATCTTTAATTTTTTTCGAGGTCTTGCCATTATTCTTCTATAAGTTCTCTTATAGCTTTTCGTTGTAATTCTCTAATTAATTTAATATGTGAAACCGGACAGTTTCTTTGATATGACATACACACTCTGCGAATTAATGCTGCAAGGTCTTCGGGATAGTGATTATTCAATATTTCAAAGTCATCGAGCTCAGGTTCAACCTGCGGGATAGGACTTGATATAGGTAATTCAGATGCAGGTATGCACGGTATCTCTTGGTCCATCTCTGTATGTAAGTCTTTGATTCGCCGTTTATACGACTCCAGTACTTTTTGTGCTACAGGATTGGTTGCATTCTTGGATTTGGTGATACTCTTAAGTTTTTTGCAAGCATCTGTTAATTGTTTTTGAGCATTAACGATATTTTCAGTTGCGGGAGCTTGAATTATTTTGTAAGCATCTATATAACGCTCGACTGCTTTTTTTGTATCATTGGCTAAATGATATAACTTAACTAATCCATCGAAGAAATTTCGAATTAGACACTTTAGGCATTCTGCTTCTGGGGTAGGAGCTAATCCGTCACGGGCACTATTTAGTTTGATTTTTTGATTCGCAATATGGATTTCTCCATAAAAATATTTATTACCTCGGGTTTCATTACGAGGGAAATAAGTTGTTAGCATATCGGCTTCTCCAACTTGAATATTGTGTTTTCGGAGCCGAAATTGGCTGCTTGTATCTGATACGGGAATTGCTTTGGTAAAATCGGTCAAGGCGTACCAGCCCCATGCTAACAATCCGTATGTATCATCTTTTAACGAGAAATACTCTAATCCGTTGATTGTATCATTTGTTCCAACGACACGTAATCCGTATCGTTTTTCTATCGCCGTGCCGTTAATTGAGATTGGGAAATATCCAACATTTTTTTGTAACTCTTCATATTCCCCTGACACACTGGTCATAATCAATTGATTCCTAAATTGAGCTGAATAATCGACTGGAGCAACTTCCCTTAAATAGTCTGCAATAATGTCTTTATTCAACAATGCTGGATATTGTAAATCAATATTGCATAAAGTAACTATAAAATAATGGTCATCTTTATTTTCATCGTATAAATTGCGAGATGACGCGGAATCTATTACATCCGTGGCATCGCGTTTATCGTTTTCGTCATTAAGAATCGCCTTGATTTTATCAATATCGAAAACAATTTCCGAAGCAAACTCTTCTCCTTTGTAGGTTGTTCTAAATGATAATTTTTTACAGAAATAGCCGCCAACTAATCGCCCTATGCCGAACTGACCTGCGGATGATTCTCCGTCCTTATTGGAATCTGCTATATCCAGCAAAACGGATTCGACTCGTTCTACGGGTATGCCAATGCCATTATCCCTAATTTCTATAAACCTCTTGGCAGAATCAATAGTAATAGAAATTCTACCATCGGTTATAGCTCCTAAAATACCGTGATTGACGGCATCATTGATAGCGTCTCGTGCATTTTGAACATATTCACGATAGATCAGCTTTTCATCCCCATACATTTGAAACATGAGCATGTTTATAAGCCCTTTACCAATGCGGGATTTATGCGTTTTCAGCTCTGCCATAGTTTATTATCCGTTGGGAAATTGTTTGTATGTCGGCCTTGGGAATCTAATATTTACAATCGATCGTAATGCCGGATTGGAAATAATATATTCCCCGGGAGATAATCTCGTCATCATATTTTGATAGACCTTAGGCACGTATTTGTAATCGGCTTTTGATATTTCGATAGCATTAGTCCGACCATAAGCATGAGTAGAACAATTGCCCTTAACTCGATCGTGTATAGCACTTCGGAATTGCTCCACCGAAAATAGAATAATGCCTAATGATCGGCCTCGCTCTGTGATTTCCAATAATTGACGTAGAATTGGGGAGTTTTTCGGAATATCGTTCGAAGCATATTTATTCAATTCATCAACAAACAAAATTATCTTATCAGGAATATTATCACGATCAGCGCCCAGTTTCATTTCATATATTGCACGGGCTACACTACCAAAAACGAAACTTTGAGAGTTTTCGTCTAATCGGGCAATATCGATTACCATAACCTGATTAGCTGTCAGATTGTGTTGAATCTCGCTTGTGAGGTCTACTTCTCCTACGTTATCATGTATTACTTTTGAGAAAATATCATTCTTGATCGCTTTACTAACACATCTCTTAAATTTTCTCCAGCTAGTTACTTGAATTTCATTCTTTACACCTCCATTGGCAGCGGTTTTTGTATACTCATCCAATTTATCTTGAAAATCTTTCCAATTATTCACACCGGCAAAATACCCTTCTCCATTTATGACATAATTAACGCAGCTTTCTAAAGTTCCAGTACTATCATCTTCATTGGCCAACAATAAATCCAATTTATCTTGAGATTTGTCATAGGTGAATTTATATGTAAAGGCTTTGTGATTTTTCTTTTGTCGTTCAACGTCTTGAGGATGAGCGTATGATTGCGCATGTTGCATTATTTCATCCTTTGTGTAAGGATAGTAATAGCGAACATTCTTAAAGGGTTCTATTGATAACCCTAAATCCGCATATATCTTTTTATCTTTCTCCGGCAGCTCTGTATTCGTTTCATCAATGGCCATAAGATCTCGTCCTTTGACATTGAAAAACACAAAAGCCACACTACTTCCGTCTATATCTTTGAATTTATGTTGAATTGCATTAAGGAGGAACATTGAATAAGATGTTTTTGCTGCTAATCCTGAAATACCGGATATATTCAAATGCGCTCCGTCTGGTCCAATTAAAAAGTGAGAATTAAGCTCGACTTTAACTTTTTTGGCTGCATTGCCTTGGTACATTTCCAAATAACCGCACACCAAAGGATTTTTTACATCATTTAGTCCTAAAGCCGTTCGAATATCCTCTTCGTCACAAAGCGAGACTTGTTTGCCATCCAGTACTGGGGTATAAATATCATCAGTATTGCAAACGACTTTTGCTTTTACGTAATTCATTCCAAGCCGATTCATTTGCCCAATAGAATCAGCTGTATCACCAAAATTACTTGATATAAAATTAGTGAAATGGCTCGCAGCATCCGTTACATGCGTAATTTCTTCGATAACTCCATATGTAATAGACTTATCGCTATTAGAGGATACATGTTCAACTTTAACTATGTCGAACGGACTCAAAATTTGTCCTTTATCTGTCCAAAAATAGAAATTATCAATGGTAGATGGCATCTTTTCAGTTGCCGATACTTTTCCAATAACCTGTAACATCTTTAGAATAAATTTAATATTATATTCGAATCCACATATTTCGATTTGCAAAACGATTCTGTCAAGAAAATTGGATATAGGTGATTTGCCCAGCGTGTATCAACGCCATAGCAAACTGGATAAGCTTCTCGAATTAAATTTGCGCTTATCATATCAACCTTGTCTGTTTCCAATTTGTCATTTTCATCCATCAAGACCATTTCGCACTTTACGATGTCAGAAAAATGTGTTTCTCGAAAATCGTGGTTACGTAATCGCACATACCACACGGCAAAATATGATTTTCCACCTTTGTGGTCTGATTCATAACGGTAAACTTTAGTTCGTTCGTAAGGTCCTAAATTTGCAATAGTTTTCGATAACCGATTCCCTTCAAAATCCGGCAACAATTCAGGGTCGAAGAGTTTTGAAACGCCAACTACATGCTGATAGTTGCTTCTTAAGTTATCCCATTGAGTTCTGTTTAAATTTGAGAAACTCGGATTATATTCCAAAGAACCATCTTTAATCAACCATGATTCATTATGTAACTTTCCAACTTTACATAATCTCTCAACCATCAATTGTTCTTCATCGGTCATTTCGTTCTGAATACATGCAATGCCCCGATGTTTGTAATTATCCCGGCCTTGTTCTTGTGGATTAATATTAGTCCTGTACAAAAGCAATTTATTGATGCCTAATTGCAAATCTTTTAATTTTGATATCTTATCTATTACTTTAGAATTAATAGTTTCACAAAATGACCGGCAAAAATTCTCACCGCCATCGTCATCGTCATAATCATCTGGCATTGCCATAACAATTTTGTTATTCAGTTGCCAGCATTTAAAGGTATCGCGATCTTTTCGCTTGCAACACCCAACAATAATTTGTCCTGCAATGATTGGAAATATCTTTTTGCCAATACCGATATCATCTATTTTGAAAGTGTGTCGCGATCCATCCAAAAAATATTGAAAAATGGGTGGAGGAACTTTGGGTGACTTGAACAAATATGCGATGGATACTGTTTTTACACGAGAATGATCTGTTTCCGCGAATGTACTTTTAGTAGCATTTGCGATTGTTTTATCATCATAATTATAGGCAATAGTGTCATTATCTACTGAATCAAGACATATCTTTTTTGTCTTGAAGCATTGATATTTGCCCTTTCCTGCCTGTTCTATATAGTCGAGAATCATTCCCATATTTTAATTCCAGTCAGATTATGGCTGCGTTATATTCTTTAAAATTTAATACTCATACAAAATTAAACAATTTATGTTAATCATCAGGCTTTCTAATAGTAAAATACATTTTTAATCTGCCTTAATTTTTTTGAGTTGTTGTTCGAAATATTTTGCTGCTTGCTCATTTAACCGTACTTGTTCGTCATGCACGGCTTTTTGCCTTGCTATTTTTTCAAAGGTTTCAACATCTTTTTTCATCTGACGGATTTTTGCGTTGTCGCGGTTTAGTTCGAATAGCTCTTCCAGTTCGGCAATACGGTCGGGTGTCGCGTCGCCTTTCATCTTTATATAGCGGTATTTCAGGTCGTTGTCGATGCGGTCATGATTCGGTCGGGTAGCGAAATAGAGTGCCGACGACAAAATCATGCAGCTTATAAAAAGAAATAGCACCAAATAAATGACGAATGGGGATTCGGAGCTGAAAATCACTCGGTGTCGGATTATTCTCGGCGGCAGTTCGGCGGGGATTTTGATTGCCTCGACAGATGCTTGCAGATTATCGATACCGGTTTGCGTTTTGGTATAGTTCTGCTCTATGCTCTCCAATCGTCCGGCAAGCTGGATTATTATCGCCTGATGCCGCTCTTGTTCTGTATATACGATTTGCTCCAATCGTTGCGACAAGTCATTGTCGCTTGATTGATTATTGTTTGCTGTTTTTGCCGCTAGTTCGGTCTTGATGGTTTTGACCATCGTCTCCTTGAAGTCCTCATACATTTCGTAGGACATCATATTATTCTCTTTCATGGTTGTATCGCTTCCTGTTTACAATTTCTGCTTGGATTTGGTCATGCGTTCTCGCAAGCGACGTTCCCGCTCCATTGCGGCAATCGCCATCGCTTCGGCGACGGTATTGAGCAATGCCGTGATGCGGGCGAGGTACTCTTCGGGACTCTCGCCGGGTTTGCGTTGCAATTGGGCTTCGGACAATTCGACCGGCGAACTATTCGGCGGCAACGGAAGTTCGCCGATATTACCGCCGAAATTGACCGTCGGCCTATCCGTGTTGGTCTTTCCGCCACCCGTTCCGAACAGATCGGAGAAGGCCGAACGGTAGGAACCTGCCGCCGCATGGAAGTCTTTGACAATAGCGCTTCGATGTCGGGTTTGCTGTTGTGCGTACGCAAAATGCAGATTCAGTTTCGAGAAGCTGAATTGCCGGTCGATCTTCGACCCCGAAAACTCGAAGTCGTTTTTTGAAAATAGAACGCCTTGTTTTCGGTCGGTATTTCCGCAATACTTATAGCGGACGTTGATGCCTTGCTCTTTTAATCTACCTTCCAGATCGTTCCAACTCTTACATTTGGGCAGACATCCTTTGATCGCATCATATATTTCGTATTTGGTCTTGTCCGGTTCGCGCAATCGCTCCCGCCGCACGCTGTCCTTTCCCGGCGCAAGATGCAACCCGTATTTCTCGGTTAGTTCCCGGCAGACTTTCGTATTGCGTATTTTAATATTCTTGTCCGATATAGTCTGCCCCTTGTTCCCGACCCGGTTATAGACCAGATGGCAGTGAGGATGGGGCTGGTCGAGGTGACGTACCAGCAGATATTGCGTGTCGGTAATACCCATTTTCTGCATATATTCTTTGGCGATCTGCGTCATCAGCGCATCGGTCATGTGCGGAGCTTCTTTCGGCGAAAACGAGAAGGAGATATGCCCGACCGTGTTTTTCAACCGAGGGTTCAGTCGGGTCTGATCCTTAAAATCCTCGATTATGTTCTTTACCTCCGGCGGGTTTACGCCTTCGGCATCGAGGATGCGCGACAGTTCCTTCATCACATAGCCGACAGTCCCGGCAAAGGATGAACCGGCAATGATTTTACCGATCATCGCGGATCTGTTTTAGCAGGGCTTCGAGGCATGCCATAATGGCCGCGTGACGGGATGCGACACTTGAAAATCCTTTCGCATGGGCAAGCCGTGTCAGTTGATTCAAGTTGCGAGCTATGCCTTTGAGCTGGGTTACGAAATCCAGATGCTCGCGACGCAGGCGTTCTCGTACCGCTCCTGTCCGAAGCAGTTGTCGGATGATTTCCGCCGGATGCTGCCCCGAAGTACGGGCCAATGACCGAAGACGTAAATAATGCTCCGTATCGAGTCGCGTACTGACGATATATCGGCGAACACGACCTTTACTCAATTCCGGCCGTCCGCCCTTGTTCTGTGCTTGTTTCATCGGTTTGTGTGCAGGAGTTAGACCAGCGGGATGTTCGGTAGGTTTTCGTTTACGAAAACACAAACTTGCCTTCCTAAACCTTTACCCCTTTCCGGCGTTGTGGCTCAACCGCCGCTGTTTTTGCTTTTAGAAGTTGCGGATTATTCCGAACAGATTGAACCGTCTTTGTTTTGGAGGCGTTTTTCTGTGCCGCCAACTTTTTCGCATGGTCTTTTATGTGGGCGATCAGATAGTCGTTGACATCCTTGTGTCCGGAGTAGAAACAGCTTTGATCGACGACTTCGCTGCGGGGGCAAAGACGAATCAACTCGGCGGTCGCTTTACGACCCGCATTGTCATTGTCGAAGAAAGCATGAATCGTCGAATGGCGTGCGAGAAACGGAAGCGCTTTCGGAAGATTGACGACCGAGTTTAATACTATTACGTCGATGCGTAGTTGGTCGGGGTGCTTCGTCGAAAGACAGGAGAGAAAATCCATGAACCCCTCGAAGGCGATTACCGTATCGGTGCAGTTGTCGATCGTCGTAATCTGTTTGGGCGATGCACTTCCTTTGAAGCATTCCGAGCGCAACTCCCATCCGCCGGCATCGTTCGGAAATCCGATGGCGAAATATTTTCTGCCATTGATCGTATAGCGTATCTCCCGACAATAAGTGCAGGCAACCTCCGGAACGATACCGCGCCGCCGTAAATAGTCGAGCAATGCCGAATGACGAAGCGGTGTGTCGGAGAGGATACGGAGCGCGGGAACGGTCGATAAAGGCGACAAAGATCGGGGTGCAGCGATCGGTACCCTCTCTCTGTTTCTCAGCAATCGGACGGCGTGTGCGAAATCGCACCGCTCCAACCGCATTACAAGGTCGATAATGGAACCGCCTTCGCCCAGTCGTAGGCTCGGTACAGAACGCCTTACTGCCTTTCGGCAGTAGGTTTTCCCGTACCTGCCCCCAAACCGTACTTGCATGTCTCCACGCATACGGCTCTCCGTTGATAACATGACTTTATTTAGCATGGCTGTGTATTTTGGCATAACACTTTTCACAGACAACCAATGTCTTCCTATGCTTTTCAAGCATCAGCCTGTCGCATTCAGTTTTTCCTTTAAGCTGATTTAGCTTTCTGACATGACGCATGACTACAGGTCCGACTTTTCCACATAATTCACATGTTCTCGCATCCAATCGCTCAGTAAGTGTCGGCTGTGGAATTGCGATTGTGTAGGATAAGTCGTTTACCTCCGTATAGTACATTGGTGGTTTACGTTTGAATCCCTCATTATAGAATTTCCTGTACCGTAATTTACCTTTTGCATCCTGATATGGCACTATAATGTCATTCCCAACCTTATATTTGTCAATGACTTTGCTTACAGTGCTATTGGTTTTTCCTGCAATGGTATGGTACATACTGTACTCCATGATGTATCCAAACTTTGAGAGCGCGTATGCCACGTTGTTGGCAATGCAGTAGTAGTTGTAGAACCCTCTGATTTCAGAGTTATATGCCGCCACTATGTCCTCGATTTTCTTCTTCATAAGATTGCCTCTGAACTTTGCAAACCAAACTTGTCGGCCATTTTCTACCTTGTATCTGATGGCGCTGTATTCTTCCAGTTTGTTCCGCACCGTTTCTATGGCGACCTTTAGGACTATCTTACCGTTGTAATAACGGGCTGGCACATTGTTCTTGTCCCGCTTGATAGCATCAGACTTACGGACTGAAACATCGAAGCCAAGAAATTTCGCGGGCTTTTGTGCGTTTGTTATCAATGTCTTTTCCTGTGACAGTTCCAGCTTGAGGTTTTCTTCCATATACTTGGTAATGTCCGACTTGATTTTAACGCACTCTGCCTTGCTTCCGATAACACCAATGAGGAAATCATCTGCGTATCTTACGTATCGAAGCCTTCTGTATGTTTCATCCATACTGTCTCTGCTCTCAATCTTTTGCCTTTCACGTCTCAGTTTCTCATACTCATCCCTAAGCTGTAATCTGACATCTGCATCCTGTATGTTCTTGATGCTTTTAAGGATGCGTTGCATCTTATCGCTAAGTTGCTTGTATTCTTTGGTGATGTGTCTTTCTTTTCCCTTATTGAAGCGTAGGGCGTATTCTTCCATATACTTGTCAAAATTATCAAGATAAATGTTTGCCAGTATAGGACTGATATTACCGCCTTGTGGAGTTCCCTTGTTTGTATTATGAAACTTCCAGTCTTCAATATATCCCGCATTCAACAACTTGCGGATAAGCCTTAGAAATCTATCATCGGCAATCCGTTTCCGCAAAGTTGCAATCAATACATTGTGGTCTATGTTGTCGAAGAATCCTTTAATGTCTCCTTCCACAAACCATTTTGTACCTGTAAATGTCTTTTGGATATGGGTCAATGCGGTATGGCAGCTTCTGTTTGGTCTGAATCCATGTGAGGTGTTTGCAAACACCTCTTCATAGACGGCTTCAAGAATCATGCGCACCACCTCCTGTACAAGTTTGTCCTCAAAGGAAGGAATTCCAAGCGGTCTTTTCTTACCGTTTTTCTTGGGTATGTATATCCTTTTTGCCGGATTAGGCTTGTAAGACTCATCTCTCAAAGATGCAATGACTTTGTTTATTCTTTGAAGACTCATCCGATTGATGGTTTTCCCATCCGTACCGGGTGTCATATTGCCTGGTTTGGCGTAAATACGCTGGTAAGCAACATGAAACATCTCCTCATTGAATAAGATACGGTACAGCCTTTCGAACTTGTAATCCGAAACTTTACCATGCTTGTTTAAAGCTTTTAATACTTGCTCAGGACTTCTCATAATGTCTCACACATTTTCCATTATTTGTATTAAGTTATCTAACTGCTTCCCTTCGCCATGTACAAGGCTTTCCCTTGCTCGGACTACTACGGAAG
>ERZ772861.2384-NODE-2384-length-12880-cov-4.219337_pt1 | contig 12880 bp, 11 predicted proteins | sample MGYA00512135_ERZ772861 | MGnify/ENA primary metagenome ERZ772861 (study PRJEB29015, sample SAMEA2737700) | human gut metagenome | biome: human gut; feature: human-associated habitat; material: faeces | place: China | collected 2012 ...
CGTCACGGAGCTTACGAAGTCTGTCCCATGGATCCTCTTTCAGGAAACGGAGACAAGCGTCGAATGTGGCACCACCCCAGCACTCTACGGAATGGTAACCAACTTTATCCATTTTATCAATAATTGGCAACATCTGCTCTGTTGTCATACGAGTTGCAATCAAAGACTGGTGTGCATCTCTCAGCACAGTTTCGGTAATCTTTACCGGTTTCTTTTCTTCTGCCATTAGTCTGACCTCCTAAATTCTCTATACTATACACCAAAGATTGCGAGGAATGTTCCGGCTGCAACCGCAGTACCGATAACACCTGCAACGTTTGGTCCCATGGCGTTCATCAAAAGGAAGTTTGTAGGATCTGCCTCTGCGCCAACCTTCTGTGATACACGTGCTGCCATAGGAACGGCGGATACACCCGCAGAACCAATCAGCGGATTTACCTTGCCGTGCGTTACCTTACACATGAGCTTACCGAACAATACACCTGCCGCTGTACCAAACGCAAATGCGATCAGACCAAGCAATACAATTTTCAATGTACTTGTCTTCAGGAATGCTTCTGCACTTGTCGATGCACCTACGGATGTACCAAGCAGGATAACAACGATGTACATCATTGCATTACTTGCTGTCTCTGTTAACTGCTTAACAACACCACTCTCACGGAACAGGTTACCGAGCATCAGCATACCAACCAGCGGAGCTGTTGTAGGAAGAATCAATACAACAACTAATGTAACGATGATTGGGAACAGGATCTTCTCCATCTTTGATACTGGACGGAGCTGAGCCATCTTAATCTTTCTCTCCTTCTCTGTTGTAAGGAGCTTCATGATAGGTGGCTGGATAACCGGTACCAGTGACATATAAGAATATGCGGCAACTGCAATCGGTCCCATCAGAGTTCCACCCATTCCAAGCTTACCAGCCAGGAAGATAGATGTAGGGCCATCGGCACCACCGATGATAGAGATTGCTGCTGCTTCCTTTCCGTTGAATCCCATCAGGAATGCAAGGAAGTATGCAGCATAAATACCAAACTGAGCGGCTGCACCAAGCAGGAAGCTCTTCGGGTTCGCAGCGGACCGAAGTCTGTCATGGCACCAACACCCATGAAGATGAGGGAAGGCAAAATACTCCACTCATCCAACAAATAGAAATAATGTAACAATCCACCATCAGCAATGATATCCGGGAACATGTTAACCAGGAACATACCGAAGGAGATTGGAACCAAAAGCAACGGCTCGAAGCCTTTCACGATTGCAAGATACATGAACACACATGCAATGAGAATCATTACATAGTGCTTCCATGTCAGGGTTGCAAATCCTGTCTGGAGAGCCAGATTTTTAAATACATCTGCAAAACTACTCACTTATGTTTACCTCCTGTTATTGTAGGAACCAGTTACTTACGAACTCTGATTAGTTCAAAGTAGCCAATACGTCGCCTGCCTCTACTGCATCACCTGCAGAAACGTTGATGCTTGCAACTGTTCCGTCTTCTGGAGCTACCACATCATTTTCCATCTTCATAGCCTCAAGGATCAGGATCACATCACCCTTCTTTACGGCTGTACCAACGCCTGCCTTTACGTTCAGGATCTTACCTGGCATTGGAGCTGCAACCTCGATAGAGCCTGCTGCGGCTGGAGCTGCTGGAGCTGCCGGAGCTGGTGCTGCGGCTGCAACTGGTGCTGGAGCTGCTACGGCTGCCGGAGCTGCACCTGCGCCTAATTCTTCTACTGCTACATCATAAGCTGTACCATTTACAGTGATTCTATAATTCTTCATGTTAATTTCCTCCTAATATATCAATTATTTTCTTGCACGACGAATCGAACGTACAACGAGTTTATCTTTACTTACTGCACCATTGCCTGCCTGTCCCTCAGCAGCATAAATAGCGGCTGTGATAACGGCTACAAGCTCTGCATCGTTCATCAGATTGCCTGCGGCTGGTGCCGGTGTAGCAGCCTTTGCTGGTGCTGCCGGCTTGCTCTCTTCCTTCTTGAGATCTTCGATCTTCGGCTTCTTTGCGAAAAGTGCCGGAAGGAATTTGAACAGTGAAATAATAAATGAGATGAAAATCAAAACTACAAATACAGTACCCATACCGAGCAATGTATTCATACCTGCCTGCTTCATCAGCTCTGCCTTAGAGTATACGGCTGAAACAACCATTTCCTCTGGAAGATACTGATATACGCCCTGCATCTCATTGTCGATGCCCTGCTGTACAACATCGTCTACACTTGAATAGTAACTGCCATACTGGGAGAAGAACTCCTCTTCTGAGCCATAGTACATCGCAATTTCCTGACGGACTGCATCTGCATTGTATGTCTGCTTTGCCTGATCCAGCTTGATGTAGTAATCTGGATTCTCAACAAACTTTACAGTTACTTCCACATCTCTGTTTGCTGCCTTGTTTGTAACAGTTACCGATACAGAGTCTGCGGCATTCTCAATCTTGTAATTGACATCATTTAAATCCATGCCAACACCGTTGATATAAGGAGAGAAATCCTGGAATTCTCCAACCTTATCGGTCTCCTGTGCCTGCTTGATACCCTTTACTGCGGACTGCTCGAATTCGGTTCCATCCTGAATATAATAATCAGCATATTCATCGCTCACGTTCTGATACTGGTTGAACAGATACATCGTGTCGATGACGATCTGGCTGTCATCATAGTCAAACGGCTTTTCAACCTCATTGCTGCAGGCAGTCAAGGAAAACATCATAGCTAACATGGAAATCAGAATTAATAATTTTTTCTTCATTTCATTGTCACCTTTCCTTATACTGCTCCGTGCTTCTTATATGGTCTTTCCTCGTTCTTTGTGCTAAGCATATCAAACGCAGCGATCACACGCTTTCTTGTTGCATCCGGCTCGATAATATCATCGATATATCCACGCTTTGCTGCTGCAAGTGCGCTTGACTGAAGCTCTGTATAAGCTTTCTTCTTCTCTGCAATGAATGCAACCTTATCAGCTGCCTCTGCAATTTCCTTCTCGTACATGATCTTGACAGCCATCTCTGGATCCATCGTACCAATCTTTGCACATGGCCATGCGTATACCATATCTGCGCCGATTGCCTTGGAGTTCATGATCGTGTAAGCAGTTCCAAACGCATCGCCCATCACAACGGTTACCTTAGGTACTGTTGCATCTGCAAATGCGTATGTGAGCTTGGCTGCTGCATCTGCGATTGTTCTCTCGTTTGATACAGTTGCTACAAATCCCTTTGCATTTACAAGTGTCAGTACAGGGATGTTGAATGCGTCACAGAACTTCACGAAGTCTGCTGCGATATAAGCACCGCTTGTAGAGAGAAGTTCTCCACCGTCAGCTGCCTGGTTGGCTACACAACCAACTGTCGCACCGTTCAACTTGATCAATCCAAGAACCATGTCCTTTGCATAATCTTTCTTCACTTCTACGAATACATTGTTATCTGCGATGTTCTGAAGGACAGCTCTTGCATCCTTTGCAAATCCATCGAGATTTGGAATGATACGGTTCAGATCGTCTGTACAATCGGACTCTGCATCTTCCATGTTGTTGTCAGGGAGCATATCCACAAGGCTTCTGATGTTTGCAAGTGTTGTTGCATCATCCTCGAATACACCATCTACGAGAGAAGAATTCTCGCTAAGGTAAGCAGCAGATGCTGTATCAAGCTTTGCCTGATAGTTTCCATCCAGTGCATTTGGGCTGTTTACGAATAACTTTCCGCCCTCTGCTGTCATAAATGTAAAGTCTGTAAGTGTTGGAATAAGCGCTGCTCCACCACCGCATGTTCCAAAAATTGCAGTAATCTGTGGGATTACTCCTGACGCAAGTGTCTGCTTCAGATAAACCTCGCCGAATGCATTAAGTGCATCGGTTGCCTCCTGCAAACGAAGTCCCGCACAATCGATCAAACCGACTACCGGTGCGCCTACCTTCATAGCCATGTCATAAATCTTCGCAATCTTCTTTGCGTGCATCTCACCGATTGCACCACCAAGAACGGTTGCATCCTGGCTGTATACATACACCAGTTTTCCATTGATGACACCATATCCAGTAATAACACCGTCTTTTGGAGTATCATTTTCCTGCATGTTGAAGTCCGTATTTCTAGCTGTTACATATGCACCAACTTCAACAAAGCTCGCTTCGTCAAGCAAAGAAGAAATTCTGTCACTTGCTGACAATGTAAGTTTGTTACTCATTTTAAGCCCTCCACTTTTATTTATTATGGGTTTTCTGATTAGAAACCCAATTTCTTCCGATTGTAATTGTAAATCTTTTTCCGCCTGAAATCAAGTCAAAATCACATTCTTTGTCACAGTTTTGCAATAAAAAAGAAAAATCTGCAAAAAGCCTTAAACATTTATGTTCCATCCGCTTTTTACAGATTTTTAAAGCCACTCTTATTTTGTTTCAGAAAGCACGTTTTTATTCTTTACCAAATAGTCGATCAGAGAGATGATCGTCAGCGCCAGCGCCAGATAGATCAGTACATTCTCAATGATATGTACCGTGCTTCCACCGAAGTCGCAAATCAGTAAGATTACCATGAACATCTGGCAGACCGTCTTGATCTTGCCCCACCAGCCAGCAGCGATCACGATGCCGTTATCCGATGCAACCAGACGAAAACCGCTGATGATAAACTCTCTTGCAATAATCACAATTACAACCCACGCCGGAATCCGGTCCAGATCGATCAGCGCGATCATGGCTGAACAGACAAGCAGTTTATCTGCAAGTGGATCCATGAACTTGCCAAAGTCCGTAATCAGGTTATACTTTCGTGCGATTTTTCCATCCAGCATATCCGTGAGACTTGCCAGACAGAATAACGCAAGTGCAATCCATTTTCCTCCCGGAATGCCAGGCACCATCAGGGCTACTAAGAAAAATGGTATCATGATCATTCTAAGTATCGTTAATTTATTCGGCAGATTCATCGACAATCCCTCCTATCATATCATATGGTCCTACCTCATTGATCCGGACATCTACAATCTGTCCGGACATCAGTTCATAATCACAGTTCACAAACACCAGCCCGTCCACGCCCGGTGCATCCCGATATGTCCGTCCGACATAGACATCATCGTCAGAAGAATATCCCTCGATAATGACCTGCATGATCTTCCCGACAAATGTCTCGTTTTTATCCAAGGAGATCTCCTGCTGCAGCTCCATGATCTCATTACGCCACTGCTCCGCTGTCTCTTCATCGATCTGGTTCTCAAATGTCGCTGCCGGTGTTCCATCTTCTCTGGAATACGTAAATACACCAACCCTGTCAAGCTCCTGTTCATCTAAGAATGCCATCAGTGCCTCATGCTCTTCCTGTGTCTCGCCAGGAAATCCTGCAATCAGGGAAGTACGGATTGCGATATCTGGGGCTGCTTCCCGCAGTTTTCCAATCACTGTTTCGATGCTCGCCCGGTCTGTTCTTCTGCCCATCCGCTTTAAGATTGCATCCTCGCTGTGTTGCATCGGCATATCAATATAATGCAGAAGCTTCGGCTCCTCCTTGAAGCAGTCGATCAGTTCGTCATAGATTTCCTCCGGATAACAGTACATCAGGCGGATCCATTTGATTCCATCGATCTTCGCAAGCTCACGGACTAACACATGCAGCCGTTTCTCCCCGTACAGATCTTTACCATAGCAGGTTGTCTCCTGTGCGACAAGCACCAGCTCCTCGATGCCCTGCGATGCCATATATTCTGCTTCCTTTAAAAGCTGTTCCATCGGCACACTCCGGTAATGTCCGCGGATATGTGGGATGACACAGTAGGTACAGAACTTGTCGCAGCCTTCTGCAATCTTTAAGTATCCCATAAATGTACCCGATGTGATGACCTTGTTTGATTCTGTGATTGTTGCCAGACGGTCGATATCGTCATAGACACTGATTTCTTCTGCATCCTCGATACCATCACGCGCCTTCAGCTCCTCGATCACATCTAAGATCTTGTCGAAGCTGCTCGTTCCAAGACATGCATCAATCTCCGGGATCTCGTCAAAGATCTCATCCTTGAAACGCTGTGCCATACATCCGGTCACAATCAGGTATTTTAAGTTCTGCTGTTTGAGCTTCGCCATCTCCAATACTGTATTTACACTTTCCTCCATCGCATCCTTGATGAAGCTGCACGTATTTACGATGATTGCATCGGCTTCCTGCTCGTCGTTCGTAATATTGTAATTGTGCTTTGCGAGCAGACCAAGCATTGCTTCGCTGTCGCAAAGGTTCTTGTCACAGCCAAGTGACACCATCAATATGTTCATATGTTTCTTATTCCTCACGCTCTGCGGCTTCCACGCAGTTATTCATCAGCATCGCGATCGTCATCGGTCCTACGCCGCCCGGAACTGGTGTGATGGCACCAGCCACCGGTTCCACCGATGCAAAATCAACATCACCGCATAATTTGTTGTTGGCATCTCTGTGGATACCAACATCGATCACTGTCGCACCGTCCTTCACATACGATGCGTCGATCATCTTCGGCTTTCCGATCGCAACGATCAGGATATCTGCCTCTTTACAGATTTCCTTTAAGTTCTTCGTTCTCGAATGGCAGATCGTTACGGTTGCATTCTCACGCAGCATCAGAAGTGCCATCGGCTTGCCTACGATATTGCTTCTGCCGATCACAACGCAGTGCTTTCCTTCGATATCAATCTCCGAACGCTTCAGAAGCTGGATGATTCCCGCTGGTGTACACGATACGAATCCCGGTCTGCCAATACACAGGCTGCCAACGCTCTCCGGATGAAATCCATCCACATCCTTCTTCGGAGAGATCGCATTGATGATCTTCTCTTCATTGATGTGCTTCGGAACCGGAAGCTGCACTAAGATTCCGTGCACGCCGTCATCCTCGTTTAAATCCTTGATAATAGAGAGAAGTTCTTCCTCGGTTGTCTCCTCCGGAAGTTCAAACGCACGTGACTCGATGCCGATATACGCGCATGCCTTCTTCTTATTTCCAACATATACAGAAGATGCCGGATCGTTTCCGACCTGAATGACTGCCAGGCAGATATTTTTGCCCTGTGCCTTCAATGCGGAAACCTTCTCTTTTAACTCATCCTTGATCTGCTGGGAGATTTCTTTTCCGTTAATCAATTTTGCCATTGTTATAATCCGCCTTTCTTTACAACATTGTACACGATTTCAGATGCATGGTACATATACATATGGAATCGTATACAAATTGGTACTTCTTAGAATAAACCGTGTGTTACACCTTCATCATCTACAAAAATACGCTCTGCCGCTGGAGACTTTGGAAGTCCCGGCATCGTCATGATCGCACCTGTGATTGCTACGACAAATCCAGCTCCGGCACTTACATATACCTCACGGATATTGACTGTAAATCCGGTCGGTCTGCCAAGCTTCTTCGCATCATCGGAAAGGGAATACTGGTTCTTCGCCATGCAGACTGGCATATTTGCAAATCCCATCTCCTCGATCTTTGCGATCGCACGATCTGCCTCTGCAGAATAGGTTACGCCATCTGCGCCATAAATCTTCTTTGCGATTGTCTCAATCTTCTCCTTGATAGAGAGATTATCTTCATATAATACCTTGAAGTGGCTTTCCTTTGTCTCAAGTGTGTTGAGCACGGCATTTGCAAGCTCAATACCACCTTCGCCGCCTTTCTCCCATACATTTGCGAGGGCGAAATCACAGCCACGCTTCTCACAGAACTCACGTACAAATGCAAGCTCTGCATCTGTATCGGATACGAAACGGTTCAGCGTTACAACTACCGGCACACCGTAGAGCTGTAAGTTCTCGATATGCTTCTCTAAGTTCACGATACCCTTTTCCAATGCTTCTAAGTTCTCCTCGCCAAGGTCTGCCTTTGCCACGCCACCGTTATATTTCAGTGCACGTACCGTTGCTACAAGCACAACTGCATCCGGCTTCAATCCAGTCATACGACACTTGATATCGAAAAATTTCTCTGCTCCGAGATCCGCACCGAAACCTGCCTCTGTGATGACATAATCTGCAATTTTAAGTGCGGTCTGTGTTGCACGGACAGAGTTACAGCCATGTGCGATATTCGCAAATGGACCACCGTGTACAAGTGCTGGTGTATGCTCTAATGTCTGGATCAGGTTTGGTTTGATCGCATCCTTCAAAAGTGCTGTCATCGCACCGACACACTTGAGCTCACCAGCTGTAACAGGCTCATTATCTACATTATAAGCAACGATAATTCTTGAAAGACGCTCCTGCAGATCCTTGATATCTGTTGCCAGACAGAGGATTGCCATGATCTCTGAAGCAACTGTGATAACGAATCCATCCTGACGCATCACGCCGTCGCCCTTCTTACCCATACCAACGATAATGTTACGAAGCACACGGTCGTTCATATCCAGGCAACGCTTAAATACGATACGCTTCGGATCGATGCGGAGTGTATTTCCCTGATGCATATGGTTATCCATCACGGCTGCAAGCAGGTTATTTGCAGATGTGATTGCATGGAAATCACCTGTAAAATGCAGGTTTAAGTCTTCCATTGGTACGACCTGGGCATATCCGCCGCCGGCTGCTCCACCTTTGATACCAAAACATGGTCCAAGAGATGGCTCACGCAGTGCAATGACCGCCTTCTTTCCAAGCTTGCACATTGCCTGACCAAGTCCTACGGTTACTGTTGTCTTTCCCTCTCCTGCCGGAGTCGGGTTGATTGCTGTTACCAGAATCAATTTACCATTCTCATTATTCTTTACAGACTGCATGTACTCATCGGAAATCTTCGCCTTGTACTTACCGTACATCTCGATATCATCCTCCGACATACCAAGCTTTGCTGCCACGTTCTTAATTGGTTCCATCTCTGCCTGCTGTGCGATTTCAATGTCTGTTAACATACTCTTTTGTCCTCCTGACTCCCTTATAAATATTCCTCTACATAATTTTCAAATTCTTCCATGCTCATAAGCACCTTCCGTGGCTTCGTCCCCTCTTCCGGACCGACCACACCAGCTTCGGAAAGCTGATCCATAATACGTGCTGCACGGTTAAATCCGATTTTATATACTCTTTGCAGCATACCGATGGACGCCTTATCTTTTCCGATAATAAACTTTCCGGCATCTACAAAGTAGTCATCATATTCCGGTTCTGCAGACGATGCACCGCCGCCAGAACCACCAACCTTCGTGTTCGCAATCTCCTTTGAGATTGATTCATCGTAGGTCACTTCGCCGCTTTCCTCCTTCAGGAAGTCCACGACATCTGCGATCTCATCATCCGACAGGAATGCACCCTGTACACGTACCGGCTTCGGATAGCCCGTCGGATAGAATAACATATCACCTTTACCAAGCAATTTTTCGGCACCATTCATATCGAGGATCGTTCTCGAGTCGACACCCGAGGATACGGTCATCGCGATTCTGGATGGCACATTTGCCTTGATCAGACCGGTAATGACATCCACAGATGGTCTCTGCGTTGCGATTACCAGATGGATACCTGCCGCACGTGCAAGCTGGGACAGACGCACGATAGCATCCTCCACTTCGCCGTGTGCTACCATCATCAGATCAGCAAGCTCGTCGACAATAATCACGATCTGCGGCAGCTTCTTCAAGTCTTCGTTACCCTCTTCCGAGCCAGTCACTGCCTTTACCTTTTCGTTATAGCCCTGCAGATTCCGCACATTATACTGTGCAAATAACTGGTAACGATTTGTCATTTCAAGTACCGCCCAGTTCAGAGCGCCTGCCGCCTTCTTCGGATCGATCACAACCGGAATCAGCATATGTGGGATTCCATTGTAGATACTCAGCTCTACCTGCTTTGGATCGACCATAATCAGCTTCACATCATCCGGCTTTGCCTTATATAAGATACTCATGATCAATGTATTGATACAGACCGATTTACCAGAACCAGTCGCACCTGCGATCAGCAAATGCGGCATCTTCGCGATATCTGCCACAACCACCTGTCCGCTGATATCCTTACCAACTGCAAATGCAATGTTGGACGGGAACTTCTGGAAGTTGTCTGATTCAAGCAGATCGCGGAAAAATACAGGCTGGCTCTCCTTGTTCGGCACCTCGATACCAACGGCTGGCTTGCCCGGAATCGGTGCTTCGATACGGATATCTGCCGCCGCCAGATTCAGCTTGATATCATCCGCCAGGTTTGTGATCTTCGATACCTTCACACCCTGCTCCGGCTGTAATTCATACCGGGTAACGGATGGGCCGCAGCTGTAATCCGTTACCGTGACATTGACGCCGAAGTTTTCGAGTGTACTCTTTAACTTCATCGCTGTCTCCCGGACGGACGCTTCGTTTGACTTCGTACCCTTTCCCTTGCCGCTCTTCAAGAGCTTCAACGGTGGGAATTTGTATTCCTTGATTGGTTTTTGTTCACTGTTTTCCTGAATTGTCTCTGCAATCTGGTCACGTTCCGAAAGCATCTCCTGCTCGGATTCCTTCGTCTTCTTGCGCTTTCTCGTCACCGCTTCGGTCACTGGAGCCTCGTCCGCATCTGGCACGGAAACATCTGCGGTGTCCATCTGTTTTTCTGCTGCACGCGACGTTCTCTTCGTATGTACCGGGTCCAATGTATCCGCAGCCGTCTCATCATAAGCAGAAATATCAGCACCTGTCTGTGCGTTTTCCTCCTGCCACATCTGATCTGTGATTGTCGTTTCCTCCTGCGCGGCTCCGTTTGCATAATCTGGGCGGTCAAAGAAATCCACCGTCTCTTCCTTCGGTGTATCCGGCACAGGTGGGATATCCGCTTTCGCACTGCGAAGTTCTGTCACACCGCCTTTTTTCTTTTTCAGCAGCGACAAATCTACATACCCCTCTGAGACATCCTTGGCATCCTGCAAGGTCAGATTCGGATTGAACAGATCTTCATGTGGAAGCGGTTTTAACTCATGAACCTCCTCCCCCTCGACCTTCTTATTTTTGACTTTCTTCTTTTTCTTCTTCACTGGTACAGCCGGCTTCTCCTGCTCCACCTTGATATTATCCAATTTTGTTCTGCGCTTTGCCTCAAGTGCTGCCTCTGGATCAATCTCTTCCTCGTCATCATCCTCATACAGCGCATTGTAACGATTCTTGAACTGTGCAGACCGCTCCTTTGCAAAATCGATCAGCGACACATTCATTACGACGATGATTCCAATGATGATCAAAAGTGCAATCACAATGATTGCGCCCGGTTTTCCAATCAGATTGTACAGTACAACGAGCAATCCACCTAAGATAAATCCGCCGCCCTTCTTTTCCTGTGCCCCCTGATCATACAGAAGCTTCGCCGTCATATGATCGGCACCAGCCGTAAGCTGGAAGATAAATGCTGCTGCAACAATAAACAGTCCTACACAGAGTACGCGGTTTACGACTGCTTTTTTTGCACCGTTTGAAAGCAGAAATGCCTCTGTCAAAAAGATGTATAACGGAAGCACATATTCCACAACACCAAACAGTCCAAACATAAACTTCGCAAAGAAATTGCCTACAACGCCGCACCAACCAAAGTTGCTGATAAAGAAAAATGTACAAACTGCCAGACAGATAAACAGATGGATTTCATTCTTCCGTGCCTGCTCCTGCGCCAGCTGTGCTTTTGTCTTTCTTCCTCCTGTACGGGAAGCGGACGCCTGTCTGGACGACTGCGAAGATCTTGCTTTCTGTGGTGATCTTGCCGTCGATGTCGAACGGCTGGCAGTCGTTTTACTTCTCGTATTCGATTGTGAACCTTTATTATATGTACTGTTGTTTCCCGTTGCCACGGTATGCACTCCTTCTCTTTTCCCTCATTCTCCGATTATGACAGACATTTTTCTAAATGTAATCACCCATATGGCAGTCTGTATCCATATACAAACCGCCACACGGGTATATTTATGTCAGTTTAAATGCTCATACTGCTCTATTTTACTATTTTTCTTTGCATTTATCAAGTCATATAAACAATTCATTGCGGTATGGATGCCGCCCACCCGGTCGATGATTCCTACCTCGACCGCCTGCCTGCCAACTAACACCGAACCAATGTCTTTCGTCAGTTCTTTCGTATTGAACATGATCTCCCTCAGTTCCTCTTCCTTGATGGAACAATGATTCGACGTAAATTCAATGATCCGGTCCTGCATCCGCTCAATATATTCGTAATTCTGCGTCACACCAAGCACGGTTCCATTCATCCGGATCGGATGCACGACCATCGTTGCCGACGGCACAATAAACGTCACATCCCCGGATACTGCCAGCGGCACGCCAATTGAATGTCCGCCGCCAAGCACAAGACATACCTTCGGCTTGCTTAAGGATGCAATCATCTCTGCAATAGCGAGCCCTGCCTCGACATCACCGCCCACGGTATTTAAGAGTACCATCAGTCCGTCGATGCCCTCGTCGTCCTCCACGGCAGCAAGCTGTGGCAGGATATGCTCATATTTGCTTGTCTTCGAGGACGAACCAAGATTCTCATGCCCCTCGATTTCTCCTATTATATTCAACAAATGAATTCGGTGATGATACCGGTTTTTCGACAAAGTAATCTGTCCGTAGTCAGCGATCAGACTCCCCTGCTTTTGCTGGTTGTCCATCCCGCTTCCTTCCTGTTTCTGCCGGCTATCCATATGAAACGCCTGTTCCTTCCCTGTTTCTCCCTGTCTCTCCAATGTTTCCTACCTCCGTTCACAAAATTTTCTCATAGATATTATGTACATTTTGTTTGACTTTTATAAATACGGAAACTATAATAGCAACGCAAAGTAGCTTATTTATTTTTTCTATAAATTCAACCCCTAAAACATCCATAGCTGCTTTTGATTCCTCTAACTCTAAGTTT
>ERZ772861.2392-NODE-2392-length-12859-cov-3.387457_pt1 | contig 12859 bp, 10 predicted proteins | sample MGYA00512135_ERZ772861 | MGnify/ENA primary metagenome ERZ772861 (study PRJEB29015, sample SAMEA2737700) | human gut metagenome | biome: human gut; feature: human-associated habitat; material: faeces | place: China | collected 2012 ...
GGTGTTTTTTTCTGTCGGAACCGGTAACATCCCATTTTGTTGTACATATGAAATAAATTCCATCTGTCCGTTAAGCTGTCTGATCTGTTGCCTTAGCCCTCGGATTTTCTTTTCCAGATACTGTTTTTGTTGTTTCTCCGAAAGTGTCAGAAGATCTTTGATTTCCTTCAGATCAAGCCCCATCGCCCGATACACCAGAATCTCCCAGAGACGTTCCAGTGCAGCATCATCATACAGTCGATAATTGTCTTTCGACCGCTGGGCAGGCAATAGTCCTTCATCATCATAAAACTGCAAAGTTCTCTTGCTCACTCCTGCCAGCCGGCTCACTTCGTTTACTTTTTTCATTACGGCCTTTACCTTTCCCCGTACTTTTCAGCATAAACTATCACGCATACGTGACCGCAATACTGATTTCCAGAAATGCCATTTCTTGGTTGCATAAAGACCTTTGAAAATTTTGCGAGGTAATATTTCCAGAAATAAAAAAGCTCTGGAAAACATCTGTTTCCCAGAACTTTTTATCCTTTATTATTCATTTTTCTTACAAACCTGCCGGATCAGCTGAATCATTGCCACCACTGCCAATGCTATATACCCATAATCATCACAAGAAAACCCGTCTTTCTTCTTAAAAGCCCAGATTTTCATCCACCAGAATAATCTGAAACCGTCCTTTGACCCTGCTGAATCGGGTTGTCAGAATCTGACAGCAGATGCACTGTGGACTTTTACAGTCAAAACAGCTTCCGTTTTTGGAACATGGTGTGTCAATGCCAAATCGCTGTGCATTAATCGGCGCCGCCTCATTCCGCGCACGGTGCAGGGCGTCTTCCTCGGATTTTACGACTTTGTTCATACCCACAATCAGCAGAACATGCTTTGGTCCATAGGCATACGCAGCCACACGATTGGCATTTCCGTCAATATTGATAAACACGCCATCCTCGCTCATGGCATTGACACTGCCCAAAAAATAATCCGAGCTGAATGCTTTCCTCGCAATCTCCTCTTTTTCCTCCGGGGTTTTTACTTTATCCCGGTCATAAAATTCATAATCACCGTTGGAAACGGCATCGTAGAGACCACACTCCTTTACAGAAGTTGCACCGCCCATGTTGATACTGCTGCCCTTCGGGATCAATTCGAGTGCTTTCTTTACGGCCTCTTCTTTTGTCTCTACATAATATGCTTCCATGTTGCGGGAATTAAGTGCCTCCACAACACGCGCTCCCAGCTTTTCATTTCTCATTTTTCTTACGTCCATTGTGTAAACCTCTTTTCCAAATAGCTACGCTATGATTTCATACTGCATCAGTTCATATTTGAGTCTGCTTCCCTCCATAATTTCCGGTGGAAGCAGTGCCCGTGCCACAAGTTTCAGATCATCACTTTCAATATCTGTCCTCTTTAAATTTGCATAATCGCCGTCAATACTGACAACTTCATAATACCATGTTTCCATATGTCACCTCCATTTTTAATCTCACAGGCTGCTTAACGGTGCTACATGAATATGATGTTTTACATATTTGTTGATCCCCTGTACCAGTCCGTCCACAAGTTTTTGCAATTTCCTGTCGCTATGATCCGAACACTGGTTGCCCAGTTCAATATCAACGGAAGGAATTGTACTGTACGAAGTCTGCGTCAGATCAATCTCCGTAGCACCGGTTCCGTTTATTTTAATCTTTTGGGAACGCAGCCCTTTGATCAGTGATTTTCCCAATGCGTCATGTTCTTCCCAGTAAGATGCAACCGGACGCATTTTTTTGAGTTTTTCGGGAACAGAAGCATAAAAGCATCCTTTGTCGTAAGAAAGTCCATCGCTGTCCCAATGCAGCGCAATATGACAATCCGCTACATTGTTACATATGACGGTACGCGCCACGTTATCCAGCTGTACATCCTTTCCATCCCGGACCATGAGCACATCATACCCCTCTGCCAGCAGTTTCTTTTTCAGAATCCGTGCCATACGAAGCGTCACATCACGTTCTGCCGTTCCGTCCCGAAATGCCATTCCATCTGAAACCGCCACTGCTTTCACAGAGCCTGCCGCTGTCGTTCCTCCGGTCACCTTTGCAGAGCCATCCGGATGACACAGCATTTTTACCGATGAACCGCCTTTCGTCCCATGTCCCGCATTGACTGCAATCACAATGTCCTTCCGGTTCTTTTTCGCCTTGTACATAACGGCATAGCCCGATGTAATTCTGGCATGATCCGCATATTTCCAGGAAGAGTCCAGATAAATTTTCTCCTTCCCCTTCGCATATCCGCATATCGGGAAACTGATGACCATCAAAAATACAATTAGAAATACTATCCCCTTTTTCATATACACTCCTCTCTCTAAACATTCGACAGTTTTTATCCCCCTGTAGGAGCAAAATATCTTTTCACTGTCTTTACTCTACCTCATTTTTTATGGTAACACAAGATAAAATCCCCGTGTCGTTGCATTTCAGTGCCTTTAAGAGTATCATTACCATGATACGAATTTTAGGAGGATAAATTTATGAAATTAAAAACAAGACAAATCACCGTTACAGCAATTTTACTCGCAATCTGCATTGTAAGCCAGTTTTTCAAAAACCTGAATGTATACATCACAGGCCCGATCATCAATGCCTCTCTGATTTTAACCACGGTATACGCTGGTCTGGCCTGTGGCATCATTTTAAGCGTGATCACTCCAATCACTTCCTTTTTCATCACCGGAAGCCCGATTATGGCAGCCATTCCTGCAATGTTCCCATGTATTATGATTGGAAATATCATTCTCGTTCTGGCAGTTGCCCTGCTCCGCAGTAAATTCGGTAAAAAAGCCGGTTTGCCCGTATCCATTGTAATTGGCGCTGTATTAAAGGCTCTGTTTATGGGAATTTTGATTTCTCTTATCATTCTGCCGAATATGCTCCCGGCAAAAATGCAGCCAATGTTACATGTCCTGCAGCTTCAATTTTCTGTCACACAGTTAATTACCGCTCTGATCGGCGGGGTATATGCTATCATCATTCTTGCGGTACTGCGTAATACCTCTCTTGGTGAGCAGGCGTAATCCCACATTACATAAATTAACGCCCCGGCAGCTACAACTACCGGGGCGTTTTATGTACCTCTCCAAAGTACCAGTTCTTTTTATTTTCTTTGTTTATTCTACATTTTTCAAAGCCTGATCCATCGGAATCTTCTTGATTCTCTGGAAATCAAATACCATAACAATCAGATATCCGATCAGCACAAATCCAAACATTTTTGCATAACCAATCGGTGTTACGCGAAAAGCGAACCAGCCGCTGTAGGAAAAGAGCATCATCCGCCATGCCGCGGCCATAACAAGTGTTCCAAGAATCACACTGATGAGATCCGCGATTACAACCACAATACTCGTCGAAAGCAGATACAGACTCGCGATCTCTTTGTTTTCGTACCCAAGGATTTTTGTCATGGAAATTGCATTCTCATTCTTTTCAATGATCAGCTTTGTCAGAAGATAGATCATAACGGCTGCCAGAAGGATACACAGTACCTGGAAATATGTCATGTAAGAACCCATGGAATGATCCAGCTGATCTGCCATTTTTGTAATATCATGGATTGTAATGGTTGTTGCAATGTTATCCTCATCAATATCGGTAATTTTACTGTCGGATAAGAATCCGCTGAATTCATTTTCCTTCAGTTCAAATACCTTTCCGTAATTGTCAATGGACATAAAGACCGCAAGGCTCTGGGACTTATGATACAGTCCTGCTACTTTAAACTTATAAGATTTGTTCTCATACTTTTCATCCAGCGATACCGTATCGCCGGCTGCAAGCCCATATTTATCAGCAAACGAAGCGGAAATATAAACTTCGTTTTTCTTAAGGGAACTTAACTTTTTAATCTTTACATAGTTACTGTCATCCGCGATTCCGTATACGGAAATTTCCTCATCGATCGCATCACTCTTTTTTACAAGTGATGTCATGTTAAACTTTTCGGCATCTTTGTTTTCCGTTGTAATCCGTTTATTATCGTCATCTTCATAGGATTTAAGCACATACTGGTATTTTGCAAACATCATGCCATCCGTGTTGCTCTTATAATAATCAAGCGTATCCGGCATGCCCACTGCCATGGCAAGCATGACCATGATAAAGAAAATACCGACAAATAAAATCAGGTAATTTGCGACATTCTGGAACATGATCCGCAGGCGGAACCGGCCAAAAAAGCTCCATCCCGGCAGACGCATGGCTTTTTTATTCTTTGTCTTTTTCAGGTCATGACGCAGAAACTGCAGTGGTGTATGCTGCATCATGCGCACGATCACGATCAGGTTGACAACCAGCATCAGGATCACCGGAACCACCGTAGTCTTAAAGAATGCATCCGGATTCCAGATCGTGTAATACGTTGGCCGACTGTAACTGTTGTAATACATCGATACAACAATATTTTTAAACACCGTATAGCCGAGTATATTTCCGACAATCGCAGCCAGCAGTGTTACAATAACCGGCATGGACAGATAGTGCCGCACCAGCTCTCCCTTCGTGTAACCGGACGCGCGCAGCGTTCCGATCGCGGAGGACTCTTTTGCAATCGTATTGCTGATCGTCACGGCAAAGATAAATGCGATGATTACCACAAGGATATCCAGCAGCACACCGCCCATGGCTTTGTCCGATCCCATATCATCGGTTGCAAAATTAATCGCCGGATTGCCATATTTCGGTGTGTAATCTTCGAGCTCATTGTCCGCAACAACCACCTGTGTGAGCAATGCACGCATAAAATTATCAGAGCTTGTTTTTTCCCCGGCCTCATCCGCAGGCTCCGTTTCATATTTCCATGCATAAGTATAGTGAATACTCTTGTGCAGCCGGTCGAAACCGTCCTGTGTCACCATTGCCACATCAAATTTCAGTGCATCAAACATCAGATCTGTGGTCTTTTCATGTAAGGTGGAGTAATTGACATACGCAAGCAGTCCCACAACCTTATAAGTCTCTCCGGAAACTGTGACGGTATCTCCCACCTTTATTCCGACATTGTCGGCGTGCATACGGTCAATGGCAATTTCATCCGCCTTCTGTGGGAAACTTCCCTGCAGCATACATGCCAGGTTGATATCCTTTGTCTTTGCAAATACGCGGATCGTTCCATCCTTTTTCCCGTCGTTATTATAATCTTCTTCCTCATTTCGGAAAAAGTTTTCATACAATGTTGTCTTTGTTGCCTTAAAATCCGCTTTTTCACCTGTCTCAATTGCCGAAAGCAAGGTGGCATCTGCCTGTTTTTTTAGCTCAAAATGACCGTCTTCCTGTTTGTATTTTGTCACGCCTTCGTTTGCCGAAGTAATCATACTCTCGTTTGCCACATACATACCGGACACAAAGCCGATCGTGAGCACAAGAAACAGGAATACAACCAGATATTTTTTCCAGTCCCCGATCAGTTCTTTCGGTATTCTCCTGATCAGGGGATTTTTGATTTTTTTCATAGCAGCCCCCTTACCATTCCAGATCTTCCGCGGATACCTTGTTTGTATTGATGTCGTTGTGGCGCACCGCTCCGTCACGGAGTTTGATCACATGATCTGCCATATTTTTGATGGCCTCGTTATGCGTTACCATAATGATCGTGTTGCCGTATTTTTGATTGACCTCCTCGATCAGTTTTAAGATTTCCTTGGACGTATTGTAGTCAAGTGCTCCCGTTGGCTCATCGCAGAGCAGGATATCCGGATTTTTTACAATTGCACGGCCGATGGAAACACGCTGCTGCTGGCCTCCGGACAACTGGTTCGGCAGTTTGTAGCGGTGCTCGTAAAGTCCGAGCGTATGTAACAGATCGTCAATATCAAGCGCATTGTCTGACAGATACGCTCCCACTTCGATGTTTTCCTTCACGTTTAGATTTCCAATCAGATTGTACATCTGGAATACATAGCCGAGATGCTTTCTGCGGTACTGTGTCAGCTTTTTCTCACTCATATCCTCTAACTTATCGCCGTTGATATTGATGTAACCGGAATCGGCGTTATCAATGCCTCCGATGATATTGAGCAGTGTGGATTTTCCGGAACCGGATGGTCCTAACAACACACAGAACTCCCCTTTTGCAACGGAAAAATTCATGCCGCGCAGGACTTCCTGACGCGTCTGTCCGCTTCCGAATCCTTTCTTTAAATCTACAATTTCCAAAAACTTCTTTTCTTCTTCTGACATAGAAACTCCCTTTCTTTTTGGTTTTACTTTTCATACTAATATTAGTTTTATCTAACCTCTGGTTCTTTTTTTAGGTCTCCCGCAAAAAGCGAAAGACCTGTGCTTCTTTTCTAAACCTTTTGTCCAAACGCGGACGATCTGTGCTTCTTTTCCCGACCTTCCGTCAAAACATGCGGACAGCCTACGGTCTGACGAGTCCGTACCAGCCTGCCAGCAGATATTTTACACCTTTTTCCGCAAACCGCAGTGCTTCTTTCTCGTCATCAATGTGCGTTACCATAAATATAAACATATCGATCTGTGAATGGGACATCCAGTGTACAACGCTTTGTTCCACCATCGGCACATGGTAAGCTTTGCACATCGCTTCACAGATAAATGCATTGTGCTCATCCATCTGGTCGACCAGCCGGTCCGGCATACGTTCCATGCTTGATCCCTGCGCTTTTGTCAGCACTAAAAGCACTTCATCCCGGTAGGTGTACAGTTCATGAACGATCTGTGCGACTGCTTCAAAATCGCTGCTGTCATCATGCTCTTTTGCTTTGCCGCTCTCCATCTCCCTGACTTCAAAAGAAAAATGCTCCCGCAGAATTTCATTGAGCCGATCCATAAAATTTCCTACTACCTCACAGAACAGATCGTCCTTGTCCTGAAAGAAAAAATACAGTGCCCCTGTGGTCACACCCGCCTTCTGGCAGATTCCGCGGAGAGACGCCCCCACAAACCCTTTTTCCATAAATTCTTTTTTGGCACATTGGATCAGGTGTATCTTCGTCTCGCTGTCATGTATTTTTTTTCCTGCCATGGTACGCTCCCTGTAAATAAAAATGTAACATAACGTTGTTATGTTAGATAACACCGTTATGTTACATCATTCCCATGTCTATGTCAATAGAAAAACTTATGCATTTTTCTGTTTGTGTTTATCATAAGCTGCAAACATGCCGGCAAGCAGTGTTCCGGAAATAGAATGCCAGGTGCAGGAAACTGCGCAGATGATCGCAGACTCCGGTGTTGCGGAAAACTGTGCGGTCGTTGTGGCAAGGTTTGTTGCCAGTCCCGCATTCTGCATGCCAACTTCGATGGCAATGGTTCTCTTTTTGGCGGTATTCATGCCAACAAGTTTTCCTGCTCCATAACCAAGCAGATAACCAAGTCCATTGTGAAGAAAAACAGCTACAAAGATTACAGCTCCGGACTGGAAGAACTTCGCGCCCTGGGAAGATACCACACCACCGACAACACACGCCAGCCCCAGTACTGCCACACCCGGCATAATTTTCTGTAACTCACTGAACATTTTCTTTTTCCCCAGCAGATAGTTTAAAAGGAAGCCCAGTGCTACCGGAAGAATAACCGTTTCCACAATGGAAACAAGCATTGGCAGTGCCTTGATGGAAATATTGGTTCCGCTTGCCAGAAGAGAAACCATAAGTGGTGTCATGATCGGGGAAAGAATCGTGGATACGGTTGTCATTCCCACGGAAAATGCCACATCTCCACCACAGAGATACGACATGATATTGGATGACACGCCGCCCGGACAACAACCTACCAGAATGAGTCCCAGTGCAATGCCGGCAGGAAGATGCAGCACTTTCGTCAGTGCGAATGCCAGAAACGGCATAATCAGATACTGTGCCAGTGCACCAACACAGATATCGAATGGTCTCTGTGCCAGAATCTTAAAATCCTGCGTTGTCAGTGTCAGACCCATACTGAACATAATAATACCGATGATGATCGACTGACTTGTAAACTTATTGGAAACCGGATCGGTAAATAACTGATGGTTTACCCATCCCATCATTTCCGGAACGATAAATGTTACTACCGCAATTGCAATTACCACAATTGATGTGTAGTCCGATAACCATTTGCTGAGTTTTTGTAGTGCTTTCATAAACTTTTCCTCCTTGGTCTGTTCACTGAAAAACGAATTCAGACATTAAAAAAGCCCCTTCCCAGATACTACTCTGGAAAGGGACGAATAAAATCCGCGTTACCACCCTGATTCCACAGAAAAACTCTGTGACACTTCACATACCAACATATGCTATCCCATAACGGAGGAAACCGGCGAAGTTTACTCACAGTTGTCTGCTTTCAGCCCGCTTCTTAGAGAGGATCATCCATATCCGGCTACTACCTGTTCGCACCACCCACAGGCTCTCTGAAAATAACGATAAGATACGATGCTGTTCTCGTCAACGAATTTCGGTGAACAATATTTTCTTTTCGATGATTATTATATTCCCCTGTACAGATATGTCAAGGAAAATTTTTTCCACCAACGCTTTTCTGATTGACCTCTCCGTTTGCTCTTATGGGACATACATTACATCTTTTTCTCTATATGTCCCCACAACTTTCCATCAGCCTTTTTCAAAATGCTGGTAATCCTTCGAATGTGTCCAGTCCCCACCCCAGGTAAATCCATATCGGGTAAAAAGCTTGTAACACAGATCATCGTGATCGATCTTATGCGGAAAATCCCCACTCCGGTCAACATATGCTTCTGCGTTTGCAGGCTCAATCGACAGCTTTCCATTGACGGTTTTTACATAGGGGTTATAAAGCGTATTGATGTCGACTGCCATGCCCAGACCGTGTTTTGAGATTGTTGTCGTATGGGAAATGAAACGGAAATTAAACGCGGAGGAATTGTTATCGCTCATGGATGCCTCATCATCCGCATCGTATTCATCCACCAGCCGGACTTTTTCAATGGGATATTCTGCCTCATACAACTGCCTGAAAATGGCAAGGACATCCTCTGCAATGGCTTTATTTACCACAAGTTCTCCCTCTTTTGTCTGACCGTCAAACCCCATGTGGAGCACATGAAGATAGCGGAGATCTTCCCGCGGTACGGTACAGTCTGCCTTGTATGATTTTCCCTGCATCTTCTCAAAAATATCGTCCGGGATTTTGGAAATATAGAACGCTTCCTCTGTGATACTTTTCCCGGTACGGTCCGCATTTTCAACACTTTGTTCTTTCTGCGTATGATCCGGTTCGTTCATGTTTTGTTTTTTCTCACTCAGTTCTGTCCCTGAAGTCCTGTGATCCTGTTCTTTTTCACTGTTCTCCTGATCCGCAACCTCAGACTTTTTTGTGTTTGATTTTTCCGGATGCCGGATCAGACGGCTTCCGGTTACGACTGCGGCGGCTGCAAGTAACACGGCCGCAGTGATGATCATTCCTTTTTGTTTTTTCACCAGTTTCTCCTTACTGACACGTTTCCCTTTTCTGTAAACATAAAAATTCATCCGCTTCAACATGATAACACCGCTAAGCCTACGCTATCGAAAAAAGTGTCATGTGAAAGCCCGAAGGCCGCATTTCTGCACGGATGAATTGTGTATATTTTAGCACTGATTTTTGGGATTTGCTATATTTTCATAACAAAAAATGCATTTTTCTTTTAATGCACCCTCGAAAAATAATCCATCAGAATTCCCTTAATATGATTATACCTTCTGGCATAAGAATTCTCCACCCGTATAATCTCCATATTGTGTGCCTGACAGATGGCATTTTTTTTCCGGTCGCGCTCCTGCACCACCGCATCCTCAAAATGCTCTTTCCCGTCAAGTTCGATCGCCAGAACCGGCAGTTCCTTTTTTCCCTGTTTTTCGTACACAACAAAATCAAAGCGCCCCATATAAAACAGATCATCATATGTCATGTTGTCCTGAAACACCTGCGATATGGCAACTTCTTTGTGGATCACATACTTACTCTGGGAAAGCCAGATATTTTCGAGCGCATGCGTCAGGTTTTCGAGAAATGCATTTTCGGTAGCGGTAGAAAACGGCTGGATGCCAAGTGCACGGGAACTGATATGTTTTTCCGTGATCTCTGACTTCCCGTTGGTTTTGATGTACTGCGCAAGTTCATAAAGATCATCGTCTGCCTGTCCTGCATGCAGACGCTCCAGTTCTTTGCTGTCTGCGAGCAGAACAAGTTTGTCTTTCGCCCGTGAGGTTGCAACATTGATCAGTTCCTTATTGTTTTTCAGCCACTGATAGGTACCGGCATTGGTGCGGTCGGACAGTGCCGTGGAAAAAAGCACCACATCCTTTTCATCTCCCTGAAAAGCATGCACCGTTCCACAGACTAAATTTTCGAGGTGGTTTTCTTTGATCGCCTGCTCGATCAGTGCCCGCTGGTTTACAAACGGTGTGATCACCGCGATACTTTTGTCCGTGTTCTGCTTCGCGTATGCAATGACCTCGTCTGCTTCCGCCGGAGATGTATTTTTGATCTCGGCACGATCGCTTTTTACATCTACATAGACAAGCGGCTCCGGCTCTTTGCTTTTTGAACAGATCTGCAGTTTGGAATTGTAATATTTTTTATTGTTAAATCCAATAATTTCTCTGTTGCAGCGGTAATGGCTGCGCAAAAGCACTTCATCACTCACCGCATCACATGCCAGATACGTTTTGTAAACCGAATTCTTTCTGTAATCATATTCTTCTGCCACATGATATCGCCGTCGCAGCTTGCGGTTGGTCAGTTCTCCGAGCAGAATAACCGGATTCAGCTGCTGCGGATCTCCCACAAGCATCAGTTTCTCTCCACGGATAATCGGGACAAGAGAGATCGCAACGTTACACTGGCTGGCCTCGTCCATAATAGTCATGTCAAACAACGGCTCCGGTTCCCCGATCTTATGTGCCGATATGCAGGTAGTGATAATGATTGGAAAAACACGCTGCAGCTTCTTTACATTTTCGGATTTCTGCATGTATTTGTTGAATGCCCGCGCCTGTGTCTCTGGATTTTCTCCAGAATCTAAAATCTCCCGCAGTTCCTGATATTTGGGTTCTTCGAGTGTCTTGATATAACGCGCAGACGTATAAAATAAATACTGATAAAATTCTTCTTCGTTGCGGTCGAGAAGCTGCAGAGCATCCGAATCGGAAATTTCGCCAATCTGGTGGATTCTCTGATCGAGCCTCTGCATCTGGTATCCCTGCAGGTCCATCTGAAACGGGAGCAGGTTCATGGCATTTTTGATATGTTCCTGATATTCCATCAGATGCGAAAGTGTCTCTTTCCGCTCCTTTAAATCCAGAATTTCCTCATACTCTTTCAGTCTCGCAGAAAGACGTTTTGCACGGTCAACCCGGTCATCCTTGCGCTTATCGAGCGTGGATGTATATATTTTTACGGTCTGCACCTGATTGCGCAGGCGGTTGATGTAGCTGATTGCAGCTTTAACTTTGTCTATATTTCCAAGCCGCAGTACCGGAAACGGAATGGTCTGTCCATGGTACTCAAGATGTGTCAGTTTTTCAAATACATTGTCGATTGGAACGTTATTGTAGGACGCAAATAAAACGGTCGTATTGTTAAAAAACGCCGTTATTATCGTGTTGATGATCGTATTTGTTTTTCCCGTGCCCGGTGGCCCCTGTATGTAGGCAAGCGGATATTTCATGGCGTTGTTGATCGCCAGCAGCTGATCCAGATTGATGTTCTGATTGATCAGTGCAATCGGATACGCCTTGGTGCGGCGCGGCCGTTCTAACAATTCCCCGAAGAAGGCTTTGACTGGATAAGTAACCTGCTGCTTTTCAAACATATCAAGTATGGCTTTGTACTCGTCATGCAGATTCAGCACTACATCCATCCCAAGCCCCAGCACATACGGCATATCATCTACGACCGGCTTTTGCCCGCCATGACCGGTAATCGCATCTTTGATTTTTTCCAGATTGTTTTCAAAATCTTCCAGCAGTTCGTACTCGTCCGCATCCAGAAATTTACGCGCATTTTCTGTCTGTCCGTCAATGCCAAACTGTGTGCAGACTGTGATATCTTCATCCGGCTGAAACACTCTGTTTTTCACATCAAGGTTCAGGTTCCGGTATGCCAGAACATATAGCCCCTTCGCCGTGTGAATACTCAATACATTGAGTGCCAGTTTCTTAATTCTTAAATTGGTGCTCTTTTTCTTTTCGTGAGACAGGGAATACTGGAAATTTGACACGACCTCCTGAAACTGCTGATCGTTAAGTGCATACCGTCCGTTTTTCACACGATCCCCATCGATATAATGGATCAGATCATAATCGGTGATGTAAGGTGTCGTATCCATGCGGTTACACAGTTCCAGATAATTTAGTATTTTCAGATTTGCAGAGCTGGAAAAAATAGTTTTATAACGCTCCGGATGCATCTCGATATCTTCGATCAGCTGCCTGTTTTCCGGACAGTACGTTCCTTCAAGGACTTCCGTGGACAGAATGGAATCCACAAAAATTTTGTCATATTCCCCCAGTGTATACATTCCGAGGTGCAGACCATCTACTTTGAGGGTACGTTTTGCCGGATCAAGATCACGGATTCCAATCCAGTATTTTGTAATCTGATCCGCTTTGTTCCGATATTCGATTTTCAGCCACTTTCCCTCATGAATCGCCCGGAAAATGTCCCTGCAAATCTGATTCATACTATGCTCCGTCCTGTTTTACATGATATCTCTATCATTCATTATGATGTTCGGACAGAACCTTTGTCAAGCAAATCCTCAATTCCCCTTGCTGCTCAAAGGATTACTTCTTGTTTCAAAAAACTGATTGTTATCTATGCGTGCGCGGTTTTTGTCGTTGTACATA
>ERZ772861.2404-NODE-2404-length-12804-cov-44.135854_pt1 | contig 12804 bp, 7 predicted proteins | sample MGYA00512135_ERZ772861 | MGnify/ENA primary metagenome ERZ772861 (study PRJEB29015, sample SAMEA2737700) | human gut metagenome | biome: human gut; feature: human-associated habitat; material: faeces | place: China | collected 2012 ...
AAAAGAACTCCTCTGCCGCATGGCCCTTCCCCTTCTGCCCGGCATCGGTCTGGTAAGCGCCCGCCACCTGATTCAGGCTGTCGGAAGTGCCACCATGCTTTTCGAGCATACCCGCGAGCTACCGGCCCTTATTCCTGGCCTGTCGCCCAAGATAGCCACCGCCTTCCAGCACACCGAAGTGTTCCGCGTGTGCGAAGCTGAACTGTCGTTTGCACAGAAACACCAGATTCAATACCTGACCGAAGACGACGAAGCTTACCCTTCCCGCCTTCGCGAATGCCCCGACGCCCCGCTCGTGCTGTTCTACAAAGGCTCGGCCAACTTGAACAGTCGGCACATCCTGAGCATCGTGGGTACCCGAAACGCCACCGACTACGGCAAATCGCTCTGCCAGCGGTTCATGCAGGAGCTCAGCACTCTGCTGCCCGACACGCTGATTGTGAGCGGACTGGCCTACGGCATTGATATTCACGCCCACCGGGAAGCCCTCTCCCGCGGCTTCGACACCGTCGGCGTACTGGCTCACGGGCTAGACCGCATCTATCCTGCCGTACACCGCCGCACGGCTACCGAAATGCTGACACAGGGTGGACTTCTTACCGAGTTCATGAGCGGCACCAATCCCGACCGACAAAACTTCGTGAAGCGCAACCGCATCGTGGCCGGGCTCAGCGACGCCACCCTCGTGGTGGAATCTGGTCCCAAGGGAGGTTCTTTGATTACAGCGGAAATTGCCGAAAGCTACCAGCGCGACTGTTTCGCCTTTCCGGGCCGTGTGGGCGATACCTACTCCACGGGCTGCAACGTACTGATACAAAAAAACCGCGCCGCCTTGATACAGAGCGCAGAAGACGTGGTAAAAGCCATGAACTGGGACCATACCCCCGTTGTTCCCCAAGTCGTCCAGCGACAGCTTTTCCCGGAACTGACACCCGAAGAAGAACAGGTGGTCACTCATTTAAAGAAACACCCCGATGGCATTCAGGTCAACACACTCGTGGTGGAGACCAACATCGCTATCAACCGCATGACCAGCCTGCTGTTCAATCTGGAAATGAAAGGCGTGGTCCGTGCTTTGGCAGGAGGAGTTTATAAGCTGGCCTGACGCTACAAGGCCGCAATCTCCTCCCGAATCTTTGCATAAGGCGCATCCTTCAGCAATACCTTCTTCGATCCGTCTAGCAGATACAGTGAAGGCATCGCTTTCAGGTCGTACAAAGCCCCCTGCTTCACCGTCTCATGGTCACTGCCTACCGTCCATCCCTGAGGCAAATCACTCAGTGTACGCTTCCATACCTCCTGATTTCCTTCGGTGTACACCGCCAATATCGTCAGCTTCCCGGCTTTCACCGCTTCTGCCAGCAGCCCGTCGGCCACCATCTCCTGCATCGTCTCGTGACAGCTCGGGCACTCCGGATCATAAAACACCAGCAGCAGACGGTTGTTCTTTGCCCGCGTCTGCGCCAGCGACCACTTGCTTCCGCCCGGCAGGAAATACACAAAATCCGTTGCCACATTTCCCGGACAGTTCCGGCTAATCAGGTCAAGGCTGAATTTCAGCGAACTCTTCCGCGCCTCGTCTACATATTTGCTTTTCAGCATCCGCTCCAAGAACAAGGCATACAAGGCCTCATTATGGTAAGGCGAATTCGGGTTATACAGGTAGTCCTCCATCATTTGCAAGAACACCTTCCGCGCATGCTCCTGCACTTCCAGCCCTTTGCAGAAGCTGTCCAAACTGCCTTTTACCTGCTCCCCAGAGAGCGTCCCGTCAGCCAGTATGGCCACGTAATCCGCAGCACCCTGTTCCGCCACGTTCCGGTCATTCACCAATGCCGTATCTGCGAAATTAAAGTTATCCCAGTAGTGCGCCATGAGATACGCTTTCCGTTCGTCCGGCTGGGTGAGCATGGTAGGGATTTCAGGGAAAGGGAACTTGGCTTCCGAGACGGTTTGAGGGTTTTCTACCGTTACGGAAGTTTCCTTTTGTTTTCGCTGGGAAGAATTTCCACAGGCAGAAAACAGCAAAATCATTCCTATCCCTAAAAAGTATCCATTCATTCTTGAGACAGATTTATTGTTTTTTTAATGTAATGAGCGGCACCGACTCACCAATTTCATGACTTACCAAATAACTGAACGTAGTAGTTAACTGATAAACCACGGAAGTATTTGGAACCGTATAGTAAACAATCAAGTCCTCATCCATTGTAAAATCATATTCCGGTCGTAGAGTCAATTTATAGGTCGCTATATTCCCCTCCACAGATTGTATATCCAAATCGCCTACACGCGTGCCATTTTTACGCTGCAACGTAATAAATGAATTGTTACTTAACGGTTCTTCACCGTCTAAAGTCAACGTGCCGGTGATGGGAAGATTCGTAAATGAAGCAGAAGCAGGAGTAAACAATGCTTGCGAATTATCCGCTGTACGGATAGTGACGGTTTCCGCACTTGCAATTCGGCTCGTCAAGAACTTTATCGTTCCTCGTTGCTCCAAAGAAGTGCCTTTCGGTATGGTAAGATAATATCCTCCCACAGTTTCTTCAAGCCATTCCGCATGTTCACCATTAGGGTCACGCTTCAAATTATTCGTTTGAATAAACAGTTTCAAATCCGTATACTGCACCGCAGCCTCCGGAATCGTCAAATACATATTGGCCGGCTGGTTCAAGCCATATTTTACCGCATCCACTTCCGGAGTATCATCTACAATATTAAAATCGAATGTGAAATTCTTCGGAGTTGCCCGCAGCTCAACAGCGGCCGATTTAAACCAATCATCAGAATTAGAATTATAACCAAATTCATTTTCATTATCAATTGAAAAGCGTACCAAATCATCCACATCAGGAGTATTTGTCAGGAAATTCAAAGTCAAACTAGAAACCTTTCCTGGCTTAATCCAATAATAGTTCACAATACCATTCGTCGTAGGAGTCCCATTGTTGATATATTTATTCTTCTCACTGTCCACAGGAACCAATGAAGTGGTCGCAATACGCATCACAGTGTTCGTTGTAGGAGTCCCTCCTGTAAAATTCAACTTAATAGTGACTGGCTGATTGACTGTGGGAGCCAATTCTTTCAATAAAAAGCCCGGATTATTCTCATCCGCTCCATCCATCGTAATATACATATCTTTCGAGCCCGACTGGAATAAAACGACCTTTTCCTCGTCTTTAAAGTTTTCTGCTTCCAAAAATACATGTGCATGATTCTGCTTCTCCGTCAAATACGGGCAAGAGGAACCAACATATTCTACTGTACCCTCCGGATCATTTCCTTCACTTACATTCAATGTAAAAAAGACTTCCTGAATACCTGGTCTGGTGGCTGTATAAACAAATTTATATCCCCAGTTAGCAGTACGGTTTGGTTCTTTCGGTTCTCCATCCTCTGTTTCAATATGATACTCGCAATCCTCTATTATAACAGGTAACTGTACCTCCAAATCATCATTGGCATTCATGGTGTTTGTAGCAATCTTGCAAGTAATCGGGAACAATTCGCTTGGATAATTATCCGGGATGACAAATGTCATGGACAACCTTTCATCTTTCTTCATCGGGACTCCGGTAGACACCCATACAGGCTTGAACTCAAAGGGCTTCATCAGATAAACTTTTATCTGACGGGTAAACACGCCGGCCCGCAACAACAAGGTACCAATCACCGGGTCTTCCTTTGGTTGCGCCAAATTCATTGTAATGGTATATGTATTATTGCCCGTAGAACTCAATTGAGGGGTTACACTGGAAAGTGTTCCATCATTATCAAGCCACGAAACAGAAACGTCCTCACTATTCCCATCGTAAGTAAAATCAATTGTCTGTTCACCTCCCTCGTTGAATATCTGTGTCGTCCCATTCAGAATGTTCAACGTATGCGTCCCGTCGCTGAGTTCTGGAATCTCCGGATCGACAGAGACCCAGGCATTATTGGCTGCAATGCCTTCCTTCGCCTCATCAAAAGTGGTGTAACCCATTGACTCAGGAGGAGCAGAATTAATTCGAATCACATATTTAAAATTACGGTAAATAGGAAGCAAATTCTTGTTGCCATCCACAAACATGATTTTATAATACTTGGCCGATTCCTTCGTTTCTCCAATCAGCATGACGGCATAAACGGGAGCATCGAGCGTATTCGGATTTTCAAATATATAATGAGGGTCTCCTTGCGCCTCATCTCCCTGCACTGTCACATCCGTAGCGTCGGTCGACAACACCTGATAGTCTGCAGCAGGTTCCGTTACATAAGGAGCATCCAGTGAATAATTAAATTTATCTTCATCCTTTTCCGCATGCGGATTAAAAGGAGCAATGGTTCCCCATGCCCGACGGTTACAAACCGCATACCCAAAAACATGCAATCCGACTCCTGACCCTACTTCCCAGCACACCTGGGCCTGGTTACGGTAAAGCACTATCGACGGAAAATTGTTTGATTCTAAGTCTGTTACAGCCACACGTCCCCAATAGGCCATAAGCCCTGAAGCGGAAACAATAGAAGGAATCAAGGTTGTCTCACTCATCCCAGGCACGGCATTTATATCATCCAAATAGACATTCGACAAAAAATGAATTCTACGCGTACTACTCGGCACCGTTACGTCGAACGTATATGCATAATTCCCATTCTCACCGCTAACCAACTGAATGTGGGAAGCATCACGACGTCCTATATAAGAACCATACCCGTCAAAACAAAACAGATAAAGTGTTTTTATCCCTAAGCCATCGGGGTCAATATCACGTGTAGTCACCACTTTCGCATCCGGTACACTGACACTCAACTGAAGTGCCACATCTCCCTCGGCTACCGTTTCCTGTCCGTTCTCCACGGCAACTTCGTCTGTGCAAGCAGACAAGCCCACCAGCAAGAGCAAACACATCCAAAAAACATATATCTGTTTCATATATCTAACTACTTTTCTGTTTTTATTTATCTGATATTGTGTGCACGCAACTCTTTCAAGTCTTCTGGAGTCACATCCCGTATACAACGTACCTTCCCATCACTTTTTGAATCTGTACCAGTAGGAATCTGCTTGTCTTCAGGCTCTGGATTAGCTGTTTCTAAATATGTATTCGTGTCTGCAGCCCAATAATACTTATCTGTCAACACCATATCCATCACTTTGTCCTGCGTCGATTGGTAACCTGCAATAATCTGCAACTCTGCGTAAGTAGGTAACCGCCAGTCATCAAAGCGCCGATGTCCATTATCATCATACTTTTTCCCCTCCAACTGATCTGCCTTTTGAACCGTATAAATGCTGTATTCCACATAATATTTGCAATTCTCTTGTGCCTTAACCCAATTTACATCGCCAATATTTCCTAAATTGGAAGCTAACATAAATGCAGGAGAGACCAGTCGGTTATTTTCCTCCCCCAAAGCAGTCACACTCCCTACTCCCGTACCTTCCATCTTAGGACGAGCCACTGTATATTTTTTACTCGTACTGGATATCTGCACCAAATACATCCGGTTGTTGTCTGCCGGAGTGTTTGGAGTCACATATAAGGGTTTATACTCTTTTGAATCATTATAGCTCATATCAATTCGATAAATCACCTCCTTCCAATAAAACTTAGATTTCATATAAGGATTAGTACCTATATGCCCATCCAGTCCTTCTCGTATGTCTGCAGAATAAAGATTATTCAAGTTATCCGGCCACTCACCTTTCACCGGCACAGTTGCCCCTTTATTATTTGTATATTGCTCTACATAGGAATACAACCCCGGCACACCCGAGATATATTCCAAAGGATATTGTATCACATTGATTGTTTTCTCCATGCCATCCTTGTTCGTAACGGTCAAAGTAAAATAACGTGCTGTCACAATCTTAGGTACCTCACTGTGAATCTTTAACTCCCCAGACAAGGCAGATTTATCATAATCCACAGAATACCACCAATCGGAAGATGTTTCTTTCAATGAAACCTCATTTCCAGATTTATCCACATAATAAGCTGCATCCAACGTGACTTTTATGGCTGAAGAAGAGAAAAAAGTGACTACCGTATCAGCCACATTGTGCATTTCAATCTCATCTTCACTGACAATCAAATATTTATAGGTATCTCCTCCCACCTCTATATCTTTATTTTGCCAATAAGCAATCGAAATTTCAGGCGTAAGTTCTACAGGCTGATCTATCTCTTTATTTCCCACACGGTCTACTGTCACATTGATAGTATATACCGTATTACGTTTCAAGCATAAGTCGGCGGCCGTATTGGAGATACGTACCGGAATCTTATAATAATTCTGGTATAAATCTTCCTGACTGCCATCTGTATACGGAATATTCATCAATATATAGGTTTCCTGATCGGCTACATTATCCCCCCATTCATTAGGATAACTATATGCATAAAGCACATCCTTTCGTGCTACCCCACTTCCTTCTGTATAATTGGATGTGGACATACCTGCACCGTCTGCATCGCCATATAAATCAAGAATGGGGATGGGATCCGCCTCTGCCAGCACACGGACATCCTGTGCGTAACGTACAAGTTTCTTCCGTACATCTACAATCCTATCTGCAACCAGAAAATCGTCTGTATAGCTTACATTCACTACAATCTTAGCAGCAGCCCGTGCCAAATCAATGACAATTGTTTCGTCTGTACCTTCACCGGGGGTCCATCCTTCTTTTTTGCCATCCATCATGAATTTCTTTCCCGTATAAATATCCTTATTCACAAATCGATCATTCTCTACCTTAAAAATATCCGGATCCGTATCACTCAGAGCCACCAATGCCGTCCAAGTTTTTATCCGACTTAAATCCGTCTCTGTGTCCGGAGTAGAAGCATCATCGTACTGATGAAAATTGGCCACTACATAAACGTCATAACTCGCTTCCGGGAACTTGGATTTCCAGTTTCCCGTTTCCAAAAGCACTTTACCATCTTCCCCCACCTCTTTATGATAATAACGGGCCACCTCTTCTTTATTGTCTGCGGCAAAGAAAAACACATCCACATTCTCTACCACATCTTCTCTCAAATCTTTGTCTGATGCAATAGAACGCCCTGCCACAACAGCTTCACCACTTGCCAGCAAATTCAAGACCAGTCCTTCAGAAACAGTTTCCTCGTCAGCCCACATCTCATTTTCCGTGCAACCAGTACAAAAAAGCAGGCTACACAGCAAAAGCAAGCACATATATAAATAATCTCTTTTCATCATATACTCTATATACTCTCAATTTATCATGGTTGAATGGCAGCAGCATCCCACTGGTCAGCTGAAACTTGACGTATCCGGATACGAGTGGTAGTTCCAGGATGATTCCCTTCATTATTGATAACCTGCTCTCCGTTTTCTGTTTCTCCTCCATCCACCAAACGGGTCAAGGTTATATAAAGTTCTGTTTCACGTTCTACAGCTGCATCAAATGCCTGAGTAGGCCGAACAGAAAAAGTGACCGGTCCCGCTCCACCAATACCCGAAGCCGTACCAGAAGCACTTGACTCACTATACAGCTCAAATTCATTTCCATTTGATAAATTGGCAGTCCACCTAGCACCAACAGGAACTTCCATTTCCATCGTAAACGTCACCTGGCGGTTTTCATCATTAAACACCGTAGCATACGCTTTATCTCCCTCAACACGTACATCCTGACTGGAAAGGACAAGACTACCCTTAAACTGGTCATTATAGCTAATGGAAATTTCATCTTCAGTATCCCACGGAAGTACCACGAATTTCAAACTCAGTTCTCCCGAATAGTGAGCATATACCACGACAAAATGATTACGTATTATACTGCCATCCAACACGACCTCCCGACTTCTGAATTCCCCATTTATTGTATACCGAATGACACATCTCACTCGATTTGAGGCTGCTTCATGAATATAATATGGAGTCAGAGAAGTAGCTGTCTGATTCAGGGCGTCAAGATAGGCCTGTTCTTTGCCTTCCTGCAAAGTGATTTTAGTCTGGCCTTTTCCAAATATTATCGTTTCCTGAACAGCTATCGTTAAACTTTCAGAAGAAGCAGAAGTAGTAGGTATAGAAGGAACTGTCGGACGCGAAGTGACTTTGTCAGCCATTACTGATTCAGGAAAGACCGTACCTTGCAATGACAATCTGCTAAAAGCAACTGAAGTCACCCTAAATTCCTCACTGGTCTGATTTGTAAAATAGCAGCCTATTTTGGCCAGACCCCTTTCCAGCGGAATCTGGAAAGTCCCCGTCTCCAACTGGGTTCTGGTGATTCCCGTTACAATTCTCGACATCAACAGTCCCTCGTCTGTCAACATAGAAGATGGTTTACTGAAAACAGCCTCCTTAAGTGCCTTCCGTGAAGATTCAGCAGACAATCCGGTTTCCTCTCCTCCGTTCACCAGCACATAGATGTCCGACTCGCCTTCCCACTCGGAAGGAAGAACCATTTCTACCCGCAACGTGCCCATATTATCTGTATAACGTAAGGCATCAGGCACATACTTATAAGCCAATGCCTTATCCTCATCAGCGGCAGAAGAACCGAAAATCCAGATACGAGCATTATAAAATGTGCTCTCTCCTTCTTCAGCATTTACAATTCCCTCCGCACGCGTACGAGTGGTGTAAGGCTGCAAAGAAGGAAAGTTTAATGTCACGATATGTGCATACGTCGCTTCCTCTTTAACCTCTTCCTTACAACCCGGCAACAGGCTTATCAACGCCCCCAGCAGGACTACCCAATAAATCCACCCTATCTTATACATAAAAACTCTTCTTCCTGTTTCACATACTCAGCCTAAAGTCACATCTTCCAATGAAATTACCCATCCATTGACGATGATATAATTTTGCAGGAAAGTATCTCCATCCACAAAAAAAGTAACGGCATACGTATCCTGACGATCCAGATATTCCTGATCATCCCATTCCGCACGATGCTCTCCTACTGCCTGCAATGACAGAAACCATGTCAAATTAATGTCTAACACATCCTTTCCGGTCCTGTTATTGATAATTCTAAAACGAGGCCCTTGGTTTACCATCATTCTTGACGTATTGAGTTCGGCCACCACCGCATGATTGATTTCCGCATCGTCCGCACGTGATTCTCCAGATGCAGTTTCATCTCTCAACAATTCCTGATAATAAGGCTTATAGGTCACTTCACCCTGCCCATAAGGATCGGCCTTATAATCCAACCATCCATTCTTTCCGTCAATCACAAACGAATAATCTTCCTGATATAAAGTCTGTCCCGCACGAGCCGGCATCAAGATAACACGCAATGTATTGGTACACTTCATCATATCGATAGTGAAGACTTCTTCTTCTGCACCTGTCACTTCCACATCCAGCGTACCGCTCAGCAATCCATTCAAACGAGTGCTACACACATTATCTTCATCGCGGTTCAAATAAGCAGTTAAATCACTCACCGTTGATTGTCCTGCAATCAAATCTGGAAAAGAGAACTCCGACAGTTCATCATCATAATCCATACTTTTTGCCCAAGCCACCAGTTTATACTTACCCACTGACAAAGACGGCAACGCCAAAGTATAACCATTCACAATGTGATCACCTTCATCTTCTTGCATGGAAACGAACTTTCCTTCTTCATCAAAAATCCATACACGTACATTCTCCGCTTCCTTTCCAAAAGCATCATTCTCTACTATATTATACGTGTAACGAAAGTTCACCTTCACACCGTGGTCTACAGTAGCCGGACAATCATCTCTGTCTTCACGAATACAAGATGTACACAGCAATACCCAGAACGCTGCTACCAGCATGCTCCACATCCCTACTTTCTGACTTCGTTTCATGATTCAGTGCTTTTATTTTATATATCGCAGGAAGCCCACTTGGGACATTCCCTCATTGTTTTCTACTTCGGGGCAACAAAACACATGTTGCAAAAAAGCATGTATAGTCTGCCGACTTTTGTATAGTCCATGGAACAAGCAAATTTTGTTCCATGGACCTCCTTAATTTATTGCAAGTCTACATCATAATTACTTAAAACCCAATGATTCACCTGACACTCTACTACCAAATAAGTCTTCGGAGTAGTAGGATCTTCCGGATCAGTATCCGGATTCCATCCACCCGGAATATCATCTCCAATATTTTTTACAGAATTTACAGTCAATCCGTAAATAGTGTTACGCATAACAGACTGATAGTTCACTTGAGCCTGTTCACTATCTGCTGCCGTATAGTTTTGATCTTCAATATAATGCGTATAATACATCACTCCGTCTTCATACACATGAATATTGTATTTCACACGGAAGTCAGAAATAGTTTTTACTGTAGCTTCTTCGCTTGCCGTTCCGGCTTTAGCTGACTTCAGCTCAGCCTCCGCTGCTGCTAGTTCTTCTATTCTATCATTGTCAAGTCCATCTTTATCATCAAATACTGCTGAATATTTAGCTTGAACAGCCCCCAATGTAGCAAAATACTCGCCATTATAGGCATAGAAACAGTTCTTTCCTGCACATTCATCACTTCCTGTAACCGTAGCTGTGGCCTTAAAAATTACCCCCGTAGTATTACCATTCAAATCTGAGCCTTCAGCAAAACAATTATCAGCTGTTGATCCTGAGTTATTTTCCATACAATATAAAGCATTTGTAGTAAAAGAAGTATTCTTTACATCAACAGCTGCAGTGTAAGAATCACTTACCTTAGTCACCGTACGGAAATCATCCCATCTGTTATAAAAATTATCAGAAGCATTATTCGTTACTGTGGGGGTTAACAAAGTATTTATATGGGAACTTCCTGTAGTAGTAGGGGCAGCCGCATTCCAATGCTGTTGCAGATAAAAATTTTTGATTCCATTTACCAAAGCAAAACCATTGAATGTAATCCCAGTCAATTCTGTCAACTCTCCTTCTGCAGCACTAATATCGACCCCCCCTTGTTTTTCTTCATAAGTAATCTTTGCTGCTAAACGGTCGAGTTTGATAGGTTCAGCAGTCCTAGCCGGATTGTCATAATCATTTTCAGCAGATACGGTTATCTCCTGCCCTCCTGTCTTATCAGTTCCATGACATTCACTAAACATCAGGAATTGACTATCTGTAGCAAAATCAGCACTACTTGTAATTGCTTTCTCCAAGCTCTTAATATTACCTGTAATTCCATCAAACAAAGTAGTTCCCGGATTTGCAATCACATACACATAATAAGTACCAACTCCAGCTTCTACCGGATAAGTTTCCACGCTGCTATCATCCTTTTTATACAACTCACTTTCTTTGCAGATTGTATAGTTCCATCAGAAGCACACAAAACTACCATAGCTTCTGAAATCGTTGACTCTGCTACCGTTCCTTCCACTGTACCATCTTCTCCAGCCACCGTTCTGGAACCACTGTTTTCTGTTCCTACCAAAGTCAACGTCAAGAATGTACCGCTATGACTGTTGTCAGTCGACGGTACATTGTCTTCATTAGAGCATGCGAACAAACCCAAGCCCGCAAATGCCAAAAATAAACTTTTAGACAATTTCATAGCAAATAAAAATTAAATTACACATTTTTCTTATATTATTCTCTATCCTATTTCATTCGGCCATATATTCCATATACTGTTTCAGTTGTGTCAAATTCTCCCCTGCTTGAGAATAGCCTTTAGCCTGCGCCTCAGAGAAAGCCTGTACGGCCTTTTCCAGATTGCCAGCCTTGACATAAACCACTCCCTTCATATTTAGCAATTCACCTTCTGCCGGAACATTATCCAGCAAGCGGATAGCTTCATCTGTACGGTTGGCCTCCATCAGGGCCAGTGCAGCATTGTTCACAGCCGTCACATCGTTTGGATAAGCCTTTACACCGCTCACCAAACAATTCACATATTCAGGACTTCCCTTGCCGTAGCTGTCGGCTACCTGCTGAATCTCACTCACGCTCATCAGCTCCGGATGGTTCTTAATCATCTCCCGGCCCTCTTCTACCGTAAAATGACGCACATTATATTCTATACGGTATTCGTTACGACGAACCGCTGGATACAGCTCCTTCAGCAAATACTGATAGATGGTCGGTGGTACCAACGCTTTCAATTGTTTTTCGCAGGCATCTTTGTCATCCCCGCAATGATCGATGATATCCAAAACTTCTTCACGCTTCGGCAGGTCGGAACATTTCACCACCTCTTCACGCAGACCAACCCAGTCTTCACCTTTCCAGTCCACGTGGTAAAGCTGCGGATCAATCGCTTTCAAATCGTCTTTCATATATTCCGTAAAGGCCTTCGCACGACGCTCAGACAGTTTCATATTATAGGCAAAAGTTCCTTCCGGAGAAGCGTAACCCGTTACATAAATCCCCGTAATGGTCAGGTCATCGTTATCTTTTACCAGCGCAATGGAATTGCTCACGGTGTCCAGTTCTGCCTGATTGCCCTTGTACTTCGGCTCAATGCGATAGCTGTCCTGACGGAACTGCAAGCGTGCAGAACGGGTCTCGGAACGACGCTTCACAATCTCTTCCTTCGGCTGGATAAACGGAGAATAGTAAGCCGGAGTCATCGGTGGGAAAATATCGCCCGTAGTAGCTGTTTCGTCACCGTCATTACACTGGGCACAGCCTGTCACATACGCACGGAGTTGAAGATTGCCTCCAATCATCCAGCGTTTGAAGGGTACGGATGCCTCGTAATCCACCGTCTGAGCCTCACCGTTCTTACGGCGTATCTTTGCCACGGCTCCGGGATTGAAATCGACATGTTCAAAAGCTTCCGTACGCTGCTGCATTTTATCGCGCACTTTGCCGTTCACCACAAAAGGAGGAAGTTCCTGTTCCT
>ERZ772861.2415-NODE-2415-length-12743-cov-3.100489_pt1 | contig 12743 bp, 8 predicted proteins | sample MGYA00512135_ERZ772861 | MGnify/ENA primary metagenome ERZ772861 (study PRJEB29015, sample SAMEA2737700) | human gut metagenome | biome: human gut; feature: human-associated habitat; material: faeces | place: China | collected 2012 ...
GGACGATTTGGGTGATTTCTAAGAGGGCTGTTGCGCTGTTTGTTGTCAGTAGATTCCATTGGTTGGCGCCATGTTCATCCTCCTGACCATCAAGGATGTGATCCGCATCGAGCCGGGCGATTTCGGAAAGGAGCACGTTGCGGTAGGCCCTCGCTGCTGCGTTTGCGTGATACCGCGTAGACCCTGATAGAAGAGATTAATCGTAAATATTCAAACAAAGTCATCCCCGACTACGGGCTGTGCATCTCGTTCTACGACTTCAACCGCATTGAGTTGGGCAAGATCTATCCCGGCGACGGAGCGAGCCACAACGAGGGTGGGGATGCTGGAGAGCTGTTAGTTGCAGTGGAATTCCGGATGATTATGTTCCGACCCGTGGAGGGCGAGGTGCTCGTGGGGAAGGTGCTGTCCAGCAACAGGCACGGAATCCGCGTGACGCTGGAGTTCCTAGAGGACGTTTGGATTCCCTCCTACAACCGTAGGCGCCTGCTGGTGATTTCAAAGCTAGTGCAGGAGGGGAGCGTGTACGACCCCGTGAAGCGCGTCTGGATCTGGCACTACGACGATGGCGAGCAGCAGCTCGACTTCGTGGTCGAAAACGGAGAGCTCATCCGCTTCCGCGTGGTTGCGCTCCAGTACAACCGCATCGAGAGTCCGCTTCCCTCCTCGGAGTGATGCGTAGAGAACAACACGATCGTGACCTCCGAAGTGAAGAATGTGGAGCGAGAGTCCGACAGAAATGTGGCCTCTGTGTGGTGAAGTGATGACCAGATACGCGCTCGCACCTCGAGCATCGACGTGCAGGGCCCGGAAATTTCCCAGCCCGTTGCGTCCGTCGCGTTCGGCGAGGCATTTTTCGGCCATTTCGCGCAGGTGCTCTTCGCCGATCCCCACGTCGCTCAACCGGGTGGGCAGGCCCATTTTCCGGTACCAGCTTTCGAGACGGGCGATCATTTCGAAAACAATCTTTTCGGGATCGTCGAAAGCCAGCGAAACGTCGAATACGCGCACGGCGAATTGAACGAACTTGTCGATGTCCGTTTTGTAAACGTATTTCATCCACGCCGGGAATACGATCGACAGGCCCGCCCCGTGCGCGATGTCGTACTGCGCGCTCAGTTCGTGCTCGATGTCGTGGCTGGCCCAGTCGCCGATGCGTCCCGTGTTCAGCAGGTTGTTGTGCGCGACGGTGCCCGCCCACATGATCTCGGCGCGGACGTCGTAATCGGTCGGATTTTCGAGGGCCATCGGGCCGTGGTAGAGAATGGTGCGGATGGCTCCCTCGATCAGGCGGTCGGTGAAATCGACGTGTTTTACCCGCGTGAAATAACGCTCCATTAAGTGGGCGACAATGTCCGAGCAGCCGTTTGCAATCTGGTGCGGCGGCATCGTGAAAGTCACTTCGGGATTCATGAACGCGAATTTCGGGATCAGGCATTCGCCGCCGATGTAGCGTTTGTAGTTGCCGTCCTCGTTGGTGATGACCGAACTGTCGGACGATTCGGAACCGGCTGCCGGAATGGTCAGCACGACGCCTACGGGCAGCGCTCCCTCGATCGGCTTGTCGTCGACGACTTTCGGCCCAGTCCAGCCCTTGGGGGTGCGCAGTACGATCATCGGCCACTGGATGTGACCCATCTTCTCGCCGGAGCGGGCACGTTTCTGGATGTCGTGGATCTCATTGATGACGATATCCAGCGTATCGGCCATCTTGGCGTGCATCGTCATAGGGGCGTCGCCCTCGACGAAATAGGGTTTCCAGGAGCAGCCCTTGAAGAAGCTCTCGATTTCCTCATGGGTCATGCGGCCAAAGACGGTGGGGTTGGAGATCTTGTAGCCATTCAGGTGCAGGATGGGCAGCACCGCACCGTCGCCCACGGGGTTCAGAAATTTGTTGGACTGCCAGCTGGTGGCCAGAGGGCCGGTCTCGGCTTCGCCGTCGCCCACGGTGCAGGCAACGATCAAATCGGGGTTATCGAAGGCTGCGCCGAAGGCATGGGCGATGGAGTAACCCAGCTCGCCGCCCTCGTTGATGGAACCCGGTGTTTCGGGGGCAACGTGGGAGGAGATGCCGCCGGGGAAAGAGAACTGCTTGAACAGTTTCTTCATGCCCTCTTCGTCACGGCTGATGTTGGGGTAGACTTCGCTGTAGGTGCCGTCCAGATAGGCGTTGGCAACAAAGAAGTTGCCGCCGTGACCGGGGCCGGAGATCAGAATCAAGTCCTGGTCGTACTTCTTGATGATGCGGTTCAAATGCACATAGACAAAGTTCTGGCCGGGCACGGTACCCCAGTGGCCGACGATTTTGCGCTTGACGTCCTTGCGCTTCAGCGGACGGCGAAGCAGAGGGTTGTCCAGCAGATAAAGCTGGCCGGCCGCCAGATAGTTGCTGGCACGCCAGTAAGCGTCAATTTTCTGCAGTTCGGGTTGTGTCATAGATAGCCTCCTTTGTGATTGTTATTTAATGCAAAAGCGCCTGCAAAACAGCCTTCTTCCAGCCTGCGTAGCGGGCATCATGCTCCTGCGGTGTCATTTTTGGGGTATAGCTGCGGCGCTGCATACCATCGTAGACCGTGCCGGGATTGTACAAACCGCTGGCAAAGCCTGCGGCACAGGCCGCGCCGAAGCCAGAAAGCTCCTGAATATCCGGCACACTGACCTCCACACCAGCCATATCGGACTGGAACTGCATCAGATAGCCGTTGGCCGTGGGACCGCCGTCCACACGCAGTTCCGCCAATGCCAGACCTGCGTCCTGCGCCATGCGCAGCACCAGATCCGTAATCTGGTAGGCAATGCACTCCACCCCGGCTTTAACGATTTCCGCCCGACCGGTGGTGCGGGTAATGCCGGTCAATAGCCCCGTTGCCTCGCTGTCCCAGTAGGGTGCGCCCAGCCCGGTAAAAGCCGGGACAAAATAGGTTTTGTCCGCAGGGTTTGCGCTGCGGGCCAGCGTTTCACTCTCGGCGTCGCCTGCCAGCAGGGCAACATCCTTTTTCAGCCATGTAATGACCGCACCGGTGTAGTTCAGATTACCCTCCAGTACATACTCCACCTTGCCATTCAGACCCCATGCAAGGCTGGTGGCAAGACCGTTCCGGCTTGTGACAAGCTTTTCGCCGGTCTGCATCATCACGCTGGAGCCGGTGCCATAGGTGGCTTTCGTCTGCCCCGGTTTGATACAGTTCTGCCCCAGCAGAGCGGCGTGGCTGTCTCCCAGTACACCGCAGATGGGAATGGCTTTCGGCAGAAAACCACTCAGCGTGGTGGTGCCGAACAGGCTGTCGCTCATGCAGACCTCTGCCAGACAATGACGCGGCACACCGTAGAGTGTGCACAACTCATCGTCCCATTGCAAGGTGCGGATATTAAACAGCTGCGTGCGGCTTGCATTGGAGTAATCTGTCTTGAAGCTGCGTTCCTCGCTCAAGCGGCTGACAAGATAACTGTCGATTGTGCCAAGCGCCAACCGTTCTTTTGCGGCCAACGCGGCGGCTTCGGGGTGGTTTTGCAGAATCCACGCCATTTTGGATGCGGAAAAATACGGTGACAGCGGCAGACCGGTTTTCTCACGCACCGCTTCGGCATGGGACGCCAGCGTATCACAGATTTCTTTTGCGCGGGCGCACTGCCAGACGATTGCCTGCCCGACCGGGGTACCGTCCGCCCTATCCCACGCGGCAACGGTTTCGCGCTGGTTGCTTATGCCCATTGCCGCAATCTGTGCGGGGTCAATCCCGGCCTTTTCGGCAACCTCACGGCATACAACCAGCACATTTGCGTAGATTTCCTCCAAATCGTGGCTGACCCAGCCTTTTTCGTTGATATACTGCCGATGAGGTCGATCGGCACGGGCGGTCAGGCGACCCGCCGCATCAAACAGCATAGCCTTGGTTCCCTGCGTGCTCTGGTCAACCGATAAAATGAACTGTTCCATACACCGCCCCATTCAGCCGTTCAGCAAATCGGCGGCGGTTTTTGCGATTCCTGCAGCGTTCAAGCCATAATAATCGAACACCTCTTTGGAAGTGCCCGTGATAACCGGCGCGTCAGGCAGGGAGAGATTCTTCATCTTGCGCGGGCAGACTTCGCTGACAACCTGTGCCACCATGCTGCCCAGCCCGCCGAACGGTGCGTGTTCCTCCACAGTGACAACGACTTTCGCATTCTGTGCTGCTTTGATGACAGCTTCTTTATCCAGTGGCTTGACGCAGTACATATCCAGTACCGTGGCTGAGATGCCCTGCTCTTTCAGCAGATTGGCGGCATCCAGCGCGGGGCGAACCATCTCGCCGCAGGCGATGATGGCAACATCGGTCCCCTCGGCCAGAACCGTGGCCTTATCCATTGTAAAGGGGCAGTTTTCCTCGGTATAAATATCCTCCACCGGGTTGCGACCCACACGCAGATAGGCGGGCTTTTTATCCTGCAGCAGTGCTTCAATCAATTTTGCTGTCTGGAAACGGTCACTCGGCAGATAGACGCGCATATTGGGGATGGCGCTCATAGCGGCAATGTCCTGCGCGCTGTGATGACTCATACCCAGTGCGCCGTAACTGACGCCGCCGGAAATGCCGATGAGCGTCACATTTGTGTTGGAGTAGGCGCAGTCGATTTTGGCCTGCTCATAGCTGCGGGTGGACAGGAAACACGCCGGGGAGGCGGCAAAGGCTTTTTTGCCGCAGCTTGCCAAGCCCGCTGCCACGCTGACGAGATCCTGCTCGGCAATGCCCATCTCGACAAACTGCTCAGGGTAGGTATCGGCAAATTTGGAAAGGCTGGCACTGCCGCGGCTGTCGCTGCACAGCACGGTGATGCTCTTATCCTCGGCGGCGGCTTTCAGCAGTGTATCGCAGATAGCCTGACGATTGGGAATTTTGTTAGCCATTCTGAACTACCTCCTTTCGCGCAGCAAAATCCGCGAGTATCTGTTTATATTCTTCCTCGTTTGGCAAGTGATGGTGCCAATCGGCCTTGTTTTCCATCAGGGCGCTGCCGTAGCCCTTGGTGGTGTTGGCGATAATCACAGTGGGCTGCCCCTTGTGGTGTTTCGCGGCAGTAAACGCCGCATCCATGGCTTCAATGGAATCGCCGTCCACGCTGATGACATTCCAGCCGAATGCCGCCCAGCGTTGTTCCTGACTGTCCTGCTTCATCACGTCCTCGGTGCAGCCGGAGATCTGCAGGCGGTTGCGGTCCACCACGGCGCAGAGATTATCCAGCTTGTAGTTGGACGCTGCCATAGCGCCCTCCCAGACGGACCCCTCGGCCAATTCTCCGTCGCCCATCACGGTGTAAACGCGGTAATCTTTCTTGTCCATCTTACCGGCCAGCGCCATGCCGACGCAGACCGGCAGACCGTGGCCAAGCGAGCCGGAGTTCATCTCAATGCCGTTGAGCTTATTGTTGGGGTGCCCGATGTAGGGCGAACCAAATTTGGAAAACCGCGCCTTGATGTCATTCAAATCCAGAAAGCCGCAGTCGGCCAGCACGGCGTACAGAGCCTCTACCGCGTGACCCTTGCTCAACACAAAGCGGTCACGGTTCGGGTCGGCAGTGGTTTCGGGCGTGATGCGCAGATGGTTTTTGTACAGCATCAGCAGCGTGTTGAGCACGCTCATATCGCCGCCGATGTGACCGCCGCCGCCCGCCATGATAATGTCCACAACATCGCGGCGCAGGTCCCAGCTTTTCAGTTCCAGTTCATGCAGATTCATTTTCATTCACCCCGCAGATAGGCTTTGACTTTTTCTTCAATCGGATCATACAAATCAGGCTTGATGCCGATATACTTGCAGGCTTCATACAGTACCGGCACAACGTCCTTGTGAATGCCGACACAGTGATGGATATAGGGGCCCTCGACAATTTTAGCCTCCAGCCGCTTGATGTTCTCGACCTCGACCCAAAGATATGTTCCCATGCCGTTCGGACCGTCAATGCCCTTGGCATTTCCCAGCAGCAGGCTGTACTCGCCGTTGTCACCGTCAAAACGGGCCAGCGTCAGGTCGCCGTGCTTGGCCTCGGCTGTGATAGCACCGGGATAGTCAAACGCCAGCGGGTAGGTGATGCAGGGCTTGCAGCTCGCCACCGACAGCGGCCACGGGCCGCAGTGCTGCAGCAACTCGCCGTTTTCCACATCGGGGTGGCGAATCGTCCAGTCTGCAAAGAAGCCGCGGGTGTCATCGTTGGCGGCAGCCTCGACCAGCAGTGCGGTGACGGCACCGTGAATATCGGTTTCGCATACGATGGGGATCCCCTTGTCGTTCAGCAGCGCATTGGCAGCGCAAGGCATAATGCCCAGCTCGCTCTGCAGGGCGTTCCAGCACTGAATCGCACCGGCATTGCAGTGGTATTTCTTAATCAGGCGCTCCATGGCAACGGCCAGGCCGGCAATGTTTGTCAGCTGCTCATCGTTGACCTTGATTTCCATCTTTTCGCGGCAATAGGCAATCGTCGCGTTGACTTCCTCGCCGTCGGCAATGGCTTTTTTGACCTCGGCAGTCAGCTCCGGCAGGGGAATGGGCGCAAGTTGGATATTGAATTTTTCAAGCAGCTCGCCCTCGTTGCACATCGTGGACCAGAAGTCATACGGACGAGGGCCGATTTGCAGAATGCGGATATTCTTAAAGGTCTTTACCACGTTGCAGACTGCAAGGAAATCCTTGATACCGCGTTCAAAGACAGGGTCATTCAGGCGGCAGTTTGTCATATAAGTAAACGGTACGCCGAAGCGGCGCAGCACCTTGCCGGTGGCAAACAGACCGCACTGGGTATCACGCAGGCGGACGCCGTTCGGCTCGGGACGCTCATCCAGCGGCCCCCACAGCAGCACCGGCACGCCCAGTTCCTTGGCAAGGCGGGCGCACTCGTACTCGGTGCCGAAGTTGCAGTGCGGCAGGAACAGACCGTCAATCTTGGCAGCCTTGAATTTTTCCACAATCTTCAAGCGGTCATTTTCATCGTAGAGTAGACCCTCCTCGTTGATGTCGTCAATGTCCACAAAATCAACGCCCAACTCCCGCAGGCGGTCGGCGATCAGGCCGCGGTATTTGATGGCATCAGGTGCAGAGAAAATGCTGCGCCGTGTCGGGGCAAAGCCCAGCTTGATGGGTTTCATTGTCAGGACCTCCTTAATCTTTGATGGTGGCTTCAGTGTACCATGTTGTCTGCCCTGTGCCCCGACCAAGCGGAATTTTCCCTGCAAGTTTGTCGAAACCGAAAAAAAGGCATCCCGAATTTATCTGTTTTGCACAAGAAACATCCGCCGATTTGTCTTCTTCACTAAATTATTTAGATGATTTAGTTGACGAAGTTCCCGGTTTTGCGATACAATAGAAAAAAAGACAGGAGGTTTTCGCCATGAAGGTAACGGCCAAGGAAATTGCGCAGCAATTGGGTCTTTCACAGGCTGCGGTGTCTCTGGCACTGCGGGGAAGGCCCGGCGTCAGTGAGGCCACCCGGCGGCAGGTGCTTGCCAAGGCTCAGAAACTGGGCTTTGCACCCCCGGAGCATGCACAGGAAGATCCGTCCAACATGATTCAGCTTGTCATATTCAAGCGGCACGGCAAGGTCGTGGCAGACACTCCGTTTTTTCAGCAGTTGACGGAGGGTGTGGCCGAGCGGGCGCAGGAGCTGGGGTATCACCTTTCAGTGACCTTCTTTTATGCCAGCCAGGACGCCGCCGAACAGCTTCATAGTCTGCGTACACTGAAAAGCGTCGGTATTGTGCTGCTGGCCACCGAGATGCGCAGTCATGATATGGAGCTGTTCGCCGGCATTGATCTTCCCATCGTTCTGCTGGACAATTATTTCCCGTCTGTACGTTATGATTCTGTTGGCATTGACAACCGATACGGAGCATGGAACGCTGTCCGCTATCTGATTGAATGCGGTCACATCCAGCTGGGCTACCTGCACAGCAGCGTGGAGATCCGCAACTTTGCCGAGCGGTATGATGGGTATCTGTACGGCTGCCGTAGCCTGCCTGAGGGTGTCGCCAAGGATTCCTCCCGGCGAATCGTCCGGGTGGGAAGCTCCGCCGAAACCGCCGCCAAGGACATGCGGGCCTATCTTGCCACGGAACCCATGCTGCCCAGCGCCTTTTTTGCGGACAACGACCAGATTGCGGCTGGCTGCTGCCGTGCTTTATTAGAGGAAGGGATTCGCATTCCGCAGGATATTTCCATCATTGGGTTTGATGATTCCAGTATCTGCACCATGATGTCCCCCCAGCTTACCACCATGGGTGTCCACAAAAAGCGCATGGGTGGTTTGGCCGTCAGCCGCCTGCACGAGCGGCTTCAATATCATACGCCAGAAAATGTGCGGACTCTGATTCAGCCCTCCATCGTAGTTCGGGGCACCGTCCGGAACCGGAATGCATCGGATCCGAGCCGGTAATCTTTATTGGCTTTAGTAAATACTTTAGTAAATTCTCCAGCTCTCCCCGTTTCTCTTATCAAGAATTACCAAATCCCCCTCTGTTTTTTGCCCACATTCGCCAAAAGATTTTTCTTTTCTGCACAGCATCGTTCCAAAGCAAGGATTTTTGCTATAATAGGGATGCAACAAGGCCGGCGCGATGTTCACGAACCGATGCCGGATACAGACAAGAAAGAAAAGGAGAGGATCAATCATGGCAAGCAAGTATGATGGATTGGCCCGCATCATTATTCAGAATGTAGGCGGCAAACAAAACATCAACAGCATCACCCACTGCATCACCCGGCTTCGCTTCAAGCTCAAGGACGAAAGCAAGGCCAACACCGACATCCTGAACCAGACCGACGGCGTTATCAAGGTCATTCAGGCCAACGGTCAGTATCAGGTAGTCATCGGCAACACCGTGGGCGAGGTCTATGACGCAGTGCTGGAGGTCGGACATCTGCAGGGCGCAGGCGTTGTGGACGAGGACGGCAACGCTGTGAAAGGCGGCGAGCAGGGGAGCGGCAAAAAGAACATTGCCACAGTACTCATCGACATGATCTCCGGCATCATGGCACCCACCATCACGCTGCTGGGTGCCTCCGGTATCATCAAAGGTCTGCTGACGCTGCTGACCTTCTTCCACGTTCTGGATTCCTCCAGCGGCGCGTACATGATCTGGTACACCGTTGCCGATGGTTTCTTCTACTTCCTGCCGGTCATTCTGGGTTACACCGCCGCCAAGAAGTTCAAGATGAACGAATTCACCGGCATGGCGCTGGGCATTTCCCTGTGCTATCCCACCATGGTGGCTCTGAAATCCGGCGAGGCACTGGGCACCGTGCTGACCGGCTCCGCCTTTGAAATGAGCTATTACACCACCTTCTTCGGTCTGCCGGTGATTTTCCCCAAATCCGGCTACACCTCCTCGGTTATCCCCATCGTCCTGTGCTGCTTCTTCGCTGCCAAGCTGGAAAAGTGGCTCAACAATCACCTGTCTGACATGATCAAGGCGTTCATCACCCCGGTCTGCGTTCTGGTCGTCATGTCCAGCCTGACTTACCTGGTCATCGGTCCTGTTTCCGGTGTCATCTGCGCTGTGCTGACCCTCTGCTTCGAGACTCTGTTCAACATTCCCGTCATCGGCGCAACGCTGGGCTGCGCACTGGTCGGCACCTTCTGGCAGGTTCTGGTCATCTTCGGTTTCCACTGGTCCATCATTCCTCTGGGTTACATCAACATTGCGAACCTTGGCTATGACTTCATCATGCCCGGCACCTTCGCCACTCCCTTCGCACAGGCCGGTGCTGTTCTGGGCGTGATCCTGCGCACCCGCGACCAGAAGCTGAAGAAAATCGGCATCCCCGCGTTCATCTCCTGCATGTTCGGCATCACGGAACCCACGCTTTACGGTATCAACCTGCCCAAGAAGAAGCCCTTCGTCATTGCCTGCGTTGCCTCCGGCATTGCCGGCGCTTTGGTGGGCGTGCTGGGCGCGAAGCGCTACATTCCCGGCGGTCTGGGCCTGTTCGGCCTGCCCGGCTATATTGATGCCGGCAGTACCGGCCTGTTCAGCATGTGGGTCGTGCTGGCCGCCTCGGTTTTGGCCTTTGTCATCGCTCTGGCTGGCACGCTGGTTCTGTATAAAGAGGACTGATTTTCCCCCTGCCATGCCGTCACTTGTGGAATGGTAAAAACAACGGCATGGTCGTGCAGGTCACGGCCATGCCGTTGTTTGCAATACATATCAAGGAGGTTTTTTGTATGAGTACCTTCCCCAAAAACTTTCTGTGGGGCGGTGCCACCGCCGCCAACCAGTGTGAAGGCGCTTACAATGTCGATGGACGCGGCCTTTCCACGGTGGATGTGATCCCCTTTGGTCCCGACCGAATGAAGGTCTCCCGCGGGCAGATGAAAATGCTGGCCTGTGATGAGGAACACCGCTATCCCGCCCACGAGGCCGTCGATCTGTATCATCACTACAAAGAGGATATCGCCCTGTTTGCTGAGATGGGTTTCAAGGTCTACCGTTTTTCCATCGCATGGACGCGCATCCTGCCCAACGGCGATGATGCGGTCCCCAACGAGGCCGGTCTCGCCTTCTATGACAGCCTGATCGATGAATGCCGCAAATACGGCATCGAGCCGCTCATTACGATTTGCCATTTTGATACGCCCATCGCCCTCATCAAAAAATACGGCGGCTGGAAAGACCGACGTATGATTGATGCCTACCTGCATTACTGCGAGGTGATCTTTGACCGGTACAAAGGGCGCGTTCACTATTGGCTGACCTTCAATGAAATCAATATGCTGCTCCATATGCCGTTCATGGGGGCGGGCGTGCTGTTTGAGGAAGGTGAAAACGAACTGGAGGTCAAATACCGGGCCGCCCACTACGAAATCGTGGCCAGCGCCCGCGCCGTAAAACTGGCCCATGAAATGATGTCCGATGCCATGATGGGCTGCATGCTGGCCGCCGGACAGTATTACCCCTTCACCTGCCGTCCCGATGATGTGTACACCGCCATGGAGGCTGACCGGGACAACTACTTCTTCATTGATGCACAGGCACGGGGCGAATATCCTGTCTGGGCCTGGAAACGTATGGAGCGCGCCGGCATCACACTGGACTGCACCGCAGACGATCTTGCCGTGATGAAGGAAGGAACGGTGGATTTTATTTCCTTCAGCTACTATGCCAGCCGTGCGGCCTCCGCCGACCCCGAAACGGTAAAGAAGTACCGCAAGCCGGGTAATGCGGCCATCATGTCTCTGAAAAACCCCTATCTGGACGCCAGCGAATGGGGCTGGCAGATCGATCCGCTGGGCCTGCGCATCACCATGAATACCCTGTACGACCGCTACCGGAAACCGCTGTTCATCGTGGAGAACGGGCTTGGCGCTGTGGACACCGTGGAAGCGGACGGTTCCATCCACGACCCTTACCGCATCGACTATCTGCGCGCCCACATTGAGACAATGGGCAAAGCCATCTCGCAGGATGGTCTCCCCCTGCTGGGTTACACGATGTGGGGACCGATCGATTTAGTTTCCGCCTCCACCGGCGAGATGAAAAAGCGGTATGGGTTCATCTATGTTGACAAAGACAACGACGGCAACGGAACACTGACACGCCGCCGCAAGGACAGCTTCTACTGGTACAAAAAGGTGATCGCCTCCAACGGCGAGGACCTGGATTGAGGAGGGTATGGTATGGCTTTACAGGTTTCCCCTGATCACAGCCATCTGACGCAGAATGGCAAGCCTTTTTTCTGGCTGGCCGATACCTGCTGGAGCGCTTTTACCAATATATCAGACGATGATTGGCAGGAATATCTGGATCTGCGCGCCCGGCAGGGTTTCAATGTGTTGCAAATCAACGCGCTGCCCCAATGGGACCGCTGCGGAACACTGGAAAACCGCCACCCTTTCCCGTTCCGCGAAGGTGAACTGTACGACTTTTCAAGGATCCTGCCGGAGTATTTCGCTCATGCCCGCTCCATGTGCCGCGCCGCCGTGGACAAGGGTTTTACGCTGGCCATCGTGGTCATGTGGTGCAATTATGTGCCGGACACCTGGGCCAGCCATATCTTCGGCGGCAATGTAATGCCTCCCGAAGCCGTGGAACCGGTCGTCAGAACCATCTGCGACAGTTTTAACGAGTTTGATCCGGTCTACATTGTCAGCGGCGACACCGGCTTTGACAGTGAAGCGTCCATCCAGCGTTACCGACTGGTCACTGATCTGATGGATCGCTACGCGCCGGGTCTGCTGAAAGCCTACCACATCAAGGGACGCTACGATGGACTTCCGCAGGAATTTGGCGAGCGGGCGGATCTGTACCTGTATCAGTCCGGCCACAATGCAGCCGGACAGGAGATGGCCCACCTTCTGGCGGAGAGCTTTGCCGCACGCACGCCACGCCGTCCTGTCATCAACAGCGAGCCCTGCTACGAGCAGATGGGATACAGCCACAAGGCTTACGGGCGTTTTCGCCGTACCGAAACCCGCTGGGCGCTGTGGAACAGCCTGTTATCCGGCGCGGGAGCAGGAATCACCTACGGTGCCCACGGCGTATGGAACTGGCAAAAGCCCGATATGCCCAAAAATCCGCATGGAGGCGAGGGATTCCTGCAGGCGCTTCCCTGGTATGATGCCGTACTTCTTCCGGGCGTAGCAGATTTCCGCTTTGCAAAGAGGTTCTTCGAAGAGTTATCCATCACGGCCCCCGTTCCCTGCCAGAATATCCTTGCCCAATATGCGGATTTCATTCGTGCGGCCCGCTCCGGAGAGCATACCATTCTGTACGTTCC
>ERZ772861.2430-NODE-2430-length-12696-cov-3.397279_pt1 | contig 12696 bp, 17 predicted proteins | sample MGYA00512135_ERZ772861 | MGnify/ENA primary metagenome ERZ772861 (study PRJEB29015, sample SAMEA2737700) | human gut metagenome | biome: human gut; feature: human-associated habitat; material: faeces | place: China | collected 2012 ...
AGTCGGTGACCACCCACGGCGGTCCTGTGAGGGCGCGTGTGGGCGATGATGTGTAGGATTATCCCCATGCCAACATCCACGTGGGCGAGGTGTTCCCCACGCCTCTGGGCATCGTGTCGGACATCAGCGGCAAGAAGGTGACGGTGGTGGTGGACGGCGAGCTGAAGGTGACGGGCAGAACGCTGAAGGTGGGAAAGGAGTACATGGCCAACTCGAGAGGCGAGCTGGTGGAAGGAGACTACGTGGGTGAGATGAACAGCGATTCTTATCCTATCTACGTTCAGGACGAAAAGGAGAACGTGAACGAGATCCTGACCACCGAGAACCAGGTGGGTTATGCCATTTCTGAAGACACGCTGTTCGTTCGCATCCCCGATTATATTGAAGTGTAATTAGCATTTGCTGTGTTTGTTTGAAGAGTGTTCATTTGTGGAACTCAGTTTTCCTTTTCCAGACAATGGGAGGCACTTCTGTTGACAGGAAGAAGAGGAATCAGAGGATGAAGAAGCGGTAGGAGGGGTTGTGAGGGAATCACGAGTAGAGAGGTTGCTACACGGATCGACAGTGAAATGGAGGATGCAGACTATCGCTTGCTTTCATTTCGTTGGTATCAGGGTGTGAATCTGGAAGAAACCGTGAATGAGGGTATTGGTGTGAAAAAGGGTGGAGTAATTGTGTGTATGGGTAAGTTGAACATCCTGTGGTGCGATCCGAAGAAGAAAGCGGTGTTGAAAGGGCTGATGAGACGTTCCGCGAGGGAGGACTGGGTTCTGATGAATGCAAACGAAATTGAACGTAACCAGGTGTTGGATATGAGTGCCAGTGGAGAGAGATGGGAAGGGGATGTGCTCGATGATCAACCGTGTGGTTGGGGCGTGCTGTATGATAAGGGAAACAACAGGGAATATGAAGGGTTTCGTGTGGGAGATGTGAATGTTTGCTATGGCACTCGCTACTACTCGGACCTTGGAGTGATTGAGTATGAAGGCGAGTGGTGTGAAGGAAAGCGATGGGGACGAGGCATTCAGTATGATCGAAAAGGGGGACTGCAGTATGAAGGAGAATGGACGAATGACGCTCATGTGGAGAGGAAAATGGAGATCAAGGCGAATAATGCGGTCCTTCATTCTTCACTGGAAGAACTGATCGTGAGTGACAAATGCTGCAACAACTGGTTATTGGCCGCTTTTGATTTGTCTCCTTTCTTCAACCTGCGAGAAGTGAAGGTGGGCGATAAGTGCTTCAGGCATGTTGGTGAAGTGAGGATGGCTGGATTGAAGCGACTGGAGAGAGTTACCATTGGCGAATCATGCTTCATGAACAGGGATCAAGTGGGACTCGATCCAAATCGTCGTTTCCTTGTGAAAGATTGTCCGCTGATGATAGAACTACGGATGGGTCGTTATTCCTTCAGAGACTATTCCGTGTGTGAGATTGAAGATCTGCCCTCTTTGGAAGTGATCGAAATGGGCGATTTGCATGAAGAAAGCGACAGCTTCCGGCTCACTCCGAAGCTGGAGCTGAAGGGTGCGTTGGATGCGAATGCAAATGAGGAATAGACTTACCAAAGCTGAAATCCCTTCTTTTCGGTGAGTTGGTGTTTGAGGATTGTTCTCACGTCGTGTTGGAGAGTGCGTCTCGTAGAGGGAGGTTGATGAATAGACTTGCCTGAACTGATTTCCATTCGACTTGGTAAGAACGCGTTCCGTTTCGATAAGTACGCCCGTTCATCCAAACTGATCATGCGAAGCCGGAATAGCGAGCAGAAATGATGAATAGACTTGCCCAGACTCACAACACTCACGACTGAAACAGAAAACAGCGAGTCATTCCACTTTCCTCAAGGTATCATTCTTGAAAGTGATTCTTCCTATGCAGCACGTTGAGTAGACATGCCTTCTCTAGCAAGTGCTGTTCTGCCGCCTGATGCCTTTTCAGAGCGAAAGAGCCTGAAAGTGAACAGTGACGAGAAGGGAAGTGGGATTGAGGAATAGGCATTGGCGCTTTGAGAAACCATCCATCCATGCCTCACTCCAACTCCAATGCGAATGTCCACAAGAAGGTTGAGCTGATGAAACTGTCCTCCGCCGTCACACAACTGATCGTGGATTGTGACTGCTGTAACGACAAGGCATTGAAGAAGCTGGCCTTCTCCAAATGGCCTCTGCTGAGTTTGATTGAGATTGGCTCGCATTGCTTCCAGTATGTGGAAGAAACGGAGCTGATTGGGTTGTGTAATCTGGAGAGAGTGGTGATCGGAGAGAAGTGCTTCACCGATGCCACGAGTAGCGTTAAGCTGAATCGTCAATTCCTGTTGAAGGATTGTCCTTTGATAAGAGAATTGAAGATAGGTTCCAAATCGTTCTCCGTGTATTTGTCATTCGTGCTTGGAAATCTGCCTTCGTTGGAAGTGATTGAAATGGGAGAGTTGAACCGGTCGAGCAACAACTTCTATTACGCCTCACTCCAACTGAAGGGTGGAACGCGAGCAGTGGTCGTGATCAGTAGATATCCCAAAGCTGAAATCCCTTCTGTTTGGGCAGTTTGCATTCTCGGAGTGTTCTCACGTCGTGCTTGAGAGTGAGGGATTTGATAAGAGAGTGATGAACAGACTTGCCCGAATTGACTTCCATTCAACTTGGTGATAGTGCCTTCATATTCAGTGACAAATCAAGTGAATTGATCCTGCGAAGTGGTGATGATAGAATGAAATGATGAATAGACTTGCCCAAACTCACATCCATCACTGCTATTGGAAACAGTAGTACATTCATGAATCCTTGTTTCATCACGCTGGAGGGTCTGTTCCATCCCTTTCGACTCACAAGCAGACATGCCCTCTCTCACTACTGTTGCTCTTAACAAAGAATACACTTTCAACTACAAGGAAACCGTTCACACGAAGAGTTCCCCTTCCTCCTCCCCCTCATCTCTAGACATCTCTCCCGCTCTTTCTAATTACCTCTTCTTTCCTCCTTCTTTCATACACCTCTTTTCCAAACCATTCACCCAACTCCTGATTAATCCCTATGTTCACCGCCTTCTCCACTCATGACAAACAAAGACATCACTATGAAGGACTATTCTGGGATGGATCCCCACAACGCACCTCTTCATCCACATGACGCATGAACAACAAACACCTCTTCAAAACAATCCCACTCTCACTCCACCATCAGGAACACAACCCTCCAAAGACCCCGCATCTACCACTGAACCCCCTTCCCCACCTCCACTCTTCTTCACAGAATGACTCACATGCGTGAACGCCTTGACAGGAATCGAAACCCTGCGAACCAACGGCAAGTCTCATCCACTCACTCACTCTCAACAACCACATCCCGAACCCAGCGAAACGTCATGTTGACCGTTCTTCTTCCAAACGAAGGTGCTGAAATCGCTTCCAATTTCGGCATATCTATTCCTCATCACCACCACACACCCTCACTTCGCATGACCAGCAGAGAACACCATTCGTAGTCGTAGAAGCAGCACGAATAAGACCCCATGTCAATGGACACCAACTCGGGGAGATCTGCTCATAACCCATCCACCCAACCGCCACCTTCGAGAATTACTCTACTGCAGCAATCAAAACTGCCATCTCCAAGCATCAGCCTCTTCAGCACAGGCAAATCTACTCCTGAACTCACTCCTACACATACTCCTCACTTCAAGCGACGCAGATCGGAAACAGCCCCTCTTCTCATCACTCTCCATCGTGCCAAATCGCACAGACTCCAGCATCGGCAGGGACTGGAGAACGCAGGAGGAGCAGCCCGAGAAGGAGTCGTTGCCCACGACCAGCGTCTTCAGAGCGGGACAGTCCTTGATGACGAAGGGCTTTGGAGCGATGGAGACACCGTCGCCGATCGCAACGCTCTCCAAGCAGTCCGCCCCCACCAGCTCCACCGCCCCTACAAACGCGCAGTTGCCGCCAATCGCAAGCACGCGAAGGCGAGGCATGAGCGAGCATTCGAGGCTTTTCCAGTCCGCCAGGAAGCGGGACTCGCTCGGAACGTACAGCTCCTCCACGCGGTTGTGCAGGACGGTTGGACGGTCGTCGCTCACCACCACCTTCTTCTCCATCTCATGCTCGTCGTTCAGCCACTCGCCTTCAAACACCGTGTTGCCTCTGCGGTCATACTGAACGCCTCGTCCCCAGCGCTTGCCTCCACACCACTGGCCTTCATACTCCACCTTCTGGATGTCCGAGTAGTACCGCGTGCCGTAGCACACGTACGCTTCGCCAATCATGAACCCTTCACACTTCTTCTCACCCTCACTGTCATACAACACACCCCAACCATAGGGTTGGTTGTTGAGCACATCACCTTCCCATCACTCAAGTCCAGCACCTGCTTATGCTCAATCCCACTCACGTTCAGCACCGCCTTCTTCTCCACATTCACAACCACCAGCCTCTTCTCGTTCACCTCCAACACAACCGAGCCAGCACAAATCACGCCCTTGTGAATCACGGCTCCCTTCCCAACACCGAGCTGGAAAAGGGAAACTGCCATGGAGAGCAGCCTGAGCGTCAATTCCTCCAGACGCAGGCCAGTGAGTCTACAGAACACCCTGTCCACATAACCCACTTTGGATTGGGAGTTGTAATCGCGTTCATCCTTCCAGGATTATGTGGATTGGAGGATTCCAGAGTGAAAGCACTCTCCTCCTCGCAATGAACGCTGTGTTATCAGTGTAGGTCCTATCCACTGAAAGTGATTCACTCTTCCTTCTCCATCAAAAATGCACTCTCCCTTGCATTCACAACGCCATTCACCAGAATCATCATTACACCTTCCATGCAGAAACCACTCCCCATTTCTCGTTGTCCTTCCCATTCCATGCCCTCTCAAAGTGAAATCGAATCGAAAACTGCTCACAATCGGAATGCAACACAATGCACACCACAAATCTCAATTTCCACACCTTCACCTCCCACCCTTTCATTCTCGCAAAACGTAGCATTCTCATTCTCGCATTACACCAGTTCTCCATTCAATTCTCCTCCACTACCTCTCCTCCCCATTCTCCAACACCTCTCCATCACAAACGATCCAATTCCACACTCTTCCCATCAACACTCCAAAACCCACAAAACAACCCATTTCCTTCAACCTTCAATTCAATCACCCCTCCTCAATCTTCTTTATCCCCCTTCCAACATCCATTCAACAATCACCACCCATCTGCTTCCAATCGCAATACCTCCCACCTTACCATCACCAGCACACTCCCACAAACTCATCACTCCCTTCCTCTCCCATTCGTCAATCCATCTCTAACTCTCCCTCAAAAGAAAAGAAAACACAACACACGCACTCCCCTCCCAGCATTTCACCACTCCTCTCCATTCAAAAGAAAGCACAGCAATGCATCTTTACAACCTCACGATTCACAAACCGTCGGTGGTGCAACGCTCGATCTATGGTTGGTGCCGTTTGTGCTGATGTGAGGGACATAGGCAACTTCAGCTCGCCGAAGACGGAGGAGTTTATCATTTCGAGAGGAAACATCATCGAGCTGTGGAGACTGGACGAAAGCGGAAACGTCAACGTGATCTGCAGCTACGAGGTATACGGTCTCATCCGGTCGCTCAAGCCCTTCCGTCTGTCCGGTACACTCCAATCCACTTCAATAACGCGTAGGAAACGACACGGATTTCATTCTCATCGGCTCGGACAGCGGACGCATCGTGGTGCTGCGGTTCAACGGCGAAACGAACGCCTTTGAGAAAATCCACCAAGAGACCTTCGGAAAGGTGGGCGTGATTCGCGGTTTGCCCGGACAGTACCTGGCGGTGGATCCCACCGGTCGCGCCTTCATGATCAGTCTTCCCCTTGCAATCTAGTAACTCATAGGCGCAATCGAGAAGCAGAATCTCGTGTACGTGCTGAATCGCGACTCCAAGAACAACGTCACCATTTCCTCGCCGCTGGAGGCGCACAAATCACAAACCATCGTCCTGACGACGGAGGGACTGGACGTGGGCTACGACAATCCGATCTTCGCCTGCCTGGAGCTGAACTACGCGGAGGCGGACGAGGACCCGACGGGCGAGGCGGCGGCGCACACGGAGAAGCTGCTGACGTTCTACCAGCTGGACCTGGGTCTGAATCACGTGATTCGCAAGTGGAGCGGTCGGCGAACCTGCTGGTGCGAGGTGCGAGTCCCTAAACACTGTGAGGCGTAGTGCCGGGCGTGGACGGTCCGGGCGGCGTGCTGGTGTTCGCGGAGAACTGGGTGCTGTACCGCAACGAGGGCCACCCGGAGCTGCGTGTGCCGATTCCGCGACGCGAGTTCTTGCCGGAGGACAAGGGCGTGCTGATCGTGGCGTGGGCGCTGTTCCACCAGCGCGTGATTGCAATGGCGGTGTGTGAGGCGTAGGACAAGTTCTTCTACCTGGCGCAGAGCGAGCTGGGCGACGTGTTCAAGATCACGCTGAGCTTCGACGACGCGCGCGTGCACGACCTGACCATTCAGTACTTCGACACCCTCCCCGTCGCCACCTCACTCCACATCACCAAGCACGGCCTGCTGCTGGCCACCTCGGAGGTCGGCGACCAGTGCGACTTCTCCTCCTCTCTCACACGCAGCTGCGTCTATCAGTTCTTCAGCCTCGGCGACGGCGACGTGGCCGAAGCCTCCTTCTCCACGCTGCTCGGCGCGGACGGCTCCGTGCAGATTCCGCTCTTCTCCCCGCGCGAACTGACCAACATCAAACCCATCCACTTCCTCCCGTCGCTCGCGCCGCTCATCAAACTCCACGCTGCCGACCTCCGCGGCGAGGGCTCTCCCCAACTCTACGCGCTCTGTGGCCGCGGCAGCCGTGCGCAGCTGAAGGTGTTGCAACACGGTCTGTCAGTGTCGCTCCTGTCGCAGAACACACTGCCGTACGCGCCGCGGGGGCTGTGGACACTGCGTGACGAGCACAGCGGCTGCGACAAGTTCATGGTGATCAGCTTCAACAACGCCACCATCGTGCTGGCCGTGGGCGACGCCGTGGAACAGGTCAACGACACGGGCTTCAAGGCGGACGAGGCGACGCTCCTGGCGGGCGTGCTGGACGGCGGCTCCTACCTGCAGGTGTGTCCCGGCGGCTTCCGACAGATCTTCGAGGACGGGCACACGAAAGTGTGGGACCCCCCCAGCCGGCGGTCGATCGTGTGCGCGGCGATGAACAGCCGTCAGGTGGTGGTGGCCCTGTCGAACGGCGAGGTGGTGTACTTCGAGCTGGACGAGCAGTACGCGTGGGCGGAGCGCGAGAGCCTCAACCGCAAGGAGGAGGTGACGTGCTCTCCGCACAAACCCTGCGCGCACCGTTTTTGGTGGTGGGGTACGGAGACCGCACGTGCCGCGTGTACAGCCTGGCGCCCACGGCGCTGCTGGAGGAGATCTCGATGATTACCTTGGATGCCATTCCATCGGATTTGTCTCTCGATCGCATGCGCATGGGGCAGTCCGTTTCCACCACTTCTTCCAGTTCAACTCACGCCACAGAAACGCTCCTCCTCACGGTGGGCACGGAGAACGGGACGGTGCTGCGCGTGGAGGTGGACGAGCGCACGGGCAAGCTGGGCACGGCGCGGTCGCCCCGGCTGCTGGGTCCGCGGCCGATCCGGCTGTTCAAGGTGGTGGTGGAGGGCCAGCGGTGCGTGCTGGCGCTGAGCCTGAAGCCGTGGCTGTGCTACTGCGCGGGCAACACGATGATGCTGACGCCGCTGGTGTGCGAGAGCATGGACTTCGCCGCCTGCTTCAACACGCCGCAGTGCACCGACGGCCTGGTGATGCTGCGCGGAGCCGACCTCCAGATCCTCCGCGTGGACAGCCTCAGTCAGCCCTTCGCCGCTGCCTCCATGCCGCTCTCCTACACGCCGCGGCAGCTGGCGGCCTACCCCGGCACCTCCTGCCTGATCCTGTTGGAGACGGAGCACCACGCCTTCTCGGAGCTGGAGAAGCAGGCCTTCTACCAGCAGCACGGCGTCGCCTACGTGAACGAGTACGACCGCGGCGCGCCCGTGCCCGCCGACCGCGAGAAGTGGGCCTCCTGCATCCGCGTGGTGGACGCGGCGACGCTACGCACGCTAGAGCGCTTCGAGCTGGCGGACAACGAGGCGGCCTTCTCCGTGTGCGTGTGCCACTTCCACGACAAGGGCGAGGAGCCGTTCGTGGTGATCGGCACGGCGAAGAACCTTCGCCTGCACCCGCGCAGCTGTTCCGAGGGCTTCATCTCGGTGTTCCGCTTCGTGCAGGGCCGCTCGCTGGAGTTGGTGCACCGCACGGAGGTGGACGAGGTGCCCGCCGCGCTCTGCGAGTTCAACGGGCGTCTGGCCGCGGGAATTGGGCACACGCTGCGCGTGTACGACCTGGGCAAGAAGAAGTTGCTGCGCAAGTGCGAGAACAAGGTAATCACCACAGAGAACTATCACTCACAGACAATGCCGTACTTCGTGACGACGCTGAAGGCGATGGGCGAGCGACTGTTCGTGGGGGACGTGATGGAGAACGTGTCGTTCGTGAAGTACCGTGAAGGCACCAACCAGCTGGTGGAGTTCGCGGACGGCGCCATTCCCCGCAGCATCACCGCCATGGACGTGCTGGACTACAACTCCGTGGTCTGCGGCGACAAGGGCGGCAACCTCTTCGTGGAGCGCGTGGACCCGAAGGTGGACGACGACATTGCCAACCCCACGGGCAGTCGCGTGCTGTGGGACAGTGGCTTCCTCAATGCGGCGCCGAACAAGGCGGAGCAGGCGGCGTCCATCTATCTGGGCGAGATCGTGACCAGCGTGCAGAAGACGGCGCTGATTCCGGGTGGGGACGAGGTGGTGCTTTATGGAACCCTATTCGGCACCATTGGGGCCCTGCTGCCGATTCCCTCCAAGTCGCTTCTGAACTACATGCTGCACGTGGAGATGTTCATTCGCAAGCAGGAGCCCTCGCTGGTGGGAAGGGACATTCTCTCGTGGCGATCCGCATACACGCCGATGAAGGTGAGGGCGGTCCGAGGGGGTGAGGAATAGGCGATCATCGACGGAAACCTGTGCGAGACCTTCTCCTCGCTGCCGCAGACGAAGCAGGAGGAGATTGCCGGAGCGCTGGGCGTAAGCGTGTCACGACTGATCAAGAAGATGGAGGACCTGCGTGGCAGAGTGATGTAAGCGTGCATTCTTTTATAACCGCCGTGTTTGTTAACGAGCGTCATTCTATTCTTCACCCTTCCTCCCTACACCAAAACTGAAGGATGAGTGATGATGAAAGCAGTAAGGAGCCGCTGGCTCCGCCCTCTCTCTCCGATACGCTTGCTCAGCAGGTGCGCGTATTTTTCCCCTCTTCTTTTAATCCTGTATAGGAACTGAACAAGAAGGTACTGCTGATCGAGTCGGAGAAGGAGAAGGCTCGGTCGGACGCGGAAGCGATGAAGCAGCTCTTCTGCCAGGAGATGCGCATCGAGTACGACGAAAAGGTGTGGATATGGAGGAGTCGATTACGCGTAGCTGAGTGCTGGCGATCTGCAAGCCCGTTTCCGCGGCTATCGGCGGCACGAGGAAGAGCAACTGCAGGCAAAGCTGGTGGAGCATAACAGGAATGTATCGGAGCTGTTCTCAAGTGGGTATTTGTAATGAGAGTGAATTCTAGCCGTTCGGCAGAACATGAAGTCGTACGAGAAGCGTGTCAGCGATGTGGTGCTGCGCATTTTGGATACGATGAAGTGGGGGCGTTGATCACGACTCAGCTGTAGGGAAGAGAAGCGTGTGTCTGAGGAAACTGTAATCACGTCGAATTAGTCTCATAACACCTAGATCCAAGCAATCGAGCAAGGATTAACCCATCTTGCCACCCAGAAGAGCGAGTACCTCTCCCTCGATGGCAAACTACTGGACAGAGATGTGAAACTGCAAGGAGGAAATGAGGAATAGCTGAACAACCAGATTGCCGAGTTGATGGAAACGACAAAGAAGCTCTATGAGCGAATTCACGTGCTGGAGGACATCCAGACGGGCATCCGTAACGAGGGATCCTCGAACCGTCAAGAGGTGATGGGAGGGAATTCGCCATCACGCGTAGCAAATGGTGGACGCCTACGCGCTGACGCAGGAGCTCAGTCACAAGAAGGAGACGGTGGACCAGTTGACGAAGCGCGTGAGTGAATTGGAGGTGGATGCGATGGGCGTGTCTGAGGCGCAGAAGGACCTCCAAGAGAGCGAGCGCATTCGACAGCAGCAGTACCAGCAACTCCTGCTGCTCTCCAGCCGACCGAACCCAACCCCGTCAACGAGCGAATCGACCAAGGAAACGCCCGGCGGATTGGAGGCCCAGCTGCAGGTGAAGCGGCTGCAGGCGGACCAGCAGCGTCTGGCGAAGGAGATGGTGGTGTTGCGGAACAGCAACGAAGTGCTGAAGAAGCAGGCGGAGGACGAGTGGGTGTGAGGTTGGCGGGTGATTTGAAGAAGGCGGGAGTTGGCGGTATTGCGCGAGCGGTTTGACGTGTGCAAGAGAGAGAAGGAGGCGTGCGAGAAGGAGGTATGGGAGAGAGTGAGAGGTGAGGAATAGAAGAAGGAGGAGATGAACACAATTGCCACCATCACGAGCCTGTTGGAGGAGAATGTGAGGAGAAGGAGAGGGAATGAGGTGTAGAACGCGAACCACAAGGAGGAACTGGAGAAGGCGGGAAAGTGCTTCGCGGCGGGAATCGTATTCCATTGAGTGAAACTGACATGTAGTCGCCAGCCAATCAGGATCAGTTGAAGGAGTACAACTATTACTACCGGCAGAAGGAGTACAATGTGGGGGTTTTTTGGAATTCCGAGAATAGGTCATGTCTCTAGCCTACCAGAAATCGGAGGAGTTTCTGATGAATCGGGTGCGCCAGCTGACCAATCAGATCAACCGCACGAACGCCTTCGTGACCGAAAACATGAGGGATTCTGTCAATCCGCTGGAGATCCCCACGGGCGTGCAGAGCGCGATGAGCAAGGCGGAGGTGCTGGAGCTGGAGAAGGAGGTGCCGGTGATCAACATGTGTTATTTGAGAGAGGTGATTGTGAAGTGAAGGTGGAGGGGGTGTGTGAGGCGAAGGTTTATCAGTTTTTCGCGGGGGTCGAATGAGCGCGCGTGTCTGTTCCCTGTGCTGAAGACGCTGCTGGGGCTGGGCGAGCGCGAGATGCGAGTGGGAGGGAGATGATGCGCAGATCGTGAGAGGCGACATGTCGTACCGACCTGCGAGTCGCATTCCCATTGAGAAGTGGGAGGTGAGGAGAGGGAGTGACGAATAGACCGCTGGTGCTGGATAATCGTTATGTGGACTCTCCCGCAGTTTTGAATGCTTTTAAGAGAGGGTAGTGGGGTGTGTTTGTTTCTAATGACAGTTTCTCAGCAAGAAGAGAGGTGGATGGAACCACTCTTCTCAGAAACAACAAACCCAAGTCCGATTCCGATGGATAGTATCATCGGAGATGATAGCGTGGCTGGTACTGTTCAGCATGTCGTTCAATTAACTCCATATCTCAATTCAAAGAAACTCCACATCCTAATAGAAAGAACCTCCACATCCCAATACAAAGAAACTCCACATCCTAATAGAAAGAAACTCCACATCTCAATTCAAAGAAAACACAGAAAAGAACTATCTAAAAGCAAACACAAGGGGCAAATAAAAGAAACTCATACATCCGTTCACATTCACGTAAAGCCCCTACGCCTCACAGAACCCTCAAACGCTGACTGCTGCTCAGAGGCGCATCTAGCGGTACTCTCCAGGCACGGCGCTTCTTCCACGCAAAGGTCTCTCCTCGTCCGATACGTATTCACGGCTCTGTTGCTTCCCTAGCGGAGAAGGATACACTTCCGACTCTGCCAAAAACTCCCCTGATTTGTCTTCGTGTCACGCCCCCACAGCACCCCCACTATTTGAACGCTCGGCATGAAGGGCCGGCGTGCTTTCTTCGTTGGAAGCGGATTCAGTAGGATGTGCGTGTCTAATACGGCCCTGCCTGCGCATAACGTCCCAATTCTACACCAACGGCGTTTCGACAAACTCTGGGTAGGCGTGAAGGAACTTGCAGTTCTTTCGCTGGCACTGGCCTCGCAAAAAATCGCGACAAATCTGGACATTCTTCTACTCCTCACGCATTCCCGTCAACTCCACCTGCTTCAGCGCGTCGCTGTGGCTTGGCGCTACGCATCATTTCCCTCCAACGTGTCTACCTTCCAATGCGTGCATGAAACGGCACTTTTCCCCGCGGGTACACGTTCCGTTGCGGAAATCGCGACAAGCGTATGGCAGTTTCACCACAGGCGTTTCTTCACGTGGCGTGCTCTCACGAGAGGGTTGCTTCACTGAATGCACCGGCACAGACGGAACAGACGGCGAAATCGACAGACGATTGCTGTCAAGAGAGTCGCGTGCACGGAGAGGTCTGCGCGGCTCGGACCGAAGCGGGTAGGAAACAGTTTCGGTGATCGTCTCGGAGTTGTGGCGAGAATGAAGATCGGATGCGGAGATGGTGGAGTAGCCACGGCTAAGGCCATAGTAATTTTCACTGTACCCCGAGCCCAGTGGAATGCTGGGGCTGGAGTTGATTCGCGAGTGCATTCGTGGATCGGAGACCACGTACCTTGTCTGGCGAGGCGTATTGCGAGAATACAGCAACGGGTCGACTTCACCTCGGTTCGAAGGTCGATTCGTTG
>ERZ772861.2438-NODE-2438-length-12660-cov-4.259421_pt1 | contig 12660 bp, 14 predicted proteins | sample MGYA00512135_ERZ772861 | MGnify/ENA primary metagenome ERZ772861 (study PRJEB29015, sample SAMEA2737700) | human gut metagenome | biome: human gut; feature: human-associated habitat; material: faeces | place: China | collected 2012 ...
CCCGTCAAGATTTATGCGCAAAACGATTTGCAGGCTCCGGCTAAATGAAGTCAGCCGGCAATAGAGACGTCTTCCAGAGCCGCCTCCAAGTGCTTCATATTCATGTACTTCTTGTTGCCCCACTGAGTGCCAGCCACATGGCGCAGCCGGGCGCAGACCAGCATCAGAGCCGAATTGCCATCCGGGAAGGTTCCCACCACACTGGTGCGGCGGCGGATCTCCCGGTTCAGCCGCTCAATTACATTATTGGTACGGATCCGGATCCAATGCTCATAGGGGAAATCACAGTAGGTCAAGGTTTCCTCAACACTATCCTCTACCTTTTTAGCGGCTTCCTTCAGTTTCATCTCTTTCAGTTCAGCCACTACAGCTTTTGCTTTTTCACGGGCAGCCTTCTTGCTTTCCTGAGCGTGGATCGCTTTGAGCATCTTGGCCACCAGCTTTACCTTGGAGCGAGGAACAACGGAAAACACATTGCGGTAAAAATGGACCGTACACCGCTGGTATTTTGCGTCAGGAAACACTTCTCCCACGGCTTCCAGCATTCCCAGACACTTGTCTCCAACAATGAGTTTCACGCCGTCCAATCCTCTGCCTTTGAGCCACTGGAAGAAATTCACCCAGCTGGCCTTGTCTTCTTTCATGCCCTCGGCAGCGCCCAAAACCTCACGGTATCCGTCCTCATTTACCGCAATTGCTACTAAAATCGCAACATTTTCGTATTCTCCGCCCCAGTTGCGCCGCAGGTAGATACCGTCCACATAGACGTACGGATATTTTCCGCCTTGTAAGGGACGATTCCGCCAGTCTTCAATGTGGATATAGGCCTTCTTGTTCAGTTCGCTGATCGTAGCCGGAGATACCTTACTGCCCCACAGGGCCTCGGTGATATCTTCTACACGGCGCACCGAGACACCGGCAAGGTACATCTCAATGAGAGCCTCCTCCACGCTGCTCTCTCGACGGCGATACCGCTCAATGATGGCCGTTTCAAAAGAGACGCCTTTGAGGCGGGGCACATGGAGCGTAACATCTCCGGAGGTGGTGGTAAGATTCCGGTCATAGTGGCCGCTGCGGTAGCCCTGGCGGGCCTCATTGCGCTCGTAGCGGGCGGCCTGGGTCAGTTTCTCCGCTTCCTGCTCCAGCAGCTCGTTCAGCGTTTCTTCCACGCTGCCTCGGACCAATTCCTTGATCTGACCCTTGATTACTTCCTCGTTCAGTTGTACAATCTTCTCAGACATGGTTTACAGACTCCTTTCAGAATGGTGTGTTGCAACTTCATTCTACCAGAGTTCTGCAAACCATGTCTATTTTTATCCTCTATTCAATTTGCGCAACTTATTGTACCTTATCGAGAAATGACAAATTATATTGCATTTGAACACGAATATAACAGCGATGGACAAGTCATTAAAACAACGTTCAAAGAAAATGGTGAGAGTTATGTATATTGCATATATGAATACTAAAGAGGCGAGAAGAGTATTTCTGCCAATCCTGTATAAGACCCCATAAAAGCCGACAAACTCATAAGCACAATAGAAAGAAGGTTGATTGGAGGGGATAGGCATTTAGCAGGCGGTATTTTGAGAGACGAAAGCCGGATTTCTGTTGGCTGTGCCACCATTGAAAACGAAATTGACAACCGTTTCCGCTGGATTATCTAATCTATAACGACCAGCTTGCTTATGCCGATCCGGTTCTAAACGGTAATCCCAAAGCCTACTTGAAAGCTGTGACAGATAGGCTCAATACTGCATCGCTCCTGATATTGTAAAAACAAACAACAAATTGAACCGTTGCTGAAAGCAACGGTTCAATTTATATGATGCTTTTCCTTTCCTGCTTCTCATTCCCTGCTTCATCATAGTATATGAATCATCTTACTACCATTAAGCATCCTGCATCAATTTCATGGACAGTATCGCATAATATGTCTATGTCCTGTGGAATATGGCTGGCCAAGAATATCGTTTTTCCTTCTGCGCGCAGTTCCAGTATAAGCTGGCGGATATTCTCCGAGCCCTGCTTGTCCATGCCGTTCATTGGTTCGTCCAACAGCAGTATTTCAGGGTTTTCCATGATCGCCTGCGCGATGCCCAGCCGCTGCCGCATACCCAATGAATACTTGCCCACCAATTTCTTGCTGGTATAGTCGAGACCAACACGTTCCATGGCGGCGCGCACACCATCATCGTTAATTTTCCGATTCAGTTGCGCCAGATATCGCAGGTTTTTTCTTCCGCTGTGGTATGACAAAAAACCGGGCGCATCAATCAGCGCGCCTATATCCGGTGGCACGTCAACGTCCTTGCCAATCCGCTGCCCCCTTACGCGAACTTCACCGGACGTTGGCAGAGTGAGTCCGCAAATCAGCTTCATGAGTATGGTCTTACCCGAACCGTTTTTTCCAATGATCCCATGGATTTTCCCTGCCTCGAACGTACAAGACACGTTGCGTAATACACATTCAGAGCCAAAGCTCTTCGAGACGTTCTCCATGGATACAATGATATTATGCTCCACTTAATCACCCTCCTTACATGTCATTCCACTAATTGAAATGTCTCGCCAATCGAGTTGAAGCGGATATGGCGATTATCATAACGAATTGCAGTGAAAGTGCTGCAATGTCACGCACGCTGTTTCCTTCAAAAGAAAAGCTATTCAGCATTCCCCATGCGCCGGGAAGCCATGCGCCTGTTGTCATAATCTGAGAAAGCGCCGCAGTGCCTCCTTCCGCCAGCAGTATTATGCTCATTGCAATTCCACGATTGTTGATTAGGCTCTCGAATAGAAGAGCAACGAACCCCAACCATGCGATATGACTGCCCAGAACGGCAAAAAGTGACGTGCCGAGCCTCCACTCCAAAGCCATTTCAGGATTTCCATGTGTGAGAATATATCCGACGGTCATACCTCCGATCATTATTGCAACATAGAGCGCTGATATTGCGATGATTATTGCGCACAGCCGCCACCACAGCAGATTGTAGCTCCGAATCCGCAGCATAATCGGCACGATTCGGCGGCGGTGTGCGTCTATCGCTATTTCTATGAGACATAGCGGCGGCGCGATTACGAGTAGCCAGCGACTTAATTGCACAAGGCTCAAGGAGGGTATTCCCTCATACGGTTCGAATCCGCCCAGCGCCCACAACAGTTGCTCTCGCATGGAATACTCTGCATGATGTAGCCCCGATATGTGTATAATCAGGCATGTTGCCGTGCTGACGCACAGTATTCCCGCGATGTGCGCCTTGAGCTCCAGCGCCACTATGTGCCTCCAATCCAGCATCGACTTCATCGTTCTTCCCCCAACATTCCGCATAAGTCTGCCTTGGGCACGCGCCACAGAGCAATAGCCGAAAAGATTAGTATAAGACTGATAAGCACGATGAACGCATTGAGCAGGTTCGGAAACGGCGCTCCGCGGCACAAATACGCGGGCATGGCACGCACCAGCAGTGATAATTGCGCGTTGGCATGATACGGCGCATCTTTTAGCACAAGGAAACCCACCAGATGCATTCCCATGGCGATTACCCAGCCAGCCAACCGATAACGTGAGAGCGCGAAGATGAATAGCAAAAGACCTATTACAGTTCCGTAAAGGGCAACCGTTACGATGTTCAAGGCGAGCGCCTGCCAGGGTGAAAACTGTTCAATCAGATCGAAACATTTGAAAGAAACGGAATATGTGGTGATTGCGATTGAGGGCGGGTTCGTCGCCAGCGAATAGACCGGCGCACTCCAAATGTTATCAACATACGAACAGCCGATTGACAGTAGCAGGCTGAACATGCACACAACGAGCATATAAGTCAGAGACGCAGCAAATACGTAAAACAGCTGCGCGAGTAGCCAGGTTTTTCGCGGAACACGCACCAACACGTTTGTAATTCGCCCGGACAAAAATGGAGCGTCCGCTAACAATAAAAACAGTCCGAGCATCATAAACGCCAGATTATGTTGATTTGATAACGTAACGATAAACGCCTCCGCCAGCTGTATGGGTGCGCCTGTCCAGTTCGCGTAGCGATACAGATTCATGGACGGAACCAGCATAAATACGAAGCCCAGCGCAAATGAGATATACACGCGCGGCTGCGTGAGCCACTCTCCCAGCATGAGACAGTATATTTGTATGACCTGCCTGTATCTTGTCATCTTAACAATCGCCTCCGAATGCGCCACGCGCTAACGGACGCGAGCGCACAGATTGCAATTCCCTGATAAGCAAAGCTGAACCATAAAGATGGTATGCCCTGAAAATCCGCACGAAGCTGATAGAGCGGATTCCATTTGCTCTCCGGCAGCAGCGCCCACAGCGCCTGATAAATTACGAAAGGAGCTATCAAAGTGACATAGCGATTTGAGATGAGCGTGGAGACGCATAACCCGAAGGTGGCCCAGGCTGCGCCGAACGCCATCGCCAGCATTATTCTTACCACATACATCCATGTCCCATTCATATTCTCAGCGAGGGATGCCCAGACGGGGGACAGCCAGTTGATGGTGTCAAGCGTAATCGGCTGAGTCGCGCCGACTACGCATAAAATCACGATGATGGCAAATGGTAAGCCTATTGCAAGTGCGCCTGAGCATATGACCGAAATAATGCGATTGCGGATGTAGCGCTTCACACCGATACGCGCCACAATTGGTCGGATATAACCGGAATTAACATCCTCGCAAAAAGAGATGGAGTAGGGCAGCACACAGAACAGTACGGCAAACGGCGTAAATGAACTTAATGCCAGCGGTTCTGACAAGAGTTCCATCGCATTTGCACTGACGCCTCGAAAACCCCATGCAAGCCAATTCGAGAGTAACGGGCGAAACAATACGCCAAACGCGATCAGTACCGACAGCAGAAAGCTGAACGATTGGAACGCCCGGCGCAGGTCTGCCTTAAATGCATTCATTCGTAGATCACCTCGCATTTTTGGCTCTACGGCCATTCAATGACGTTTCCCGTCACCGCGTCTACGCAAATCACCCCCACGCGGTAGCCTGCGTCCTTCAGCGCATCTGTATATGCGGCATCCTGCGTGTCCGCGTAAAAGCACCATACGGGTTGCAAATCATAGCCGATGGTTGATTGTGCAGCAATTGAGTTTTGAGCGTTTGACACCGATGGCGCTGCGTTCGATTCTGCATTGTACCCCTGCGGGTAATAACAAAGGGCAATGCGCGTCACCGGCACGGGAGCCAGCGGATTCTGCTTGTCAAGCTGTTGCCTGATGTTCTCCAATATGCTGTCGAATGAAAGCACACGTTGAATCGGCTTTTTTTCGGATTGTTCGAACATAAATCTGCCGTTCACGCTCAACAACCCTTCATCGCCAAGGGTGATGCTTCCCATTGGACGAGAATCTGTCATGAAACGATCAAAAATGATAGGCAGTCCTTCATAGATTGGCACAAAACGGAGATAATGATAGACCGTTTGCGGCTCATTCTGAACGCAAAACGATGAAGCCTCCGAGAAATATGCGCCTTCCAGACCCAAGGCAGAAAGTAGCTCATGGCCTTTCTCAATCGCTTCCGGTACCGTTATGTGCTTGCCTACAAGCGTCTCAACAAGCGGGACGGCTTTTTTGCTGTCAATTCGATAGTCATTAAAATCAAAGAATCCGTCATCTCTCCACTGGAGTCCAGCGTCCATAAGGACGTTGCCAGACGTATCAACGGGCGGGATGCGGTATTGTCCATCAACCAATACAACTTTCGCCATGTCATTCTCCGAAAAGCATACGTTTAACGCAGCCTCCGGGTTTGGCGACACTGTTTCGATAGAAATGTTGTATACTTCTCTTACATCAAATGTGATAACGTCTGCCGAGATTGAAAGGATGAACGCACCATTTTGAAGGGTTTCATCCAAATGCTTCGGAACGCTGGCTAAAACGCTTGCAGTTTCTTCTTTTGTGTCAATGGATATGTAATTATCTGATGGATATACCTGCCTTATTTTATTGTTCAAGTCGTCATAGTCCATTTGTGATGGGGGCTTCTGGCAAGCGCTCAACGATATGATGATTATTGCAGATACAAGGAAGGCCGCCATTTTCCTCATAAAGATACTCCCCTCTTCCTTAATTTCTTAAATAATGAAATAGCGGCACACCGCATATATAGATTGCAACGTGCCGCAGAGCATTATTTATGTCTCATCGGCGTTATAGAACCCGGAAATTGAATATGGCCCATAATAGTCATCGTCAATTCGACCATATGCATGGAAGCTTTTGCCGAATGCCGTGTCTTTATCATGGTATGAGACATATCGGGTTTTATTTGTTTTTAGCCATGCCTCCGTTGTTGCCATTAAGTATCCCATGTCCGAAGTATGGCAGAGTCCCATACGATACCCGTATCCGGGCGCATTCGTGGTAGTGCATTTAATTGTGCCTTTGTCATTTTTTATAACTTTCTGATTGCTGGTATTCGTATACACACGATAGCCATCTTCAACAGTCAAGTTAAAAGAGTATGCTTGATCAGCTGCAAAGGCCGTTGTCGATACAGTCAGCAATGATAGGATAACCAAAGTTATGGCAAGCATCTTTTTCATACTATCTACCTCCTTTTTGTCTTTACCTTTTACGCATTTCAGCGTTTAGAATTTGTTTTTTTTATTTGCTTTCGCCATCTGTATAGATAGCGGACAACAAGGATTTAGTTTTTCTTTGAGTACTACAACATCACCTCCCATATTATACATTCACGACATATCAAGGCTCCACATTTGCAAGAGCCTAACCGCCACAGAGGGTAGTTGGCAGAACCCGGCAATGATCTATTCGTACAATGGCTCATTAAATAATGCCCCTTGTTTGGAGTTCCTTCAAGCACCCTCACATATATATAGTTTATTTACAGCTCCAAAAAGTCACGCAAAACATAGAATCATCAAAAAAGTCACAGAGGGAAATTTCTCTATGACTTTCCATTCCTACCTACAGGTTATCGTTTCACTCATCTTATCCCGAGCGTCTGTCTTAACTCCATCTTTCGTGTAGAACTCGGCATATGCGTAGTACTCTTTTCCCGTCGTTCCTTGACAAGTAATGGAGTAACTATACCTAGTTGCGCTATACTTGTACTGGTTTTCTGCAATCGCAACAGGTGTCCATGAAGAATTATCTTTTCTTTCTATGCGTATGACCGGGAATCCAAGTTTCTCAATAGACTTGTTAGCCCTTAAACTCGCCGTTGCCGTTATTAAGCCATCATCATTGCATGATATAGTGATCGAGTATGATGCTATCAAATCACTGGCTCGAATTGTACTTTCCTGTGATTCTGCAAAAGCCATTGGTACACACGTCGTCATGAGCATCGTGACAGTCAATATCAGTGCAAAATATTTTCTCATCTAATTATCCTCCAACCCAATTGAATCAATTATGCGTAATAAATCTTCTTCTGTAATATCCCCTACTATTGACAATAGGTATCCGTTATCGAACCAAACAGCGCTCGTGTATGCGTTATTTGTGTATATGATATACGAACCATTGTCATTCGTGTAAGTTCGGACTGCATCACCGCTCATCTCATATGCCGCTAAATAGTCACTATCACTGCTCTCGTCCAGTACAGACTCAATAGAGAAATAAAGCTCCCTCCTATCATATGTGAAATAACATATAACATATTCTTCCGGCTCGGTTGGCACATTCTCTTCAATATGCGAATAGGAATAGCCATCCGGCCAGTACTTCGGCAGAGCCACATTGATCTCCAATACTTCGAGCTTGTCAACGAATTGAACCGGCAAAGCGGTATCCGCCATTTTGGTTTTATTCTGTCTTTCTTTTGTTGATACTATCCGAATCTCGAAGTATCCATTATCCCGATTGATCGTTATCTGCCATGGCAACAATCCTGAAGCAAGAGCAATACACGCAGTGCTGAACAGCATGTAGCAGATGATAATAGATGCCAGTATGGGGCGGCGCACTATGGATCTTCTCTTACCAACCTCCTTTGCTATAATATCCTCGTTCATGGCAATTCTATTGATGATTCTCTGCCACAAATATTTTTTCTCCGCCGCATCAACTTTTGGTTGATTAGCTTTCGCCAAAATCAGCAGGCAATCATCAATAAGAGCATCGCTTCTTTCGTTTTCCGGCAACATTTGCTGCCAAGCAATAATTTTTTTCGCAGTTTCCGGCGAAATCGTTCTCTTGAATTTGCTCCTGAGTACTTTTCTACTCCTGTTTCGCACCTGCATATTTACAACCCCATATATAGATTTGACAGTAAAGGCTGAAGGTCACAACTTCTCATGCTTTTTCCTAAAATTGTCGATCGCACGTTTGACCCTCATTTTCACTCCGCTTTTTGACAGTCCACGCTCGTCCATGATTTTGTTTATGGGCTTGTCCTTGTCGTAATACTCAATCAACAGAGCGTATGTGTCTTCGCCCACGCTGTCCCTTATCTGGGCAAGCAGCTCGTTTGCATCTTCGGAGGGCGGCGGTTGTGTCAAATCAATTCTGTCAATGACAGCCTCTCCGTCCTCAGTAAATGCTTTGTCAAGAGAAAATGCAGTATGCTTCGTCCTTGTGTTAGCGGAGGATATCTTGTTGTTTAGAATATTTTGAGCTGCTTTTCGCATCCATGCGTTTACGTTTCTATAAGAGATAAGCGTTTCACGCTTTTGCCAGACTAAAGCGAAGGTTTCTTGAATACAATCTTGGATTTCATCTGATAACTCCTGTTTGCCCTTTCTGTAAAGGATAATTGAAAGGTATCTGTAAAGGTCTTCATAGCTCTTATCATAGAGATCTGAAAACCACTTTGTATATCCTCTGCTCATCGCTCAACTCCTGACGTTCCGTATTTGATATATCTTATTTCTACGGTGTTACAATGTTTTCCTGTTTTCTGCATATGATGTCATAGTTGACTGTGCGCTAAGCACCTGTCAACCAAATCATCTGTCTACCTTTGCCCGCCCATTATATCATGGCACTAGATGGCGTTCAACACACAGGTAGACCTTGCGTGTAAAGCTGGAGTGAAACTGATATAACACGCTGAACAGTTTGAGTGACGAGAGCATCGCAGGTTTTGGCAAGCAAGGTCTTTTGGAGCCAAAAGACACCAGGCGGAGACTCTGACGAGTCCCCGCCTTTTGCTTGATGGGGCGTTCCCCATACCCCCTGCAACACAGATTTCATCTGTGGCTGCGCGATGTGCCATCGCTATTTTTCCTCGCGCTGCCGCTCGGTGGTCTGCCGGTTCTGTTCGTCCAGCCCCAGCAGATAGGCCGCGTTCGCCTTGTGGATCAGCAGCTCCCGCATCCGCTCCTGCGCCCGGTGGTACTCGGCGTAGGCCGCCTTTTTCTCTGCCATGAGCCTTGCAAATTCCTCGTTCAGGCTCCTGACCGTGGGCAGCTTTTTCAGGCCAAACGCATCAAAGGCTTTCTTCGCCGCCTTGTGGATGAGGATATCCCCCTCATGCTCCGCAAGGTATTTTTTCGAGTACCCCGCCTTGCGGTAGCCGGTGTAAACGCTGCGGGTTCTGGAATAGTTCATGATGTGCGTCCGCAGGGTCTGTATCTCGCTCATACGTGCTTCCGCCGCCTTTATGGCCGCCCTCAAATCATAGAACCGCTTCTCCGCATCGGCGGCGGCATTGACAAGTGCGTCGAAATCGGCAAAACCCTTTTCCTCCAGATATATCAGCGTCTTTGCCATCTGCTTGAGCTTTACCACCTTCATCGCCTGATCGTAGCGGTAGCCTTTCCCCGAATTGAGCTTTGCCTCAATATCGGCAATCAGCGTGGCGCGCTCCCTGCGCTTCGGATATTTTTTCCTGACGAAGGGCTTGTGCGTTCTGTTTCCCGCAAGGACGGCGCGCAGCTCCTGCTCGGAATATCCCTCGCCCAGGGAATCCAGGCGGATGCTCTGTTTCTGGTTTTCGTGCCGCAGCGACAGCCTGCCCTTTCGGGCAACGGAATAGCCGGAGGATTTCAAAAGGGCTAAAAGTACGTCGAAGTCCTTGGGCTGCTTTTCAAGCGCAGCGTCTATCGCCATGCGCAGAAGATCGCGGTTGGAGAGCTTGTCGTGACCGCCGCGCCATTTGTTGTAGCTCAGCCCGTGTTTCTGTGGATTCTCCACCACGGACAGCCGGTGCTCGGCGCAGATCAGGTCGGACAGCCTGCGGACAGCGCGGTAGCTCCCGATGAAGTTCTTGAACTTTTTCGTACAGTCCAGCGCCGTGGAGTTCCAGTAGATGTGGTTATGAATGTGCTTTTTGTCGGTGTGGGTGCAGACGAGAAAAGCGTGCCGGCCCTTTAGGAAGCGCTTGGCAAATTCATATCCTATGCGGTTGGCCTCCTCCGGCGTAACCTCTCCGGGCTTAAAGGACTGCCGTACCTGATAGGCGATGACGTCGCTTTCCTGCACCCGTCCGGTCAGCTCCCGGTACTCCCGCTTGGACAGGGCAAATTCGGAAACGGCGGTCTCCGGCTCGCAGGCGAATGCGGAGATCAGCGCGCCGCCCTCGGTCTTATCCGGGTTCATACCGTACTCCGTCCGGTCGGCAAGGCACTGCGCCAGCGTCTTGCCCTTGTTTAAGTGCATGGGTATGATTCGTGTGGTCGCCATATTCCCTCCATGGAAAAAGACGCAGGAGGGAGCCTGCGCCTTTTCACATTCCGCATATTCCGTTTATCCGTAGATTCGCTCCCTGAGAAGAATCCTCATGCCGATAAACCGCGCTGTGAGCTTCACCGCCAAATAGTGCAGTCCGTAGGGGGAGAGCAGAAACGCAATGCCCAGACAGATGCAGCCGTTCTGCACGTTGCCGTCCACAAAGTAAAAAACACCTGAAAGCAGAAACAGGGCGGAGGCGATGACGCAGACCACGGCGGAAGCCTTGAGCGCCAGCGTGAGCGCCCATTCCACGATCCACAAAACCAGCATAAGGGGCGCAAGCAGCAGTTTCAAAATGAATTTCATAGTCGTTCACGTCCTTTCTGGATTCATTGTATCAAGGGACGGGCGCGGGGAGCAAGGATGCGGAATATCTATTGAATCCTTGAGAGCTTCATCAGGATATCGTTGGCAAGCTGCCAAAGCTGCTTCTGCTTTTCCAGAATCTCCGCAAGGTCGGTGTCATATGCTCTGCCGCTCTCGTTGAGCCGTTTGGCGATCTGGTTGATGTTGTTGCTCGTGTAGCGCAGAAGCGATATCATCTGCTTCAGCTCCGGCAAATCCAGCCTGATCACCAGCCCGTCCAGCGCCATCTTCCGCAGGAACGCCTCCTGATTGGTAACGCCGATCCGCGCCATCTTTTCCTTCAGCAGCCGGTGCTCCTCCTCCGTCAGGCGAACGGAGATGCGGATGCTCCGGCGCATGAACTGCGCGCTCACAGGGACGGCTCCTTTGCCTTTTTGACTGCCTCCGCCGCCGCTTCGGGCGGTCTGCTTTTCAGTCTGCCGAGCACCGAGGGCCTGCGCTCATGCGCCCTTGCGTCCTCCCGCGCCAGCTTGGTAAACAAATCAACCAGCCCGCTGTGGCTGTTCACCGCCAGATAGCAGTTCCGATCCGTCCCCCATGCGTCGGGGTTCTCCGAAACGGGAACGGTCTTTGCCCATTGTTTGTTGTCCGCAGAGAACCGCCCGTCCCAATCCTTCTGCCGGATGGTAATCGCCAGCACATACAAGATGCGCTCATGCCCGAACTGCTCCGCCACCTGCGCGACGGCTTCCCTGTGCAGGACGTTATCGCAATAATGCTCGGAGATCGCCTTCTCAATGGCCTCCTTGCAGGCGGCGCTGGCCTTGTTGGAGGCGCGGTAAAGCTCCAGCTCGCCGTTTTCACGGGCGTGCTCGGCGGGAAATCTGTAAACGGGAATATCCTTCATATTGGTGCATCCTTCCTTTCATTAAGCTGTAGTGAAGCGGCTCCGACAAAATCCGTTTTTCGCCGGAGCCGCCGTTTTTTAGCGTTCCTCCTTGCCCCTGTGCCTGATTTTGTCCTCGGCGCAGGGCTGGGACAGCGGCACTTTCAGCTTTGCCAGCACGGAGGGACGCTCCGCCTTTGCGCTCTGCACGGCGGGCGCGTCCTCCGCCATCTGCTCCATGGGCGTGCGGTCGTCGATGTTCAGCTCAGCGTTAAGCTCCGCAAGCCGCACAGATTTCATACGAAGCTCATCCTCCTGGGGGAAGGGCTTGCCCAGCTCCGCCTTTGCCGTCTCCATCTGCGCGGTGAGCGCGTCCAGTGTGTTTCGGACATTCTGCAATCTGTCCGGCATGGCGTTCAGGGCGTTGTCGATGCGGGTGAGGTTGCCCCGCGCGTCCTTGCCCAGCGTCACGCGGTGGTTCATCTTACCCTTGAGGGTGAGAATAAAGTCCCGCCCGAAGTCCTCCACGGTCAGGGACATGGCAAAGCCGCGATAGCTGCCGATGGGAACGGGCTCCATGCCCTTTGCGTCCTTGAAGGCTTCCAGAATGGCAGCGCCTGCGTTGTCCTTGTCGGTGAGAAGGTCGCCCTTGACCTCCATACCCGCAAAGCCGTCCCCAGGGTGCGGATGCTCGGCGAGCGTCTGCATATCGGCGGTGAATCCCTCCACGAAGCTCTCGTTCTGCCGGATCTGTTCGGGGAAATGCCTGAGCAGATTGTCCTCCAGACG
>ERZ772861.2443-NODE-2443-length-12641-cov-3.136104_pt1 | contig 12641 bp, 16 predicted proteins | sample MGYA00512135_ERZ772861 | MGnify/ENA primary metagenome ERZ772861 (study PRJEB29015, sample SAMEA2737700) | human gut metagenome | biome: human gut; feature: human-associated habitat; material: faeces | place: China | collected 2012 ...
CACAGCTGACACTCAAGAAAACACACTCTAACTCCCCGCCCACCCCTACTCCAATATATCTTCGCCATACACACTATACAACAACGTCTCACTCACCATCATCTCACTATACAATTCACACTTAACACTCATACAACGAATCAAATATCGCTCAAAACTAACACTTCATCAACACAACACACACTCACCTCGTCGTCACATCCAACATCGGAGCAATACTCACCACACTCGCCTCCATTCAATCAACACTTTTTCACAAACAAACAATACACTTTCCTTCCTTCGCTTCCAAACGAGCCATCTCCGCAGCCTCCTCCTTCTCACGCTTATCTTCCTCCTCAGATACAGGGAAACACTCGCCCCAAATACACAACGGACGGTCTGTTATCATCGCGATGAACTCCTTCCGACTTATACCCGCGCTCACATCCACCTTCGAATTCTCGCTACGCACACGCAACGCTCTACACATCAACACATCACCTCACACACACTTGTCCACCAACTCACTAGCACTCGCCAAATGGTAACTGTTCAACGGGAAGCCCTTGTCCTTTCGAGTCAAGTAGTCCACCGGCAAGTGGTAACTCGCCAAACAGTACTTCACCACCTCCTCGAACTCCTCGCGATTCATCGTCTTCGACTCCTTACTAACAATCACACAACCATTCCACCATCACTCTTTGAACAAACGGTACAAACCCTTCAAACGACTCTCAGTGTCGCCTTGTACCATGTGCAACACACACACCAACAACAACTTCACTGGCACCTTCACACTCTCCACCTCCTCCACGTTCTTCAACACTCTCTCTTCTCCATCCACCATCACACTGTTCGCGTCATCTCTCTTCTCACGCGTAAGCGATGAACAGTACTCCAATGCCACACTGTCCAACAATCGAGTCAACTCATACTACTCAATCAACCATCACACTTCATTCTCACCTCATTCTTCACCTCCGTTATACCACCCGCCTTCAATACATCCTTCATCACCTCACGGAACTCACCAACACTCAGCTCTTCGCCATACTCACTCTGTAACACATGACTCAAGTAATTGAAGAAACTCATACTAATCATCATCCCATAACCACTACCTCACTTTATGTGGTTACTACTCAACAACTCTTCACTCTCACTCGCTGTTAACGGACATTTCTCTTCATATCCTTTACGTACATTGTCGTGTCGCTTCCCTTCTTTACTTATCTTCACAAAATAACCCACCAAACCACAAAGCACTAACGTACTCGCTCCCACTACACACTTCACTCCATTCCGCACTCCTTACTTCCTAAATAGTCGCTGAATCGCATCTATTCCATCAATCGTTCAACACAACACTACTCTCGTTCTCTTCTTCTGTCTCTCTTCTCCTTTACTACCTTCCGATTTCACTTCATTTGATACTTCACTCAGTAACCGAATTGGAACGCTTCTGTAACTTCTCACTTCAATCACACTTCTTCTTAATACACCAACACTTCTAACACATCAATTCATTACACACATCATCACCTTCGCAATACTCCATACATTCTTCTTTCTACTCCAACATACACAAATACCCTCCTTTTTCGGATTTCATCCATTTGTTCAAATTCATTTCATTTCATCCTTCCAGTCCTTCATTCGCTCTTGTCCCATTCACTCTCTCTTGTCATCTATAGACAGGGAAGGACTCCTTTACACACTTCCTTCGTTTACTCTCTATTCTATTCGATTCGATTCACAACACATCCCTAAGTAAGATTCCAATTCCTCTCCCTTCATTCCTTCTCCTCCTCACATACACTCACATTGGTGTAGATAGTATATGAACAACAACGAGGTGGATGGAAAGGGTGCGATGGAAGAAGGTGTAGTAGATACGAAAGAGGTGGAAGTGAAAATGGAGGAGGAAGTGATTCCAAAGCAGCCAACTATTCCAGAGTCATCGGAAGAGAAGGTAGTATTCATAATAGTGAAAATGAGAATTAGAGTGTTGGTGTGTTAGAAGTGGAGTTGAGTGATATGGATGATTTGCATGCATTGTATAGTAATGAACCGAGGAGTCGTGGTAGAGGTCGAGGACGAGGCAGGGGACGCGGAAGAGGACGAGGAAGAGGAAATGGTTGGACATCGCCTCTAACGATGGATTCGGACAACGAGGGTGAGTCGAGCGATTCGTTGGATTTGGAGATGAACCAATCGATTCGTCGTTCGAGTCGTTTGTCGTTGCATCTGCACGAGGACAGTGGTGACGAGCGTGTGTGGCGCCAGTCGACGCACTCGAGTCGACGAGGTCGTGGGCGTGGTCGTGGGGGCGTGAGTTCGAGTGACGAGTTCGACGAGCCTGGAGGTCAGAAGCGTCCGCTGCGTCGCGACACGTCGCGTTCTGAGGAGAAGCGTCGTCGTCAGACCGTGAGCGATCGGAAGGAGGAGAGTGTGAGTGATGAGGAGAAGGGCGTGGGTCACACGCTGGTGGAGATGGAACATGGGTGTGAGAAGGAGGTGGAGGAGGTGGAGGAGGCGGAGAGTGCGTTGGCAAGCACAGTGGTGGCGAAGAACGGTTCGGTGTTGACGCTGCCCGAGCTGAACCCGCCGCCCGAAGCGGTGAGTCGCAGCATGCACGTGGACGTGGGGTGTGGTCTGTGCAGTCGGCGCGACACGAGCGACATGGTGTGGTGCAACCGGTGTGGGAGCGAGTTCCACGCGCGGTGTCTGTACGGCGAGGAGCTGGACTACAACAGCTGGCTGTGTTCGGAGTGCGTGAGCGTACTGAGCGAGTTGAGTCCGTCGTTCGCGTACCTGCAGGCGGGTTCAGAGTACGTGCCGGCGAATGGGTTCGCACCGATGGGTTGTCCCGTGCGTGTGTGTGTGTCTGTGGAGAAGAAGGAGAAGTGTGAAGAGGTGAAGGGTGAAGTGAAGGGTGAAGAGAAGAAGGGTGAAGAGAAGTGTGAGGAGAATGGAGAGATGATGGAAGTGAAGAAAGAAGAGATGGAGATTGAACCAACAAACCACACACAGAAGGAGGAAGTGAAGAGTAAAGAAGTGAAGAAGGAAGAGAAGGAAGAAGACAAAGAAGTGAAGAAGGAAGAAACAAAACAGAAGGAACCCCCCTTCACAAAAGAAAAGAAACGCCTGAAGTGGCTACTCTCCTTCGGCGACAAACTAGTAGGCAGCCGCGTGTGGCTGAAGGAGCGCAACCTGCTGGGGTTCGTGCTATACCGCATGACGGACCTGCTGCTGTTCTACGTGGTGTTCGAGGGCGTGGCGGAGGGCGAGAGTGGGTGGTACGCGTTGGAGCAGGGCGAGGTGAGTGTGCTGCGCGAGCTGGTGTGGGTGCGCGGCAGTGGGGGTCTGGGCTGTGGCGTGAAGGAGGAGGTGGAGGCGGGCGCGAGTGGTCGCGTGCTGGACCTGGAGCATGGCGAGCTGGAGGCGGTGGGCGAGGCGAAGGTGGAGCCCGTGCGCGACTGGCGCGAGCACCGCTTGGAGCTGGCGTTCAGCCCGCTGCTGGACACGGTGCGGTGGGAGTTCCGTCTGGGCGAGGAGGTGCGTCGGTGCGTGTCGAGGCCGTTCAAGGTGCCTGTGCAGCGCGTGGAGATGAGCGGGAAGGAGTGGATGTACAAGTGGGTGTACGTGTGGAAGCGCGAGGTGGAGTTCCCGTTGGGCGGGTGGAGTCGCGGCGTGGTGTTGCAGTACCGAGCGATGACGGGGAAGCACTTCGTGCTGTTCGAGAACGAGGCGGTGCACAGCGGGTGGATGTACCTGAACGCGCAGTACGTGCTGGTGGACGGCGTGAGCAGCGAGGAGCTGATGGGTCTGCAGCCCGTGTCGGAGGAGCACTGCTGGTGCTGTCTGCGCGGGGCGTCGGAGCAGCCGCTGTACCGATGTGTGAAGTGTGGGCTGTTCTGCCACCTGGCGTGCAGCGATCCTGCGCGTGGCGGCGAGTTGAGTGGGGAGGAGGCGAGTGAGTTCGTGTGCTTCAAGTGCGCGAAGTGTCGAGGGTGCGAGACGGAAGTGTCGTTCTATGGTCGTTGGGAACACGCGATTGTGTGTGGCGAGCGTGTGCTATGTTGCGAGGAGTGCAAGGAGCGCTATGGCGAGGGTCTGTTCTGCGACGTGTGTTTGAAGACGATGAGTGTGTCGGAGACGCGTGGGTGTATGAAGTGTGGTGCGTGTGGGAAGTGGGTGCACCGCGAGTGCGATGGGACGAAGAAGGAGGGTCGTCGTCGCGAGGACAGCACGTTCGAGGAGGGCGTGGAGAGTGAGGAGGAGAAGGAGGAGGATCACAGTTACCGGTGTCCGTCGTGTCGTCGCGAGGACATGCGTCGCATGGTGAGCGCGCTGAAGGCGTGGGACCCGGCGGGCATCTTCGTGCACCCGATCAGCGAGGAGTTCGCGCCGAACTACTACGACCTGATTCCGCGCGAGCAGAGCATGTGCTTCGAGGTGATGGAGGCGCGGATCCGGCGCAAGGCGTACGATCGCGTGCAGCAGGTGCGCGAGGACTTCGAGCTGATGTGCGCGAACGCGTTCGTGTACAACGCGGTGGGCGACGAGGTGTGGAAGTGCACGGAGACACTGTTCGAGAAGGGCGAGGCGTACCTGGAGAGCGAGTGGCGTGATACACATGCGAGCGAGTACGTGGAGAAGGTGGGTGTGGTGCGCGCGACGAAGACGAAGCAGTCGACGCGTCCGGCGGCGAGCAGCAACGCGAAGCAAGCGAATCTGGAGGCGTCGAAGATGGTGCGGCGCATCGAGAACTACCGGGTGAACGGTGGGAAGCTGGAGCCGTGCACGCCGCTGGCGGGTCCGTACTCGGTGGTGGAGGTGCCGATGGTGGCGGAGCGCGTGCTGGCGCGGTACAGCAGCACGATCAGCTACGACGTGTGTCTGAGCTGCGGGTCCTCGGGCGACCGCGACCGCATGCTGTTCTGCGCGGACTGTGGCGAGTGCTACCACGTGTACTGCGTGAACCTGAGCGGGACAGTGACGCGCGAGATGCGCGAGGGTTGGCGATGCTCGAACTGCAAGATCTGCGAGGTGTGCGGCGCGGCGCTGACGTCGCAGCTGGGCAACGGGGAGGTGTGTTCGTGCAACCGATGCGACCGGTCGTTCCACAAGGCGTGTCTACAGTACCGGGACGATGAGAACCTGAACCTGTTCGTGTGCGGTCACTGCTTCGCGTGCAAGAAGTGTGGGAAGAGGGGGAGCGCGACGACGTGGAGTTACCACAAGGACTACTGTCGCGAGTGCTACGCGAAGGAGGAGCGTTTCCGCGAGTGCGCGGTGTGCGGGAAGCCGTGGAGCAGCAGCGACGTGGACATGGCGTTCTGCGAGAGCTGCGAGCAGTGGATCCACCGGCGGTGCATCGCGAGCGACATGGTGGAGTGGCAGAAGTGCGACCTGACGCGCACGCCGTACCACTGCAAGCGCTGTCGGCAGCAGGAGGTGTTGACGGCGGGCGCTGCGATGGCATCGTTGGCGTCACTGACGTCACTGACGTCACTGTCGAGCGGTCAGCGGTCGGAGGAGGGCGTATCTGTGCAGCGCGGTCTGGTGGGCGAGATCCAGGAGCAGCGTCAGGAGCTGCGCGTGAAGGAGCTGCTGCAGCAGGAGACGAGCAGTCGGACGGCGCGTTTGGCGCAGCTGGAGAGTCGTTGGCGCGAGCTGGTGCGGACGATCATCCGCGTGGGATTACTAAAGCGTGGTGAGGGCTAGGCGAACAGCATGCTGTTGAACACGCTGCCGTTGAAGGTGCAGGAGAAGGAGGTGAACGAGGGTGGGTGGGGTCGTCGGTGTCGTTTGCGCGGGAACGCGTTGGCGGAGGAGTTGGCGGAGCGCGGGCGGACGTTCATCGCGTCGCGCGTGGAGTCGCACAAGAAGGTGGGCGAGGCGATCCAGTCGGTGGTGGCGTCGGAGGTGCGTGGGAAGGAGGAGGCGAGTGGTGAGGTGAGCGTGCGTTGGGTGGAGCGCGTGCCGGAGTCGGTGTTGGAGGAGGTGCGTGGGCTGTACAGTTCGTTCCTGCTGCTGGTGGAGGACGCGTGCAACGCGGCGGGATACCTGTACACGATGCAGGGCGTGTTGCCGTCGCTGTTCGACCCCGTGGCGCCGTTCACGCCGACCGAGTGGTTGTTGCTGAGTGGGAACGTGGCGTTGCCGTCCTTCCCGCTGACGCCTCCGAGTGAGGAGGTGGGTGATTGTGTGAGTGGTGTGAAATCTACCGTTGGTGATGTGAAATCTACCGTTGGTGGTGTGAAGACGGCTGGTGGTGTGAAATCTATTGGTGCTGGTAGTACTGGTGGTGTGAATGGTGTGAATACCACACACACCACTGACACACCCACACAACAACAACAACAACAACATCAACAACATCAACAACAACAACAACAACAACAACAAGAGAAGCCTCTCCACGAAGTGAGCGGACTGTTCGGACTGAGCGGACATCGTGTGGAGGACCCGCGGTGCTGCGACCTGTGCGGGCTGGCGGGCGACCACGCTGTGGCGGGCCGACTGCTGTGCATCCAGACGGGCGAGTGGGTGCACCTGAACTGCGTGTACTACAGCAGCGCGATCACGCTGGACGAGCGGACGGGCGCGATCCAGAAGTACACGCAGCTGAAAAACCACTGTCGCAACACGCTGTGCTGCGTGTGCAACAAGCCGGGCGCGTCGATCAAGTGCTGCTGCGCGGGCTGTCCGCGGTGCTTCCACTTCGTGTGCGGGCGCGAGAACGGGTGCTTCATCCGCGTGAACCGCGAGGCGTTCTGCCAGCGTCACCGTCCGGGCGTGCCACGACCGCGTGGTTTGGAGGGCGGTGAGTGTGTGTATGGGCAGTGAGTCGCAGAGCTGTTCAAGAGCGGGCTGTTCGCGTCCCGCGGGAGTGCGCTGTCGTTGGGCGGATTCGCGTCCGCACGCGCACCAGTGCAGGACTACCGTGCGGTGGTGAGCAACCTGGAGCTGTTCACGTGCCGCTTCAACTACCGCGTGGTGTTCTCGCCGCTGAAGCTGTGCGTGTGGGTCGTGGGGCTGAGGCGTAGTCGCACGGCGGACAAGGAGGCGATCCGCGTGGGCGCGCTGACGGTGACGCACTATGGGGTGGTGGACACGTCGCCGCTGAGTCACAATCGCAACTACATCTTCCCGATGCAGTACCGCGCGTTCCGCGTGTTCTGGAGCACCGTGCACGTGGGCGAGGTGGGTGTGGGCGTGTGGCGTGAGGGTTAGCGAACGCTGTACTGTTTGGAGATCCGACCGGCGCGTGGCGAGTCGGCTGTTTCCAGTGTTGGTGATGTTGGAAGTGCCAGCAATGCAAGCACAGAGCAGACAAACAACCCTAAAGGCGGACCGCTGTTCGTGGTGACAGACCTGCAGGCGCCGGACGTGTCGTTCTGCGCGTCGGACATCCACGGTGGTATGAATGAATGCATGTGAGGACTAGAAGTGTACCGACAGGTGTGGGCGGCGCTGGAGGCGGCGGGGCACTACGAGGCGCTGCGACTGCACCGGCGCGGCGAGGACGTGGTGGGCGATCGGCAGTGCCGCGGGCTGGACGGGTACTCGTTCTTCGGGCTGAACCAGCCGCACGTGGTGAGCGCGACGGAGAGCCAGGAGAACAGCGTGTACCACGCCGTGCCGCCGGCGGGCTTCGTGGCGTACAACTACCACTTGGTGCCGCCGAAGGCCGAGGCGGTGATTCGCGTGCGCGAGGAGCGCGTGGGCGTGGGGGCGTGGGGTGAGGCGTAGTTGGCGGAGGAGCAGAGCAAGGTGGGCGAGGCGAGCGTGCCGTCGCCCACGGCGGAAGCGTCGGTGGGGTGGTCGTGCAGTCGGTGCGTGGCGATCCGCACGGCGGTGGAACCGTTGGCGTGGACGCTGTCGACGCTGCGACAGACAGGCCAGGGCGAGGCGCCGCGCAGTCGGTGGCTGCGGTCAGAGTCGGTGGAGGCGACGAGCACGGCGGAACTGCTGCGACAGTACCGTCTGTTGCAGGTGGGCGTGTGGGGCGTGAGTGAGGGTCAGACGCGCAGCGCGTCGGAGCAGCCGGTGGTGATCAAGAGTCCGATCCAGGGCTGGGGCCTGTTCGCGAGCAGTCCGCTGATGAAGGGGATGATGGTGATGGAGTTCGTGGGCGAGGTGGTGAGTCAGGAGGTGGCGAACGCGCGCGAGGCGATGTACGAGGAGATGGAGGTGGGCGGGTGTTACTTCTTCCGACTGGACGCGGAGCACATCGTGGACGCGACGGTGAAGGGGAACGAGAGTCGGTTCATCAACCACTGTTGCGACCCGAACTGCGACGCGCGTGTGGTGAACATAAACAACGAGAACAAGATTCTGTTCTTCGCGAAGCGTGACATCGTGCCTGGCGAGGAGATCACATATGACTACAAGTTCCAGTACGAGGACAAGGAGTTGGTGTGTTTGTGTGGATCGAAGCACTGTACTGGGCGTATGAATTGGTGTGTTTGTGACAAACAATGGACTCGGTGAAGGAGAAGTTGGCGATTGTTAGATCACTTGATGTGTCAGTTGACTCTTCAAGGGGTTCTTCGAGGGATACATGAAGAGACAGAGAGTCACTCGCAGGGATCCATGGGGCAGGAACACGTCGCGTCAACAACGCCTCCCACTCCAAGTCGCGGAAGAAGGGATGTCTCTTCACCTCCTCACTCCCGCCTCGACCCAGACGCTTCTCATGGTCTCTCTCCAACAGGCGGTAACACGCGTTGAACGCACACATCGACATGCCGCCAGGCTTCACCAAACGGCTTCCCGGCGCAGTGGGCGGCACAGCGCCTGTCAGCAACTCCCACAGCATCACGCCCAACGCCCACCAGTCCACCGTCGCGTCGTACTCGCCTCGCACACTCACTTCGGGAGGCAGATACGCCTCTGTTCCGCCTGTGCTCCAACGCCTTCTCTTCTCCATCGCTGATTTATTGCTAGATGCATCCTCGTCAGATGTGAAGGCAGATGTGAAAGCACCACACACCTTACACAACCCAAAGTCGACGAGATGAACATGACCCTCACTGTCCAGCAACACATTCTCTGGTTTCAAGTCACGGTAGATCAGGTTGTGCGAATGCAAGTACTCCAAACACAACAACACCTCGCCACAGTAGAAGGCCACAGCCGCTTCACTCAGACAGCCCAGCTGCAAGCGTTGAGCAAGGGAACCGCCACTGTAGTAATCGAGAACAAGACAGAGAGAGGAGGGTGTCTGGAAGGCGAAGTGGAGTCTAAGGAAGAGAGTGGAGAAAAGGATACGTGGGAAGGAGAGGGAAGTGGAGTTGGAGGAGCGTGTTGCGTTCGGTGATGAGCGTGGCGTAGTGAAGGCGGTTTGTGATTTGGGTCTTATCAAATACCTTCATGGCGTATATGCGACCATTGTGGTTGCATCGGACCTAGGAATGGAGTGGAAGGAGGGTAGTTACCTTGAAGACACGACCGAAGCCTCCCTCTCCTAGAATTTGAATGAATGTGAAGTGTTGAAGCGTGAGAGGAGGATGGTTGTTGGATTGGGAGGGTTTGAGAGGAGTGGGGGTAGAAGTGTGGAGTGGGTATGAAATGGAGGCATGGGAGTGACAACAACCCATTTGGACATGGAAGGGGGAGGGGGGTTGTTGTGGGTGTGAATTGTGTGTGTGGGAGTGGTGGGATGTGTGTGTTGAAGGCGTGATATGTTTTAATACTCCTCATATGAGGTTCTGTAGCTGTTTTCTGTGCATCGACAATTGTGTGCTTCTCCTGCTCATTTGATGGTACTGATTTGTTTTTCTGTCACTTTCTTTCGGTATTGCATTATTTCGCTAAGCGAGAGTGTCAGTCAAGCCTACTCAGTTTCTTTCTTCATTATTTCTTTTCTATGGATATTGTCGGTGGATACACATTGCGAAAGAGGTGCTATGATGAAGACTTCAATGCCTACTCGCAAGAAGTGTGTCCTCCCTATCCAGTTTTCTGTAACGCAATGGAGATGGATTGGGGTGGTAAACGCATGCGTGACAATCGTCCACTGTTGCCTTTCATTTCCCCATCTCCAAACTACGGCTACGCTGAGCCAACGGTAAGAAGAGCATCTGTTCTACCTCCGCAGGCTCGGAGTGACTTGTACAAGACAAGGTTGTGCAAGCACTTCATGAGCACGGGTAGTTGCCGTTATGGAAACAAGTGTCAATTCGCTCATGGAGTGGATGAGTTGCGTTCTGTACAATGTTGCGTTTGTTACAAACAGGAAACAGACACAGGACATGATAGACTTAAGGCTTCGGATCAGGGGTAGGAGGCTCAGTAGGATTACTACAGTCCACATTTCCCCTTCCGCAGAAGTAGATTTCGAAAACATCATCCACGTCATTGCCGTTGTATCTCTTCAGGTTTTTGAAGGCGTCAACACCAGCCACGACCATGGGGATAGTGGTCTCGCCAGTACCCTGTGCAACCGTGTGAATGCTCGAAGCCGAGACGCTGACGAAGTTGTCCATGGAGTTCTTCTCGAAGATCACCACGCTCAGCTGAGGCAGGCCTAGTCGTCATTCACGCAGAGAAGATGCACCCTTGAAGATCACGTCGTTGTTCTCATCGATGCTGTCCACGCCGCCGAACGACTTGACTCCCATGTCAATGGCTCTCAGCATGGGCAGGTCCTCCATCTGCAGGCGTACGCCCTTGGCATACGCGTTCTCGCCGAGAGTGATTCTCTGCAGCTTGTTCATCTCTACAGGTCACTCGACGCGGCTGCGCGTACCCTTCAGGATGACGGTGTACTTTTTGACGTTGAACAGGTTCTTGCCGATGAACAGAGCGCCAACACCGAAGCCGGTCATGTCGATAGTCACGGGGCTGTTCTCGGGGTCCTCAGGGGCCAGACGACGGCCGCCGGTGGTGTCTCTAGTCACGAAGGACAGGGTGATGCCCTCGAAGGACTGAGGTTTCGTGGACTGCATCATAAGAAGGAGCATCAGCAGCTCCTCCTCGTTCATGTTCATGGTCTCGCCGGTGGTGGGGTCAGTGACGGGGGTCACGTCGAAGGTCAGGTCCTTCAGGTTGGGGAACACCTCCTTGAAGTTCACGTCGGACGTTGTCGCGCCCTTGGGGAAGATGATGCTGCTGATGGTGACGGTGGTCGCCGCCTCGATCTCCTCATCGCTGTACACGGTATTCAGCACCTGCTTCAGCGAAGCGTTGTCGGTCACTCTGCCGGCGGGCAGGTCGGACTCGGCAATCACGGCCATGTCCACGCGGCCCTTGGCGCCAAGGTTCTTGGCGGCCTTGTCCACGATGATGGAGTAAGCAGTGGCGGTGATACCAGCAAAAGGTCTCGCACGCTTATTATGCTTATCCAGGATGTAGTTGCCGTCAGCGTCCTTGATGGTGGGGTTCAGGAGCACTCTGTTGGCGAAGGCGTCCTTCGTGGCGTCGCCGGTGGTGTGGCGGCGGATGTACACCTCCCAGAAGTGCTTCTGGTTAGGGCGGAAGTCGAAACCGGTCAGAACACCAGCCAGCGTGGGGCGGGTCTTGTCCTTGGGGAGCGTCTTGTTGTAGTAGGCGGCCTTCATGGGGTCCTCGCAGGTGGCAGTGTAGAACTGGTAGTAGTAAGGGTCCAGAGCCAGCTGCACGTACATGGGACCGTTCTTCACGGCATCAGCCAGATCCTGGTTGTTCAGCTTCATCAGACGAACACCGGCCTTGATGTGGTACTAGGGGTAAAGAAGTGGGATGGAATCAAACGCGGCGGCAGCTCTCGCCCTGGTTCACGAACTCATCCTCCAAGCAAACACCTTCCGTCTGGAGGAAGTTGATGAGCTTTTTGATGTCGTAACGCTCCACGTTCAGGGTGCTGATGAGCTGCTGGGCAGAGAATTTCCACTAGGATGTCATAATCGGGTGAGAAAAACGTACCACCTTGTTCTCGCTCACCTCGGGGTTGGAGTTATTGGTGTAAGCAAGGTTCATCAGATCAATGGCACCGTAAACAACGTAATTGTTCTTGTTCTCCAGATCGTTCAGATCAGTACCAAGAGAGGTGCTCACGGCAGCGTAGGCTTTGCTGTTCACATCGTTGCCGACGTGGCTGTAAGCAGTCTCCTCAAAGAAGTCAGCGGTGAGCTCAGTGTTATTGGTGTTGGTGTAGCGGAGCATGTGGAGGGTGAGCTTCTCATCGAAAAGCGCAGGATCCATGTTGATGTACATGCTGTAATCCACAGACTTATCGCCTTTGAACCAACGCTTATCCACAAAGTTCTTGTTCTTCATACAGGTTTCATAACTACAAGTCAAGAAGGAACGGAACCGCCACGTATCCGCAATACTGCAAACCTCCTGCGTAAAGGAAGCAGCAATGAGAGAAAGAAGGACAACTAAAGAGAAAGCCATAGAAAAACTCTTCAAATAAGCCTTATCTAAAGAAAGTATTTGGATGGCAATCCATCTTTGGAGTTACGTTACACAAAATACAGCCGAATTTTGGCCTCAGTGATTCGTATGACGCGTAGTGTTCCGACGTTGTGACTTGATTCTCACACTCGTTTTGCATGTGAGCCCGATTTTCTGTCATAACATCGAACGTATGACTTATTCCCACGACCCTGCTGCATTTCGAAAACCATTTGCTGTTCCCCTTCCTCTCAACTTCCACATGTGAA
>ERZ772861.2454-NODE-2454-length-12592-cov-14.949270_pt1 | contig 12592 bp, 8 predicted proteins | sample MGYA00512135_ERZ772861 | MGnify/ENA primary metagenome ERZ772861 (study PRJEB29015, sample SAMEA2737700) | human gut metagenome | biome: human gut; feature: human-associated habitat; material: faeces | place: China | collected 2012 ...
AAAATTTCTGCGATATTCTGCCTTCAAATCTTCCTCCAGAGATGGAGGTGAGCAATATGAGCGTGGCAACAGTAGTAGCGATACTCAACTTAGTCATTAACATAGTCAGACTTGTTCTCGACATTTGCAATAAAAAAAGATAACCGCCCGACTACCACATAGGACGGTTATCACAACAAAATCGTTCATGGAGGAGAACCGCTTACAGCAGTGCGCCTCTTGTTATCTATATTATACCACGCCGAGCGCGGTTTGTCAAGCGTTTGCGCGGCGAATATCGCGGCGGGAAATGCGCATAATATTCCCATACCAAATATTGATAGGGAGTGTGCTCATGAATATTTCTAAAGACCGTTACAGCGATATGGTCAAGCCTGCCTCGAAAAACAGCCGCTGGGCGGTAAACCTGCTCAAGGCTTTCGTTATCGGCGGGGGGATATGCGTTATCGGGCAGGCGCTTACCTCGCTTTACGCTTACCTCGGCGCGGACGAAAAAAACGCGGCGGCTTGGTGCTCGGTCACGCTCATCGCCGCTTCGGTGCTGCTGACGGCTCTCGGGCTTTACGAAAAGATAGCTAAGCACGCCGGCGCGGGTACGCTAGTGCCGATCACGGGCTTCGCAAATTCCGTCGCCGCGCCCGCCGTGGAATTCAAGACCGAGGGCTACGTTCTCGGCGTGGGGGCTAAGATATTCTCGATAGCCGGCCCCGTTATCCTCTACGGCACTGCCGCAGGCGTTGTATACGGGCTGATATACTGGATATTCAAATGACCAAATAACGACACAAAACCCGCTTCGGGCCTTTCGGCTCTGGGCGGGTCTTGCGCTATAATTTATAAGTGGGATGGGGCAAAGTTAATACGGAGGATAAGTGTCCTCATCTCAATTAGCAGAAGTCTTTACTCTTCGTCCTGAAGTGCGTCGTAGCCGACAGCTCCCGTGCGGACTTTTATTACGTCCTCAACATCGTAAATGAATATCTTTCCATCGCCGATGCTGCCGGTGTAGAGAGCCTTTCTCGCGGTGTTTACTACCGTCTTTACAGGCACCTTGCTGACTACTATCTCAGCCTTTACCTTAGGCAGCAGCTTCGGGGTTATCTTAGCACCTCTGTAATAGTGCGTCTGACCCTTCTGCGTACCGCAGCCCTGAACGTTCGTAACGGTTACGCCCGTAACGTTTATGCCTTCCATTGCGGCGATGAAGTCGCCGAGGCGCTCTTCCTTGAATACCGCAACTACCTTTGTCAGCTTGTTTTCCTTATCTACTGCGAAGTCCTTTACGGGAACTGCGGTGTCGAGGTCTTCGAGTCCCGCGATCTCGGCTTCGTCATATTCGATAGTTTCATGTGCGAATACGAAGTCTGCGTATGCAGAGGGCAGGCCGTGTTCGCAAACATCCAGACCCTTTATCTCCTCTTCTCTGCTTGCTCTCAGACCAAATATCGCCTTGATGATGAAGAAGGTTATCGTGATGGTTACTCCTGTCCAGAGGAGGATAGCGCCTACGCCTACCGCCTGATATGCGAGCTGGCCGAAGCCGCCGCCGTAGAACACGCCGTTCTCGGTATCGAAAAGTCCGCAGGCGAGAGCGCCCCAAAGACCGTTGCAGCCGTGTACCGCTACCGCGCCGACGGGATCGTCAACGTGAAGCTTGTTATCAACGAACCATACGCCGAATACTACCAGCATGCCCGCTACTGCGCCGATGATGGTCGCGCCTACCGCGTCTACTATGTCGCAGGGAGCGGTGATGGCTACCAGACCTGCCAGCGAAGCGTTCAGACACATCGAAACATCAGGCTTGCCGTACTTCACCCAAGTAAAGATCATGCAGACGAGAGTTGCGATGGCGGGTGCGATGGTCGTAGTAACGAGGATAGAGCTGAGCTGGCTTACGGTAGTAGCCGCAGCGCCGTTGAATCCGTACCAAGCAAACCAAAGAATGAACACACCGAGCGCACCGAGGGTGAGCGAGTGGCCGGGGAATGCGTTTACCTGAATTACCTTGCCGTCCTTATCGCGCTTGTACTTGCCAAGACGCGGGCCGAGGATGGCTGCGCCGATGAGCGCCGAAAGTCCGCCGACCATGTGTATCAGCGCCGAACCTGCGAAATCGTGGAATACCACGCCGCCGAAGCGCTCTACGGTAAGCCAGCCGCCGCCCCATGCCCAGTGAGCTTCGATGGGGTAGATGACGAGCGAGATAACGCCCGAGTATACGCAGTAAGAGATGAATTTCGTTCTCTCAGCCATAGCGCCCGAAACGATAGTAGCGGTGGTGGCGCAGAAAACGAGGTTGAAGAAGAATGCCGAGTAGTCAAAACTGCTCCAGTCGGTAAACATCTTAAAGGTAGGCGTACCGATGAATCCGCCGATGTCCTTACCGTAGATGAGTCCGAAGCCGAGCGGCATGAATACCGCCGTGCCTATGCAGAAGTCCATAAGGTTCTTCATTATGATGTTGCCTGCGTTCTTGGCGCGGGTAAAGCCCGTTTCCACCATCGCAAAACCGCACTGCATGAAGAATACCAGCACTGCTCCGAGTAAGAACCATATGCCGAATGCGTCTGAGCCGAGCTGCTCAGAAACCTGATCGACGATAGTTTGCAGATCATTCATATTATCATATCCAATCATAAAAAATTTTCACTGAAATAAAAAAGTCGTGCGTCAATGCACCCTTACGGATACATAAACGCACGACATTGTGCCTAATTTAGTTTAAAGCTTAAATTACTTTACATAAAAGAGAAGCTGTTCGTAAGTAGGATACGGCCAGTACTTCTCGCCGCAGATAGCTTCCATCTGGTCGGCAGGCGCTCTCAGCTCGCCCATCTTGGTGAGGATAACATCGTGGTAATATCTAGCCAGCTCTTCGGTATCGGCAATATCGCCCGCCTTTACCTCTGCTTCTTCCAGCTCGTTCATAGCCTTGTAGGTGGAAGCCGCCAGCGAGGAAAGTCTGGTAACCAGCTCTTTTTCTACCGTCAGGTCAGCGCCGAGCGCGGTAGCGGTAGCGGCAGTCTCGCCCAGATCCTTAACGTAGCTCATAGCTGCGGGGAGAATATCCTTCTTAGCCATGTCGATCATGGTAAGAGCTTCGATGTTTACTATCTTTACATATTCGTCCAGCAGGATCTCAACGCGGGATTCCAGCTCTACCTTGCTGTAAACGCCGTGCTTCGAGAGCACCTCTACGTTCTTGTCAGCGAGGTATACGGGAACTGCGTCGGGTGTGGACTTGAGGTTCATAAGACCTCTCTTCTCAGCCTCAGCGGGCCACTCGGCAGAATAGCCGTTGCCGTTGAAGATGATGTTCTTGTTTTCGGAAATAGTTCTCTTGATAAGCGAATCGAGAGCGTCCTGGAAATCGTCAGCCTTCTCAAGCTCATCGTAGAACTGGTCGAGTACTTCTGCAACGATGGTGTTGAGAATGGTCATCGGGCCTGCGCAGGAAAGCTTCGAGCCGGGCATTCTGAACTCAAACTTGTTGCCGGTGAATGCGAAAGGCGAAGTTCTGTTTCTATCGGTAGTATCCTTCGGGAACTTAGGCAGTACGTCTACGCCGATCTCCATCTGCGTCTTAGCCTTGCCCTCATACTTGTGTCCCTCAGCCAGCGCTTCGAGTATTTCGGTAAGCTCGTCGCCGAGGAAGATAGAGATGATAGCGGGAGGTGCTTCGTTAGCGCCAAGGCGGTGGTCGTTGCCCGCGGTAGCTACGCTTGCTCTCAGCAGATCCTGATAATCATTTACAGCCTTGATGACTGCTACGAGGAATGTAAGGAACTGCGCGTTCTCAGCGGGGGTAGTGCCGGGGTCGAGCAGGTTTACGCCTGTATTGGTGGATACCGACCAGTTGTTGTGCTTGCCCGAGCCGTTTACGCCGGCGAAAGGCTTTTCATGAAGCAGGCACTTAAAGCCGTGCTTTCTTGCCGTTCTCTTCATGATCTCCATAGTGAGCTGGTTGTGGTCGGTAGCGATATTGGTAGTGCCGAAGATGGGCGCGAGCTCGTGCTGGGCGGGCGCTACTTCGTTGTGCTTGGTCTTAGCGCAGATGCCGAGTCTCCAGAGCTGCTCGTCAAGATCTTCCATATAAGCGTTTACGCGGGTCTTGATAGTGCCGAAGTAGTGGTCTTCAAGCTCCTGACCCTTAGGTGCGGGTGCGCCGAAAAGCGTTCTGCCTGTAAGGATAAGGTCTTTTCTCTTCGAGTACATCTCGCGGTCGATAAGGAAGTATTCCTGCTCAGGGCCAACGTTTGCGGTAACTCTTGTAACGTCGTCAGCGCCGAAGAGCTTCAGAAGTCTTACAGCCGACTTATTGAGCGCTTCCATAGATCTCAGCAGCGGGGTCTTTTTATCGAGAGCCTCGCCCGTGTACGAGCAGAAAGCGGTAGGTATGCAAAGGCTCTTGCCCTTGATGAATGCGTAAGAGGTGGGGTCCCAAGCGGTGTAGCCTCTTGCTTCAAAAGTAGCGCGCAGACCGCCCGAGGGGAAGGAGGAAGCGTCAGGCTCGCCCTTTACAAGCTCTTTGCCCGAAAACTCCATGATGATCTTGCCGTCGCCGATGGGCGAGATAAAGCTGTCGTGCTTTTCGGCGGTGATGCCTGTCATAGGCTGGAACCAGTGAGTATAGTGGGTGCAGCCCTTTTCTACCGCCCAGTCTTTCATAGCCGCGGCTACTACGTTCGCCACGTCAATATCGAGCGGCTCGCCCGACTGAATGGTCTTTTTCAGCGATTTGTAGACCGACTTAGGCAGTCTTTGCTGCATGACGTTTTCGTCAAATACGTCGATTCCGAAGATCTCAGGGATGTTCATAAGAAATTCCTCCTATTATAAATTATAGATGCGTGAAACTTTGTCACATACATTTTTTTGCAATAAAAAAAGGCACTGCGGACGTATCTTTCATCGTCCACAGCGCCATTGCTGTTTACAATACATAGTATAGCGCAACAAAGCGTTTTTGTCAAGGCTTTTTTTGCAATTTCGGCATTTTCGGCGTTTCTGACAAACCCGCCGCCGCTTTTGCGAAAACTTTTTGTGAAGTTTACGCAATCGAACATTTACGCATACGCCGTGGTCTGCTGAGTATAGCTGTAAACTATAAAGCTTTCCGCGTCGGGCGTTACGCCGCTCTGCTCAAAAAGCTGCGATATGGTAACGAAGCGGCAGCCCTGCTCTTTCAGCGCGGGTATTATCATATCCAGCGCCTGCACGGTCTGCTCGTTGCCCTCCATATCGTGCAGCAGTATCACTGCGCCGTCGCGCGCCTGCGCCAGCACCTTTTCCGCGCGCTGCCGCGCCGTTACCTCGTCAAGCCAATCCTCCGCGCCGAAGCCTGCTATAAAGGGCAGCTTCACGGTGTCTACCATAGTTTGGTTCACCGCTATATACGGCGGGCGGAAAAACCGCGGCTGCCTGCCCGTTATCTCGGCAACGCGGCGGCTCGTTTCGGCGATCTCGTCGGCTATCTCCTGCGCCGTCATTTTCGTCATGTCTGAGTGGGTGAGCGAGTGGTTCTCTATCTCGCAGCCCAGCGAGCAGGCGCGCTTTACCGCCTGCGCCGAGAGTTCGTTTATATTGCTGCCGACGAGGAAGAAAGTACCCACCGCGCCGTACTTTTCAAGCACATCGAGCACGCGCGGGGTAGTGACGGTATTCGGCCCGTCGTCGAAGGTCAAGGCTATTATTTTGTCCTGCATTTTATCCCACCCGCTTTATTTCATAAGTTCGCGCATTTCGCCGATAAGCTCGCCGAAGAGTTTCAGCGCGTCGTTTATCGGGGCGGCGGTGGTCATATCCACGCCCGCGCCTTTCAGCAGCGAGATGGGGTCTTTCGAGCAGCCGCCCTTTAGGAAGCCGATGTAGTCCTTAACTGCCTCTTCGCCGCCTGTAAGTATGCGCTGCGAGAGGGCTATCGCCGCCGAGTAGCCGGTAGCGTACTGGTAAACGTAAAATTCGTAATAGAAGTGCGGTATGCGCGCCCATTCAAGGTCTATCTCGCTGTCGATGACAACGCCCTCGCCGAAGTAGAGCTTGTTCAGCTCGCGGTAGGTGGAATTGAGAACGTCAGCCGTGAGGGCTTCGCCGCGGGCGTACATCTCGTTTATTTTCAGCTCAAATTCCGCGAACATGGTCTGGCGGTAAAGCGTTGTGCGGAACTGTTCGAGGAAGTAGTTTATCAGGTAAGCGCGCTGTTTTTTATCCTGCGTATTTTTCAGCAGGTACTGCATAAGCAGGGCTTCGTTGCAGGTAGAGGCTACCTCCGCCACAAATATCTTGTAGTCGGAGTAAACAACGGGCTGAGTGCTGTTCGAGTAGTAAGAATGTATAGCGTGGCCCATCTCATGCGCGAGGGTGAACATACAGTTCAGCGTGTCCTTATGATTGAGAAGCACATAGGGGTGTACGCGCGCGCCTGCGGAGTATGCGCCGCTGGTCTTGCCCTCGTTTTCGTAAACGTCTATCCAGCGTTCGTCGAAGCCTTTTTTGAGCACCGCGAGGTATTCATCGCCCATTACGGAGAGCGCTTTGTACACGGTATCTTTAGCTTCCTCAAAGCTTATCTTCATATCCACGTCGGAAACTATGGGCGCGTAGAGGTCGTACATATGCAGTTCGTCAAGACCCATAAGCTCTTTGCGCAGGGCGGCGTAATCGTACATATAGTGCATATTATCGTGCACGGCGGCTATCAGATTAGTGTAAACATCGGTAGGTATCTCGTTGCCGTCGAGTGCGGATTCCAGCGCCGAGCCGTATTTTCTCGCCTGCGAGTAAAAGGCGAGGGTCTTTACCTGAGCCGCGAGGGTAGCCGCGCAAGTATTTTTAAAGCCATCGTAGGTATGATAAAGGTTCTCGAAAGCGTTTTTGCGCAGGGTACGGTCAGCGCTCTGCATCATGGGGATATAGCTGCCGTGGGTAAGCTGGTGGGGGTTGCCGTCCTTATCGGCGGCGTCGGGGAATTTAAGGTCGGCGTCGGAGAACATTGAGAAGATATTCTCGGGCGACATACCCATATCTCCCGCGAGGGCGAGCAGTTTTTCCTCAGCTTCGGAGAGCACATGAGCCTTGCGGCGGCGAACGGTATCGAGCGCGCGGCGGTAAAGTTCAAGTTCGGGCTTATCCTTATAGAAGTTTTCGAGCAGGTCGTCGGGGATAGCGATAAGTTCGGGCGTTTCAAAGCTGCCCGCGGAGTTTATAGCTACATATCCGTTCATCAGGCGGGAGACCATAGCCTGATACTTAGCGTTCGCGGTATTTTCATCGCTTTTTCTCTGAGCGTAATTGCCGAGCGAGTCGCAGAGCACAGCTATCTCGTCCGAGAGCCGCAGAAATTCGAGCAGCGTATCGGCGGACTCAGCCAGTCTGCCCTTATAGCCCGCGATGGTCTCGGGCAGTTTAGAAAATTTAGCGAAGTCGCGTTCCCAATCCTCATCGGTGGGGTAAATATCGCTAAGGTCCCAAGTATATTTCGGGTCGAGTTCTTCGCGTTTAGGTATTCTTTCTTCGGTCATGAAAAGCACTCCTTTTATAATAGTATAGTTTATTGTTTATTTACTGAATTTTTGTGCGTGGGGGAAAAACTGCTTTTTTGGGTGATGGCTTTGGGGTTGTTCGTTCAAGGGCGTGCGCCACTGAAGGTCGCTTTTGTCGGGCAACGAACTAGGAAAATCCCTCTATCGCAGGGATTTTCCTCTTTTAAAACAGTCCACCGGAGTGTTTTTGGAAATTCGGCGAAGCCGACTTTCCCATTCACCTTTTTCGGAGCTCCCTTCGGATTAGGGGGATTTCGCCGTCTGCGGACGGCGACGATTGGGGCTTCTCGACCCCCTCGGCAACGGCAGGAAATTCGGCTTCGCCGACTTTCCACGCACCGCGGCTTTTTAATAGTCTTATTCTATCATGCCCTCAAACAGAGCTTTTTAATCTGATTTTATTATAGCACGATGATGGGGTGTTGTCAATCTGCCCCACCTCTCCTCTCCCCTTTTCTTGCAAAAAAATTAAAATTTTTTCTAATTACCCCCTTGACAAAAATGTTAGTTTGAGTTATAATTATATCATTGTAAAAGAGAGTAGCTGACGGCGCTTAGCCGTATATGCAGTCGTCAATACACGATGCGGGCTTCGGCTGTGGTCGGGCTTCCTTCCGTTGCATACATAAACAGCGAGACTTTTACTAAAGTTATTATCATATGGTGCGGTAGGCACGGCTTTTCAGGCGGCATATTCCTCTATGCCCGCTTCTTGTCGCGCGCCCATTCGGTCATGGCTTTAGTAAACGTCCCGCTTTTTTTATGCCGCGATGTTTGCCTGCCCGCACCGCAACAGATTTATCTAGAAAGGAAAGATGTTTAATGGCAGACCGCTACAAGCAATCCCCCGAGGAGCTTTACTACGAGTTTTCTTCCTCGGCTACGGGCCTCACCTCCGCGCAGGTGAACGAAAACATTGAAAAATACGGCAGGAACGTGATAGCTCAGGGCAAGAAAAAATCGGCTGTGCAGATATTCCTCTCGCAGTTCGCCGATTTCCTCGTTATCATTCTGATAATTGCCGCCCTTATCTCCGCGATAACGGGCGATATGGAGAGCTTCTTCGTTATCATCGCCGTTATCACCATGAACGCTATCCTCGGCACGGTGCAGACCCTAAAGGCGGAAAAAAGCCTCGATAACCTCAAAAAGCTCAACTCCCCCAGCGCTAAGGTGCTGCGCGGCGGCGAGAAAATGATAGTTTCCTCTGAGGAAGTAGCCGTCGGCGATATTGTGCTTATCGAGGCGGGCGATTGCGTTCCCGCAGACGGCAGACTTATCGAGTGCGCATCTGTTCAAACCAACGAGTCGGCGCTTACGGGCGAATCGCTCAATGTTGATAAGACCGCCGATGTCCTTACAGACGACCTCCAGCTCGCCGACCGCAAAAACATGGTCTACTCCGGCAGCTTCGTCACCTACGGCAGAGGTTCTTTCATAGTTACCGCCGTCGGCATGGATACCGAGGTCGGCAAGATAGCTTCGCTGATACAGAACGCGGGCGAGCGCAAAACTCCCCTGCAGATCACGCTGGATAACTTCGGCAAAAAGCTCTCTATAGGCATACTGATAATATGCGCATTGGTATTCGGGCTTTCGATGTGGCGCGCCGACGTTATCAACTTCGACTCGGTAATGGATTCGCTGATGTTCGCCATCGCCCTCGCCGTAGCCGCTATCCCCGAAGCGCTCAGCTCTATAGTTACGATAGTGCTCTCATTCGGCACGCAGAAGATGTCGCGCGAAAACGCCATAATGCGCAAATTGCAGGCGGTAGAGGGCTTAGGCTCGGTATCCGTCATCTGCTCTGACAAAACGGGCACGCTCACACAGAACAAAATGACGGTACGCCGCGTGGTCTGCGACGGCCATATCATCACCGCGGACGACGCCAACATGGAAAACGTCGGCGAAAAGCAGCTCGTTATAGCTTCGGTGCTCTGCAACGATTCCAGCTGCCGCGACGGTGTGGATATTGGCGACCCGACCGAAACTGCGCTGATACACTTCGCGCACAAGGCGGGGCTTTCCGATACCGAGATCCGCGAGAATTACAAGCGCATAAGCGAGATACCTTTCGACTCAGACCGCAAGCTGATGTCTACCCTCAATATCGTGAACGGCAGCAAGGTCATGTACACCAAGGGCGCGGCGGACGTGCTTACCGAGCGCATGAACATCACCGAAACGGTGAAAAATCAGATACGCGAGCAGGTAGAGCAGCTCTCGAAACAGGGTCTGCGCATACTCTGCTTCGCCTGCAAGGAATTTGAGGGCGACGAAATTACAATAGACGACGAGAACGGTCTGGAGTACATGGGACTTATCGCCATGATGGATCCGCCGCGCGAAGAGTCGGCGCAGGCAGTTGCCGAATGTAAGAGCGCGGGAATCAAACCCGTAATGATAACCGGCGACCACATCGTCACCGCCTCCGCCATCGCGAAAGAGATAGGCATACTCGAAAGCTTCGACGAAGCGGTAGAGGGCAAGGCTCTCGACGACTACACCGACGAACAGCTGGTAGATTTCGTAAAGGACAAATCAGTATACGCGCGCGTTACCCCCGAGCATAAAATACGCATAGTAAAAGCTTGGCAGGCGCGCAACAATATTGTAGCCATGACGGGCGACGGCGTAAACGACGCACCCGCGCTAAAGCAGGCCGACGTAGGCGTGGCCATGGGCATCACCGGCACGGAAGTTTCCAAAGACGCGGCGGCTATGGTTCTCGCGGACGATAACTTCGCCACCATAGTAAAGGCTGTCAAAAACGGCAGAAATATTTACGACAATATCAAGAAATCTATACTCTTCCTGCTTTCGGGCAACCTAGCGGGAATAATCGCGGTGCTCTTCAACTCTATCGCAGGTCTGCCCGCGCCTTTCGCGCCTATACACCTGCTTTTCATCAACCTGCTTACCGACTCGCTGCCCGCCATCGCGCTAGGCTTAGAGCCGCATACCGACAGCGTTATGAAGCGCAAGCCCCGCCCCGCCAACGAATCGCTGATGACAAAGCCTTTCCTTTTCGGCGTATGTTACAGCGGCGTGATAATCGCGGCGGCTACCATAGCGGCGTACATCATAGGCTACCGCACCGCGGGCTCTCCCCTCGGCATGACTATGGCTTTCGCAACGCTCTGTATGTCCCGCCTTTTCCACGGCTTCAGCGCAAAGGCTGACGAGCCGGTGATCTTCACAAAGCGTATGTTCAACAACAAATTCGGCATAGGCGCTTTCGCGGCGGGAATGCTGCTGGTAAACGCCGTGCTGCTGATACCCTCTCTGCACAAGCTTTTCAGCGTTTCCGACGCTCTTCACGGCGCGCAGATAGGCATTATCTACGCCCTCAGCTTCGGCTCGATGTGCGTGGTTCAGATAGCAAAGGCTATCATACAGGCAGTCAAGAAAAACTGACAGTCAGACAAATAAATATGCATAAACGCAGCTTGCCCCCGTCGGGATACACAACACCCGAGCGGGGGCAAACGCTTTCTTTTCTCTTGTTCTTTTTGTATTTTTGTTGTCTTTATCCAGACCGATAGTCGGTCAGTGTTTCATTCTCAGCACTACCGAAGTTATACGCTTCTCGACCGCATCGTAACCTTGTACTATCTTGTGCCATTGGTCGGTAGTCATAATGCCGTGCGGCAGTTCTGAGAGGTCGGCGTCCCAACCGAGCGGCACCCAACCGCCGCCAGATGGTTCATTCGGGTCACTGCCCGCCGTGGTGCTGCCCTTTGAAGACGTGGGCTTTCCGCTGCCGCTGCTCGTGCGTGAGCTTTCGTCTGCGGGATCAACATCGTCCGCTGCCGTGTCTTTCTTTGTATCTGTTTCTGTACTATTATCGGGCTTAGCGGACTGATCGGTCTGCTCCTGCTCATCGCTGTAAGTTCCGCCGTTCTCCTGCGCGTTTTGTTCGGCTCTTTCTTCATCGCCAAACTCGGCTTCATCGGCAGACTTCACCTGCTCGGCGGCTTCTTCTCTTTCGGCACTGCTAACATTCTCCGCCGGCGAGCTGTAAACGCTTTTATCGGTCTTTTCTATATCCGAGCCGAGCGGCAGCTTATACGCCGCCGTAATTATGATCGCTACAGCCGCCGCCGTGCAGACCAGCCCCGCCGCCGACCTTTTCGCCAGCGCACGCCGCCTCAGCCGCACCGCCAAGCCATCGTCAAGCATTTCGGCAACCTGCCTGTCCGCCGCGCCGCCCACCGCGCGGTATACCTTATATAACATATCCGTTTTGTTGTCTTTTCCTATATCAAATTCCTGCTGCATGAGCGCACCTCCTAAACCTGCCAAAGATCTGAATTTTGCAGAGCCTTTTTAAGCTTTGCGCGTATGCGGTGCAGGGTAACGCCGAGGGTGTTCGGGCTTACGCCGTAGCGCTTTGCTATCTCGGCTACGGGTTCGCCGAGCCAGTAGCGGCGCATGAAATACACACGCTGAGCCTGCGGAAGGGTATCGAGAAAGCTGCTTATCAGCTGCGCCAGCTCGTTTTCCGCTATGGAGTCGGAAGGGGCGGAGTCGGGGTCGGGCAGACATTCGGCAAGCTCGTCTAGGGGCGTGAAAGAGGCAGTGCGCTTCGCGGCGTTAGAGCGGCGGTAGCGGTCGATGGAGATGTTGCGGGTAAGCGAGCCGACAAAAGCCGCGAGCGAAGTAGGCCGCTTTGGCGGTATAGCGTTCCAAGTGTGCAGATAAGCGTCGTTCACGCACTCCTCCGCGTCGGGCGCAGAGTGCAGTATGCGCTGAGCGATGGTATGGCACATAGCGCCGTATTTAGTATCGGTCTCAGATATAGCGAGCTGATCGCGCGCGAAGTACAGCTCGATTATAGCAGCATCTTCCATAATAACACCCCTTTTTACCCTTCCATAAATATAGACGTAAAACACCGTGCGGATATTACACATTAAAACAATTTTTTTGAAAAAATTTTTCAGCCGCCGTCGGCGACCCGTTCCACGCCGCAAAATCAGCGGGAAACCGCTTGACAAACCGCGCTCGGCGTGGTATAATTAAGATAACAAGAGGCGCACTGC